>Ga0209185_1001002_pt1 | contig 26884 bp, 18 predicted proteins | sample SidtaG_2_FD_187425 | JGI IMG/M metagenome (GOLD analysis project Ga0209185, IMG submission 187425) | Marine algal microbial communities from Sidmouth, United Kingdom - Sidmouth_Asex2 metaG (SPAdes) (version 2) | ecosystem: Host-associated > Algae > Red algae > Unclassified | place: Sidmouth... | reverse complement strand
TTCCTTCTTTATCATAGATACATTTAGAATCTATGATTTCCGACGTTGTCGGAACCATTCAGTCTTAATTGCAAAAAAAGTAAGCAAAAATGCTATGCCAGCTAATGCCACCCCACCCGAGGACAAAACCTCGGTTCCTTCATTATTCAATGTCCATTTGGGACATTGAATTCCCTACAGGACCATTCAGTCTTGGGTACCTGGCAGGCAGCCGCCAATTCTAAAAATCCCTTTACGATTCTAAAGAGATTTTTACTAATAAGACTTTATTCATATGGGAAGTTTAGTCTATTAAGTGACAGTCTTGAATTTGATTTGAATACGTTTACCCTTAATTAATACCTCGCATTTAAGGGTTTTTGGCAATAAACGGGCTTACCTATCTAATCCAGATAAAAAGCAACCAAAAAGGTATTTGACAGAATTAAATTATACCCAAGTATTTGTACAGATTTTGACCTAAAAGTGCGAAAGTCATATCAGCTTGACCGACAGTTCTCTTACTCCTGAATTTATTTACTACTACTGAACATGCCTAAGTAAGGTAACTCATGTCTTTGCTTGAGAAATCTATATATAGAAAGTATCTTCTATATACTTGTAAAAACGATTTATATGGCAAAGTATGAATATCGAATTATCGAGGCTGAAATGAAAAATTTTGTGTTTAATCCTGTGCCAAATGAAGCACTCTTGACTGGATATGGCATAGAAGGGTTTCGATTGGTTAGAATCGAAAAGGATGCCTACATGAAGATATGGTTCTATTTAGAGAAAGTCATTGAGGACTAATGTGCTTCTGTAATAGTTTATTATCATCTTAGTGTAGGAGCATCGGCATCCCCCTTTCTAGAAATTTTATTATAGTGGAGCATGGTATTTCTAAATCTGTGGTAACTATTTTAAAAATGGCCAACTGCAATATAGCAGCTGGCCAAAGTTACATCTGGTTAGGATGGTTGCTCTAAATGAATGAAATTAAACTACATGTTCTTGATGATTTCATCACCGAACTCTGAGCACTTCAGCTTCGTAGCATCCTTCATCAGTCTTTCAAAATCATAGGTCACTCGCTTCGTTTTAATAGCTCCTTTTAATCCTTTCTCGATGATCTTACCAACTTTCTTCCAGCCCATGTAGTCGAACATCATGACGCCTGATAAGATGACTGAGCTTGGATTTACCTTATCTTGACCTGCATATTTGGGTGCAGTACCATGAGTCGCTTCGAAGACGGCTATACCTGTATTGTAGTTGATGTTAGCTCCTGGAGCTATGCCAATACCACCTACAATAGCGGCGAGTGCATCTGAGACATAATCACCATTGAGGTTTAGCGTGGCGATCACGTCATACTCGGCAGGGCGTAGTAAGATCTGCTGTAAGAAGGCATCAGCGATGACGTCTTTGACGATAAGTTCGCCTTTACTGTGCTTAATGATCTGCCATGGTCCACCGTCTAAGTCTTCAGCACCATACTGATCCTTCGCTAATTGGTAGCCCCATTCCTTAAACTTACCTTCGGTGAATTTCATGATGTTACCCTTGTGTACCAGAGTCACAGATTCACGCTTATTAGCAATGGCATATTCGATCGCTGCTTTCACTAGTCTCTCTGTGCCTTCTACGGATACAGGTTTCACACCGAGCGACGCAGTATCTGGGAATCGAATGCCAGTGACACCCATCTCATCAATTAAAAATGCTTTTACCTTATCATTTTCTGGTGTACCATGAAGATACTCTATGCCTGCGTAGATATCTTCAGTATTTTCTCTGAAAATCACCATGTCCACCAGTCCCGGTTTTTTCACTGGTGATGGGACACCTCTATACCATTTTACTGGACGCACACATGCGTATAGGTCTAATATTTGTCTGATAGCTACATTGAGTGATCTGAATCCGCCGCCTACAGGAGTAGTCAGTGGGCCTTTGATAGCCACTAAATGCTCTGCGATACTATCCGTCGTGACTTTTGGTAACCATTCGCCTAATTTTTCGTTTGCTTTTTCTCCAGCATATACCTCTTTCCAATGAATTTTTCTATCTCCGTCATATGCTTTTTCGACTGCTGCATCAAATACCTTTTGAGCTGCTGCCCAGATATCTGCTCCGATGCCATCACCCTCGATAAATGGGATAATCGGATCTTTAGGCACAGTCAGATTTCCTCTTCTGTTTAATGTTATTTTAGTACCACTCATATGTATAGTTTATTGTTATTGATAAGGAGCTACAAAAGTATAAAAACAAAAATCATCAATAGCATAAATGGACTTATCAGGTCACAAATGCGCAAAATACCATCATTTTTATACCCTTTTCAATGATATCGAAGAGACATATTACGATTATAGCTTATACTTACTACTTTTACTGCTCAATTAACTTATGAATCCACACTTAGATCCCACTAATGAACCATCTACGCCAGAGGAGCAAAATGTAGAGCGCGCGCTGCGGCCTAAGATGCTTGATGATTTCAGTGGTCAGCCTCAGATCGTAGATAATCTGACTGTATTTATTCAGGCTGCTAAGCTCCGAGGTGAGGCGTTAGACCATGTCTTATTGCACGGCCCACCTGGATTAGGGAAGACCACGCTTTCACATATTGTAGCTAATGAATTGGACACGGGCATTAAAATCACTTCGGGTCCCGTCATAGAAAAGCCTGGAGATCTTGCTGGACTGCTGACAAATCTGGCAGAGGGAGATGTCCTTTTTATTGATGAAATACATAGGCTGAATACAGTGGTAGAAGAATACCTGTATTCTGCAATGGAGGATTATACTATAGATATTATGATTGACTCTGGACCTAATGCGCGCAGCATTCAGATTAGCATCAATCCTTTTACGCTGGTGGGTGCGACCACAAGGATGGGGCTTTTGACGCCGCCACTCAGAGCGAGATTCGGGATTACCTGTCATCTGAATTATTACGACGTGCCGACGCTGAAGTCGATCATTAAGCGGAGTGCAAAACTATTAGACATTCCAATCGAGCCCGATGGAGTCACTGAGATCGCCAGACGGAGTCGAGGGACACCTCGCATTGCTAATGCATTACTAAGACGGGTCAGGGATTTTGCTCAGATTAAAGGCAATGGTACGATTGATAAAGCTATAGCGGAGTACGGCTTAGAGGCTCTGCATGTAGATCAAAACGGTCTGGACGAAATGGATAACCGAATACTGAAAGCCATCATTGAAAAATTTAAAGGCGGACCTGTGGGAATAAAAAATGTAGGCACTGCAGTGGGAGAAGAGTCGGGGACTATCGAGGAGGTTCATGAGCCTTTTTTAATTATGGAGGGCTACATTCAGCGGACTCCCAGGGGGCGTATCGCGAGTGAAAAAGCCTATCGTCATTTAGGTATTGTGCCACCTAAAGCTTCGGGTACATTATTTTAGTCAACATGTGATCGAAACATCGTGTGGCACGTGATATTAATCAGTCTCTACTGCTGACAATAGCGCTTTCATATTATATATATCCTAAGCTGATATTTATTCAGCACTTTGGTCTTGCAGGAATATACTAATTTTCAAAATCTAAATTCTATTTTCGATCTTATAAAGAAGGGGGTGCCAGGAGTGAAGTGGATTTCTTCCACTGACTGGGCCTCATTTTGCAGCCTTGATTCAGTCGCAAATTGTGTTTCATTCCAGTCTGTGTTCAGCAGATTTTGTACTTCTATTCCTAACACAATTGATCTCCAAGTATAGTCTACATTTAGATCCATAACGGTGTATCCTTCTGCTGTAATGCTGTAGTCCTCATTAGCTGGACGATCAGCCAGATATCTGAGGTTAATCCCACCTCTTATTCCAGAAGGGTGTATCATTTTTAGTCCACTCGCTACTGTCATAGTGGGTGCCAGAGGAATATAGTTTTGACCATTTTCTTCCTGAGTTGATCTTGGATTTGTTACGTTGGCATCTATATTCCAATATAGCCATGATGTGGGCTGATACCTGAGACTCAGATCAATGCCACGCCGTGCCGTTCGGCCGCTGGGCTCTACGATTCCTGCATCTCCTACGTATACGAATTCTTGTTCCAGGAATAAATACCAGACCGCTGCATTCATAAACACGTCAGACACAGGCTTCCATACCAGACCCAAATCTGCGCCATAAGCAGCAGGCAATATCTGGCGACCATTCTGTGCTACTGATACTCTGGTGTCATTAGAGTGAAAACCCCTTCCTGCTTTTGCATAGAACTGGAGATTACGCGAATGATTGTAGAATACATTAAGCTTTGGGCTAAAAATGGATGCGGAAGCCGTCTGAGTGCTGTACACAGGTAGTAGTTGATCATTATATTGAAAATCGAATAGATCAATCCTCGCAGCCGGATTAATGGTCCATCTACCTATATTAATTTTGGCATTGACATAGGTACTGAGATTCGTTTCATTGACATCACCCAGTTGTATAGGCTGAAGCGTTTCTCTCCTATTACGAGTGCGTGACAGCTCATTATTTCGACTTTGATCATAACGCAGCTGTATCCCTGCCTGCAACAAACCGTCCACTTCTCCAGATGAAAAACCATAGTTATAATCACTCTGTAGGCCGATCAGCTTTCTACTCTCTCTTTGTCTTATCTGATCACCATTTATAGGATCTTCTAAAAAGAAGGTAAAGTTGGAGTACAGTTCAAATTGGTAGTTGGAAAAGAATGCTTTATTAGTAATATAAGCGTGGTCGCTGATCGTTTTTTTGTGCTCCAGTGCGATATTCGTCCTCGAGGTAACACCTCCTTCCGTATCGTCTATGGCACCGAATCGACTGATACTTCCGTCATCAATGGCTCGCTGAGGTATTTGACCCGATGCATCCCATCGACTAGTAAAGTGTGACCCCGTAATACCAAGCTGATTAGAAGGAGAAATTTGGGTGGTATATTTAGCAAAGAGATTGACGCGATTAAAGTTTTGTGAGCTTTCAAAGGGGCCATCTGTTGAGGAGTATTCAGCAGCCATATAGCCGTGTTGTGACTGATCATTGACGATATCAAATAGACCTACCAGACGCTTAGTATTAAATTGACCTGCTTCTAATTTTATAGAGCTAAAGTCCAGATTGCGCTTAGTTTTAAAATCGACATAGCCAGCAGTATTAAAATTGCCCTGGTCAGCATAGTAAGGTCCTTTACCAAAATCGATGGCATCTACAGTCTCGGGTATCAAAAAGTGTAGGTCAGCATAGCCCTGACCATGTGCATGAGATACCATATTCACGGGCAGACCATCTACGGTGATGTTAATATCTGTACCATGATCTATATCAAATCCTCGGAGAAATATCTGTTCTGCCTTACCACCTCCCGCATGCTGCCCTATGAAGAGTCCTGGTACTTGCCGAAGTATATCCTGAGACGTATTCACTGGGCTAATCTGGATATCTATATCACTGATGATATTAAGTGCATCTACCTGAGGTGATATCACGATCTCGTCAAGCGAAATGGGCTTTTCAGATAGTACGATATTGAGGGGCTTACCCATTGACCGTATGACCACTGAGCTACTTCTAAATCCAATGTGAGTGATGTGCAGCGTATCACCGATATTTGCCTCAGAAATGATAAAAGAACCTCTCTCGTTACTATGGGCATGCTCATCTGTGGCATTCTTGATAATATGTGCCCCTGGGATAGGAATGTAGTTATTATCAGTGATCAACCCAGTGACTGACTGCGTCAAGCCACCCGTACAGCACAGTAGCAAACACAGGATGATATATAATAAATTTAAGTTAGGCATATAGAAGTAGTCATTTACATTTTAATCATACAGCAAGTCATTACTTTTGGACAAATAATTTTTGTTTGAATTATGAGATTATAGCCACATACATCTATTGCTGTGAGCCATAAAGGATCTTATTATACACTATAGATACGTGTGTGGTTCAGTTGAATGGATTTTATTTTCGATGTAATTGAGCTAATACTTCCGTAAAATATACGATTTCATAATGTAAGCACTGTGGTTATATAAAGTAGTTTCTTCTCTATCAGAATAATACCAATTGTTAACTGCTGATCTCATAACTTGTTTTGTCTATGAGTACCAAATTTTGCTAAAAACCAATAAATCAAAAGTCATACTTGTGCTGCGGTTCTCACACTATTAATTCCAATAATCCATCACTAAGACGTCATCAAGATGAGGCTTCAACACCTCTACAAATGCCAAGTGCGCAGGGTGAGGAAGATATGCAGAGCGATCAGCCTCGCTGTCAAAACTCACTAAAAAGCAATGTGTAAAACGTTTATCGAGGCCTTCAGGGCTGTTATTGATTCCCCATTCATAGCCCTTAATTTCATCGATTAAAGCAGGTAACTCGCTGAAGGCTTGCTCTACAGTGCTGATATCCCCAGCAGTGGCACTATCCTTAAATTTGAAGAGCACCACATGCCTCAGCTGACTTGCTTCGATTTTATATGCTATGGTTTTATCTTTTTGCATCAGACCACTCGCTTTTTGATTATATGAGATGCAGCACAGGACAGCTGCGCATCCCACGAGTATGGCTGCTAATTTTGTCATAATTTATGCCTGCGCTGTTGGAGTGAAATTCATAGGCGGCAATTTAGGCTGCTTTTGAGCTTGTATCGGTCCATTCTGAGCTTCATACTTTTTTATATTATCATTGAGTGCGCCCATCAGTCGCTTGGCGTGCTGTGGCGTGAGGATAATTCTGGACTTCACTTTAGCCTTTGGTACATTAGGGACTAATCTGACAAAATCTACTATGAATTCTGAATTAGAATGCGAAATGATTGCCAAATTAGAATATACACCCTCCGATACTTCTTCGCTAAGCTCTATGTTGATCTGATTTTTCTTTTTCTTTTCTTCTGCCATTTATTAAGTTTATTCCTGCGAGTGCAGTTTCTTTAATTAATACGACAAAGATAATTAAATCAAAACCCTATGTCAGCATCAGACCAGAATAGTGTGTATTTCGATATGAATCGGACACTATGGAATGCGCGCACCGCTGTGCACATTCAGTCCGACTTCTATGATAATGAATCCTTTCTCAAGGGGCGCAACACCCTCATGGAGCCAGAGAGGAGTCAGCTTTCAGACGTGCAGGGTAAATCCATCATTCATCTCCAGTGTCACTTTGGGCAAGATAGCCTATCATTAGCCAGAATGGGTGCAGTGGTCACAGGTATTGATATCTCAAGCTCTGCCATAGAACAGGCCAAGGCTATGAATGAACAGCTTGGACTGGGGGCGACCTTTATCTGTTGTAATGTGTTAGATACTCTGGAATATATATCGGATACTTTTGATATCGTCTTTGTGACTTATGGAGCTACCTGCTGGCTGCCAGACCTCAGGCCATGGGCTCATATTGTCTCACAGCTGCTGAGTCCAGATGGATTCTTATATTTCTGCGAATTTCACCCGACTTTCTACATGATTGATGATAATCAGAAGAAGATCGGCTATCCCTATTTTAATCAGGGCGTGCAGATAGAAACACACGATAGCACTTATACCGATGGAAAGACAACTCTTGGCCTTAAGGAAGCATTCTGGAATCATTCTATGAGTGACATCATCACTCCACTCCTGCAGGAGGGATTGCGACTGGAATCAATACGAGAATTCGATTATTCGCCGTATGATTGTTTTGAGAACATGACGGAAATTCAAGCTGGTAAGTATGTCTTAGAAGTCAATGGCGTCAGACCACCCCATCTGTTAGAGCTTATAGCATATAAGTCATAAATACCGTACGACTGAGTATTATACATTACTATAATTAATAATATGTATGCTATTGGTATTCAATAATTTTTTATTAGTATTGCCTTAGATTTGATTGGTTTCTTACTGAACACCCCAAACAGTCAGGTCACGTAAAACAAAAACCGATGCAAAGAAAACTCAATCCCAGTTTTTCCCCCAATCCCTCTATGTCTCTCACTAATCCTTCAATAGTAAAGAGTTATTTTTCAGAGAGTTTATTATTATGTTTCCTGATTGTCATGGGCGTCCTTGGCTTCTTATGTATACATGAGAACCTCAGTGCCTCTCATGTCAGCTTGCATAAGACTTCGAATTCGCACCTGAGCCTGACGTCGACATCATTATGTCAGCCGTATAGTCATCTGATATCTTATGCGCAGGGAGTAGAATAGGTCTCTACTTTGGCTTATCGTTATCTCGTATAGTAAGGTATCCTTGTCATGATTCTTTCTAATGAACGATTGTACCAGTAACTATATCACGGATTATCGTTAATATCTGAGGCATGTATCCCTTAAAGGGAGCAAACCTTTAGCTGTCTAAAATGGATAAAACAGAGCGTACTTGCAGTAGGAAGCACACTATGCATATGCGCAATATTTCAATCTCAGTTTTTGACTATTTCGCGAATCTTTCTATCTTCATACTCTGTGGAGACACTTAGATCAACAATAGAAAAATATTCATTTGGCGTATGCACTTACCTCGGTCACAAGATGGGGCTACAGTCTTCAAGGGTAAGACTGTACTTTATTTACACTAGTTTTGTGACATTGGGCTCACCCATAATCATTTATTTAGTTGTCGCTTTCTGGCTAAATATTAAAAGCTATATCAAGCGAAACGGGAGCCTGCTGTTTGACTAATTTAGAATATCAAAACTCAAATGCATACTGTATAATATTGGCACCCATTCTGAGTGCAGCAAGCCTAATTTCTGGAGGATCTTTATGCACTTCTTTATCCTCCCAGCCATCGCCCAGATCACTTTCATATGAATAGTAGCAGACTAATCTGCCTTCGAATATTAAGCCTAATCCCTGAGCCGCTTTCTCATCATGCTTATGTATTTTAGGTAGCCCCTTATCGAATTTGAATTTCTGATGGTAGATTTCATGAGAGAATGGAAGTTCGACAAAGTCCAGTTCTGGAAAAACTTTCTTCATAGCTGGCCTCACGAATGGGTCCATGCCGTAATTATCATCGATATGCAGGAAGCCTCCAGCCAGTAGATATTGGCGTAGATTTTCTGCATCACGATCTGAGAATACGACATTACCATGGCCTGTCATATGCAGATATGGATAGTTATATATGTCCACGCTACCGACTTCTACTGTTTCATAATCCTTAGAGAAGTTAGTGCCAAACTGACTGTTGCAGAATAGAGCTAAATTCTTAAGCGCCGTGGGATTAGAGTACCAATCCCCACCACCACTGTATTTTAGCAAGGCCAGTTGGAGGGTGGGCTTAGGCGCTGCGAAAGCTGATCCGATTAGCACAGTGACTATAAGTATGTATTTTAAAAATTTCATCATAAGCTCTAACGCTAAAAAGAACCGTTTCTGTTTATCTCAGCTACCGATTCACTAAATTAAATATGCTGCAGGCCATGATACCCGCTGTCTCAGTACGCAGCCGATGTGGGCTGAGCTTCACTTTAGGTATATTCATGCCCTTTACTATAGCCATCTCATTAGTAGAGAAATCGCCTTCGGGACCGATCAAGATGGTATGCGGCTGACCCGAACGCAGATGATCTGCCAGATGCTTATATTCTGGCTGGTAGTGAGCCATTATTGTATTTTCACTTGTCCCCTCCTTCAGGAGTACGACTAAGGGCTTCACATCCTCTACAGTGGGGAAGTGATATTTCAGAGACTGCGTCGCAGCAGAGATCACCTTCTTCCTGCAGCGCTCTACGTTACAGTGTTTTCTTTCTGAATGATCACAGATTATAGGCGTGATCCTTTCGATCCCCATCTCTACTGCTTTTTCTAAAAACCACTCGAAGCGACTCATATTTTTGGTCAGTGCCATGGCTATGTGCAGCCGAGCATTACGCTGTTCGATGACTTCTCTCGTTATGATAGTTAAGATAGCCTCTCTCTTGCTCATGGATTGTACCTGGCAGCTATAGCGCGTGCCTTTTCCATCAGTCATATGGACTTGATCACCGATCTGGACCCTCAGCACCTTTGTAGCATGCCTGAGTTCGTCTCCACTCATGATGACTGTATCATCAGCTATGTCCGTGATGTAAAATAGGATCATGGTATGAAATGAACTATATTATCGACGCTACACTTTAGTAATTGAAAATTTGACTGCATAAATAGCCTTTAATATTACCTTTGCGGCAAAATTAGAAACAATTTAAAAATCAGCACCGTTATTAGGTTCACAATAGAGTCGATCGTATGGATACGTTAGTCATGGTAGGGCAGTTCATTTTGAGTTTGTCTATTTTAATCGTACTACACGAGTGTGGTCACTTTTTTCCAGCGAAATGGTTCAATACGAAAGTGGAGAAGTTTTATCTCTTTTTCGATCCTTATTTTTCTTTATGGAAAACGAAAATAGGGGAGACTGAGTACGGTATCGGATGGCTGCCGTTGGGTGGCTATGTGAAGATAGCAGGCATGATCGATGAGAGCTTTGATAAGGAGCAGATGAAGGGGCCACCTCAAGACTGGGAGTTCAGATCTAAGCCCGCTTGGCAGAGATTAATTATCATGATCGGTGGCGTGACAGTTAACTTCATTTTAGGTTTCTTTTTATTTGCCATGGCACTCTGGTATTGGGGCGAAGAGTATTTTCCTGCCGAGAATGTGAAATATGGAATAGCCGTAGATAGTCTTGGCTATGAGATGGGACTGAGAGATGGTGACCACATAGTCAGCATTGGCGATAAAGCGTTTGATAAGTTCAGCCCTGGCTTCTTCAGCTCGGAGATCATCATTAATAGTGCCTCTGAGACCACCGTGGTGAGAGATGGCAGAAGAATCGATATACCAATAGACAAAAAATACATTGGCATCCTGAGTAATCAGGCCAATCAAAAAAAACCGTTGTTTGGATATAAGTTTCCGACCAAAGTCAAGGAGGTAGCTGAGAATTCTAGTGCTGCCGTAGCTGGTATTAAAGCAGATGATGAATTTCTAAACATTAATGGTTTGCCGGCTGCCTACCATCATCTTTATACTAGGTCTGCGCAGCAGCTCAGAGGCCAGCCTGTGACGATCACACTGCTGCGAAATAATAGAGATACTCTCAATCTACAGGCAGATTTGGGCGAAGATGGTACCTTGGGATTTTATGCTTACACTCCACTTGATTTCTTTGATTCAGCGACAGAAACTTACACATTAGGAAGTGCTATCCCTGCAGGTATCAATAAGGGCACCGAATTCTTAACTAGCCAAATCAAGGCATTTGGTCAGATTTTTAAAGGTCGCATTAAGGCGAAGGATTCTTTAGGTAGCTTTATCAGTATTGGAAAGATGTATGGTACCACATGGGACTGGCAGCGCTTCTGGAATATGACAGCTATGTTATCCATTTTATTAGCATTCATTAATCTGCTACCCATACCTGCTTTAGATGGTGGCCACGTCATGTTTTTGATGTGGGAAGTTATTACGGGAGTCAAGCCGAGTGATAAGGTGTTAGAATATTCCACGATGGCTGGGTTTTTTCTCTTGGTGATATTGATGATTTACGCGATTGGGCTAGACATCTCAAGATTATTCTGATCAGATGAATTATTTCGAATTTTACGACATGCCTGTTAGCTTTTTTCCAGATCAAGCTGAGCTAAAAAGGCGATTCTTCGAAAAAAGTAAACGCTCTCATCCTGACTTCTTTACACGGGCTTCTGAAGATGAGCAAGCAGCAGTCCTCAATGAAGCATCATATAATAATGAAGCTTATCGGACACTTAAGGATGATGACAAAAGGCTACACTACATTCTGACGCTGACAAAAGCGCTCAATGAAGAAAATAAGAATCAAATTCCTCAAGCATTTCTCATGGAGATGATGGATCTGAATGAGAAAGTTATGGAACTCCAGTTTGATTACGATCAGCAAAAAGCGGACTCCATACTGACAGAGCTAAGGTCCATTCAAGATGAATTGATGTCAGAGGTCCGCCCAATTATGAAAGCGTATAGCTCCGAGCAGGACCTATCCACTCTCGCTCCAGTTAAGGATTATTATTTAAAATCTAAATACCTCCATCGTCTCCACACTAATATCTCACAGATTCCTAAATAAAGAGCTACATAAGCTCTCGAGTCTATAGCTCTTCCTAATAAAACCTTGACTGCACACTTCCCCTCGCCTTTATTGAGATGCTTGATTTAATAAAAATCACATATTACAACTAATTTATATTAGTATAAATCATTCTAAAAATTACCAGTACCATTTCCAGCATCAATAGAAAAAAGGTCTGATCTTCGTTATCGAATGATGCGAAAGCTGACTTCACTCCTTTTAAATAATCGATCTATTTTGGGTACAGTTATTGCGACAGTACCCTTTGAAAAAGGCAAACAACCTTCTCCTACTTAGATCAATCGAATCAATTAATTTCTTGGATATCAGAAGCAGAGTTTACTGCCGTATGGCTGTATAGCTTACTTCTTTATTATATGATTCAATCAATTACCATGAACCGAAACATTTACATTTTTAATCAATCTATGAAAAAGACAAATCTGTCTCGACACCTACACTGGTGTCCAAATTTTACCAGGTACCTGATGTGTACCTTCTTTCTCTCATTCATGTTTTTAAACATGGGATCTTCGCAGACAGCTGCGTCGGGATCTCCTGCGCTGGCATGTAATAATCTCCAGATTTCTTTGGATAATCTCTGTCAAGGAGTGACTGCCGACCAAATTTTAGGTGGTAATTTTCCAGTGCCAGTGACTTTAAAAATTAATGGTGTGACTATCGGAACTGCACTATCTGAGAATTCTCAGTTTATGGATACCGATGGGAATATTGTTGATTTCAGCGCTTATGTAGATCAAACTGTGAACTATGAAGCGCTCGAAGAAAGTGGCAATTCATGCTGGGGTCAAATAACCTTTGAATTGAAGTTATTACCCGAGTTAATGAGTCCTTGTACTCTACTGCCTGGTGAGACGACAGTTGAGGAAATTAAGTACTCCGACTTAGCGGCGGGTACTGTGACTCTGACTTATAATACCTCAGATCCATGTCAAGACGTCACAGTCATAGAGGATGGTGATGTATTATATAGCTGTGCATTAGGAGATGACGGTATGCCCGGCACTGCTGATGACGGCTGGTGTACTGCCAGCTGTGTAGCCACTGATAATGGTAATGGCACCGTGTCAGTAAATCTGGTACCAAGTCCAGGTGACCCTTCGGGTGCCTTAATACCTGCATCAAGAAAGTGTAAAGTGACCATCGACGTATCAGAATGCGTAGAATGTATCGCTTGGTGTAGCGAAGAAGGCTCTAGGTCGTATCCTGAGGGATTCGTTACAGTCGAAGAAATTCTTGAGATGATAGACAAGGGCTGTTTTGCCACCATAGAAGGTGGTATTCAGGTCGTAGAAGATATCGATGGTGATGCATGTGAATCAGTCACTAAGGTGGCTTACTTCGCTACTGTCAGTCGATATGACGGCTTCGTCAAAGAGAAAATATTAGAACAAGCATTCAGAACGGTCAAGCTCGATCACGATATAGTAAGGGCTCCATTATCACCAGTCGTTTTAGACTGTGGTGATGTAAGCGTTCAAGCACTCCCAGGAGAGATTGCTGCTGCCACGGGGAGTGGTTCTAAAGCATTCCCATTCTTTGCAGATAAACACGCCAAGGTAAAACGCGAAGTCATCGTGTGTGGATTAGCTCACTTTGAGGTGGTAGTAGATACGATGGAACAGACTGTGGCTGTGGATATTGATACCGATAAGGATGGTATTGATGATGATCAAGTATGGGTATTACTACCTGTCGTGACTAAAGAGCTGAGGGATACCTTAGTCTGTGATACCATTATGGTAGATATGCTAGGGGCGCCCATCGTCTTGGACAAAGATGGCAATTGTGATGCTACTGCGGTATATCAACTATTAGATTTTAAGAACAACCCAATTAAGATCACTTCGCCTGTAGATGTGAACGGGACTCCCTATGCGGGTAATGTATCCATAGCTGCAAGTGCGACATGTGATCCTGATTTGGTCTCAACGATAGTTCATATTGATGATGATAAATATTGTAACCTGATTGTGTCTTATTCTGATCAAGGACCATTTGAAGCATGTGGAAGCGGCTTTAAGATTATCAGAAACTGGACAGTTATAGATTGGTGTGATGCTAAGACAGGACCGTTTGACTTGGGTAACCAATTCATAGAGGTGTTAGATCTTGAGCCGCCATATTTACCAGACTTAGTGGATGATGCTGTCAGCATAGATCCATGGACTTGTACAGCTAAGTATAAGATGAATTTACCCCAGGCCAAAGATGGATGTGATGGTTCTGACATAGAGTACAGAGTACATGTATCAGAAGGATTCTATGATAAGACAACAGGATTTTTAACAGGCATCTGGCCAAATACAGATCCGATAGATATCATAGTGAAAGTAGCGGACGACTGTGGTAATGCTCGAGTAGACACTTTTGCACTAACCGTGTACGATGGTGTAGCTCCTGTACCAGTATGTGTAGACAAAATTAACGTAAGCCTTACGACAGGTGGAGTAGCTAAAGTATTCGCTACTGACTTAGACGCAGGATCGCATGATGCTGGTTGTGGTGATGTGATCATTACGGCGGCTAGAATGACTGGATGTTGTGATGATGAGTGTGCTGGCGGTGATGAAGTGTGTACGAAGTATGATAAGTTTGGCGAGTGTGTAGAAGATATGATCAGACCTGAGTATGATGAGTTCGGTGACTTTGTGAAATTCTGCTGTGAAGATGCGGGCCAGACCATCATGGTCGTCTTGAAAATTCAAGATCATGCAGGTAATGTCAACATCTGTATGGTAGAGGTGGATGTCGCTGATAAGTCAGCTTCCCACATTGACTGTAAAGATCACGTGATCAAATGTGTAGATGACATGGAGTCAGTAGATAAAGCATTTGCTATCGGTGCAGTATGTGAGTCAGCGACACCTGACCTATGGAAAGAAGAAATGACTGATAATGGCTGTGGCACAGGATTCATGACCAGAGAGTGGTGGATAGATAATGATGGTGACGGTGAGCTGGGATCAGGTGATGCTTATTGCAAGCAGAAGATTACAATAGAAGCTGATGATGCTACAAGGTTTGACCCATATACAATTAAGTGGCCTAAGCACTACACGGGAGAATACCTGGACGGTGTGAATCTGGAGTGTGGCGATGCTGAAATTGTGACCAGAAGAGACGAATACGGTAAAGTCATTGGTACTGACACTGTACCTACTGTAGTGGTGTTCGAAGATTACAAAGTGCCTATGGGTGATGTATTCGCATGTGCTTCAGGCGAGACAGGTGAAGTACCAGTATGGTGTAACTCTCCGTGTGGACTGGTAGGCTATAGCGTAGAGACGGAAGAGGTGATCGCTTCGGACGCTTGTAAGAAGCTGATTAAGAGATGGACAGTGATCGACTGGTGTACCTGGGATGCGAATAGCTCGTCTCCACAAGATGATTCTAATGATACTAACTTTGATCAATTCGAAGCAGTAGAAGATTGGGCGCAGGGCGTCTGTGCAGGATGTGATGAAGACCTACTCCAAGATTCAGTATATCTCAGATACAATAGAGTAAATATTGATGGCTACTACACCTACGATCAAGTCGTAAAAGTAGTTGATGATTCTGCTCCAGAAATTGAAGTGGCTGCTGAGTATGTTGTGAATACGACTGGTGGTGCTGCATTCAAAGGAGATGATAAAGGCTGTACTGGTTCAGAAGGTATCATTGCTAAAGCCACTGACTTATGCGGAGGTGAAGCGACCAGTTCTGAATTTTTGAATTGGACTGTAAAGCTGATTAAAGGCGGAGAAGTATTAGCAGTGAAGAACGGTATTGGATCAGAAATCGAAATGAATTCTGGAGAGGGCAGTCCTGGTGATGAGCATACGATAGAGTGGACTGTAAGTGATGGCTGTGGTAATGCCAGCTCTTCTAAAACAATTGTCGCGTTTGGTGATGAGAAAGCGCCAACGCCGATCTGTATCTCAGGTGTCACGACTGCATTCATGCAGGAGACAGGTACTGTGACGATCTGGTCAGCTGACTTTGACTTAGGTAGTTTTGATAATTGTACTGAGGTTACTCATAGTATGGTGCCATCCGGAGAGGCAGCAATTCCCCCTGGAGAAGAAGGTCATGAAGGTCAGAAGAGCTATACATTCGACTGTAACGACCTAGCTAATTTTGCAGATTTTGACGTCTATGTCTGGGATGCAAATGGTAATAGTGATTTTTGTACCGTAGGCTTACTCGTCGGTGGTGACTGTCCTGAGGATGATGGCAGTACCGAAGGAGGTGAAGAGGAAGGTTCTTCTTATACCATAGCTGGATCTGTCAGCACGGCTAATGGAGACATGATTAATAATGTCATCGTTAAGGCTGAAAGTAATGCGGGTGCAGAGTTTCCCAAGCTGATCACGACAGGTACGAGTGGAGCATATGCCTTCAGTAATAATCCCGTAACTTATGACTATGAAATCACAGCATCTAAAAATGATGCGCCAATGAATGGCGTCACGACAGTTGACTTAGTGATGATTCAGAAGATGATCATAGGATTAGAAGAGTTTGATACTCCCTATAAGCACTTAGCTGCCGATATCAATAATAACGGTGAGGTGACAGTGAGTGACTTAGTAGAACTCAGAAGAATGATTTTGGGTGTCTTTACTGATTTTCCTAGGAATGAAAGTTGGAGATTTGTAGCTGCGAGCCAAGTATTCAGCTCGACTCAGAGTCCATGGCCATTCACAGAGAATATTCAGATAGACGCTTTATCAAGTGCGCTAATGAATGAAGATTTCATTGGAATCAAAATAGGAGATATCAATGATAATGCTCAGGCTAATGGTCTGATGAAGGCCTCTACAAGATCTGATAAGTCATTACATCTTGTGACGCAGGATATTGCAGTAGAAGCTGGTCAGCTCGTCAGAGTACCAGTCAGTGCTCAGAATTTTGCTGAGGTATCAGGGTATCAGTTTACATTGGATCACAAGGGGCTAAGCCTATCATCAGTCGAAGCGGGTGCTCTCAATATTGATGAGACTAATATCGCGGAGAGAGAGGAGCAGTTGACCATGAGTTGGTCGGAAGCGAGTGCAGTCAGTGCGGACGATGTGTTATTCACATTAGTCTTCAGTGCGGATGTGTCAGCTGAGTTGAGTCAATTATTGGATCTGAATTCCAGTATCACTCCAGCAGAAGCCTATGCAGGTGCAGACCTTGAAGTTATCAATGTCTCTCTAAGTATAGCCAATGCAGTGGATATGGAAAATGGTTATGCACTTTATCAGAATTCACCTAACCCATTTGAATTAGAGACAACGATCGGTTTTGATCTACCTGTCTCAGCTCAGGCATCATTTAGAATATATGATGTCGCAGGTAAGGAAATTCTTAATATAGCCGAGACGTATAATAAAGGTTACAACGAGATAGTCTTGACGAAAGACCAGATTAATGTGACTGGAGTATTATACTACGAAATAGAAAGCGGTGAATTTACAGCAACGAAGAAATTAATCATAATTGATTGATGTTTATGGTCTGCCGAGAGCTGATAGTGGTATAGGCGTAAGCACATATTAAGGGACGCTCAGGATTCTGACAAATCCGTAAAGGCAATTGGATATTATTGAATGCGGCTGACAAAGTAATTTGTCAGCCGTTTTTTCATTTAGACGACATACATCACTATCTGATTAAAAATTATGTTACACTGGTAGACAGCGTAATCCGCTACTTTTCTTTAAAAGCGATTACCATACTACCTATCTTTCTAATATTGAGAAGATTAAACATTTGTAAAATTAATATAAATAGACTTTTTATTGATTGAATTCGGTACTTTTGCTGCCAGATACAGTTATTTTGATATTCAAAATGCACCATGACCTTTGAAGAACTAAAACTCAATGCTAACCTCATAGAAGCCATAGGCTACATGGGTTTTGAAGAAGCGACACCTATACAAGAACAAGCTATACCATATATCCTTGATAAAAAAGATATCATTGCCTGCGCGCAAACAGGTACTGGTAAAACGGCTGCTTTCATACTTCCTGTCCTAAATATGCTGGCAGACAGCAAAAGAGAAGGCATAAGTGTGTTAGTCATCTGCCCTACGAGAGAATTGGCGATTCAGATAGATGAGCAAGTGCAGGCCTTCGCCTATTTTGCAGGCATTGAGTCAATACCCGTGTATGGGGGAGGAGGCGGTAAAGATTGGGATATACAGAAGAAGGCTATCATTAATGGTGTAGATATAATCGTGGCTACACCAGGTAAATTGATTGCTCATATTAATATGGGCTATGTCGACTTTAGCCATCTCAAATACCTCATCTTAGATGAAGCTGATCGGATGTTAGATATGGGCTTTATAGATGACATCAAGCGCATAGCGAAGAAGCTGCCAAAAGATAGACAAAACCTGATGTTTAGCGCTACTATGGCACCTAAAATCCGAAGGCTCGCAGCTGATATGCTGAAAGATCCAGCAGAGATTAGCATAGCTATAGCCAAACCTGCTGAGGGAGTCCTGCAGGCAGCTTATGTCTGTCACAATCATCAAAAGATCGACTTACTACATCATCTTATACATGGCAAAGAAAACTATAAGACCATATTAGTATTTTCATCTACCAAGATGAATGTAAGCAAAATCGTCAATCAGCTGAAACGTAAGGGTCATGACGTGGCAGGTATCTCATCTGACTTAGATCAGTCTGAGCGTGAGAAAGTCTTACAAAAGTATAAAGCCAAGAGAATCCGCACGCTCGTGGCGACAGATGTGATGAGTCGGGGAATAGATATAAAGGATATTAATTTGGTGATAAATTTTGACGTGCCGAGAGACTCTGCCGACTATGTGCATCGAGTAGGCCGTACCGCACGAGCAGATACCACTGGAGTAGCCATCACCTTCATCAACGAAGATGATATGTACAAATTCGCAGCAATTGAGAAGCTGATAGAAAGAGAATTAGCTAAATCGGCTTTACCTGAATTCTTAGGAGATGGTCCTGAGTGGAATCCTGGCAAAAGTCGCCAGTCTGGCCGAGGCGGTCGTGGCGGTAATTTTCGCGGTAAGAAGAAGTCTGGTCGAAGTTCCAATAGAAATCACGGCAAGCGTCGGTAGTCGGGTTAAGATATAATTGAATCTTATTTTAATGTTAACTTAAATAACCCCTTGTCAGCTGCATGGTTACCATCTACACTTAATATGACACGGCTAAGGAGTTAAATCATCAAGATGATGAGCGTGATAAAAGCAATCCCCATTCAATTATACAGTCCAGTAAAATTGGAGGCTGATGGATTATTTATGACCATCAGAGGATCAGTAGACAAGACAACCAAAAATAAAAATTGACAGTGATAACATACTCATCAAATGGTATGTCAAAGGACTAAAGATTATCCTATGACGATGTCTGGCGCTGAAGGACGGCTATACAGGTCCCAGATTAAAGGTGATTGAGCTACTCCAAAATTTACTATAGTGCTTTAATCATGGGCCGCCGCTTGCTGATGCCTAATAATAGACATGCTAAATACTGCCAAATGAATATTATACTTTTTGTAAATAAGGACATAGAAGCTAATCTGGCGTATAATCTACTAAAGAAAGAGTTGCTACATCATAATGTCAACATATTTTATTCAGAATCTGTAGGCGGAAAAAAATACAAACCTAAGGAGTTACGACAGATTGAATACTATGAGAAAGATTATTTCTTTGGAGATCTGGTAAGGGCGATTAGAACAAATGACATTCATACTAATTTTGAATTTTTTAATGAAGATTTTAGTTCATTTAAAATGTCAAAATGTACTAATGTTAATGATTCAAAATTTATAGATGACATACGGCAGTTGGAACCTGACATATTTATTTCGCTTAGATTCGGAAAGATTTTTAAAGATGAAATAATTGACGTCCCAAAGCAAGGAATATTGAATCTTCATTCTGCCATTCTTCCGGATTACAAAGGAATCATGGGCACCCTCCACAACCTAAAAGATCAAAAGGCTGAGTATGGCTGCACGCTCCATTATATTGATAGCAGCACAATTGACACGGGGCAGATTATCAGCATAGCCAAGAGAAAAGTGGATAAAGAAAGATCTCTATTCTGGCACATTATACAGCTATATCCCGAGGGGTGTGATCTAATATTGGACAGCATAGATTTACTTAATACCACCACACGACTTCCTGCTGTTCAGCAAGATAAAACTGAGGGTAATTACTATTCAGTTCCTACAGATCAAGATTTCCAAATCCTTCATGATATCAATATACGGAGCTTTCATTTTGAAGATTACAAAGAGATAGTGTCAGAGTATATATCTGAACAACTGCTAACTACATTAATAACTAACAAACCACTTGGCGATTGGCACGCGGAGTAGTATAGCTTTCGAAATGAATGGAATCTTCATAGCACTAAGTAGCGCCTTATCCGATGTCTGTATAGGAGTGAACCTTCCAAGTCTTTTTGTGTATGTCGATGCCAATGAATAACTTGGGCGTCGAAGTAGCGTCTTTTATTGACACATCTATAAATATTTATAGTTAATAATTGTCCACTAAGTGACTGCTTATTACATGGGTGCTATCAGATCATATCTCGACGTACCTCACAGGGACGATCAATATGATCATCCTTTACATTTAATTGAAAAGTATAACCAAAGTAAATGGAATTGAAATCAATTTTAACAATTCTAAACATCTTCTTTCTTCTGTCTTTAGCTAAGACACAAAATATTAGTTCATTTATTCATGTTGATCAATTTGGATATATGACTAATTCAGAAAAAGTAGCTGTTATTTCTGACCCTCAAGATGGGTATAATGCAACCGATGAATACCAGCCGGGTCAGACTTTAGAACTCAGAAGCGTGGGCAACGACATCACAGTGTTCACCAACTCCATAGAACTGTGGAATAGCGGAAACACACATACACAATCTGGAGATAGAGGATGGTGGTTTGATTTTAGTAGTTTCACAGAAGAAGGGTCTTATTATATTTTTGATTCTACAACCAACCATCGATCAGCAATTTTCGAAATCAATGAAAACCCTTTTCCAGATGTTCTTCAGGCTGCGACCAAAATGTTTTACTACAATAGATGCAATGCGCCTAAACAAGAGCCGTTTGCACAATCTAATTGGATAGACATTGATAATTTCACCCAGGATGATGCGGTAAGGTCTGTTTTAGATCAAACTAATCCAGCAACAGAAAAAGATTTAAGAGGTGGATGGTTTGATGCAGGAGATTATAACAAATATGTAACTTTTGCCCACAATACTCTTCACCAGTTATTGACTAGCTATGAAAACAATCCAGATATATTTTCGGATGATTGGAATATTCCTGAAAGTAGTAATGGTATACCAGATATTTTAGATGAAATAAAGTATGAATTTGATTGGCTCTATAAAATGATTAATGCAGACGGAACTGTAATTCTCAAGATGGGCAGTTTGGAATTTGATATTAATGATGCTGCACCACCAAGCAATAATTCTGCTCCAAGATATTATACTCCAACGTGCTCTTCGGCTTCTTTATCAATAGCCAGTACCCATGCTCATGCTTCAAAGATTTATTCAGAAATACCAGAGCTCATAGATTTTGCAAATATATTAGAAAGTGACGCAATATTATGTTGGAATAGATTTTTAGAGTTTTACGAGAGTAACAACTTAGAAATCAACTGTGATGATCTGACTGTTAAAGCGGGAGATGCTGACTGGGATGAACAGGAACAAATCAACAATGCTGTTGTAGCTGCTATTTACCTATTTGACTTAACCGGAGAAATACAATACTCCAATTTTGTAAGAGACAATTTAAATCTTACAGATCCATTTATTAATAATGCCTTTGGCTCACAACATACGGTATTCTTAGAAGCAATTTTGCATTATACGACGCTAGAAAATACTGATACAGCTACAGTAAATCAAATATTGACCCAAGCCGAGTCATCTGTATTGCGGGAAGTATATACATCTATTATTAATGATCTATACAGAGTAGATCTTCCTGACTGGAATTACTATTGGGGAAGCAATATGACAACTGCCAATTTCGCGAATCTAGCGATGACGTTCCGCAAATACAATCTTGCTCCTAATCTCAACGACGAACTAGAAAGAAAAGCAAGAGAAGTGCTTCATTACTTTCATGGAGTTAACCCTCAAGGCTTGGTATACCTATCTAACATGTATCAATATGGAGCCGAAAGATCTGCAAATGAAATTGCGCATGCATGGTTTATTGAAGGATCAGATTGGGACAATGCTCTGACCTCTCTATATGGTCCTGCACCTGGCTTTCTATCTGGTGGACCCAATCAAGGTTATAGTGGAGCTTTAACGCCTCCTGCTAATCAACCTATTTTAAAATCTTATCGCGATTATAATGATTGGTTTACAGATCCTGCCTATGAGATTACGGAGCCTGCAATCTACTATCAGGCTGCATACATACAACTCTTGAGCAATTTTGTAAATTCAGAAATAGTAAGCAACATATCATCCATCAAAAAAAATGAGATTAAAATCGAGATCGCACCTAATCCAAGTAGTGGATCATACATTATTTCAGGAAATATAATAAATAATGAAGTTGAAGTTTTAGATCTTAACGGTAAAATAATTTATTCATTTTATAATGACAATTCAAGAGCAGAGTTAGATCTAACTAACTTAAAATCGGGTATGTACTTTATCAGAATAATTAATCCCAAACTTCCTCATACCTTTTTGCGGAAAATTATAAAATTGTGACCTAATTTAGATCATGTAACAGGCAACTGAGTGATAGCATTAATATGATCACATATCTACTTGCGTTTAGTAGAAAAGACGACATATAATAATCTGTTTGATTCCATAATTGCACACAATTAATAGATAATAACGATCCAAATTAGTATCCTTAAATGTCAGTAAAATGATAACTGATTGTCTTGAATATATCAGTAAATCTATATTCTGCAGGAGTACCTTGTAGGTATACCTCAAACCAATAGTAATTTCGGTATATCGTTTATCGAAAAAAATTAGAATATTCTAAACGAAAACAGCTAAAATCATCAAAGGTAAAAGAGGAGAAACGAAGTTACAGCCCTAATACTTTTAAAGTATTTTAGAACATCTCCTAAACATTGGCATGGATTACATGACGACTACGTCTTAGAAGAGCAAGTCAATAAACTTGAAAACGAGATAAACCAAATTCAAAAAATAAATGTTTAATATTGGCCCATCTTAAAATGCAAATGCTCTGCACTCAGTAGTTAAGTCATCAAGGCTGAGTAGACATTTAGGCATTTTCAGTAGTAGTAAATAAATTCAGAAGTAAGAGAACTGTTGGTCAAGCTGATAAGACTTTAGCACTTTTAGGTCATAATCTGTACAAATACTTGGGTATAATTTGATTCTGTCAAATACCTTTTAGGTTGCTTTTTATCTGGATTAGATTTCTTACCCCGTTTATTGCCAAAAACCCTTAAAAGCGAGGTAATAATTCAGGGTTAACGTGTTCAAATCAAATTCAAGACTGTCAATTAATAGACTAAACTTCCCATATGAATAAGGTCTTATTTGTAAAAATCTCTTTAGAATCGTACAGGGATTTTTAGAAGTGGCGGCTGCCTGCCAGGTACCCAAGACTGAATGGTCCTGTAGGGAATTCAATGTCCCAAATGGACATTGAATAATGAAGGAACCGAGGATTTGTCCTCGGGTGGGTTGGCATTAGCTGGCATAGCATTTTTGCTTACTTTTTTTGCAATTGAAAAAAGTAAGGCCCGCACGGCGAGTGCAAGTTAGCTTTGCTTCTATAGAAAATGTGTTTATGCTTTACTTCTGAATACCCCCATTTACTAAAGAAGCAGCGGCCACATAAAGTGCACACTCTTTTTTGGATCCTTATTGAGCAAGATATGGTCAGAGAACGCTTTATTATTTTTCGCAGATACCCCAGCTCTTAGTTACAATGTATACTGAAGACCGAATGAGCTACTAAATACATTGGGCATCAAGCGTAATCGAAAATGACTACTTACGTCAGTAAGTGATCTAATATGATTAATATCTAAAAGAAGGCTGCTCTTTTGATTGAGTGAAAATCGTATTCCTGCTGCGATAATAGAGCTTAAAAAGTGCTTATTGGTATGGGTATTATCCATCTTTATAATCTGATTCTGGTCATTAAAATCGGTAGACGATTGATTACTGATGAAACGGCCTTTTGTTGAAAATACATAGCCATACTCCACACCAAGGCGTAGGAGTACGTCCCAGCGTCTTGATACTGAAATATTTCGACTGACGGTGACGGGCATCCCTATGTATTGAAGTTGATTAGTATAATCAATTTTAGACCATTTCGTTACACGATTATTTACTGTAGAGGACCTTTCTTCTATGACTTTTCCATTTAGTTTATTAATTATCTGCTTGGACACATACTCAGTTTGAACAATTGTGTCTTTTTCTTCATAATAGTTAGTTCGGCTATGTAACATTGTGTATTTTAATCCCGCTTGAATAGACCATTTGTCATTAATTGAGCTGCTGAGACCAGCATATGTATTTAAAGCAAAATTATCAGTGTAATTGAGATTGGTATTATCAATATTAGAAATAGAGACTGAATTGTTCCAAAGTCCAAATCCTTGTTTCACTTCTAACTTAAGGGGTGAAAATAAAGAGGTTCGACCTTGGTCTTCCTCATGTGCAGCTATAATGGGGACGGCTGCCTGTAGTCGACTAGAAGTTATCGGAATTGATCCAGGCAGCAGTTTAGATAATGCAGGCAACAACCTTATAGGAGAGTAATCCTTCTGACGTCCATTTAAAGTTGGCAATGGTTTGCTCTGCTTTTTGTGGGTAGATTCAGTAAAGAGATTGATGTCGCCAGTAGTCTGATCTAAAGCCGCTAGTCTTTTATCCTCAGAAGCATCATTAGCTATATCCGTAGTTATGTTTGGTATGAGAGGTTTCAAGTGATGTGCTACATGTTCTTTATTTAAGTTTTGATTTTGATCTGAGAGCTTGGATGCTTCACTATTAGCCTGTCTAGATAATGAGTCATTAGATAACAAACTAAATAGAGAATTATCAACATCTTTGGAAGATTTAGATTGATAAATTGTGCCTTGGTAGCTTGTAATAGAATCTTCGTTGACTGTTTCAATTGCGCTTTTAATTTTAAGTCCACTTGTTTCAATATGTTCTCCATGTTCACCTGTGATGGATACTTCTGAATTTATCGATAAATTAAGTTCCTCTTCAATTATATTATTTGATGCGTAATCGACATCCTGGCCAGTCTTATCTGGGATCGACTCATTTTCATACGTCACATATACGCAGGTAGAAAGAAGAAATATTAAAATTAGGATACTCCATCTGAGTAAATTTCTGACAGGCTTGCCTTCAGGAATCTCGTCCATTATTTCGTATATGCCATCCTTCATGACGTCCCACTCCAAGTAATCTGGAATTTCTACTTCTTTTCTAAATTTATCCGAATACTTATTATTATCCATGAGTGTATTCTTTTAGATGTTGTGACACATTCTTCTTCAACCATACCAATCCTCTATGCAATTGTGATTTTGAAGTATTTATAGATATATCTAGCTTGGATGCGATTTCCTTATGCGTGAATCCTTCTAAATAAAATAATAGGATGCTGGTCCTATAGCCGGTGGGCATGTCAGCGATTAGCTCATTAAAATTATCTGCATTTAAGCTATATATATCAGCGCTTACTGGCTGGTATATATTTTGATTTTCATTGAGAGGACTTAGGTCTAAAGTACTCATATGTCTACGCAGCACATTGATGCTCTGTCTGACAGCTATAGTGGATAGCCATGATTTGAAACTACCTCGTGACTTCTCATATTTATCAATAGATAAGAATACTTGGGCGTATGTTTCTTGCATGGCATCTTTTATAAAATCCTTATTTTTAATGTACTGACTGATAATTGAGTAAACATAAGGAGCCGTTTTTTTATAGCATTCACTATAAGCAACTTGCTCCTTACGTTTACATCCATCTATTGTTGATTCAGATATCAATCCTTCAATACTGTTTAGCGATTATTGACAGTTATCTATTATAGTCAAATACGACTCTGCATTCTCGATAGTTACTACAGTGTCATCGTTTGTAACATATATATCGAAAGGGTATATAACTCTGTAAAAGTCTTCTATAGCTCTTAGTTCACTAAGGTTATTGACTGTGATGGTATCATCGTTTAGCTCACCGTATCCGCTCAGTGGAAAGATAAGGTCATAACAGCTCACGTCTACGAATTGCTCTTGATTTGACTGCAGCAGTATGGTCAATAGATCAATTTCAAAGTTGAACCCAACACATGAAGTAAAAATTGATTCGAATTCAGCAGTTGAATTAACTGTCGTTTTCACATTTTCTTCATCTACAATGACTATGGGAAATATAAAATTTTCAAATTCCCCTCTGAAGATACTTTCTTCGAATTCAATTTGGGAATTCGCTACTATCGTACTTCCAGTTATAGTATTATAAGACAAAGGAAAGTCTAGATTGAAACAGTCAAAGAGAATTAGAACTTCTCCAATGATGCCACTATATAATGAATCTGTGTGCGTCAGCTCATGACATGATAATAAAGTGCCGATAAGGTCATCATCACTAGTAACTTCTATGAGGGCTTCATTCTGATCAACCAGAGAAATAGGAAATTCGAAGAAATACAAATCTGAAGATATATATGCGTTAAATTCTTCGTCAGAAGTCACTACTACTTCATTTAAGTCTATAT
>Ga0209185_1000998_pt1 | contig 27011 bp, 17 predicted proteins | sample SidtaG_2_FD_187425 | JGI IMG/M metagenome (GOLD analysis project Ga0209185, IMG submission 187425) | Marine algal microbial communities from Sidmouth, United Kingdom - Sidmouth_Asex2 metaG (SPAdes) (version 2) | ecosystem: Host-associated > Algae > Red algae > Unclassified | place: Sidmouth... | reverse complement strand
TGTACTGGTCCAAGGTTCCTGGTACTGATAGAGCAAGAACAATAGAACCTGCTGAAGATTACATTCTTCCGCTAGGAATGGCAAAAGTCGTCCAAGAAGCCAGCGCTGAGCAGAGCTTGACCATCGTCACCTATGGTATGGGGGTGCACTGGTCTCTTAATGCCAGCGAAGCCTATGAAGGGCAAGTGGAAATCGTAGATCTCAGAACTATATATCCGCTGGATGAAGCAACGATTATGACTTCCGTCAAAAAAACAAATCGTTGTCTCATAGTTACAGAAGAACCAGTGAATAATAGTTTTGGAAGAAGTCTGGTAGGGCTGATACAAGAACAATGTTTTGAGTCATTGGATGCACCTGTGATGATTATCGGTTCTGAAAATTTGCCTGCCATTCCTTTGAATAGTGTGCTGGAGCACACGATGATTCCGTCGGCAGAAAAAGTTAAGGTCAAAATCACGGAGTTGATGAACTATTAAATTCAAGATATAATATAATTGACCGTCGAGCACAGCTTAAAAAATTCAGATTACTCATTACTACATAACCCTTAAGCTCTTAGATAAACAATCGTGATTACATATGAACTAAAGTAATATAAGAATAGAAATAAACACAAAATCGCCCATGTTCGATTCCAAACTGCCTCGCTCAACCCTCTCCATATTTGCCAAGGTCTCTGCACTTGCAAAAAAACACCAAGCCATCAACCTCGGTCAAGGCTACCCCGATTTCGATTGCGACCCTAGACTGCAAGCCCTTGTCTCCAAGCATCTTCAAGCTGGTCGCAACCAATATGCCCCTATGCCTGGTGTACTGGAATTGAGACAAGCCATCTCCGATAAGATAAAACTGACGTACCAAAAATCGCTCAATCCAGACACAGAGATATGTGTGACAGCTGGCGCAACTCAGGCGCTCTTCACTGCAATACAAGCTTTTGTACATACAGGTAACGAGGTCATCATAATAGAGCCTGCATATGATTCCTACCGTCCTTCAGTCATCATCGCAGGAGGAGTACCGATTGCATATAGACTGAAGTCTCCAGACTATCAAGTAGACTGGAATGTAGTAGGAGAAATGGTGACGAGCAAGACCAGAATGATCATCATCAATACACCGCACAATCCTACTGGCAAAACACTTAAACCCACTGACCTACTAGCCCTTCAAGAAATAGTCGCAGAGAGAAACATCTTAGTGCTTAGTGACGAGGTCTATGAACATCTGATATACGATGGGCAGGAACACCAAAGTGTTCTACGGTATGAAAAACTATTTCAACAGAGCCTGGCCGTTTATTCTTTTGGCAAAACATTGCATGCAACAGGATGGAAGCTAGGCTACTGTGTAGGGCCCGAGCACTTGATGACAGAATTCAAAAACATCCATCAGTGGAATGTTTTCAGCGTTAATTCTTTTGTGCAATATGCCATTGCAGAGTATCTTACTGATCATTCCACGTACCAACAATTATCTGATTTCTTTCAGCAAAAGAGAGATTTACTTACAGAATTAATGAAGAACTCTCCTCTCAAAGCACTCAGCTCAGAAGGTACCTATTTTCAATTGTATGATTACTCTGAAGTCAGCGATATGGATGACCTTAAATTCTATGAATACTTAGCTAGAGAATATGGTGTAGCCACTATTCCACTTTCACCTTTCTATGCTGTTCCTACTAGAGATAAGGTCGTGAGATTTTGTTTTGCAAAAGAAGACAATACCTTAATTACAGCCACAAATAAGTTATCAAAGTTAAAGTAGATCTCACCTGGAACTTCCTATCTTTCAACTAGTGTCATGATAATAATACTTAGGTTTTTTCTTACCTCAATTTGCTTACAATTCACAAGCTTGATTTCACTAAGTGGTCGATCCTCATTATTCACCTACGAATAATAATTTCAGATTAAAATGTCATTCTACTTTATCCTCAACTAGTTTCTGATTCTAGTAACGCAACAAACCTCTTGTCATATTTCAAAGTAGAGATATCAAATAATCTACATACGTGGCCATCCAATTAATTGACATTGTGATACACTAAATCAGCTTTGATGCATTACTTCTATTTCTTATGGGGCACTCTGGTTTTAAATCCGAATATAATGCTCTATTATTTTCAAATTTACAATCGTCAGTATACACCTCCTAAAAAATCGTGTCCAATTTACTGGTACACTTGGAATATATGGCGTAAGGACAAGGCGCCTTGACCATCCAATCCATTCTCATCGTACTACCATTTTTATTAAGATAACTAGGCTCACCCTTCTTAAACTTTCATCTAATTTCTCCACCTTGAATAAGTCGTCTGCTGTCTCTAGAATCAGCACTCGGAGCGCGGCCATTTAGGTTGGATGTAGGTTGGATAGTTTTTGAATTTTTCACCTGCCTTTGGGCCAGTTTTTGCTAACTGGATGAGAGCTAATAGTGGTCTGAGTACTTATGAAAGATGCGTTAGTATGGCTAGATTTCCTTAATATATTAACTAATTTCATCTATAAAGCTATTTATTATTTTTGGTTTAGAAGAAATGACTAATTTGAAGCACAAAGCAGCAACCTATGAATAAAATTTTCAAGAATGCCGATGAGGCAATAGCCGGTATTGAGGACAATATGACACTTATGTTAGGTGGGTTTGGGTTGTGTGGAATACCAGAGAACAGTATTAATTCACTAGTCAAAAAAGGCGTTGCTGGATTGACGTGCATTTCCAATAATGCTGGAGTGGATGATTTTGGTCTAGGCTTGCTCTTGCAGAAGCGACAAATCAAGAAAATGATTTCTTCTTATGTGGGCGAAAACGCAGAATTTGAAAGACAGATGATCAGTGGTGAGCTGAAGGTGGATCTCATACCACAAGGTTCGCTGGCTGCACGATGTCAAGCGGGCGGTGCAGGCGTTCCTGCTTTCTTTACACCTGCCGGGTATGGTACCGAGGTAGCCCTAGGAAAGGAGGTAAGATACTTTAACGGGAAACCACATATACTGGAAAGCTCTCTAACTGCAGATTTTGCCATTGTAAAGGCTTGGAAAGGAGATAGATTCGGCAATCTGGTATTCAAGGGGACAGCCAGAAATTTCAACCCTGTGATGGCGATGGCCGGGAAGATTACCATTGCTGAAGTAGAGGAGATGGTAGAACCAGGAGAACTGGATCCTAATTTCATTCATCTACCAGGCGTATTCGTGCAACGCATATTCCAAGGCGTCAACTACGAAAAACGCATAGAGCAAAGGACTGTCAGAGAGCAGGTCTGAAAAACTATTCAGAAGAAGTACTGAAATTCAAATTAATCATCGACAGAATCAAAGCGCATGTTAGATAAAACTGGAATAGCCAAGAGAATAGCTCAAGAAATACAAGATGGCTGGTATGTCAACCTCGGCATAGGCATCCCGACTCTGATAGCCAATTATGTCCCGGATGGACTCAATGTGGTGTTCCAATCAGAGAACGGCATCTTAGGTATGGGTCCTTTTCCCATCGCCGGAACAGAAGACGCCGATCTTATCAATGCTGGAAAGCAAACCATCACTGCCCTACCCGGCGCAGCTATTTTCGACTCTGCAATGAGCTTTGCAATGATAAGAGGTAAGCACATACAGTTGACAGTGCTCGGTGCCATGGAAGTATCGGATACTGGTGATATTGCCAATTGGAAAATACCTGGCAAGATGGTCAAAGGCATGGGCGGCGCAATGGATCTGGTAGCCTCTTCAGACAACATCATAGTCGCGATGATGCACACTAACAGAAAAGGAAATTCCAAACTACTAAGGCAATGCTCACTGCCACTCACTGGCGTAAAATGTGTCAAGAAAATAGTATCTAATCTCGCTGTACTCGATGTCACTGACCATGGATTCAAATTGATTGAGCGGGCACCAGGGGTTAGCGTAGAGGATATTCAAGCTGCAACTGAGGGGCGCCTGATAGTGGAGGGAGATATTCCAGAGATGTCCATATAATTACACTTCACGTGTCATGTTCATTTGAGATATGCAAGCTACTTTAATCTAATGCTCACTGCACATGTCACCATTTCACAAGATCTTTCTTGGGCTTGTTGCATTGACCTGGCCCTCACCCTCTGCAAAGTCTAGAACTGCCCAACTACTTATCGTAATTCTTCTGATACTGTTACAGAAATAGTGATCGATAGGTACCGCTGCCGCAACAATGCCTTTTCAAAGTGTAGAGCGATTTCTGCACTTCTTAAGACATGTGTAATTCAGATGGCACATACGAGCTTACTTTGTACATTCCAGATGGTGGAGCTGAGCATTCTTTTTAGGAAAGACGTCGAAGCAAATCATAAGTATTTTTCTGTGGCTTTGCAGAAAGTTCTCTTGGGGGTTGCTTAGTCGAAGTCATTGCATAAGACTCTGTTACGTAAGAATGCAGAACGATAGTTGTAACAGAATTGGGTAGTACCGACACTCAGTCTGGAATTTCATATTTCAGCCTTGTCTCATAAGAACACGGAAGGTGGGTGGCTGTAACCTCAGCATCATCGGCTATCGCAGACCCACAGTAACATCCATTTTCCAAAGATAAATCTTTGCAGATATCTATTTTTTTGGCTCAATATTATTCATAAAGAACCTACATGTATAGAACTGAGATAGTACCTTCGGCCTCTCAAAATAAAATGATGAATACAGTAGCTGAGTTCAATAAATTTGTCGCAAGCATAGAGCAGGCAGAAGGATATTTAAAACCCCTAGCTTTCGGATTAGGTCTTAGAAAAAGCAAAGGCGATAAAACAATGGAAGTTTTCTTTCCAAAGATCAATTATAACTCAGCTTACGGATCAGCAGCAGTATTCTTTGACAGCTTTGGTTTTTCTGGCTCCTCCAATGGCCACGTCAGCTGTAGCCAAGCCCAGCTGCAATCTGCTCTCGATAAATTCAAGGGCTTTGAAAATGATGGAAAAGACCATCCCAATATAACACTGCTAAGTAGTCTCGTAAAACACCACTCGAACCCACAGAATTACTTTGACTTGGATGTGATATGTTATTTCTTGTATAACAAAGATCAACCGGTCCAGAATCCTGAAGAAGGCTATTTCAAAACTCAATGCCTGAGTCAGTTACTAGTGAAACCCCACGGCATGAACTTCGATGGCATTTTCGGAAAGATGCTCAATGTAGCTTGGACAAATAAAGGTCCTATCCTACCTGAACACCTAACTGAAGAAAAAATTAAGTGGAGTTTCAAAGGAGATGAGCTTGTAGTCAGCCACGTGGACAAGTTCCCTTACATGGTCAACTTTCACGTTCCTGATGGCGTCCGTATCGTCATGGGCTCCAAGGTAAGACTTGGCGCTCACCTATCACCAGGCACCACTGTCATGCCTGCAGGCTTTATCAATTTCAATGCAGGCACACTGGGTAAGGCCATGGTAGAAGGTCGCATCTCTGCTGGCGTCATCATAGGTGACAAGACGGATATAGGCGGTGGCGCTTCCATAATGGGCACCTTGTCTGGCGGAAATAAACACGTCATTGCTATCGGAGAACAATGCCTGCTGGGCGCCAATGCTGGAACTGGCATTTCTTTGGGTGATGGTTGTACTGTTGCTGCTGGCACCTATATAACAGCTGCCGCAAAAGTCTTCCTCTATAATAAGGAGAAAAAACCGGTGGATCTAACTGGAGCAGTTGTCACTGAAGGAGACAATATTGTCAAAGGGGCTGACCTGAGTGGCAAGCAATACCTACTTATCTATCAAGACTCAGAAAGCGGGAGGCTCATTGCCAGGCCTAATACCAAGGTGATCGAGCTCAATGAAAGCTTGCATGTTTAAGTTTTGGCACTCGCAAGCAAAGCCAAGGGACTGACCCTAAAAGATATCGTGGAACACAACAAACTAAATAGTGGAGGCACCTTGACCACGATACTCCAAGACTTGGAAGAAAGTGGATTCATAAGCTCTTGTATGAATCTGGATTCAATAAAAAAGAATACCATCTATCGACTTTCTGACTATTAAAAGCCTTCCTCTTGAGATTCATCTTAGAGAAAAACATACGGAATAAGAAGCTTGGCTACATCTCACAGACCAATCCACCACCAGAGCCTGGCAAGATTTAGCATTTGAACAGGTGTGCCTGGGCCCTGTAAATCAGACAAAAACTGGCTTAGGTATCAGAGGCAGAAATATCTTAACGCCAGTTGGAGCGGTACCCATGACGAAAAAGGAGCACGGTAGCTCTGCTCATAGACAGAAGGGACCAAGTTATTAATCTTTGTGAATGCATATTCAGCCTGGATAGCTATACGATAACTAAAGACTATACATTCAAATTAAGTTCTAAAATTGCGGTTTTCAAATCAGTAGCAAAAAATAAAAAATCTATTCATTTGACACTAATCACAAGCTATGGTCTCACTAGAAACAAATACCCGGATCTGCTGGTAAGCAATGAGTTAGGGGCAGATGTATAATTTGATTAACGACAACCGCTCATAAGATTGTTCTATAGAGGACAGATAGAACAGCAACAGACCAAATAATTCTGAAGTCGTGGTGTTGCAATCCTATATTTTAGTCTTAAAAGACTATTATTTATTATTATATTTGGTCATAATCAGCTACTATAGTGGTCACAGATGCTAATTTGTCATATTACCCAAGGTTTTGAAGAAGAGAGACCTCATCATAGCTCAAGTATTGACTGCTTTCAATGAAAAAGGGTATCACGCTCATTCCCTGACTGATCTTGCTGAGATATGCGGAATGAGTAGAGGAAACCTGGCCTATCACTATAAGTACAAGGAGGACATCCTCGATGACCTATCCGTAAAAATGATCAAGGACATCAAGCGGTATCAGAAAAGAAGATTGGATTATCCAGCCTTTTACAATCTGAGCTTGGATATCAGGACTTTGAGATCCTTGCAGAGATGGTATCCATTCGTCTTCAGAGACATGTCGGTATTGGAGCATACTTCGATAAAGGATGTGATGTCTCAATGGACGAAGGAGGTGATTAAAAGAAATCTCAAAACGTTTGCCTACGGCATAGAAATCGGAAATGTAAAGCCTGAACCCTATGAGGGTTTATACTATCAATTGTCCCTCAATGCCTGGCTACTGACTTATTACTGGGTGGCTCAAGAGTCCGTCAGAGAGATAGGAAAAGAAGAAGCGGAAGTCACTGTATGGAGTACCATCTATCCACATTTCACTGAGAAAGGCATGAATGAATTCTTGGATTATTACGGAGACGATTTCTTATCCAAATCTGGAATTTCCATTCAAAGCTATATAGACGTTCAACACTTGATTTAAAATACGAAATATTATGTACGCAGCATATTTTACAGAAGAACACAACTTATTCAGAGAAGGATTCAGAACCTTCCTTCAGACTGAGGTCGTACCTCACGTGGATGAATGGGAGAAGACTGGAACCATTCCCAGAGATATATGGCCGAAGTTCGGACAGATGGGATACTTTGGAATTCGATACCCGGAAAAATATGGAGGCTTGGATCTTGACATATTCTACTTGGTCATCTGGTTGGAAGAAATGCAGAGAATAAATTCGGGTGGCTTTGCAGCGGCCATGTGGGCGCACAATTATCTTGCGATGACCCACCTGCTCAAAGAAGGCTCTGAAGCCATCAAAGAAAAATATCTCACTGCGAGTATTGCCGGAGAAATGATAGGATGCTTGTGTATCACAGAGCCCTTTGGTGGTTCAGATGTAGGGGCTATGAGAACCCTTGCCAAGCAAGACGGCGATGAATATGTGCTGAATGGTTCCAAGACCTTCATAACTAATGGTGTATACTCAGATTACCTGATAGTCATCGCCAAAATGGAGATACAAGACAACCCCAAGGCTATGGGAGTTTTCTTGGTTGATAGAGATACGCCGGGACTCAGTTCTTCCAAGCTGGACAAGCTGGGCTGGAGAGCTTCAGACACCGGAGAAATTGCTTTTGACAATGTCCGTATACCTGCCAGTAATTTGATGGGTGAGCCGGGCAAAGGTTTTTACTACGTGATGCAACATTTTGCATTGGAGAGATTAATAATGGGAGTCAATGCGCATGCCCGCGCAGAATATGCTCTGGAGTATACCCGACAGTATATGTCTGAGAGAACAGCTTTCGGCAAAACTATAGATAAGTACCAGGCACTGCGACATAGAATGAGTGAGATGTACACAGAAGTGGAAATAGTAAAAGCCTTCAATTATCAAGTTGCTGCAAATCTGGACAAAGGCGTCTATGTAGTCAAAGAGGCTTGTATGTCAAAACTGCAATCAACCAAGGTCGCAGATGAAGTCATATACAGCTGCTTACAACACCTAGGTGGATATGGGTACATGGAAGAATATCCACTAGCTAGAATGTCTAGAGACAGCAGACTCGGACCGATAGGGGGAGGAACTTCAGAAATTCTCAAGGAAGTTATTGCTAAGATGATACTCGATGGGAAGTCCTATAAGAAGAGTGCATAAGTGGAGATTGGTGGATGGGAGACTGGTTGACTGGTGATTCGTGGATCGGTGGATTAGTGGATCATTGATTTGTGGATGACCTATTAATTATTGTTATGGAATATAGAAGTTTTGGGAAATTCAATGTATATAAATTGCTGTGGAGGTGAGAGTAAAAGTATTTGAAACTGTGCAGAATTTTCTACCTGAAGAGAAGTTCAGATTGAAAGATCAGCTGATTAGAAGTACTAGAAGTGTTCAGCTAATATTGCTGAAGGCTTTGGCAAGGGAATATTCAATTCAGTAGGATTGCCAGAGGTTCTCTGACCGAAACATCAGACCATCTCAACGTAGCTGTTGGGATGCAAATATATTGACCAATAAAATCATAATGACTTGGAAAAACAGAATAAGTCAAAACATCAAATTTATGGTTATGTGAGTTACCTCCAAAAGAAAAAACATACAAAATGTATAATCCTTACTAATCACTATTTACTAATTGAGATCACTAATCACTGATTGCTTAATCACTGGATTTACAAAGTATCAAAAGCATCATATACAGACCAAATACTAAACAGCCTCTACTAAAAAATGAGTAAAAAAATAAACATAGAAGAAAGCAAGAACGAAGACACTATGAAACTCTCCGTTTCAGCGATGAATAGAAAATTAGAGAAAATCTATCTGGGTGGTGGAGAAAAGAAACTTGAGAAGCAAAGGAAAAAAGGCAAAATGACTGCTCGAGAGAGAGTGGATTATCTCAAGGACAACGAGTCAGAGTTTATGGAGCTTGGGGCTTTTGCGGGTTATGAAATGTATGAAAAAGTAGGCGGTGCTCCTGCTGGAGGTGTGGTCACGGGCTTAGCGCATGTGGCTGGACGGTTATGTGTAATTGTTGCCAATGATGCCTCTGTGAAAGCTGGTGCCTGGTTTCCCATTACTGCAAAAAAGAATCTCAGGGCTCAAGAGATTGCAATGGAGAACCATTTGCCCATCATATATCTGGTAGACAGCGCTGGAGTCTTCTTGCCTATGCAGAACGAAGTATTTGCAGATAAGGAACACTTCGGTAGAACCTTCAGGAATAACGCAGTGATGTCCGCTATGGGGATTCCTCAGATATCAGCCATCATGGGCAGTTGTGTGGCGGGTGGTGCTTACTTACCCATCATGTCAGACGAAGCTCTTATCGTAGAGGGGACAGGAAGTATATTTCTAGCAGGCCCCTATCTGGTCAAGGCTGCCATAGGAGAAGACATCGACAAAGAAACACTGGGCGGAGCACATACTCAGACTGCTATCTCAGGAGATGTCGATTACAAATGTAAGGACGATAAAGAATGTCTCGATACCATCAAGGATCTAGTATCGAAAATAGGGAGCAGACCCGTGGCAGGTTTTGACAGAATAAAGGCAAAAAAACCTGAACTACCTAAAAGCAAGATCTATGAACTATTTCCAGAAAACAGAGCCAAGCCTTATGACACGAGAGAACTGCTCAAAACCATCGTGGATAAAGGAGAATGGACAGAATACAAAACAGAATATGGCCAGACCATCATCTGCGCTTATACCCGTATAGATGGCTGGGCCGTAGGCGTCGTCGTCAATAATCGACAAGTTGTCAAAACCGCCAAGAAAGAAATGCAATTCGGTGGCGTCATTTATTCCGACAGTGCAGACAAGGCTGCCCGCTTCATCATGAATTGCAACCAAAAGAAAATACCCCTGGTTTTCCTGCATGACGTGTCAGGATTCATGGTCGGGTCCAGATCAGAGCACGGCGGTATTATCAAGGATGGTGCTAAGATGGTAAGTGCCGTCTCTAATAGTACAGTACCTAAAATCAGCATCGTACTAGGCAATTCTTATGGCGCAGGTAATTATGCGATGTGTGGCAAAGCTTATGATCCGCGATTCATATTCTCGTGGCCTTCTGGTCGTATCGCCGTGATGGGCGGCAAACAAGCAGCAAGTACACTGATGCAAATCCAAGTCGGTTCCATGAAAGCCAAAGGCACAGAACCTACAGAAAAAGAACAACAAGAGCTTTTCGAAAAGATCTATGCCAAGTACGAGGCAGAGACTTCTCCTTACTATGCAGCCGCCAGATTGTGGACAGATGGTATTATAGATCCGGGAGAAACGAGAGCCATCATCTCTCGAAGCATAGAGGCAGCCAATAATGCCCCAGTAAAAAAATTCAATGTCGGTGTGATACAGACTTGATTCTAAATTTCAACTTATAACTAATTATTAGCAGCACTTAAAGACTAGATGAGCTCCTCCGTAAAATTGATAGAATGTCCCCGAGATGCCATGCAAGGCATTCCTGATTTCATACCGACTGAAATCAAAGTGGCCTATATCAATAAGCTACTCAAAGTAGGCTTTGACACCATCGACGTCGGTTCTTTCGTTTCTCCTAAAGCCATCCCACAGATGAAAGATTCCGGGGAAGTGATAAGATCCTTGGATCTGGACGAAAACAGCCCTAAACTCTCTGTAATTGTAGCCAATCGACGCGGTGCACATGATGCAGTTAAATATGATGAAGTGACCTACTTGGGTTATCCTTTTTCCATATCAGAAACTTTCCAAAAAAGAAATACTAACGCTTCCATAGAAGAATCCCTACAAAGAGTAGCGGACATACAAGCCATCGCTCTCAAATACGATAAAAAATTACTGATTTACATTTCCATGGCTTTTGGAAATCCATATGGCGACGAGTGGAATGTGGAAATCGCCGAGACCCATGTGGAAAAACTCATCTCTATGGGAATCAAACGGTTTTCATTATCAGACACCATCGGTGTTTCTTCTCCAGAAAGTATAGACTATCTTTTCAGCCACCTTATTAATTATTTTCCAGAAATATATTTCAATGCCCATCTGCATACTACGCCAGATCGCTGGGAAGAAAAAGTCCAAGCTGCATACCAGGCCGGTTGTAGAAGCTTTGATGGCGCAATCAAAGGCTACGGTGGCTGCCCCATGGCCAAGGATGAATTGACTGGAAATATGCCTATGGAAAACATGGTTGATTACTTTAATATAAAAAATATACCAACTGGTATAGACAAGCCCGCTTTTGACCTAGCATTTACAAAAAGCTCCACAGTATTTCATTCCTAGTAAGATTTTACGATTTACCTCAACTTAAATGCCCCCTACTTGTCACTTTATATTTTTTGGTAAAATACCTTACAATTCCTCATCCATTAGCTCTATTTTAGGTTAAAGTCCACTTTTTGGCGGTCTAATTCTCGAACTTCACCGTCTAACAATTTGAGTGAATGGGTTTACTGATGGAACATCCATTAAAGAGTGGAACTTTTATTTAAAAAGTGGGTTACGATCAGCCCTGCCAAGAAATCAAATAGTGAGATTCCTATCACTTCGTTTATATACATCAACTTTAGCTTTCTGATATGAGAAGATTTATAGTACTTTTTTTCCTTTACTGTTGCCTGTCAGCCCACTTGAATGCTCAATGCAATAATGTATTTGAAATTCAACCCTGGCTAAGCAATGTCATCGACCAAAATAACTGTGGTGATCAAGTCGTAGCGACCTACGCCAATGTTGTCTTGATCTATGATAATGAAGCAGTCATATATGACCACATCGGCAATGTCCTATGTTCTGGTAATGCTTGTCTTCAATCTTATGATTTGAATAATCCTCTGGTCATATGGAGTTGCAATGAAGCCAAGGAGTATGATTTTTCCATGGGCATGTCATTGGATCTTTTTTTCCCATCCCAATTGCCACAAGGACCTATAGGACCTACAACCAACCCCTGCACACCCCCTCCTTGCACAGAAGTATCATCTACTGCTGTAGTACCCAATAATACCACAACTGCTCTCATTCCTTCTTTGAGAGGTGTGACCATCACACCTCAGAACACAGGAGTGTATTTTTATATGAGATATGCAACACAAGGCGGACCAGTAGGGACTGGCTGTGGTTGCGAAGAAAGACTATTAACTAATATAATAGTTGTCAGAAGCATAGGAGAAGCTGATGATGATGGTGACCTCATATGTAACTTGAATGATAACTGTCCACTGGTAGCCAATCCTGGACAAGAAGATGTAGATGGAGACGGAATAGGAGATGTATGTGATCAAGTAAATTGTGCAGTGGGTGCACCCTGCGATGATGGCAATCCTGCAACTATAAATGATGCTCTCAATGCTGCTTGCCAATGCGTAGGCCTTCTTGTAACAGTAACTGATACGGATGGTGACGGTATTCCAGATGGAACTGATAATTGCCCTGGCGTCTACAATCCAAATCAAGCAGATAGTAACAGTAATGGTCTGGGGGATGCTTGTGACAACTCCACTTGTGTGCCATGGGCTTCATGCGATGATGGCAATCCATTGACTATAAATGATAAATGGGATGATGATTGTAATTGTGTAGGCTCTAATGTCAACTATGATTTTGATAGTGACGGCGTGCTCGATTACGAAGATAATTGTCCTGCCATTTTTAATCCAGGCCAAGAGGATTCGAACGGAAATGGCATAGGAGATGTCTGTGATAACTGCACTCCAGGTGCTTACTGTACGGACAATAATCCCAATACCATAAATGATCAGATAGATGCCAATTGTAATTGTGTAGGAATCTTAATCACGGTACCTGACGATTCTGATAATGATGGTATTCCTAACGCTATGGACAACTGTCCGACAATCTTTAATCCTGACCAGACTGATAGTGATAATGATGGCATCGGTAATGCCTGTGATGCAACTAATTGTAATGTGGGTACAGCTTGTAATGATGGAAATCCCAATACTATCAATGACCTATTTGATGTCAATTGTAATTGTGTAGGAACACCGATTACAAATGCTGATACGGATAATGACGGCATTCCTGATATTGACGATAACTGCCCTACTGTCTATAATCCTAACCAAGCTGACAGCAATGGCAATGGGCTCGGTGACGCTTGCGATAACTCTACTTGTGTACCTTGGATGTCTTGCAATGATGGAGACCCTCTGACTATAAATGACAAATGGGATGATGATTGTAACTGTGTAGGTTCATTCATAGGTTATGATACGGATAACGATGGCATCTATGACTATCTGGACAATTGCCCTTCTACTTTCAATCCTGACCAAGCTGATGATGATAATGATGGCATAGGAAATACATGTGACACCATTAGTTGTACGCCTGGTACACCTTGTAATGATGGCAACCCTAATACGACTAATGATCTCATAGATGTCAACTGTAATTGTATAGGAACACCGATTACAAATGCTGATACGGATAATGACGGCATTCCTGATATTGACGATAACTGCCCTACTGTCTATAATCCTAACCAAGCTGACAGCAATGGCAATGGGCTCGGTGACGCTTGCGATAACTCGACTTGTGTACCTTGGATGTCTTGCAATGATGGAGACCCTCTGACTATAAATGACAAATGGGATGATGACTGTAACTGTGTAGGTTCATTCATAGGTTATGATGCGGATAACGATGGCATCTATGATTATCTGGACAATTGCCCTTCTACTTTCAATCCTGACCAAGCTGATGACGATAGCGATGGTATAGGGAATGCATGTGATACAGTAGGTTGTACGCCAGGAACACCTTGTAATGATGGCAACCCTGACACGACTAATGATCTCATAGATGTCAACTGTAATTGTGTAGGTACACCTATTATAGTGGATACGGATAATGATGGGATACCTGACACCAATGACAACTGCCCTACCACTTATAATCCTGACCAAGCAGACAATGACAATGATGGTATCGGAGATGCTTGCGATACAGTGGGTTGCACGCCAGGAACGCCTTGTGATGATGGCAACCCCAATACTACAAATGACCTTATAGACGTCAATTGTAATTGTGTAGGATCACCTGTGAGCGTGGACAAGGACAACGATGGTATTCCTGATAGTCAGGATAATTGTCCTTATATCTATAATCCATCACAGCAGGATAGTGATAATGATGGTATGGGAGATGCTTGTGATTCAAGTCCAGAAGATTGCTTACAAGAATATGACTTTACAGATTTTGAGAATGATTGGGGGATATGGAATGATGGAGGAAGTGACAGTTACAGAAATTACGAACCAGGACAAGGCGCTAATCTGTCTAATTACTGCATAAGGTTAAGAGATGGAAATGGCATCCATTCCAGTATGTTCACGAACACTTTAGATTTCAGTAAAGTGAGAAATGTGAGGATTGACTTGGTATATGTTGCGATAAGTATGGAACTTGGAGATGGATTTGTATTGGAATATTCATTGGATGGCGGTAACACCTTTCTTACACTCAAGAGGTGGAGTGGAATTGTGGATTTCCAAAATGGTATTTACAATAATGAAAGTATAGATATCAATGGCCCTTTCACTACAGAAACGGTTTTCAGATTTAGAAACGATGCTAATACAAATTCTGATATTGTTTACTTTGATAATGTTAGAATAAGCACCTGTAATCTAATACAACTGAATGATGATGACAATCTGGAGGCAGCAAGAAGTAATCAGAATAGCACGAGTCAAGCGACCATATTTATTTCCCCTAGAGATGATAATTCTATAAGAGAAACGGAAATGACAGCAGAAGCAGAGTCTTTGAGACTTTATCCCAATCCTACAAATGGTGTTCTAAACATTACAGGATTGGATTCAGCGGGCAGCTATTCTATTTTCAGTTCTACTGGAAAAATGATACTGAGCAATCATAAAGAAAACACTATAGATGTGAGTAGCTTTGAAGGCGGCATTTACTTTTTAAGAAGTGATGATGGGGCAACTTACCGTTTTATCAGGCTCTAACATCAAGATGAAATAATAGGAAAGTAGGAAGTTGCCGTTAAGGGAGCTTCCTTTTTTTCATCTGTAACGAGCGGAAAACGAAAACTTCAAATAAACAAATTTGGTTCCACTCGACTACTCAATAAGGGATCAAATATTTTAATCATAATTAAAAAATTTTGATGAAAGTCAAATATTACAGATTACCCAATGACGCCTATAGAACTTTCAATTCTGTTATATAGATAACCAGAACCACTAGATTCCTGCTCAATAATTAATCACATGAATTGAGTCCAATCGTAATCTGACCCTGATATACTTATCTAATCTTTTTGTTTCTTTCTTCTTATCAGCATCAGAAACCTTGGGCGACCATCTTACAAATGCCGTCGGAATTTCAGACAGGCCGTCAGCGCTGTATCTGACCATGACCTTGGACAAGGCCACTTCATTTATCATAGGAAAAATATCCGCAAGTTCTCTGCATACAGTCTTGACATTAACATTCTCCATGCTGTCCAACTTATTATTCAAGGCTATGATCTGTGTGGTCTTTTGCGTTTGCAATTCCTCCAAGCTCATGAGCTTCTGCTTCATTTCTCCCTGGAATCCACTGATCTGCTTCTCCAGCATCTCGATATCTTCTATAGGAATTTCCTCGCTTTGATAGGTCAGCACATCCACATGCTTACCGAGCAATACTTCTAACTCCCTATCACAATCAGCAATATACTGTTCACTAAGTGGTTCACCTATAATCTTTAGTACCAGCTGCACTGAATCTTGATCACCATCGAAATTATTATCCACCAGGGTCCAATCAGAAACGATGCTTTCCCTGGCTTTAATCTTAGTCTTAAGATAGTTTTCGACAGACTTTTCTTCCTTTACTTTCTGCACTGTTCTATAGAGTATGGTAACAGCAGGAATCAGTATGATCAACGAAAAAACCATAATGTAAATTCTATTTCTGTTCCGCTCCTTATCCGTCATGTAAGTCTTGTAAGGAAAGCCTAGCAGCCTAATTATCACGTAAGTCGTGATCGCAATGAAAAAGGAGTTTAAAAAGAAAAGGTAGAATGCATTGAGAAAAAATGACCACTCCCCCTTAGCCAATCCAAATCCAGCCACACACAACGGGGGCATCAAGGCAGTCGCAATAGCGACACCTGGTATGGCATTTGATTTGTCTTTTCTCGTAATGGAAATTACACCAGCCAAACCACCAAATATCGCCACCAGCCCATCCAGCAAGGTCGGAGACGTCCGAGACATGATCTCATCTGTAATACCCCCAAAAGGTGTCAGATGAAAATACACAACACTTGTGATCAAGGCGATCGCTATGGCTATCCCAAAATGTCGTAATGAAATGAACAAAGTCTTCTTGTCGTTCACGCCTATGCCTAGGCCTATGCCCAATATTGGCGACATGAGAGGAGATATGAGCATGGCCCCAATGATGACAGCCGGCGAATTGAGATCCAAACCCAAAGAAGCAACCATGATGGAACACATCAATAACCAGGCATTCGAGCCTTTCATCCGCTTGTTATTATGGATGCTCTGCAACGTACCAGTCTGATCCATACCTGTCCTCAGGTCCACTAAATCCAAAAAGAACTCTTTAGTGCTTTCCCATAACTCAGAGAGATTTTGATCCCTCAATCTTTTCTTTGGAATATCGGCCATACTTCAAGTATATGGCTAAGTAAGCAAGTATGCAAAAAATCACCATGTTTAGTCTGATTAGTAAAAGTTAACTTTTACATAGATTAGAAAATCGTAATTTGACCCTTCCCCACTTCTACTGACCTAAAATTATTTCTCATGAAATTCAATTTTTCTGTAATTCTTGTCCTTTCAACTTTCAACGAGCCTGCTGATGGGTCAATTAAATATGGAACTACTTTCCACTGTACCCTATGACTCTGATGGCCATGATGTCTGGGGCTACAATGCACCTGATGGCAGTGAGTATGCGATTATGGGTACTGTGGCTGGTGTTTCTATTGTAAATATTACTGACCCGAGAAACCCCTGGAAGTAGAATTCATACCACAACAACCTTCCATATGGAGAGATATGAAAACCTGGGATAACTACGCCTATGTGGTAGCAGACCAAGATGGGACGACAGATGGCATATTAGTCATAGATCTGAGTATGCTACCTGATAGCATATCCTATGAAAATGTAAACCCAATGATAGAGGGGGCTACACTCAACCACTGCCATAATATCTATATCGACGAGGGCATTGCCTATCTGGCAGGCTGCAATGGCGAGAGCTCACCCATTATAGGCGGAGGTGTAATCATGTTTGATATCAATACAACACCTGGCCTACCCATCCTTGCAGGGCTGTGTCCCAGCGTCTATTCTCATGACGTATATGTAAGAGATGACCTGGTCTATTCCTCGGAAATATTCCAAGGTGCTTTTACCGTCTATGACGTTAAAGACAAATCCAATGTAAAATTCATAGCGACTCAGACCACCCCTTTTGAATTCACACATAATACCTGGTTATCAGATGATGGCAGTACGATATTCACGACTGATGAACGTGCTAATGCTCCTGTGGCGGCCTATGACATCAGCTACGTCAATAATATAAAATTTCTAGATGAATTCAGACCCAAGGCCACAATTTCAAATGGTGTCATTCCACACAATGTTCACGTATGGAATGACTGGCTGGTGATTTCTTATTACTCCGATGGCTGTATAATTGTAGATGCTGCCCGACCAGATAATTTGATAGAAGTTGGAAATTTTGATACGGCGACTGGATCCGAGACGGGTTTCAGGGGAGCCTGGGGCGCTTTTCCTTTTTTGAATTCAGGAAATGTCATAATTGGAGACAGACAAAAAGGTCTCGTCGTTTTAGGGGCTGACTATGTCCGCGCTTGTTATCTGGAAGGCATGGTAACCGATGGAGTATCCGGACAAACGATCAATAATGCACAGATAGAAATCATGGAACTCTCAGAGATAGAAAATACCGACCTTACCGGCAACTATAAAACAGGGACGCCAATAGCGGGCAGCTATACTGTAACAGCCAGCGCTGATGGTTATAAATCCATTACCAAGACCTTAGAACTCAGCAACGGCAATGTGACTAATGGAGACTTCCAATTGGGTAAATATGAAGCTGCAATTATTAGCTGTGACAACTCTACGACTTCAGAAATTACTATTAGTTGGACTGCTAATGCCTCAGCTATAGGCTATTCAGTTATCTTGGATGGGTCTGTGATAGAGAGCATTGACGTGACCAGCTATACCTTCTCGGGACTGAAACTTGGGACCACATATGAGATGACCATTCAGACTAATTTTGAAAGCTGCGCTCCGCTAAGTTCAACAATTAATTGCATAACCCTCGACCTCACTGCTATAGATGAAGACGGAGATGGTTTTACAGCAGATCAAGATTGTGACGATAATGACAATATGATATTCCCCGGCAATACCGAAATCTGTGATGAAATAGATAACAATTGTGATGGACTGATAGATGAAGGCTTTACGCTGATAACTTCTTATCCAGACTCAGATGGGGATGGTTTCGGCATAGATGCCAATGCAGTTACTGAGTGTGAAGTACCTATTGGATATGTGAACAATAACCTTGATTGCGATGACAATGATTCCACTATTAATCCCAATAATATAGAGCAAGCCTACAATGGGATAGATGATGACTGTAACCCTGCAACCCTCGATGATGACCTGGACAGAGACGGCTTTACACTAGCAGAAGACTGTGACGATGATAATCCATCCGTGAATCCAGGGGCAGCTGAAATCTGTAATAATTCAGATGAAAATTGTAATGGGATGATAGATGAGGGCTTGATCTTATTCAATTATTTTCTGGATAGTGACGACGATGGTTTCGGTGATTCCTCAGAGAGCATTGCCAGTTGCTTCCAACCTTCAGGCTATGTGACCAATGATGAGGACTGTAACGATAGCGATTCGGCTATAAATCCGAGCCAGACAGAGATACCTTACAATGGAATTGATGATGATTGCAGACAAGAAACTTTGGATGACGATCTTGACCAAGATGGTTTTGATCTAACTGAAGACTGTGATGATCAGAACGCTGACATCAATCCTGATACCATAGAGCTCCCCTACAATGGTATAGATGAAGATTGTGACCCTGCAACGCCAGATGATGATTTAGACCGAGACGGATTCCTCTTAGCAGAAGATTGTGATGACGAAAACGCTGAGATAAATCCCGACGCAACAGAGTCTCCATATAATGGTATGGATGAAGATTGTAACCCTGCCACGCTAGACGATGATTTGGACCAAGATGGATTTCTTCTTGCTGAAGATTGTGATGATGAAAATCCAAACGTCAATCCTGATTCAATAGAGACACCATATAATGGCATGGATGACGATTGCAACGCAGCGACACTAGACGATGATCTGGATCAAGACGGATTCCTACTCGCAGAGGATTGCGATGACGAAAACGCAGATATAAATCCTGATGCGACAGATGTACCAAATAACGGAATAGATGAAAATTGTAATGGAGAAGATGCTACTACAGCCATCCATGATTTCGCCACGGCGAAAGTTACTTTGTTTCCAAATCCTGTCTCTTCTCAGTTGAATATTTCCGTGGAAGGTAGTGTGGCATATCAAGTTCAGATATATGATTTTGAAAGGCTGTTGATCTACACTGGAATTAATTCTAGAACTGTCTCGGTAGATGAACTGAGTACGGGCACTTATCTGGTAGTCTTGCGAGATTTGAATTCCGATGAAAAAGTTATGGAGCGACTAGTGGTTCTGAAATAAAGAATGAGCCTGTTATTTCAGCTACAATCGTATAATAAGAGCGAATGATGTCTATGCCACTGCTTGCCCTATGCGAATTTGAACATTTACTAACCATTTATCAAATCTCTATAACTAGTAACCCAGCGCAACTGCCCGAAACTAATTTTAAATGGTACTTTCTTGATCAGATCCGTCAGCCCTAGATCTGGAAAACTTTCTGCGACGGCCAGCGCTTTCTCAACTTTTTTCTTATCCATGATATCATAGATGGATACTTTCTGGGCAGTGATGAGTCTAGCCATATGCGTCTCCACAGTACCTAGGGCCAAGCCTCTTTCCTTGGCGATCAGCTCCAGCTTTTTACCTTCTCTGTACATATCATAAGTGACAATATAGGTCGCACCCTTTTCGGCTTTCTTCTTGGGCTTAGTATTAACAGCTAGGTCCAGTTGTGGACCTTCACAGGCTAGCTGATCCATGTATTCTATCTGGTATAATCTCTTGATCATCTTAGCAATTCCTTGCTCTACATCTGTCACTGCATACAAATAAGTTTTGGTATTTTTCTTGACGCTGTACTCTGCTTGATGTTTGATGACAGGTATCAGGACTTTAGTATTTAGTTCTTCAGTAAAATATTCTATAGCCTTCCCTACCCGCTCCTTGACAAAAGTTTGCTCCACTTTTCCATTACCGAAATACTCTTTCATTTTGAACAAGAAATTTCTGGAAACCTGCACTATGCTGGATAGATCCGTATTGAGTTCATTGATGAGTACCTGACAATCAGCTTTTCCAGGTATATCCTTTTCCAGTAAGACCGCCTGCCACTCATCCATATAAGTATATAGCTTTTCTATTCTAAATGATTTCAATATTCTTTCGCGTTCGTACTGAGCTTTGGCTTGAGGCAATTCAGCAACAGCCACGCTAAGATCATCTGACTTCTCGTAAAAACTGACTATTCGAGAATCTGTTATGATATTATCCATCTGGACCTTTGACAAAAGAGACAGCCCTTCCATAGTCCTGCATCTACTCAATGCCACATACAACTGCCCAGCCGCAAAGGTTCTTTCCAGATCCACTACTAACTTGTCAAAAGTCAATCCTTGACTTTTATGAACCGTCACTGCCCAGGCCAACCTCAGAGGATACTGCTCAAAACTACCTATGTCATTGGTGATTATCTTTTCAGTAGTATCATCCAATTCATATCGGGTATTCTTCCATTCTACAGGCTCCACGATCAAAGTCTTGTTATCATCATCTCCCTTGACTTTGACAAAATTTTCTTTGATCTCGGTAACCACGCCTATCTTACCATTATAATACAGTCCCTCAGAATGATTACGAATAAACATCACGCGTGCACCCTCTTTCAGTATGATGTCCTCCTCTGCCGGATACGAATTCTCTGGAAACTTTCCACTGACAGTAGCTGATAGACTATGCTCCTCTGTCTTCAACGCTTTAAGCTCTGAGCTATTTATTTCGTTAGCCTGATTATTGTGGGTAGTAAGCGTAATCCCTTCAGATGTAGATGCAGAGGGGAGATAGCGCTGATTTATGGTTTCTAATATTTTTACATCTTTTTTACCAACTCTGATTCCATTCAGCAAGTCTACAAAATCCTGATCTTCTTGTCTGTATACCTTCTTTAGCTCTATGGTCAGAGCATCCAATTTTCCCCACGCAAAACCATCAAAAAAATAAGGACTCTTATAATATTCCGCTAGACCTAACTTGATATTATGCCTAACAACAGGAGATAATTGATACAAGTCACCTATGACCAATAGTTGCACTCCGCCGAAAGGCAAAGCATTCTTTCTTACCCTACGCAACGTGACGTCAATAGCATCCATAAGATCGACTCTGACCATACTGATCTCATCTATCACCAGCAACTCCAATTCCAAAAAAAGATCCAGCTTGGCTCTATTGAACTTTTGATGTTTTACCAGCGCTTTGTAATCACAGAACAACTCAGGCGATAGACGGAAATTCTGTTCTGGAATAAACGCTTGCAGAGGAAATGAGAAGAGGGAGTGCAAGGTCACGCCGCCTGCATTTATGGCAGCAACTCCAGTAGGAGCCGCGACCATATGGTTTTTGTCCGTTTTCCCTAGAACTTCCTTCAGTAAGGTTGTCTTACCTGTTCCAGCCTTACCGGTCAAAAAAATACTCTTCTGGGTATTGAGAATATAATCTTTAGCTAAATTTCTTTCTAGGTTTTCCATTAATAGGCGTTATGAGCTGCTCAATACATGGGAACTTTTATATATTTGTTCTCACAGGTTACCCTATGTCCAAAGATGAAACTTTATATCGAATAAAAGAGATAGCTGACAGATTAAATCAGTCACAAAAAGTAATAAGAAAACACATTTTTGCTGGGTCTTTAATCTCCGACAAGAAAGCTGGCGTCCATTATATTTCAGAATCACATCTACAGGAATTCATAGGTAGTCTGAATGCTGTTGAGGTCATTGATCTCCTTGCTGATCCTGATAACAGCAAAACGAAGAAAAATGACCACATCAATTGGGTAGGTATTTCCAAGGAATGGGAATCCCCTAGCAGATCTACTTATACATCTGCAGACCTCTTCTGTGGTGCCGGCGGGATGGCTTATGGTTTTCAAATGGCTGGCTTCAAGCCCTTATGTGGACTGGACTATTTCAGGGAAGCCGGAGATACTTACAAGAGAAACTTCAAGCACCCTCACATACTAGGTGACATTACTGAGGAATCTGTCAAACAGAAATTCATAGAGACTGTAGAGCAGCAATTAAAAGGCAAAAGACTGACCGTTCTCTCAGGTGGTTTCCCCTGTCAAGGCTTTAGTATGTCAGGCAGTAGAATCGTGGAGGACAAAAGAAATTCCTTGTACAAGGACATGCTCGACATCATAGATCGTCTACAACCTGAATGGATCGTTGCCGAAAATGTAAAGGGCCTGCGGTCTATGCTTAAAGGCAAAGTAGAAGAGAAAATTCTAGAAGACATCAGAGCCTTAGGATACAAAGTCAACGTCACAGTACTCAATGCCGCGGATTATCATGTACCTCAGAAAAGAGAACGCATCATATTCATAGCCAATAAAATCGACAAACTAAACTGCCACCCTGCCCCTCTACTCCAGCCATCAGAATATGTCACTACAAAAGCTGCTATTGCCGATCTCATTTCTGTCTCCAATGATAAATCGTTCAACCACGTAAGAGCTAAGCACTCTCCAAAAATGAAACTACGCCTCGCAGCTGTAGCAGAGGGAGATAGCTTATATGATAACTATTCTGATTCTTGGAAAAAATGTCCGTGGGATGCTGCTAGCTGCACTATAAAAGAAAATCATGGTGGTGTCAATATCCATCCTATAGAGCCACGTGTGATAACGGTCAGAGAGATGGCCAGACTCCAGTCTTTTCCAGATGACTTCATCTTCGAAGGCAGTAAAAGCAAACAGATGGTACAGATAGGGAATGCCGTACCCCCCTTACTTTCCAAAGCCATAGGTTTAGCGATCAAGGTAGCTATGAAGATGTAAAACTGTTGTTCAAACAAATAGCTCCCTGCCAGATAGCCTATTTAAAATATCATTACTAATGCAACTCGCAGCAAAGCTTGTAAAAAGTGTGAAATAATTTGCAACTTGTATGATTATCGCACATTTACATTCGATGGTGAATTTTATTGACTTTAAATTGAAATTATAGCTTGACTATATGCACAAGGTCACTTGTGCATTAACTAAAGTAACCTAAGCTCTAGTTGTTTGAAGGCTCTTTTTTTGTTTCAAATATTGATATCAAGAATAATATAAAAATATCTAATTGCTTCTTTGACTCAATATTTTAACCTACTGTTTCTGAAAACTGATTCCCATAAGTACTGATAACGTCGCTACTGACAATCCCTCCCGCTCTTGATAATTAACCCATCCTTCATCGATAGCATTTTAATATTGCCCAATTCTAGCAGCTGACTCACGGACCATTATGTATAGGATATTCTTACATCCTCACTACAGCATGTACAGGCACAGATTTAGCACGTGTAGTTTCTCTGCCCTATTCCATCAACCCCGGTGTGATGCGTAGAATAAAATCAAGAGGCAAAGAAAAGATGTTGATATTTTCCCTGAAATATTCCATTTCATTCTGAGCTTGAAAGTAATGCCTACACCTGAATGCCATAGACAACTTCTTACTCTAAAATATGGTAAGGAATTGTTACCTCACTGGACACAACCTTGAGTTATTCATGTGATAGAGTTATAAATCATTTTGATAATACAGGATATGTCTATTTCTTTAGCCTTTGTACCTAAAAAGAAACAATGTCAGTTAACAACAAAGAAAGCAATGCTTATATACTAGGCACTGATCCCGCGGAGCTTAAAAGACTAGGTGTGCAACATCAGATATGGGCGAGTGAAGCACTTCTAGGATGGACTAAGGCAGGTTTCAGTAGTGGGATGACTATTCTGGACCTGGGTTGTGGTCCGGGTTTTTGCACTATGGAGCTAGGTTATCTAGTAGGTGATTCCGGTAAAGTGATAGCCGTCGACAAGTCACAAGGATACATTGATTACTCAAAATCATTAAACCAACTTCATCGTCTCAACATTCAAACTCAGGTTACAGATTTCGCTGATTTGAAGTTAGAGGACAATAGTCTGGATGGGATGTATTGCAGATGGGCTTTAGCATGGTTGTCAGACCCAGAGCAGATATTATTCAAAGTTCTCAAAGCACTCAAGCCTGGAGGCAAGATGGTGATCCATGAATATTATCATTGGAGGACGCATCAGATCAATCCTTCGAAACCACATGTAGAAAAAGCGATAGCAATGTGCTTCAAGAGCTTTGAGGATGCACCAGGGAATATTGACGTAGGAAAAGAACTACCTTCATTACTCTCTTCCATGGGTATGCGCATTTCAAGTACGCGATCCATGTCAAAGTTATCCAGCCCTCAAGAAATCATCTGGCAGTGGCCTAGATCTTTCTATAATGTATACTGGCCCAAAATTCAACAGATGGGCTACCTGACGGAAACAGAACTCAAGCAAGCAAGAGTGGAACTTAAAGAAATGGAAAAAGAACCAGAAACGACACTACTATGTCCATTACTGATAGAAATCATCGCTGAGAAAAATTGAGTCTATTTTCCTTTTGAAGGCGTGGGTGATTCCCTGATTGAAGAAGAGTGGTCTGAAATCACGAACCACTTATCATCATACTTTTTTAACACATAAGATACAGTCAACTCATTCCAGTAAGGATGCCCATTCACATCAGGAATTTCATACCTGAGACTCACTAAGGCCATACCTATTTCATTACCGACTTGACTATCTGTTATTGCCGTTTTGATGGACCAGTTTGGGTCAGAGAACCAAGACTCATGGTAATTAAGATAGCTATCTGTTCCATAGATTATTGGAGTATCAGGCCTGATCATGTGCATTAATCCATCAGGATTCATCAAAGTCTTCAGCGTTTCCAGATCTCTGCTCGCTGTTGCCTGCAGTTGCTTTCTCAAGGTGGCATGAAAGAGTCTATGATCTTTTTGTTTTATAAGTTTGATTTGCTCTTCAGATGGCAACTCTGAGCTTAGATTATCTTGACAAGACACGATACAGAGGGCACTGAAGATGAATATTATCAGGTATTTCATATCTCAATTTTTTTAGTGTGAACAATTCTGATGCTATGCCACATTGAAATGAATAAAAGTTCAAATAGAATGTCTGTATTAAGGTCAGTTGCTTTTTGCTCTTTATAGGATACAACTCATCTAACCAACTTACCCAAGTTATGCCTATATCATTTTAATGATCTTCACATCCACCAAGGTCAGTTTGTGCGCGGACACAAGGAAATTCTTCAGGCATCCCACACTAAAATATTGCGCAGATGAGACCATCCACAATCATTAGGATTACTGTCTGCAAATATTTGATTAAGAGCCTTACTTCTTTGTAAAGGCGTAGCTACTTAATGTTGTAGATTATGAGCTGAGATTTTGGGATGGATACTTGAGGATGTTTCAGCCCCCAGAATAGTAGGACATGATTATAGTATAAAAACTGTAAAATTTAATTTATGCATTTCTAAGTTACTATTTCAACAGTGACTTCAATTGCTTATAAAATTAAAAAATCCAAGTGCTTATGTTTTATCGCTAAGCTGCTAATCATTCTGTACCCTTGCCAGATTGCAACCATGAATAATGAGTCTTCCGCATTTCAGTCAACCGCATATTTTCAATTAACCAAATTGGCACTTCGGTTAGAACTAATCACTTATTAACTATCATTGAATGTCCTGATCTTTGGTCCGACTAGCTGAAATACATTAGTGCATCTAAGTGTGCAATTCAGCAAGTTTAATTTCTTGTAATATTTATATCATAGCAGGTCTCATCAGTTACCAGACTAGTCACTGTCCCTGAGGCTACTTCAGTGCAACCATTGTCATCTGTGACAGTAACCGTATATGATCCAGCTTCTAGATTGCCAGCTGTTGCAGTAGTCTGCCCATCGCTCCATAGATAAGTGTAAGGCATGGTACCGCCACTTACATCTGCTGTAGCTGATCCATCCGAGCCTCCGAAGCAGTTAACTGGCGTCGTAGTAACAGATGCCGTAGGTTCTTCGAAGACCATGATCGTAAGGCAATTACTATTATCCGTACAGGATCCTGGTGTGCATTGCCCTTGTATCTCAGCCAAGACTCTATAATATGTCGTCTGTGTAATCGAAGCTGGAGCATCGTAGCTAGAATTCGTTTCACCGCTCAAGTCAGTAAATCCACTGGTGCAACTCGTCGTACTACTCTGCCATTGGTAAGTGATAGTATTAGAGCCA
>Ga0209185_1000997_pt1 | contig 27033 bp, 21 predicted proteins | sample SidtaG_2_FD_187425 | JGI IMG/M metagenome (GOLD analysis project Ga0209185, IMG submission 187425) | Marine algal microbial communities from Sidmouth, United Kingdom - Sidmouth_Asex2 metaG (SPAdes) (version 2) | ecosystem: Host-associated > Algae > Red algae > Unclassified | place: Sidmouth... | reverse complement strand
CGTTCGGAAGTCACTCGCGACGCGGCGATGCGTTCCGAGCGCGGGTGCTGAGCGTGACGACGACAGCGCGGCAGTTGAAGGTGCCGGTGTATGCCTTTCTCCGTCAGGTGTGCACCGAGCATCAGCGTTTCGGGACGGTCAGAACGACGCTTCCGTTGGACCAGCCGCAGCTCGATCACCAGGCCGCCTGATCCGCTCCGGGTTCCACGAACCCCATGCGGCGCTGTGAACTGGTACGTGCGAAGCGTGCTCGAGGCGAGCGAGGTCGATGCCGAATACCTGAAACACTGGGCGCCGGAGCTCGGCGTGTCCGAGCTGCTCGAGCGCTGCCGGTCATGAACGACACCGATCCGGAAATGGCGCACCGTTACCGCGAGATGTTGATGCGGCTGACGCCTGCGCGGCGCATGCGAATGGTCAGCGACATGTGGGACACGGCAAAGGTGCTCTCGCTGACCACGATCGAAGCCCAGACCGAGGCCGAGATCCGCGTCGCGTTGTTCCTGCGCAGGTACGGCCACGAGTTCGCCGATACCGAGCGGGAGAAGATCGTGGCGCACCTGCGAAGCCGGGCGGGGTGCCGGGACGGGGCGGCTTAGTGCCGAATCAGATGGATGTTCGGCCTATCCTCAATCCCCTGCGGTCGATTCGCGAGACAGGGATCATGACGAGGGCTCGGACCACGACCTTGTCCATGAGTGTAGTCCTCCGCTCGGCCGCCGACATGAGCGAGCGCGTGCGTGTGCTTGTGCGTGTTATCCGACGGCACGTTGAGAACAACCCTCAGTCGCTTGCGTCATCATCCCGAACGCATGGCCCGTTTGACCTACGAGACGACGGTGCCGTGCACGAGATTAAGTCACCGGACATACTGCACCTGATCACGCTGCGCTCGGTGACGGACTGACACGCCTTGCCGAGCTCGTGCGATCGGTGATCAGATTTTCGCCCCGTCAGATGACTTGCAAGTCTACGTGTGCGTACTGCGCCGTCGCCTTTCGTAATTCAAGATGCAGCAGTCTCGGCGCCAATCAGCGAATAGTAGCTACGTCATCCCATTTTGTGTTTGTTGAAACCGACGGTCGTGCCTTAGGCGGAGCGACCGGTGGCGTCAGCATGGAAATGCAACTGTTAGCCACACAGTAGCGGAGTAACAGTTGAGTGATCGAGCGCAACACAGTGCTGGTGTGTGGGACAATCGGGCTGCCATTCAATAGCGAAAGCACTGGAGCAGAGGCGTCTTCAGCTTGAGCGTGGCGAAGATCTGCTGAAACACGGCGAGCTTGGTGAAGGACGTCAGTGTCTGATTCTCGAAACGAAAAGCCAGCAGGGCGAAGATGCCTTTGCGAACACCGGTTCTGTTAGACTCCATGGCGCAGAAGGGCGTGGCAGATGAGAATATTTTCCGCGATTGGTTTCTACTCTGAACACCTTCCAGATACTGTTATCCAAGCGTCGAAATAAACCTGAATTGCCGGCTTGCGAATCCCGCTGATGGTGATATCTGGAGACAAAATGTAGACGACGACTTCGCACTGTTGTTGCGGCATCAGATTGGCAGCGTACCCCGCCTTTGTGCAACTGGTGCCTTTGCCCTGGCTCAGAAATTCAATGAGTGGTAAGTGGTAAGTTGACCCCGAGGCTTGATCAGCTCTGGCGCTTGTTTAAATCAATACAATGAAATTTCAATCCCTTGCGGGTTCAGCGAACCGCTATGGATTCAGGGAAGAATGTCAATCAATACTAAAACAAGGATTCAAGTGAAAAAGGGAGCGATGAACAGTAATCTAGGCGGGATGCACGGGTTTTTCGGATGGCATATTGGTCAGGTAGTGTTGCTTGCTTGTATCTTGATTCTTTCTGGATGCGCCGGATTCAAAGTCAAGTACAAGCAAAATCAGGCTTTTGCAGAACACGTCGCGAATGCCAAGGAAATGGAACAGCAGGACAAACTGGCTGACGCCCTTGATCAATGGCGAATTGCCGCGGCGATCAATGCAGAATCTACAGAGGCCATTCAGCGCGCTCAAGCCCTGGAAGAAGAGATCGTTGCCCGGGTGTCAGATTTCATTGCTCAGGCTGATGATGCTGCCTCGAAGGGAAATGTAAGGGCTAGCGAGCAATTGTTGTTATCGGCTTTGTCGCTGCAACCTGACAACCGGTCATTGTTTCAGCGAGTAGCGAAAGAGAAACGCCGCGTGGCGCAGGCAAGGATACCTGCCAGACCGAGTCAAGAAGACGATGGCCGCCACGAAGAAAGCGAATCGCTGGAAGGGCCGACATTGGTGAACTTGTCAGCTGAGTCCAAGTTTCAGGCGGGCGTTGAGCTGATCGGTACAGACAGGGCTCGCTCCGAGCAGCTCTTTCTTGACGCGCTCGAGCTTGACTCGACACACCTGGGCGCGAAGGCATATCTGCAGATCTTGTCCGAGGAAAAGTAGTCGACGATTCCTAGCAGCCTGCCGTATCCAGGAAATTTCTGGCCAACTGCTCGTCTCGATCGATTTCCAGAATTCGGTTCCAGATTTCCTTGGCTGCCGTGCAGTTGCCTGCGGATGACAGGTTGGCGGCTTCTGTGTGTAGCTGCTCAATATAATCCGCTGCGATATTTCGATAGAGCTGGTCGACATCCCCTTCGTTCCCAAGCTGGCGAGCTTCATCTATCGCTTCGTATGCTTCTTCCAGATTACCGGCGTTTCTGGCGCTTTCAGCTTCTGCAATTATCTGATCGACATTCATGCATGGCCGCTGACCGGGAATCCGGATGATCTGTCCGACCCGTATGCTTCTAGGATCGATGATGCCGTTGAGCTTCGCAAGCGCATGGAAATTGTTTCTGGTTTTGACACACTTCTGCGCAATGGACGCCAAGGTATCTCCCTGACCAATTCTGTAGTTGGTTGTCCGGGACGTGCCGAAGTAAACCTCAGGCGTGAGATCGAGTTGCCTCTGCATTTTGCTGGCCAGGTTATGCGACGGATAGCGCTCCAAAGCGCAGGCAACCAGGTTGCTGCCTTCGTCAAGCGCACCCTCGCTCAATCCTGCAATTGCCTTTCGAACCAGATCAGTCGCGGTCCCGTCCGGGCACTGTTGCGCGCAACCGTTCGACCCGGAGATCGTGGCGCAGTCCTCTTGACAGAGTTCTTCCTGATCGTTCGTTGCAGCCTGGCAAATGCACTCGATTGAATCGGGCGCTGTCTCACAGACGTTCGGGGATTCTGGCGCAACCGTGGCGCACCCCGATGCCAGCAGGAAAGCAAGTAGACAACCGACGATGCTCTTGTTGCTGCCGTACATCAGACCCAACCTGCTGCACGGCGTTCCCATCTCAGTGCATGCACCCAGGGCAGGGTAGCGATGAATGGCCGGCTTCAATGATAACCACCTGCAAATCGAAAACAACATCACCCATGCTCCGTTTTCTTGTTCACGTTGTTTGCCGGCACTGAACCCGTTCCCGTCCTGCACACTCCTGAGGATGTGCTGACTCCAATTGCACTCGACTAGTGTCAAGTGACTCATTTCATTGTATTTGATAGGAGTGACTTCGGCCTGTAGGGTCTCGAGTGAGTCAGGACCGCAGCCGAAACCTCTCATCGTCAAGCGTACCTGCACCCGTCTGTCTGGACAACACCTTGCGTGTCAGCTTCGATCTGCACGGAGTGTTCTCGGGCTGTTCGCGACACGCGCGCTTTCGAGACCGCTGATGAGCGTCTGTGCTGTTCGCGTGCAGCATGCGGCTCTATTGTGCCCAGAGCAGCGGGATCTGTCTGATTCCACGGCCTTTGCCGCGACGCTCCGGGCTGGCCGTAAAGTGTCGGATCAGGTGGCGCCAACAGAGCTGACGGCGCGTGACCGGATCGGCCATCGCCTCGCTCGCTGAGCAGAATGCGGACGGCCGGTAGATCGAAGACCTGATGTCGAACGCTCGGTTCGGCATCCATGACGATGTCGCCACCGTTAGGCGACGGTGTCTGAGGATGGCGGCCTCGAGCCGTTGCTGAGTGCAGGCCCTCTGATTTCGCCTCTTCGAGATGCGCCCTCTGTAAACCGAAAACGATACGATGGGGCTGCCTCGAAAGGTCGTCACGACGGGCTTGCTTACTCGCCGGGAACTGCTGAACCTGGGCGGGTATAGTGCTCTTTATTCGAGAGCTTGTTAGCGGATACGTCGAGGCGAAGGCATGAGGTCAGCATTGCGTCCATTCAGTTCTCTCAGGATATTGTTGCGCTGGTCAGTCCTGGTGGTGGCGTTGCCAACCGCAGGCTGTGCATTGCTTGATTTCAGTCAGGAACCTGCTGAAGTCACCGGGGCCGTCGTCGCCGCCGAGACTCTGAATCCGCGACGCGATGGCCAATCGACGTCTGTCGTCCTGCATCTGTACCAGCTCGAGACGCCCACCGAGTTCTCGCAGGCCGATTTCTTTACTCTGCATGAGCGCGCCGATGCAACACTCGGCCCGGGCGCGCTGATCAGAGAGCTGGTAGTCCTCCCAGGTTCGACGACGATTCTGGATACGATGGAATTGGCCGTGGAGTCTGCCTATATCGGTGTGATGGTAGCGTTTCGCGACTGGAGAACTGCGACCTGGAGTGCGGTATTGGAAACGCCCGCCAACAAGAGGACGATCCTGGATATTCAACTGGTTGGAAGCGAAATGTCCCTGACAAAGGGCAAGCGCGGGTGGTTACGACGGCTACGCAAGGGTGTCGATGAAGAGCAGGAAGCTCGATGAAGCGCAGCTACATTTCGGGCAATGGACAAATGCAAATGTCAATCGTATTGAGGGAGCCGAATGAGTAGCGAGTCTACTTATAATCTGTCATTGGAATACTCGGCCCTCCCATCGCGCGAACAGCGACGCGATCGGGATGGAGCCTTGTGTTGCGGCAAGAGCGGTATAGTTATTGGGCGCGATCCCGAGTCTCACCTGCATATTGACCTTCAACACATATCGTGGCGGCATGCGAAGATCAGCTGTCTCGGAAAGGTGTTTTTTCTTGAAGACTGTGATAGTGAAAATGGTACGCGGATAGACTCTCAGCGTCTCGAAAGCGGTCGAAAATATGAATTACTCAGTGGTGACAAGATCTTTATCGACGACCAGCTGATTGAAGTCTCGATTCCCACCTGGGAAGAGCTGATGCGCCTGGACGAGGAAGAAGTCACAGAAGAATTTGCATTCCATGTGTTGCCGACAACTGCGCCAGTGGCCGGGTTGCCAGTAGATAAGTCAGAACGACCCGCCACGACAGCCGAGCACAGTGAGGGCAAAGTGTCGCCCGACAACATCAAGGTAGCGGCTGGAGCGGAAGACGGGCAAAGTGACGTTGGCGGCTACGACTGTTCTCTTGTCTCCAGTTTTCTAGCGGGTATTCATCTCGATGCGGGAGACCTGAAGTTGCAGCCCGATGGGTACCGGGAGCTTTTCGGCGAAATGGGGCTTGCCTTGTTCCATGCTGTCGACGGTGTGCGCAGAGCCTTGAATACACATGACTCGTTTCGCAACCAGTACCGCATTCCCGGTACGATGTGGAGCCGTTCACAGCTAAATCCACTATACAACACGAAGATTGACACGCAAGAAGTGATGAAAATACTTTTAACGTCGCGTTCAGACGCCATAGCCGGTCCGGTGGAGGCCATTCGCGAGGCAACTGGTGATTTCTATCTGCATGGAATCGCGGTGCCAACGGCTGTTCATGAGGCTGTTCGAAGCATTCTCGAAACGTTCAACTGGCGCATTCTCGAGAAGGAATTTGAATCCACTCCTGGTTTCGCTGGTTTCGGTCCGCTGAAAAAAGCGCGCTTCTGGGAGCTTTATTGTCAGGAGTTCGATCGCCAGAAGAAAACCCTTGACGAAGTCGATAGTAGTTTTCATCGAGTCGTTGCGAAGGCGTACTCGCGTGCGCGCGAACGAGAACTCGTGAACGGCGCAACCGAGAAAAATCCCGATGCCGAATAGAGATGCGGTGGTGTGGTCGGAAGGAATGTTCATGCGTCCGCAGCACTTGCAGCAACATACACGCTACCTCGAAGGGCTTGTTAGCGGGGCCTTTGAGTCAGTTGGCAATCACGGCTGGGGCTTTTACAGCTTGCGGCTTGACGTTTCCGAACTCGCGAGTGGCAGGCTGGGGGTGACGTCGGCCACAGGCGTTTTTCCGGACGCGACTCCATTCAGGCTGAATGAGTCCGATGGGCGACCGGCGATGATCGACCTGAACGAAGTAGAACCAGGAACACTGGTCTACCTTTGTCTGGCACCGAGGTCGGGCAGCAGCCAGTCACAGGAGTTTCGCAATACCCGGAATTTGACTGGCAATTCGACAAGCAGTGTCCGTTATCTGGCGCACGCGATCGATGTGGTGGACAATGCGGCGGACCTCGCAACGGCCGACGATGGCGAGGAGGGCTATCCAGCGCGTAAACCGCCGACAGCACAGATTGTCGTTGGTCAAATGCAGACACGTCTGATGCCGGACAATGAAGAGTCGCGCAACCACATACGGCTGCCGTTGACTCGCCTGGAAGACACTGCCATGGCCGGCGGCGGCGCGCGCCTCGATGAGACTTTTATTCCGTCGGTAACCCGATTGCAGGCATCGGCGACGCTTATGCATTTTGTCAGAGAGTTGCAAGTAGTCGTTTCAACACGTGCAGATCAAACCGCGCGCAAAGTCGGAGACTTGACAGTTGGTGCCGAGTTTTCTCTGGATATCCTGTGGCTATTGGCAATGAATCGATATGATCCGTTGCTGCGCAATCTGATTTCAATTGACATTCACCCGGCCGAGCTGTATCGAATGCTCCTCGGCATGGCCGGAGAGATCGCCACACTGACCGAGCGTGAAAAACGGCCCATCGATTTTCACGCTTACGATCACGATGATTTGACTGCAACGTTCAGCCCTGTTATCGAAAAATTGCGCGAGGCTCTGGCCAAGCCAAGTATAGATGTAACCAAGGAGCTCGATTTAATCTTTACGAAGCAGCAGCATACATGGACTTCCACAATCAAAGACCACAATCTACTGACTCAGGCCGAGTTCGTGCTGGCGGCTCACGCCGATATTCCGGAGAATGAACTTGCGCAGCAGCTTCCTGAGCAGATGATAATTGCGCCTGTGGAACAGATTGACAAACGTGTTTCGGATCTACGTATGCGCGTGTCGAACGTCAAGCCGAAAGGTGTGCCCACCTTGAACGGATGGGTGTATTTCCAGCTGGAGCAAACGGGCAAGACCTGGAATGAGCTCATCGAGTCTCGTGGTTTCGCCTTTTTTGTCGATCGGCTCGAGCAGGATTTCCCAAGTCTACAGCTGAAATTCTGGGCAATTTCGACGGGTTACTGACGCATGAGCGGAGCCGATGAGAGCAGTTCCGGAGAACGGGGCAAGCGAGGCCGGAGCAGCCCGCGAGTCAAGACTGTCATGCGCGATCCGATTCCACGACCTGCGGGCCGTACACGTGAATCGCCAAGCAAGACGATTACCCGGCATTCCGGATCAGGCGGTCTCCGCGCCAAGACCATAGTTCAGGATACGACGAAGAAAAAGGCGCAAACCCGCTCAGGTGTCAGGCTGGAGAGTCCGCCCAGCGACGAACCTGCACGCGATGAGCAGCCGTCGCGAAGGCAGGAGGGTGAGCGACAGCTCTCAGGGAAGCGTTTCACTCAGCAGGTGCGTTCAAGCAAGTCATCCGACGAGCGACCGCTCGGACCGAATCGATTGCTGGACGAGGCATCTTCATTGCTTGCGCTGGGCGGCTCCTTGCTGGGGTCAGAAAAGCCAAACGATCTTGAACAACTGCGCGCCGATATAAGCGATGCGGTATCACGCTACCTGGAGAATATTCAGGATTATTACAGGTCCGGCACAGTGCGCTCTGCGGGTTTTTGTCTATGTGCTTTCATTGATGATTGCGTGTTGCGAACGCTGTGGGGACAGGAATCGCCGTGGCGCGAAAGCAGCATGCTTGCAACAGTATATGGAACAGCTCAGCGCCATAATCTTGCGTCACAGATAGAGAAGGATATCCAGGAAGGTGCAGATTCGGATCTTTTTGCCCTGTACCACACCGTCTTCAGCCTGGGTTATGTGGGGATGAGCGACGAACATGAAGTCGTCCGCCTGAGGGAAGATGTATATCACCAGATCAAGTCAGCCGGTCACAAGGATAACCTTCCGTTGGTGTCCGCTTCAATGATTCGGGCGCAAGAGGGAGAGCCGCTTGCCCGGCGCTTGCCCTGGTGGACTGTGCTCGCCGGTGCCATGGCGCTGTCGCTACTGGTGTATTGGGTTTTCTGGAGCTTGCTCCAGCCGGCGGTCGAGAATTTCCATGAGACGCTCCTGGACGACACCACATTCAAGCATGTGCAGCTTGGTCCACAGGACTTCTTTCCCGAGACTCAACCGGTTCCGGACATACAAGTACAAGTTGATCTCAGACAGCTATTAGTGGAACAAGGCGTAAGCGAGGACGTTTTTGCGCTTGTCGCTGCAGATCCCGGCACCCGCATTGTTCTCCTTGCCGATGGCATGTTCAGTAGCGGCAGTACCAACCTGAACACCCGTTTCCTGCCGGTATTGCAGTCGATCGGACTGGCGTTGGCCCGCACCAGTGGACCGATCATCGTCGAGGGTCATACTGACGACGTGCCATTTGCCAGCGGTCTTCGTACGAACCGGACCTTGTCCGAGGATAGGTCAAATGTTGTTGGCAATGTCCTCGCGAGGCAACTTGGTGGCAGAGAGCGTCTGACTGCTAAAGGCCGTGCAGACCAGTTTCCGATCCTGTGCAACAGCAACAGCGACAACCGCAGACGCAATCGTCGGGTCGAGCTGATTCTTCCTGATATTGAGACCTACAGTGCCGAGCGGCGGCCGCGTCCTGTCTGCGATCAGGCCAGCTAAGCGGTCACCATCAGGGAGAGATCAGCCATGGCCAAGATCATCAGTTTCTTCAAGAAACGTCGCGTTCTGATATTTCTGGGACTTTGCGCGTTGAGCCTGATCGTTCATCTGGTTGGCCCCGTCTGGCCAATATTCGGATCCGAGGAGCGTGGTTTTATCAAGCCGTTCTCAAGTGCTTTATGGCGCTGGTTGGCAATAGGCTCGATTTTTCTCACTTGGGGAATCGTCGAGTTGATTGGCTTCATGCGCTCAACAATAGCTGCCCGGCGGCTAAAGCATGATGTGGCGGGAACCGAGCCCTCACAGGCGGAGCATCAGGTCGGACAACTCGAATCCGCATTCCTGAAAGCAGTTGAAGCGCTTGAGCGAAACGCAAAACGCACCGGGAAGCGCAGCCTGACAGAACTTCCGTGGTATGTCGTTCTGGGTCCGAGCGGCGTCGGCAAGACCGAATTACTGCGAACAAGCGGTCTTGACTTCCCGTTCGAAAGTTCGTCCAGCGGTAAATACGTTGATGGGGCGGGTGGCACGCTAAACTGCAAATGGTGGTTCACGAGAGACGCGATACTTCTCGATACAGCCGGTCGCTATATGCAACAGGACCAGGACCCGCACGCAGACCGTGCGGAGTGGGAGCGATTTCTGGCGCTACTGAAGAAACACCGTAAGCGCCAGCCACTGAACGGCATCGTTGCGATTGTCAGTGCCGACGATGTCGAGCGCGAATATCGGGGCAGCAAGGAAGCCATGCACGCTGAGGCGCGCCGGATGCGAGACCGCATTCGGGAACTCGATAGTGCATTCGCCATGACGCTACCGATCTACTTCGTCGTAGCCAAATGCGATCTGATCGCGGGTTTTGCGGAGTATTTCCGTGATCTCAACAGCGACGATGCACGCGCCCAGCCGTGGGGCTTCGACCTGCCTTCCGGCGCTACAGGTTCGGATCGCTTGCTGGATGAGCTTTATTCCGGTTTTACCGAGCTGATCGATAGACTTCGGCGTCGTACGCTGACGCGGCTCCGCGATGAGCGCAGCCGTGAGCGCTGTGTGAAGATTCAGACGTTTCCAGAGCGGATAGACATGCTGAGGATACCGCTTTGCGAATTCATCGGCCTTGCTTTTGGTCTCGATGAGTTTGGCGACTCGTACAGATTGCATGGCGTCTATTTCACCAGCGCGATGCAGGAAGGCGCACCGATAGACCAGCTGACGAGCGAACTGAGTGAGCAGTTCGGCATAGCCGAGATCGAGCATTCCAGTGTCGGTGGAGATGGACGAAGCTATTTCGTTCGAGATCTTCTGCAGGACAAGGTTTTTCCCGAGCGCTTCATAACCGGCGTCAGCGAGCGCTGGCGGATGCTCAGTCGCTGGGCGCTGCGCGGCGCTATTGCTGTTGGTGCGATTGTGTTTGTCATCAGCTCACTTGTCTGGATCGCTGGCTTTCGTTCCAATCAGACGGCACTCACGAGCGCTAGCGCTCAATTGAATGCGATTTCGTCAGCGTTACCGAAAGAGACTTCCCCGGTTGATCGGCAAGCGATCCTCGATTACCTCGACAAGCTGAAATCGCTGGATGATGATATTCACGATAGAATGTCATCGGCTCGGCTCGGCAACTATCTGTGGATGTCCGAACTGCCAGAAATGCAGCGGGCGACAAGTGAAAAGTACACCGACGCGCTAAAGCACTATTTTGTACCGATGATGGCTGCCCGTTTCGATGAGGAACTGACCGAACTTCGTGCCAACTCGAATGGCCTGGCTTCCGAGTCCTGGTTTGACACCTATCTCGAATATGAGTTGGTGAAGTTCATCAGCGCGCTTTCACAGCCAGGCGTGCTGCTCGATGATGAAACATTGAAAAGCGAGATGCTTGAGTGGCTGAATGTTTATTGGGAGCAGGATTACGCCGACGAGCCGGATTTGCTAGAGGCGTTTCAACGACACACTTCGTTCGTGGGCAAAGAGAGGATAGAGAGAATCAGTTTTAAAACGGAGTCGGTGGAAGCGGTACGGAATAGCCTGATAGATCGGGACAAGAGCAATCTCGCTTTTGAGCTCCTGCGCGCGGAGATGGACGATGTCCTGTCTCGTGAGATTGATCTAGGCGCGTGGCCAACCCGTGAAGGCTTTGGCAAAGTCTTCAGCTGGCAAGGTGACGGTGCAAATCTGATCATTCCGGGTATGTACACCAAGAGTGGTTTTGAGGCGCTGATCGAGGGCGACATACTTGAGGAATTCATACAGCGTCGACGCAGTGAGGAATGGGTTTTCGCTGACGAGGCAGATTGGCCATCTGCCGCAGACCTGCGCAAGAATCTTGAACGGATATATGTGGAGGACTACGTAACGGTGTGGCAGAACGCCCTGGATGCCCTGGACGTGCGAACGGTGGTCGACAGCGCTGACAGCCAGTTGGTGATATCGACCCTGGTGGGGAGTGGCTCGCCGCTACGTAAATTGCTGCGGACCGTCGCCGAGCAGACGGATTTGATTGAAGACTCGGCCAGTAGTGACAATGGAACATCCGCTACGGTATCCAGACTTGGCTCTCTGTCGCGAGTGAGCAGCAAGCTCAGGAAACTGAAAAGACTTCAAGGGACTGTGGACTCTGCACCGCAATCGCCTCGACAGGCGATCACAGACTATTTCGCCGAACTCAACGCGCTATCCGACGGTGGAGGGGGTCAGACTGCGGTCGATCAGCTGTTGAGGGAGCTTGCCGGTATTCTGGGTCCCCTGACAAACTACGAGGCGGACGACGCCGTTTTCAATCAGGTCACTGCAGTTGCTGCAACGCAACCCGAACCTGTCGACGAATGGTTGTCAACGCTGGTGACGGCCAGTTCGGCGTTGGCAAAGGCCGGCAGTGAGGAGGAAGAGCGCAAGGAGCGGGCGGAAATTCGTGTCGAAGAAGAAACAAAACTGGCCGGAATCTACCGGACGGACGTACTGCCACTGTGCCAGAACGCATTGAGTGGAAGATTCCCGGTTGATCCCGAAGCCACCCAGGATGTCAGTCTGTCGGATCTCGCCAGACTGTTTGGTGATGATGGCGCGCTGGATCGTTTTATCAACGGAGCACTCAGTCCGTTTGTCGATCGATCCAGCCGACCCTGGAAGTGGATTGAAGATGAGAACCGAGAGGCATTGGGGTTGCCGCTGAACCTGTTGAGTGCAATGCAGGCCGCAACAGATATCAAGCGCGTGTATTTCCCCATGCCGTACACGCTGGGTCTGGCGGCGGACGGCGAAGGGGTGGATCCGAATATCGTTCGCCTGCAGCTGTGGATCGATGGAGTTGCCTTCGACTACCGACAGGGGCCGCCGGTTCAGAAAAACATCGTCTGGCCGGGCTCCGAGTCCACGGATGTCAGACTGACCCTCAATCTGGATAGCGGCGAACAAGTACGCAAGGTGTATGCGGGTCCCTGGGCATTGTTCCGGGCTCTGCACGATGCAACCGTGACGCCACGGCCCGATGCCGGCGGGCTCGGGGTTGTTTTCAACGTCGAGGGCCATAGCGCTGAAATATTCATCAATCCGGGGCGCAGCCTGCATCCACTCGAGAATAACGCCCTGGAGGGCTTTACGTGTCCGACGCTGTGAGCGATATTCGATTTGGCTATTTCGGCAAATACCCTGGATACCGTGACTTCGTGCAGCGTGGTTTGCCAGCGCGTTTCATCGACAGATGGCGCCGCTGGAACGCTGTCGTCATGGATACGGGTAACAGTCTGCTCGGCGACCGGTGGCTCGACGTCTACCTCACCAGTCCGGTATGGCGTTTCGCCCTTCGCGACCACAACCTCGGTGAGGGAATCTGGCTCGGTGCACTAATGCCGAGCATGGATGCCCGGCAGCGCTACTTTCCGCTATGCGTCGTGGCCTGTCTGCCTTCCGAGCCGCCCTTTCAGTTACTGCGCCGGTCGGAACCTTTCCTGGTTGCGCTTGAAGACGCGATGATCGCGACGTTGCAGGAACCTTATTGCGACACGGATGATTTAGCGAAGCATTTCGATGCGTTGTGGGAATCGTCCGCCACAGACTGTCTACACGAGGTGATCGAACCGGAGGCACATGCAGCGCAGACAGAAGCCGTGCAGGAAAACGCCACACAGGAACGCCAGGCGTTATACGAGCTTGATCGGTTCGTCGCACGCAGCAACGATTCGGCTGGCATCTGGCATGCCGCCCAGGTTGCCCGCGGCAATCAATGCCTCAAGGTGCTGCCATCTCTACCGGACCCGACTGTGTTCGTGAGGTTGCAGGAATCCACAGTGATGATCGGGCACCCGCCGGAAACCGGAATTCACGATGCACAAGGGCCATTGGCGGAACCGCCGTCAGGGGAGTCGATGGCGGAGCGGCAATGACAAAGTTGCGCTGGGCGTCAGGCTCTTGTTCGCACGTTGGTAACGTACGGGAGCGTAACGAAGACACGGTTCTGGAGCGCCCTGACGTTGGAATCTGGGCCGTTGCCGATGGCATGGGAGGACACGATCGTGGCGACTATGCCAGCAGTCTTACCGTATCTGCGTTGCCGGTTACATCGCCTCCGGTCACGCTCAATGAACGTGTACAGCAAATTGCCGACGCCGCGACATCCGCCAACTCACGCCTGATCGACTTCGCTGCAGACGGTCATCTCTGCGGCACAACGTTAACAGTGATAGCTGTCGTCAACGGATCAATGGCATGCCTTTGGGTCGGGGACAGTCGCGCCTACCTATGGCGTAATGCAACGCTTGAACAGCTCACACATGACCACACCGAGTCGCAAGCCTGGGCAGACACCGGCGAGATTGACAATAGGTCGAATATCACCGATGACCGAAGTCATGTGTTGACCCGTGCTATCGGCAGTGAGCTGAACCTGGAGATCGATCTGACCAGAGTCACACTTGTCGACGGTGATGTGCTCGTTGTTTGCTCCGACGGGTTGTACGACGAACTGGATAGTGCGGCAATCGTGCAAGTTCTCGCCACCACTGAGTCGCCTCGGCAGGCGGCCCGGCAGCTCGTTGGACGGGCGCTTGAAGGCGACTGTCATGACAACGTCTCTGCCATAGTTGTGCGTTTCGAAGCCTGGGATTGAAGATAGTGCCGAAGACACTACAAGTCATTGCCCGGGATCTCGCCACCAAGCCCGTTCGACAACCGAAAGCGATGCAGGAGCCAGGGGCACGGCAGGAGGTGTTCGACGAGATAAAAGCCGAGGCGGACAAGCTTGGCGCTCTTGATGGCGATGGACCAGATTGGGATGAACTGGACAAGAAGTCACAGTATTATTTGCTAAATGTCGAAACAGATCTGCGCGTCGTTTGCTACCTGGCCCGGGCCTGGTCAATGCAGCACGGTCTCGAGGGCTTGCAGGCCGGCCTCACGCTGATCGACGCCTTGTTGCGCAACAAGGCGGGCGAACTTGCGCCGCCGCGTATCAGGGGGCGTCAGCAAGCACTGGATTGGTGGGCGAGGCACAGCCAGATTCAATGGCGTGCGGATATTCATGCAAACAGCAGCACGGCAGACTGCGAACAATTCGCAGCCAGCCTCAAGGAGCTTTGCGGGCTGATTGATGATGCGAAGCTCGCCGGGCAACCAGAACTACTTGTCAGGTTTCTAGCTGAAGTCGATGGTGCACCTGCTGTCACCAATGCCTCGGCCGATGCCGACGACTCTGCCGATGCCTCAATCACTGCATTGGCCGATGAGTCAGTCGTGGGCGCAAGGGGGAATTCCGCAGATGCGCAAGCCAAACCTGGCACACCGGAAGAGACACACGAGTCGGATGCCGAACTCGAGCACTTTCTGAACAAGATCGTGGCGCCGATTTCCGCCGACAATCCAACTGGCGACGAGGAGTATCTATCGGACGAATTCGACCGGATAAAGACCCAGGTCAACGAGATCTGGCGCGTCGCTGACGTAGACTGGGATGCTGTAGTCGACCAGTGCAGCACCTTTCTGACGACAATGTCCAAGGATCTGCGCGTCGTGGCTTACTGCGTTCACGCACTGATGGAGCGCGGCGAGGTATCCGGGTTGTACCGTGGCCTTGCGGGATTGCAGGCATTTCTACAATGCTTCGGTGCCGACTGTCATCCGGCGCGAGCCACCGGGCGGCGTGCGGCGTTGGAATGGTTGGCCAAGAGCATAGATGGGTGGTTTCAACAGCGGCGTGACAAGACGTTCGAATTGACTGAGATCAAAGCCTGCAATGCGTTGTGTGAGGCCATCAACGAAACCCTTCTCTCCAATGAACAGATCATGGTCGGGCACGCTTCGCTCGGGAAGGCTGCACGCACATTGCGAGACCAGATCGAAGCCACTGAAGCGGGTGACGAACCGAAGCCACCGGCAGCATCTGTAGATTCGCCAGCAACGCCACCGGCCTCGCCACCTGCGCCGCCACCTGCCCCGCCAGTGCCCGCCTCGGCTGCGCTGAATATCACACCGACAGTCGGCGGCGACATCGCAGATGAAGAACAGTTTCGCAGTGCGATGAGCGGTGGTAACACCTACGTTTTGAAACTGGTCCGCTTCAAGCGCAGCTCTGATCCTGGCAGTCCGATGTCGTATCGCCTGTTGCGCACTTGGCTATGGGGCAATCTGTCCAGCACGATAGATACCTCTGCGCTGCAGGCGCCCATCGCGACAGCGATGCCTGACTGGCAGGTATTGATCGATGCAGACGATCCGATGCGGCTACTCGAGACGGCAGAGAAGCTGTTTTCTGCAAACCGCTTCCTCCTCGATCTGAACCGGTACACCGCTGTGGCGCTTGATGCGCTGGGTCACCACGAGGCCAGTGCGGCGATTCAGGATGAGCTACGTCAGCTCATCAGAAGATTTCCTCACCTGCCGATGGCCAGCTTCGCCGGTGATGTTGCCATCGCCAACGAGGCGACCCGACATTGGCTTCAGAGCGAAGTACTGGCGAGCGACCTCGGATCGCCTGAACCTCCTCAGGTATTGGCCGGTGGTGTAGACTCGGCGGAAGAATTTGCGCAGGAAGTCGTGGAAGAGGCACGGGCTCTGGCGGAATCCGGGGACAGAGTTCTGGCTGTCCAGATCATCGAGACGCATCTTCGGCAAGCGGTCTGTGAACGGGACCGGTTCGTCTGTCGATTGAGACTGGCCCGGTTCTTCCTGGATCTGGGCGAGGGTGAATTGGCTTTGGCGACAGTGGAGGGCATGGAGATGGCCATCAAGGAATTCGGGCTGGAGCGATGGGATCCGGCCTTTGCGCTGGATGTTGCCAGGCTCGCCTTCAAGGTAGCATCCGGGTCCGAGTCGACAACGGGTCTCGAGCACCGCGCCCGAGCGCTCATGAGTAGCGCGCGCTCACGCATCTGCCGTCTGGAGCCTGCCGCTGCACTCGAGCAAGTGGCGAGGCAGCGCACAACAGCGAAATCGACGCCTTAGGGATTTGCTCTAAATGCAAGGGTGAGGCTGTAGGCAAGGACAACGGAGAGGCAAGATGGCAAAGAAGGGTTCAGTGGCTCCACGTGAGCGTATCAACATCACGTACAAGCCCGACGGCGGCGCGCAGGAAGAAAAGGAGCTGCCGTTCAAAGTCCTGGCTGTTGGGGACTATACCCTCCGGGAGGACAGCACCCCGCTGGAGGAGCGTGCGCCGGTCAACGTCAACAAGCAGAATTTTGCCGATGTACTCGAGGCCCAGAAGCTCAACCTGACCTTCAACGTCAAGGACAAGCTTTCAGGCGAAGAAGACGCCGAATTTCCGGTCAATCTCGATATTGCCAGCATGCGCGACTTCGAGCCAGGCAACATCGCGAGACAGGTTCCCGAACTGAACGAGATGCTGCAGCTCCGCGATACTCTGCTGGCGCTGAAAGGACCGCTGGGTAATGTCCCGGCGTTCCGCAAGAAAATGCAGGCACTGATGTCTGATGAGAAAAAGCGCGATGCGGTCATGAAGGCGCTTGGTCTGGACGAAGAGTAAGACCCGACCGAATCGATGAAACCTACTGACAGAGTTCGATATGGCAGATAATGAGCAGGAAGTGTTATCGCGAGAGTCCTTGAGCGAAGGCGAAAGCGTTGATCTTCTGGATGAAATCGCGCGAGAGACCGGGCTCGGCAAGACCAGTGAAGGCTACGACGTTGCGAAGCGCGGAATTGGTGAGTTGATCCGGTTGCTGGTCCGTGACAATCGGACGCAGGAGCGGGTGCAGAGTGGGCTGATCGATACCCTTGTCGGTGAGATAGACAAGCAGCTGGGCTCCCAACTCGACGAGATCCTCCATGACGAGAAATTTCAGGAGCTGGAATCTTCGTGGCGTGGCCTGAAATATCTCGTGGACAATACCAACTTTCGGGAAAACTGCCGCGTTGAACTGCTGAACGTGTCAAAGCAGGATTTGAGCGACGATTTTCAGGATGCGCCGGAAATCCCGATGTCCGGCCTCTACAAGACGGTGTATAGCGCAGAGTATGGCGTATTTGGTGGGGAAGCTTACGGGGCTATCGTCGGCAATTACGACTTCTCGCCGAGTTCCAGTGATCTGAGCCTTTTAGGTAATATCGCCAGTGTCAGCGCCATGGCACACGCGCCATTCATCGCGGCGGCGAGCCCGGATTTCTTCCCGAACATGGACGGCGACTTTCAGAAGCTTGCGAGACTCGACGATTTCGATGGAATTTTCGAAGGACCGCAATATACGAAATGGCGAGGCTTTCGTGAATCCGAGGATGCCCGCTACGTCGGCCTGACGCTGCCGCGCTTCATGCTCAGAAATCCCTACGATCCCGACGAGAACCCGGTAAAGGACTTCAACTACACCGAAGACGTTGCAGATCATCATGCCGGTTACAGCTGGGGCAATACGTCTTTTGCTTTCGCTGCGCGTCTGATGGACAGTTTCGCCGAGTATCGCTGGTGCGCGAATATTGTCGGACCGGAGGGTGGTGGCGCCGTAATGGATCTACCTGTGCACAACTACGAATCCATGGGCGAGATCGTCTCGAAGATTCCCACGGAGGTGCTGGTTACCGAGAAGCAGGAATTCGATCTTTCCGAGAATGGCTTTATCTCGTTGACGATGCGTAAAGGCAGCGACAATGCGGCATTCTTCTCGGCCAACTCTGCGCAAAAGACCAAGCGTTTTTCGAATACCAGGGAAGGCAAGCAGGCTGAGGCCAATTTCAAGCTGGGAACGAAGTTTCCGTACATGTTCCTGGTCAACCGGCTCGCCCACTACGTCAAAGTGATGCAACGCGAGAAGCTCGGCAGCGGCATCAGCCGGGTCAATCTGCAGAAGCAGTTGTCCGAGTGGATCAGTCAGTATGTATCGGCTCAGGAAAACCCACCGGCCGGTATCATGGCTCGTTATCCTCTCAAGCAGGCCAGTATCGACGTAGAAGATATCCCGGGCGATCCAGGTTGGTACAAAGTTGCCATCAAGGTCAGTCCACACTTCAAGTTCGAGGGCGGTGATTTCGAACTGTCGCTGGTTGCGAAGGAAAAATCCGAAGGTTAGTCAATAGCAAGGGGCTGGTCCGCCTAACGGAAGCACCTGCGGGGGAGAGCCATCACTGTCAATGCGAGTTTGCTGTCTCGCCTCGATCGGGGGGCACCGCGGAGCGAGATAAGATCGCGCCCCACGTTGTCCGAGGTCGAGCAATCGATTGTCGATAATCTGCGCCGGTTGTTCCAGATCCGGCAGGGAAACTCCCTCTCGGCACCGCGCTGCGGTGTGCCGGACTTCTCGGATGTCTTCCTGTCCAACAGTGACCCGAGCCGGACTCTGTGCGATCGAATCAAGACGATGATCGAGGAATTCGAGCCTCGATTACATCGTGCGCAAGTCACCCGGCTCGATGCGACTACATCCGGCGCGCTCAGATTTGAAATTATCGCGGTCGTCAAACTCGACGATGGCGATGCGCCTTTTCGTGCCGAGACCGTGATGACCAGCTATGACCGGTTGGCCATCGAGCGCTGATCAATGAGCCGCAACACCTACTTCAAGGACGAACTCGAGTTTCTCAACGAGGTTCGGGACCGGGCTGCCAGCGAGCATTGGGATATCGCCCGATTTCTGGCGACGCGCGGCAGCGATCCGGATGTAGAGCGTCTTTTCGAAGGCTTTGCCTTTCTGACGGGAAGAATTCGGCAGAAGCTTGACGACGAATTCCCCGAGATAGTCCAAAGCATGCTCGCGATGTGGTGGCCCCACTATCTGCGACCGATTCCAGCCATGTCCATCCTCGAATTCAAGCCGATTGTCTCCGCATTCTCCGAGTCTAAGACGGTTGTTTCGGGCGCCGCGGTACAGTCAAAGCCGGTCGATGCTCGCCGGTGCCGATTCCGGACAGTGCGTGACGCGGTATTGCACCCGATCGCACTCGAAAGCGTCCGTCTGGACGACACCGGCGCGGGTGCAGAGCTGGTACTCGATGTGTCGATCTGGCCGAATTCGAGATTTGCTGAACAGGCACAAGACAGTCTCACCCTGTATCTCGGTGACAAGCACGAGCGTGCCTGCGATCTCTATCGATATCTGATGGAACACACGGATACCGTGGAAATCACGCTGTTGAAACAGGGACAGGAGGTCGCCCGAAAAATGCTGGACGGACGGGCGATCCGACCGATTGCGTTTGCCGCCGGTGAGTCGACACTACCGAATACGCAAAATGTCACACCCGGACATCTTGGGCTGCAGGAATATTTCTCGTTCGCGGAAAAGTATCTTTTCGTCGAGATTGGCAAGATGTCGCCGATTACCGCGCAGATCGAGCCGACGCATGCAGACAGCATGAAGATCACCGTTCGGATGCGGCGGCAACTGGACTGGGACTTCACGAGGGCAAGCAACATCGTTCGGCTGAATTGCGTTCCGATCGTCAACATCTTCGATGGCGCTGCAAAGCCGATACAACTGGATCACACCCGCGCCGAGTACCGGCTGCTGGCCGAGGCCACCAGCGGCATGGCTTGCGAGCTCTATGCGATCGACCGCGTGTCGGGTTTTTCCCGCAGCAGCGATCAACCGCGTGAGTTCTTTGCCTTCGAATCGTTCGAACACCATCGTGACGAGACAACTGCGCCTCACTATCACATACGTTATCACCGCCGGGTCTACGATGACGGGGTGCAAATGAGTATTGCCTTCGTGGACCCATCGGCAGATGCTCTCGAACGCAGTGGCGAGACCCTTGCGATTCAGACGCGTTGTACGAACGGCAGTCAGGCAAATGCGCTTGATCCGGGTGATATATGCGTCAGCACCGCTACATCACCGGAGTTTGCGACGTTCGAGAACGTGACCCGGCCCACCCGATACCTTGCGCCGCCGCTGGATGGCAGCATGCTCTGGCGTCTTGTGTCCAACATGTCAGTTAATTATACGACCTTGCTGGAAACAGAGGCGTTAAGGGCGGTCCTCGAGACTTATGATTTTCGCGGCCGGGTGGATGGACCTGCGGGTCGCCGCACACGTCGTGTACTCGATAGTCTGCAGGTGGATGAAACCTTTCCGTCAGACCGTCTCGTGAAGGGTTTACCGGTGCGAGGCATCAGCAGCCAACTGTCGGTATCGCGTAGCGCATTTCAGAGTCTTGGCGAAGTGTATGTACTGGGTTGCGTGCTGCGCGAATTTCTGGATTCGTTTTCCGGTATCAACTCGTTTCATGAACTCACTTTTCGTGACCGCGACACCGATGAGGTTTTCTCATGGCCAGTGAACACGGGCAGCGGAAAGATCCTTTGATCGCTGACCTTGTCGATGAGCCGCACCGCTTCTCCTTCTTCCAGGCGGTGCGGATACTGGAAGATTATCTCGGCCGCGGCCAGGGTGCTCGAACGAGAGGAAGAATTCCGGTCGGCGACCTGCAGATACGTCCGAATACATCGCTGGGCCATCCGGCGTCAGACGTGCACGATATTGAAATCTTGCCGCCCGTGGATGTGGATGACGAAAGTGAGCGCTTCAGGATAACCGTCAATTTCATGGGCCTTTACGGTGTCGACTCACCCCTGCCGGATTTCTATCTGGGTGACTTCGCACGGGCCGACGACGAGGAGAGTAATCCGCAGCGGGCTTTTCTCGACGTGTTTCACCAGAGGCTGTACTGGCTGTTGTATCTTTCGTGGCGCAAGTATCGTCACTATATCGAGTACGAGGCCGACAATAGCGACAACTTCAGTCTGCGCCTGTTTGCGCTGATCGGGCTTGCCGATAAATCGATGCGCAGCCGTCTGAAGTCTGCACCGCAACGACTATTACCTTTTTCGGGTGTGTTGTCTCGCCGCGAGTGTTCGGCGAGTGCCCTGCAATCCATCCTGGCGCGGATGCTCGATGTAAGGGTCGAGATCGAGGAATTCAGGCCGAACTGGATCGATATTCAGCCCTCGCAACGCCAGCGACTCGGGTTCAGAAATTCGCGACTGGGCGGCGACACGACGATAGGTGAACGCATCTGTGACATCGGCAGCAAGTTTCGTCTGCACATTGGACCGCTGTCGTGGAACGATTATCAGGATTTCCTCTCCGGCGGCAACAGGCGCGTGGAACTGGACGCGTTGATCGGACAGGTACTCTCGCGGCCGTTAGCCTACGATCTTCGGCTGATGCTCGCGCCGACCCCCTGCAGGAGTTTCGTGCTCGGTCAGGGAGAGCTGTGCGCTCTCGGTCGCTCGAGTTGGCTGGCGGCCAGCGAGAACGCCAACACCTCTGTCGTTTTCGAAGGAAAAAACTGATGTTGGAAGTCTCATTGCGAGCGCTTGTACGACGTCTGAGTCCCTACTGCCGGCAGGCATTGAGCAGTGCGGCGGAGGGCTGCATCGAGCGTGGCAACTATGAAATCGCCGTCGAACACCTGATGCTCGCGCTCTTGAACGAGCCTAATCACGATGTGCAAACTGTTTTCCGTCATTTCAACGTAGACGGCGATCGCGTGCTGGCCGGTCTGCATCGGCAAATCGAATCCACGAAGAGCGGCCGTGCGGAGCGCCCGGTCTACTCGGGGCTCCTTATTGACTGGTTCAAGGAATCCTGGCTACTGGCGTCAGTGGAATACGGCGACACGGAGGTTCGCTCCGGTGCCTTGCTGCTGGCCATGGTGCTGAATCCTCAGATCGTGGCCCAGCTCGATGCCGAGGCAGAACTCGATCTGGTGTCGGCGGAAAGGCTGCGAAGCGACCTGAGGACGATACTCGAGGACAGTGCGGAGCCGGTAAGTGAGACCACCGACAGCGCCGCACCGGGTAGCCGTGACTCTTCCACGCGTGAAGGTACACCGCTCGATCTGTACACGCAGGATTTCACGGCACAGGCACGGGCAGGTGACATCGACCCGGTCTTCTGCCGCGACAACGAAATCCGTCAGCTCATCGATATCCTGTGCCGACGGCGAAAGAACAATCCGCTGGCGGTTGGCGAAGCGGGCGTCGGCAAGAGCGCATTTGTCGAGGGCCTGGCGCTGAAGATTGCCGAGGGTGACGTACCCGAAAGCCTGGCCAACGTCGATCTTCTGGCCCTGGACCTTCAGGCGATGCAGGCTGGGGCCAGCGTACGCGGTGAGTTCGAGAAGCGGTTGAAGGCCGTCATCGAGGGTGTGAAATCTTCGCCCAAGCCCATCATCCTGTTCATAGACGAAGTCCACACGCTGATTGGTGCGGGTGGCCAGGCCGGCACCGGCGATGCGGCGAACATACTCAAACCGGCACTCGCGCGTGGCGAATTACGCACGATAGCAGCGACGACGTGGGCGGAGTACAAGAAGTACATCGAAAAGGATGCGGCGCTCGCACGACGCTTCCAGTTGGTCACGCTCGAGGAGCCATCGCCAGAGCAGGCGACGATCATCATGCGTGGCCTGCGCCACATCTACGAAGAGGCGCACGATGTCTACATTCGCGACGATGCGGTGATTGCCGCCGCCGAGATGTCGGCCCGCTATATTTCCGGTCGCCAGCTTCCCGACAAGTGCGTCGATGTGCTGGACACCGCCAGCGCGAGGGTGAAGCTGAGTCTCAGCACCAAACCGGCCGCGCTTGACGACATGGAAAAGAAGGTCCGGATCCTGGAGCGCGAGATGAATGCGATCGCCCGGGATATCGAGACCGGCATCAGTCAGGCCGACGGCCGGGTAGTGGAATTGCAGGACGAGATCGTGCAGCTTCAGGCTGACCATGCGGTACTGGAGGAAAGGTGGCAGCGCGAGAAGACGCTGGCGAACCGGGTGCTCGATATCCGGCGATCGCTCAAACAGCAGGCAGTTGGCGTTGTCGATAGCGCGGACGCGAATGCGGAGTCGACTTCGGATGAAGCGCTCGCAAACGGAGATGACGCGGGACGCGATGCGGTGTTGGAGAATCGGGGAGGGGAGACGGACGAGAGCGAAGCCGTCGCGAGCAAGTCTCCCGCCGAACTGAAGACCGAACTGGCGGCGCTGACGACGGAACTTGCCGATATCCAACAGGGCGACCCGCTGGTCAGTCACGAAGCCAGTCCGGACATCGTCGCTCAGATCATCGCTGACTGGACCGGTATACCGCTTGGCCGCATGGTGCGCGACCAGGCTGCCTCCGTACTGCGTTTCGGTGAGGAGTTGCGCCAGCGAATCAAGGGCCAGGACCATGCGATCGAGCAGATCGATCGCGGAATTCGAGCATCCAAGGCGGGTATTGCCAGCCCTGACGGCCCGATTGGCGTTTTCTTGCTGGTTGGACCGAGCGGTGTCGGCAAGACCGAAACGGCGCTCGGCGTGGCTGATCTGATGTTCGGTGGCGAGCGCTTCGTGACGACGGTCAACATGTCCGAGTTCATGGAGCGGCACGCGGTCTCGCGTCTGATCGGCTCACCGCCCGGTTATGTCGATTCCGACAGGGGCGGCATGCTGACCGAGTCCGTCAGACAAAGACCCTACTCGGTCGTGCTGCTTGACGAGGTCGAAAAAGCCCACCCGGAAGTCATGAACCTGTTCTATCAGGTCTTCGACAAGGGGGATCTGACAGACGGTCAGAATCTGACGGTGAACTTCCGCAACACGATTGTCTTCCTGACCAGCAATCTGACCTCCGACCAGATTCTGGCGAAGTGGCAGCAGAACCGAGAAATCGACGTGGAGGAACTTCTCGAGGAGATTCGCCCGACGCTCAGCGAGCATCTGAAACCGGCATTGCTGGGACGGATGCAGGTCATTCCGTTCTTCCCGCTGGACGATAACGTACTGCGCGACATCGTCGACTTGAAGCTGGCGAAGCTCACGACTCGCCTGCAAGTCTCGCAGCATATCGACCTGCAGTACTCGCCGGCGGTGGCCGATCAGATCGTCGCGCGCTGCCGCGAGGTGGAGAGTGGTGCACGCAATATCGATTCGGTCATCGGCAACACGCTGGTGCCGACCATCGCGACCGAGGTGCTCGGTCATCTGGGCGAGGAGCACATGCCCGAACGGCTGATCGTCGATCTGGATTCGAACGGCGACTTCAGTTACACGTTCAGCTAAGCGACCAAGGATTCGGCCAAGTGTCCCGACAAGGAAGACCGACGACACCAGGGCAAGATCACTTGCTCGAAATCATGACCGCTATCTCGATCGAGAAGGACCTCGATCGTCTGCTGCAAACCATATTGAGCACGGCGCGTGAATTGACCAATGCCGAGAGCGGGCGAATCTACATCCTCGATCCGAGCGGGCGACATCTGGTTTGCCAATTGGTACAGGACGACCGCGCTGACGATGCCGTTGCAGAGAACAAGCCGATACCGCTGTACCTCAATAGCCGGCCCAATTCCAGGGATCTGTGTGCGTATTGCGCCTTTGCCGGCGAGCCGGTTCGCGTCGATGACGTGCCGGCATCCGGCGCCTTTGAATTCTCCGATCGCCTGCGCGCAGACCAGCTGCTGGCGCATCACACCCAGTCGCTGTTGGTTGCGCCCCTGAATCGACCGCATGAATTCACCGTCGGCGTGCTGGAACTGGCCAATGCTCTCCACCCTGAGTCAAGTGCGCGGATACCCTTTCGGGAGGATCAGGAACGACTGGTGCAGGCCTTCGCATCGCAGGCTGCCGTCTCCATCAACAACGCTCGGCTGCATGATGAGAATCGCCGATTGATCAAGGTACTCGACGCATCGAATCGCTCACTGGAAGAAGAGAATAGGAAGCTCCGAAGACGCGTGCACGCACGTTGTGATTTCTCCGAAATCATCGGCTCATCGCCACCGATGCTGCAGGTTTTCGATCTGATCGAGAAGATAACCGACACAGAGACCACGATCCTGATCAGTGGCGAGACGGGTGTCGGCAAGGAGCTCATCGCACAGGCCATTCATGGCAATGGCCCACGCAGCGCCCGCCCGTTCATCGCACAAAACTGCGCAGCGCTGCCTGAGCACCTGCTGGAAAGCGAACTTTTCGGCTACAGGAAAGGCGCATTCACCGGTGCGGATAGAGACCGGGCAGGGCTTTTCGAGGCGGCCAACCGCGGCACCTTCTTTCTCGACGAAGTCGGTGACTTGCCGATGAGCCTGCAGGCAAAACTGTTGCGAGTACTACAGGAGGGCGAAGTCCGCCCGCTTGGAGACGTCAACACACGGGCTGTCGATGTACGTGTACTCGCGGCGACACACCACGACCTGAAACAGTGTGTTGCCGAGGGCACGTTCCGCGAGGACCTTTACTACCGCTTGCAGGTGTTCCCGATTGACGTACCGCCACTGCGCGAGCGGACCGACGACCTGCCAGCCCTCGCGCAGCACTTCATCGACAACTACGCCGAGATTCACGGCAAGAAAATCAAAGGCCTGGCGCCGGCAGCGCTCGATCTCCTGATGCATCACAGTTTTCCTGGAAACATACGCGAACTGCGAAACATGCTCGAGCGGGCCACCATTCTGGCCACAGATGGTGGGCACATCACAGTCGATGAGCTACCGCCAGAGATTCGTTATGAGCGTGTTGGTGGCGCTGACGCCAAGCTGCGTGGTAGCGGGCTGAGCGACATCGTCGAAGTGTACGAAGCAAAAGTAATCAAGGAGCGGCTCCGACAAATGCACGGCAACCGCACCCGAGCGGCAGAGAACCTGCAGATCTCACGGCGTGCTCTTCAGAACAAGATGACCAAGTACAGTCTGGGTGAATAGCGGTCCAGGATCATTACTGCGCGGGCGTCACAGAGAGAATAAATCGCTTTTTCCAGATCAGCGGCAAGGAGCGTTCCACGTATCTGATGCTTACACGCTCACCAGTCTCGAACTCGAGCTTGGGTGACATGTTGCTGAAGTTCAGACGCTCGCCAGTGTCGGTCAACTCCACCTCGTAGATGTAGCGCTCCGGGATTTCGTATTTGATCGTGCGGGGAGTGTGCTCGAGGTTTCGGTGGCTGCGGGGTATCAGGCGTTCGATTGTCTCCGCGCTTGCTGGCGTGGCGCTATGGACAATACCTTCCGAGACTCTCTCGGCGACTGGGCGTAATAGTACGTACCAGATGAGTATTGAAAGTAGGCTGAAAAGCGCGGCCAATGCGAACACGACGAACGGTTTTATGGTGATTCTCAATATTTGAATCCTTGTTGCGACCAATGGTTCCGGATAATAAATATATTGGCAAGTCGTCCAATTTGGAGCGTCATTTTTCTCATCGTATTTCAAGGGGAATGCTCGCGAGCAGAAGTGTCGGCGCCAAAAGAAACTGGCCAATGAATAGTCAACTTTATTGAAAGTAGCATTCGTTTTCGGCGGGTCACGACGGGTTTTATAATCGAAACGATATTCAATAGTTTCGCATTCGAATAATTTCTACGACTACATTTTTTAGGGTCTACGCGGATTCGTGTGGATTGATTTGGGCGTTTTTGGGTAGTGGCGGCAGGAATGATGCGATGATTTTTAGCTTCAGATATTCTTCATCACGATAGCCATAGGCTTTGCGCTGGATTACTCTTATCTTGTTGTTGACGCCTTCGACCAGTCCCAGGCTCACTTTGTTGTCAGGGTGGCAGTACGACGCAAGGCGAATTCAATTTGTAAGTGCAACTCTACCCGCCGAGCATGAAGAGGCAAGCTGCGATAGCATTGCTACCAATCGTTCCGGCAAGAATGAGTGGCATCTATGCAGCACTATACGCAGCTCACCAG
>Ga0209185_1000996_pt1 | contig 27045 bp, 22 predicted proteins | sample SidtaG_2_FD_187425 | JGI IMG/M metagenome (GOLD analysis project Ga0209185, IMG submission 187425) | Marine algal microbial communities from Sidmouth, United Kingdom - Sidmouth_Asex2 metaG (SPAdes) (version 2) | ecosystem: Host-associated > Algae > Red algae > Unclassified | place: Sidmouth... | reverse complement strand
TTCGCCCGTCTGGTCGGAAGGGGAGCTTCATAAACATCCAAAAAATAAATTATTTTATATGTTATTGATTGACAGTTAGTTTTTTATTAAAAAAATAAATGTCAACTCACGTCCAAAGTCTAGTTATCAAACCCTTTATGTCGTTTACTTTTCTGTATCAGTAAATTTGTAATTTCCATTTATGAATAAACAACAAACAGACCTACCCTTGTATTCGGAAGAGTTAGAACAACTCAATTTTGACCAAAATGAGGAGGAGGTTCGTGAATTATTTGAACGAAAAAACCTCCCCACACCATCCGAATTAGAAAAATATGACCGACTCATGCCAAATGGTGCAGAGCGTGTATTTAATCTGATTGAAGATGAAAAAATGCGTGAATATGAATTAGAACTAAAACAAATCAGTGGAAGAAACCGACTCAATCAACTCATTTCTGCTTCGGGGCTTGTTTTGGGCATTCTCCTGCTTTTTACCGTAATGACTAACCCGCATGGGGCAGTTAATAGTGGCTTTTTGTTTATTTGTGCAGTTATTGTTTTAATCCTTATAATTGCGCCTTTGTATTGGAGTAGGATAAGCGATAAAAGTTAACTCAAAAATCGACACTTATCAAACATACCAATCCATTCGTCTAAAACGTTGAAATAAAGCGTGTACAAAATACTATCTTTGTACATCATTTAATGTTCATCCTCACGATAGCCCATCGACTGGACTATCGACTATCGACTAAAAACTATGAATCGTATATTTGCCTTTGCATTACTCACCTTGTTCCTTGCCGGATGCACCGGAGCAAAAAAAATCTCTGACCCCATCATTGTAGCTGATACCGAATTTCGACAGTTGGATACCATGACCATTTCTGCCTCGACTTTTACGGAAGAAGAAATATACCAACGCCCCGACTACGCCGAAACTTATCATCGCAAAAACGACCTTCTACACACCAGCCTCGACCTCAAATTTGACTGGACAAAACAACACGTACTCGGACAAGCCACGCTTGATTTCAAACCCTATTTTTATCCTACCGACCAACTTGTTTTGGATGCAAAAGGCTTTGATATTCAAAAAGTTGCGATAGTGACGGGCGGACAAAAACGCGACCTCAAATACGAGTACGACAACCTCCAACTCAGCATCAATCTTGGACGCACTTATCAGGCAACCGAAGAATATACCATTTTTATCGACTACACCGCCAAGCCCAACGAACTCGAAGAAACCGTACCGAGCGAAGCCATTCAGGGCGAAAAAGGTTTGTACTTTATCAATCCGCTGAAAGAAGACCCAGACAAGCCCATGCAAATATGGACGCAAGGCGAAACCGAGTATAATTCCTGTTGGTTTCCGACCATTGATAAGCCAAATGAGCGTTGCACCCAAGAAATGCGCCTCACGGTTCAAGACCGTTTCCGCACCCTTTCCAATGGCTTGTTAAAGTCCTCTAATAAAAATTCGAACGGAACACGTACCGATTATTGGGTGATGGACAAGCCACACGCGCCCTACCTTTTCATGCTTACAATTGGCGAATTTGCCGTTGTAAAAGACTCGTGGAACGGCATGCCGATGGAATATTGGGTCGAAGAAGAATACAAAGAAGTTGCCGCCGATATTTATTCCAATACAAAAGAAATGCTCACGTTTTTTTCTGACATTACGGGTGTAAAATATCCTTGGCAAAAGTATTCGCAAGTCATCGTCCGCGATTTCGTTTCGGGCGCGATGGAGAATACAACGGGCGTTATTTTTTATGAGGAAATACAAAAAGATAAACGCGAACTCATTGACAATCATAACGAAAGAATCGTTGCACACGAACTGATACACCACTGGTTTGGCGATTTGGTGACTTGCGAATCATGGTCAAATCTCGCCCTCAATGAATCGTTTGCCAATTATGGCGAATACCTTTGGATGGAGCATAAATACGGAAAAGAGGAAGCAGAAAACCACCGCCGCAGCGAGACTATAGGCTATATGAATCAAGCCAAAGTATTCAAACATCCTTTAATTTTCTTTGAATATAAAGAAAAAGAAGACATGTTTGACGCCCACTCTTACAATAAAGGCGGCGCGATACTCCACATGCTACGCGACTACGTAGGCGATGATGCGTTTTTTGCCGGATACAATTTGTATTTGACCAGAAATGAATACACAGACGTAGAAGCACACGAATTGCGTTTGGCGTTTGAGGATGTGACGGGCGAGGATATGAATTGGTTTTTTAATCAGTGGTTTTTCGCCGCAGGACACCCCAATCTTGAATACAGCCACGAGTACGACCCACTTCGAAACGAAGTCCGCGTGACCATCGAACAAACCCAAAGTGCAGAAGACAATACAGCAGTTTATCGCCTACCGATGGCGATTGATATTTACACCGATACGCCGCAAGCCGTTGACAAATACAAGCAAACACCAACGCGACACGACATCGTATTGGAGAAACGCAAACAGACGTTTACATTCGCAGTAAACGGTAAGCCGAATTTGGTGAATGTTGATCCGGATAAAACTATTTTATGTGAGAAAAAACAACTTACAAAAGATGAAGCCGAGTACATTTACCAGTATTATGTCGGCGGATTTATGGATAGGCGCGAAGCCCTCGAAGCCCTATCTGCAAGCAAAACCGATGCCGCCAAAAAGGTGATGAAAGACGCCCTGAATGACCCATATTGGACACTTCGTAATTTTGCCCTAAATGCCTCTGACCCAATGGATGACGCGCCTGCATTGGCAAAATTGGCGAAGAGCGACCCGCACTCACAAGTACGTGCAGGCGCACTCATGCAGCTCGGCGAAACGGGTGATGCTCAATACATCAGCATAGCAAAGAACGCCATCGACAACGAACTTCCTTACACCTGTGTAGGCGCAGGTTTGGATGCACTCGCCAAGCTCGATAAAGCAGAAGCACTCAGCTATGCCACCAAATTGGAAAGTGAAAGCAATGCCGACATTCTCATAGCAATCGGTAATATGTATGCCGAAACAGGCAATACGAAATACATGCCTTTCTTTGAGAAAAAATTGATAACAATTAACGATTTTTCTGTCTTTGAATTTATGGAGGGCTACGACGCGCTACTCGTCCAAGCCGACCCGGAGACGGCACTCGGAGCTATCGACAAATTATCGAATGTATCTACCGATATGAGCCAATGGCAATGGCGAAGATTGGTCAGCACACGCTCTATTGTGGGGTATAAAAAGTACCTCGAATCCGGCTTAGAAGTCGTCGATGAAGCCGATAAACCTAAGTTGCAAACCATCATTGATGCCGTAGATAAAACACTCGATGCGATAAAAAGTAAAGAAACTAGTCCACGAATTTTGGAATTTTATAAGCAGATGTAATCTCGTTTTTACTTTTCAAACAGAAGGCGTTTTGGTACTCACCAAAACGCCTTTTCTTTTTACAGAGAGATATTCGCCGAATTTCATTAACTTTGGTGAACGTAAGTAGTGGGACAAAAATATCAAATTATGGCATACAGCGACTTCACTTCTTTAGATTTGATCCAAAAATTTGGAATAAAATTTAATGCCGAACACCTCTTCCCAAATGTCAGTCCAATTGAACCTTCGGATTGGCTAAAAGAGAGTTTGGTGCGTGGGCAAGACTCTGGTTTTGGTAGTGAAAAATCTCGTTCTGAAAGATTGGTAAGCCCTGTTTTATTGGAACTTAGTACAAATCACAGCCATGATTTTTCGATATATTCGGGGTCAATTTGGATGTAGATGAAGCTTTGGGGGTTAAAAGGTGAGTGTGATTTTATGTTTTCATTCAGTCGGGTGCAAGACTTCGTGACTGCGCCTATTTTTTGTATCACTGGAGCCAAAAAACAGGATTTGAAACGCGGAACAATACAAGCCGCCGCCCAATTGATAGGCGCGAAGCGGTTCAATGAGATGGAAAACAATGAAGTAAATGTCCTGTATGGTGCATCCACTACGGGTGTAGAATGGCGTTTTTTGAAATACAAAAATAATAAAATTACAATAGATGAAAAACGCTATATCATCACTCACCTTTCGCAATTATCAGGCGTATTTGAATCTATTATTCAACAGTTAAAAACGAACAGTTTGGTGCATTAAAAAAGCCCGCAAATCAAAGATTTGCAGGCTTTTTACTTTCTATTTTATTCCTAAATGAATGACGAGCAAAAATTTATTTACTCATCTACTCATTCAGTCATTTACTCATTTAAGTTTAAACGCTTTCTTCACTTTATTCACGTAATCCAATTTTTCCCAAGCGAAGGTTTCTACTTTGAGCGATTTTTTTTTGCCGTTCATACCTATTGTGATGGATTTTTTCTCCGAAGGTCTGCCCATGTGACCGTAGGCTGCCGTTTCTTGAAAGATAGGTTTTTTCAACCCAAAACGCTTCACTATCGCCGCCGGACGCAAATCAAATAAAGTCTCTACCTTTTTAGCGATTGCGCCATCACTCATTTTCACTTTTGAGGTACCATAAGTGTCAATGTACAAACCAACCGGTTTGGCTACACCAATTGCGTAAGCCACCTGCACGAGACATTGGTCTGCAAGACCTGCCGCTACGAGGTTTTTGGCAATATGGCGCGTTGCATACGCTGCCGAACGGTCTACTTTCGAGGAGTCTTTACCGGAAAAAGCACCGCCACCGTGTGCGCCTTTTCCACCGTAAGTATCTACGATAATTTTACGCCCCGTCAAGCCCGTATCGCCATGCGGTCCGCCGATAACGAACTTTCCTGTTGGGTTGACGTGGTAAATAATTTTGCTGTCAAACAAAGCCTGAATGTGCTTGCCCAATTTCTTTTTTACACGCGGTACGAGGATATTTTTGACATCATTTTTGATTTGTGCGAGCATTTTTTTCTCCGAATCAAAATCATCATGTTGTGTAGAAACTACGATAGTATTGACACGTTTTGGCGTATTGTCATCATTATACTCAATGGTCACTTGCGATTTAGAATCGGGACGTAAGTACTTCATTTTCTTGCCTTCATGGCGCAAAGCCGCCAATTCTTCCAAGAGCATGTGCGACAATTGGAGTGCCAAAGGCATATAATTTTCAGTTTCGTTGGTCGCATAACCAAACATCATTCCTTGGTCGCCTGCGCCTTGTTCTTCGTCTTTTTTACCAACATCTACGCCCTGCGCGATGTCTGCTGATTGCTCATGTAAAGCCGAAATAACGCCACACGAATCTGCGTCAAATTTATATTCGGATTTGGTATATCCGATTTTGCGAATCACGCCACGCGCTACCTCCTGCACATCTACATATGCTTTCGAGCGCACCTCACCGCTAATGACGGTCAAACCCGTAGTGACTAAGGTTTCACAAGCGACTTTTGAGTCAGGGTCTTGTGCCAAAAACGCATCAAGGATGGCGTCGGAAATTTGGTCGGCAACTTTATCCGGATGTCCCTCTGATACAGATTCAGAAGTAAATAAATATGGCATACTTTGTAAGTTCAAGTTCAAGTGTCAAGTTCAAGTTCAAAAATTTAACTCTAACCCAACTGATTGTACTTATTTTTAAATTAAAATGAAATAAGGGGTAAATTTTGGGCAAAGATACGTTTTATTATTAGGCATTTGCAAAGCAAATTCTTATTTTATGTTTCTAATAGGTTGTCATCTGTATTCAATAACCTTAACTTTGGAGCGAAATAATGAGTAAACAAATACATTAATAAATAATAAAATGTGTTATAGTCCTATTCATTTAGTGAAAGAAATTAAATAACATGTGCCATTATACTCGTCTTTTTTCCGTCTAAGAATCCTTTGAAATCCTTATCCCGAATCGGGGTTCGGGACAGTCTGTAGCTAAGGCTATGTGCGGCTTTCAAAAAATCCTTATATAAAAAAAATACTTCGCATTATGGGACATCTTATTTAATTTCTTTCACTTATTCATTTTTTCATCTACTCATTTACTCATTTCAATATGAAAAACAATACTTACGTCGCAATTATGGCTGGCGGAATTGGTAGTCGATTTTGGCCTGGTAGCCGTATTCATCGCCCAAAGCAATTTTTAGACATTCTCGGTACGGGTAAGTCACTGATAAGGTTGACTTTTGAACGATTTTTGAATGTTTGTCCGGCAGAAAATATTTACATCCTCACCAATAAAATCTACCGCGAACAGGTCAAGCAGCACCTACCTGAACTTTCTTATGGTCAAATTCTCTGCGAACCTTCGCGCAACAATACTGCACCTTGTGTGGCTTATACTGCCTTCAAATTGCATGCCTTGAATCCTAATGCCAATTTCGTTGTAGCACCTTCCGACCATATTATTTTGCAGGAAAATGCTTTTGTAGAAACGATAGAAAAAGCCCTTAATTTTACAGAAAAAAACAATGCACTTTGCACACTCGGTATTCGCCCTTCTCGACCTGATACGGGTTATGGTTATATCAATTTTAATGAAGAAATCGAAGCGGGAATTAATAAGGTCATTCGCTTCACCGAAAAGCCCGACATGGAACGTGCTACCCAATTCATTGAAAGTGGAGATTATCTGTGGAATGCAGGTATTTTTATTTGGAAAGCAGAAAATATTATCAAAGCATTTGAACGGCATCAAGCCGAAATTTTTAATATTTTTAATGAAATAAAAAACGACTTCAATACAGAAAAAGAACAAGCCACGATAGATATAGCATACCCTACAACGCCAAGCATATCAATTGATTATGCTATTATGGAAAAGGCAGAAAATGTCTACACGATACCTTCCGAATTCGGTTGGTCGGATTTGGGGACATGGAATTCGCTACATGCTGAATTTGAAAAAGATGAAGCAAATAATGCGCTCAATTCTGACAATATTCTAACTTACGATACACGCGGCTGCCTGATTCGTGCGCCCAAAGATAAGCTGGTCGTAGTCAAAGATTTGGAAAATTATATCGTGGTAGATGAAGGGGATGTACTGCTGATTTATCCAAAGAGTAAAGAACAGGAAATTAAGGCAATTACAAAAGAAATTAAAGAGAAAAAAGGAGAGAAGTATCTTTGACAACTTCAAATACAACTTCAAATACAACCTCAACTTCAACCTCAACTTCAACCTCAAATATAAAGTACACAATTTGGCTTCGCCAAATCATTAATTATCTTTTAGGGAATTTGTATTTGAGGTTGAGGTTGAGGTTGAGGTTGCTAATTTCTTGGTACGCGCGAACTGTTGCCATTATTTTTTATCCAGAGAATATTATCGGGTGCGCTGATATCGCCATCCATATTGGTATCGGTGGCATTATAAATATCAAATCGACCATTATTTTCTCCCCACGGGATTTTATCACTGGCGTTGATGTCATAGCTTTCAATGTCAGATGTTTGGTCTACATCCCCTGCATACATAGCCCACTTGTTGGGTAGGATTTGTTTTTGCCCTACACCTCCTACCGGACTGTAGCTATTTTGTGCGGTAAAGTCGTGATTGATAGTCCCATTATTGATACCTAAACGACTGGACGACATGATGCCCATGTGATTCCTGTGTTCGATGATAACGTATAGAGAATCATTGATTTGCGACTGTACGGGGTAGTTTATTTTGGTTTGTAGTGTGCCGTCTTTGAGCAGTAAGGCAGCGATTTTTCCTGCTTCAGCATTTTTACTAATTGCTCGCCTGACGGATACCAACACCCAATCTACGACATCCGGCGAATAGTCTGCATCGGTAAAATCTGCCCCTTCTTGCCCTTCATAGCTCCAAGGGGCGATGCGATAAGGTTGCCCTGCGGGGGTGGGAAGTACATAGCTATTTGCGATAGTTTGCCCAGGTAGGATTTTTCTTTTCGTATTGAGGTCGGTGGACATTTCGCCCGCCAAACTATCAAAAGGACCTTGCAGCAAAACTTTCAGATTGAGTTGCAAACACGGACAACCATTACAATCGCTCTCGCCGTATTCGTAAGGGCATTCGTCTGCCATATTGGGAATAGAATCATTATCGGGGTCGAGATGACTTTGGTCTATACCGTAAATGAGGTAGGCTTCGCCGGGTGCGTTTGGCGTATTTGCGGAGCCGTAATCTGCGCCTAAAATGAGGTCGTTGATACCATCGCCATTAAAATCACCGCCACCACCGACTTCAAAACCAAGTCGTGCGTAAGAATCTTTGCCCTGAATGATGTAACCATCTGCTTCTGTTAGTGAAGATAAAGAAAATTCGTGCGGAAAATTATCGGGTCTGCCATATAAAACAAAGGCGGCACCGTTTCTAGTGAAATTATTTGAAGAAGAAAATAATGCGCCAATCAATAGGTCATCTATATCGTCACCATTGGTGTCGCCGAGTCCGACGACTGAGTTGCCAGAAAATTCGAGTGTTTGTGTGCCACCAATATCAAAACCTTGGTATTCAGTGTATTTTCCCAGTAAAACGGTAGGTGGAAACGGTGAATTTGAACCGTAAATAATATAGGTTTTTCCGGCATAAGAAAAGTCGTTGGATTTTGTACGTTGTGCGCTTATAAAGAGGTCATTGATGCCATCTCCATTGAGGTCGCCTGCATCGCCTACGGCAGCACCGGCGTAGTCTCCGGGGGTTTCTCCCAGCAGTTCAAAGCCATTAGTGCCATCCAAGTCGCGAGTATTCACAGTATCTTCAAACATCGTATTTCTGCCAAAAACAACATACCCTGCTCCGGTATCACCATTTGCATGAAAAGCGCCGATGGCAAGGTCATTCAACCCGTCTCCATTGATATCCTTAAGACTTCCGGCAGCGATACCAACGTTGTCGTCTGTGTTTTTTCCGTTGATCAAAAAACCGTGTTGCTGATATAGCGTATCTACATCAAGCGTGTCAGGAAAATGTTTTTTACCATAAATAACATATACCGTACCGGAGGAAAAGCCGTTGAAATCGGTATCATCTGCCGTTACATAAAAATCGTCGATACTATCGCCATTCATATCGCCTGCATAACCGCCTGTGGTGCCAAAATTGTCCCAGTAATTTGTTCCGTAAAGCGAAAGTCCGCTATATCGGCTCAAAGTATCCAGCCCAATGATAGGCGAGAATCCATTTGCACGACCAAAAATCACGAATGCACCGCCTGTATTGAGGCTATCTACATCGGGGTCGGAGTATGGCGTACTGATAATTATGTCGGGGAAGCCGTCATTATTAATATCTCCGGCGGCATTAGTACCGCCGTAGCCTAGTCGGTCTTCGACGTTCATCCCTCTGATGCGGAAGCCATTGGTGCCATCAAGTCCAGCAACATTGAAGTCGGCATCAAAGCCCGAATTATTGCCAAAAATGACGTATATTTCGCCCGTTTCGCTGACATCTTCGGGTGTACAATAAGGCGCACAGGCAGATATATCATCAAAGCCATCTTGATTGATATCGCCGATATTACTGACATAATAGCCCAATCGTCCGCCGGAATACAAGCCGGACATTCGGAAGCCACTCGTGCTATCTTCTACAATAGACGAAATGGATGTATAATTAAGATTTTTAGGTGCAGATGTAGTTACGATGTTACTTTGCGCCTTTGCGTGGGTGCTTATTATAACAAAAAATAAGCAAATGGTCAATTGACGCATTTCTATGGAATGATTCATTTGGTACATGGCAAATTTATTTATTTCTTTGACAATTTTTTCATCCCTAAGTGAAAGAAATTAAATAAGATGTCCCATTATACTCGTCTTTTTTCCGTCTAAGAATCTTTTGAAATCCTTGCGTAGCTAAGGCTATGTGCGGCTTTCAAAAAATACTTAGACAAAAAAAATACTTCGCATTATGGGACATCTTATTTAATTTCTTTCACTAAGTTTGACTTTGGGATGAAAAAATAATAAACGTTACATCTTCACACCGTTATTTTTTCTTTCACCTAACAGTGCTGCCCAATTAATGGTCAATTCCGTAATGTTTTATAGAATTTACGTAACAAATGCAGAAAAGTTGAGTTTGAGGTTGAATATAATATAATATAATATAATAGACTTTATGCTGAAATAAGTTGTGAGCCACGAAAATAAGGAGTTTTCAGAATTATTCATTTATGCTTCATCAGGTTCGACAAAGTAGGGTAAGCGTAAGCATAAGTTTAAGCGTAAATTTAAGTTTAAATAAACAATTCACTTTCAGCGAATTGTGACAATTTAAAATGACTACTTAGTTTAGTCGGTTCTCTGACAATTTTTGCAAAAGACTTCTGCTGGCAATCAATCCTATAAGGTTTTCAGTAAAAGGCGAAACCTCGCATCAATCAGCGATAATTTAAACTTTTCTATATGCGATAATTTGAGATGCACCCAAAAATATTCCCCTGCTGACTTGACCCTACTTTAATCGAGGACTATCTAAAATTGAAGTTGAAGTTGAAGTTGAGTTTGTTACTCTTTATTTGCCAACTGCCCACATGCTGCATCAATATCGCGTCCACGGCTACGGCGAACGGTCACTTGCACGTCGTTATTATTGAGGTAGTTCGCAAATTGGTCTAATCTATCTTCGTCCGATTTTTCAAATGGCGCATTATCAATCGGGTTATATTCGATAATATTGACTTTGACGGGGAAATATTTACAGAGCTTTACGAGGCGTTTGGCATCATCGAGGCTATCGTTGAAATGGTCGAAAGCGATATATTCATAAGTGATTCGATTGCGTGTTTTTTTATAGAAATATTTGAGTGCGTCCATGAGTGATTCGAGGTCGTTTTGCTCATTGATAGGCATTATTTCGTTGCGTTTCGTGTCGTCGGCAGCGTGTAATGAGAGGGCGAGATTGAATTTTACGCCATCATCCGCGAGTTTGCGAATCATCTTCGCGATACCCGCCGTGCTGACCGTAATCCGCTTTGGCGACATATTGAGTCCTTCGGGCGAAGTGATGTGTTCGATACTTTTAAGGACATTTTTGTAGGCGAGTAGCGGTTCGCCCATACCCATATACACGATATTGGTGAGTGGACGCCCGTATTTTTCGATTGTTTGTTCGTTGACTATTGCTACCTGGTCATAAATTTCGGCTGCATCGAGGTTGCGTTTGCGTGTCATACGCCCCGTAGCGCAAAACGAGCAAGTGAGGCTGCAACCGACTTGCGAAGATACACACACCGTAAATCTATCTTCAGAAGGCACAGGTATCAGGACGGATTCGATGAGGTGTTCGTCGTGCAATTTGAAGCGGGTTTTTATTGTACCGTCGTTGCTGTGTTGTATTTTGTCGGTGTGTATTGGTGTGAGTTCAAATTCCCCTTCCAATCGGACGCGGAGGTCTTTGGAAAGGTTGGTCATTTCCGAAAACGACCGCGCACTTTTTTGCCAGAGCCATTCATAGACTTGCTTGGCGCGAAATTTTTTTTCGCCTTTGGCTATAAAATAATCCGTTAGTTGCGGTAAGGTGAGTTGGCGGATGTCTTGCTTTTTAGTATTCGTCATACGCCGCAAAGATACAGAAAAGTGTTGTTGTGTGGTAGTTTCGTGGTGTGGTATTATTATAGTCTGCGGTTTATCAGTCCGCAGACCGCAGTCAGTTCGTGAAACATACTTGCGCATAACGGCGGACGGCGAACTGATAAACTGCGCGCGTTATTCCGTAATGTTAGTTAACTGGACCTTGGACATTAGGTAACTGGGTAATTAGGTAATTAGGTAATTAGGCTAACGAGAGCATAATTCGCTACTTATCAGCATAATAAAAATTGTAATAAAGTTAATTTAAAATAAAATGCAAATCAATGTAAATTATTGATAATGAGCAATTTACCTAATTACCCAGTTATCTAATTACCCAATGTCCAAGGTACTGTCTTAAAATCAGTTATTTATCCATTTCGGCTGAGCCGAGACTGCTTTCAAGACGACCCTGATAGCTATTGGGGAAGCACTAAACAAACTTATCCAATATTTATCCTGCGTTCCTAATATGTCACCTCTCCGCTTGATTTTCCACGTCTCAAAAACAAACTTTTCTCTTTATCATTGGCATAAATATGGATAAGATTTTTTTGTTCGTCGAATAAGTCGAGGAAGAGGCGGTTGTCGATAGCGATGCTTTTGAGGTTGGTGACACCTTTGATTTCAAGGTAACACCAGGTAACATCTGCTTCGAGTTCTTTTCCGATAAATAGCGGTGTTTGGGCTTCGCCATTTACGGTGAATGTTAGTTTTCTTTCAAGGTAATTTGCCAATAAACTATCCGTTTCGGGGACTTCGCGTTTGGGGTCGCCGAGCCAGATTTTTTTGCTTGTTCCTACTTCCAATGCGTCTTCCAAATCGTCGGTAAATATTTTCATCGAAATTTCGAGTGAGGCATTTTCGGCATTATGATTGACTTCGGAAATACTCACGTAGAACTTGTGGCAAAAGCCAGTCAGCAGAAAAAAACCGATAAGAATAGCAAAATGACGCATGATGTTTTAATTTTACGTTGAGAAATGTAGCACGGCACTTCCAGTCCGTGTAGTACGCACTAAGCAACGCTACACGCACTGGAAGTCCCGTGCTACATTTTATCAATAATCAAACCAATCAATATATGAGCGAATTTTTGACATATTTGCAACTGGGTTTTGAACACATTTCGGACATTGGAGCGTATGACCACATGTTGTTTATAGTAGCTTTGTGCGCTATATATCGACTGGCGCAATGGCGGTCTGTGGCAGTGCTTGTTACGGCATTTACGGTGGGGCATTCGGTGACGCTTGGGTTGGCGGCGATGGATATTATTCCGGTGAAAACAGCCGTAATTGAGTTTTTGATTCCAGTGACTATCGTGCTGACCTGCCTGTATAATGTGACGAATTACGCCGCAAATTTCGACAAAAAATCATTGCGTATCAAGTACGGACTCGCGGCTTTTTTCGGACTGGTTCACGGTATGGGTTTTTCCAATTATTTCAGCATGTTGATGGGCAAATCTCAAAGTATTGTCAAGCCTTTATTGGCTTTTAATATCGGTCTCGAAATCGGTCAACTTATCATTGTGGCTGTTTTGCTTGGCATCGCTTATTTTGCATTAAATATTTTAAATATCAAACAACGCGAATGGAATTTATTTATTTCGGGCGCAGTGGCAGGGATGGCTTTGATGCTGATTTTTGAGGCAAAGTTTTGGTAAAATTTTCGATTTTGGTTTTTCTAAATAATAATAATAATAATATTTTATTTTTCTAATGTAACTTAAAAAAATGTCTAAAAAAAAATGGCATTTTTTTTAAACATTTTTTGTGTTTTCCTGTTTAAAATCGCTGTCTATTTGTGACTTTTTTTTAATCTAATAACCAGTAAAAAATGCTCATTCAAAATAGTTCTGTTGAACAAATTGTTACAAAAATAGCTTCATTAATTTCTTCTCCCCAAATGGGCGTAATGTTATTGGTAGGAGAAGGAAGTTCGTTTGATGTAGATAAACTTATCATCTTATTAAATGGAAAAAACATCAACTTTTTCGGCGCAATTTTCCCAAAGGTACTGTTCGACAACGAATCTTATGAAGATGGCATAGTTGCCATGCCTCTTCTATTTGTAGATGCTCCGCAGATAATAAGGGGTTTGAATGGCGGGGAGATTTCGATAGCGAGTAAAGATGTATTGGGAAATGAGGACGTTTCATACATCACATTTGTCGATGGACTTTCCGCCCAAATTAGTAAGTATCTTGTGACACTATATAATGAAATTGGGAGTGGTTGCCATGTCATAGGTGGTGGCGCGGGGTCATTGTCTTTTGTGCAAAAGCCCTGTATTTTTACACATGAAGGCTTTTTTCAAGATGTAGCCGTTTTAGTTGCCGTCAAAAATAAGTGCAAATTTGGGATAGCACATGGTTGGAATGCCTTGAAAGGTCCTTTTGTGGCAACCAAAACGAATAAAAATATCATTGAAGAACTCAATTGGGAAAATGCTTTTGAGGTCTATCGAAATGCGGTAAAAGACGATGTGGGAGAATTAATACCAATAGAGCGTTTTTCTGAATTTGCAGGGTCGTACCCATTTGGGATGCATAAAGACGGGATGGAAAAAACCGTGAGAGACCCGATAGCAACCACCGATTTGGGCGGACTTATTTGTGTGGGAGAAGTACCCGAAAATACAGTACTTCACATCTTGAAAGGCGAAGAACGAAGCCTTATTGAAGCCGCTCAAAAAGCAACGAGCGACGCACTGAGTGAAGAAAATTCAAGGATTAAAAATATACTCGTAATTGACTGTATATCAAGAACTTTGTTTTTGAAAGAAGCCTATGAAAAAGAACTAAATGTTATTAAAAAAGAACTGGGTAACCAACCAATTGGCATAAACGGGGCGCTATCAATAGGAGAGATAGCTTCGCTCGGAGAAGGTTATTTAGAGTTTTATAACAAAACCATTGTTGTAGGTGCTTTTTATGAATAAAATAATTGATACGCAGCTGTGATTTCTTTCACTCACTACTTATTTCACGCTTTCTTACAAATTATTTCAGAATGAAATAGACTTTATTTAGAAATATTTTGTATGCATGGAATTTTGTATTTTTTCGATAATCGAGCCTCATTTTGAGCTGCATACCCTACGGTACGGAGCGAAAAATAGGGAAAGAGTATCGGAAAAAGACAATGTTAGCTGCATACAAAATATTTCTAAATAAAGTCTAATCTATTACCTCAAAAACAAATGTTCTGGTTATCCACCCAAACATAATCACAAATATGATAGTCGAAGATACCGAATTTCAGATGATACAAAACCTCTCGGTATTGTACGAATTATCTCTTGCTGTGAGCGATTCGACCGACATCAGAAAAAACTGCGAAAATTTTCTCAATATTCTGATGTCCAGAAAAAACCTATCTTTTGCAGGTTATTGGATATTTAACAGAGAAAAAAACCGTATGCCTGAACTTATTCATGCCGTTCCGTTCAAAAACTATACTGCAGGCAAAACTGTTTTCAACCATAGATTTACCCATACATTGAAAAAAGAAGGTTCGCTCATTATAGATATAGACAGCCTTTTTTTTAACGAAATTGCGGAATTGACACAGCTCAATTACGGCTCATTTTTAGTCTATTGCACTGCGAGTACAGGTATATTATTGCTGCATCGTTCGACCCATCCTTTTTCTACATTCGAAAAAAAGCAACTCAATAAAGTAGTACAGAAATTCGGATCGTTTACCAAAGAAATGATCTTACAAAAAACCTTATTGACGCGTGAAAACATGCTGCGCGAAGCCATCGAAAGCGAGTTAAGTATTGCCCAATCTCAATACAGAAACCTCTTTGATAATGCACTCGATGCCGTTTTTCTTTATGATAATAACATAAATAAAATTACACACCATAATAAAGCTTTTGAGAAAATATTTGGTTTCAATCCAAGCGAGGAAACACTCTATCCGACTGCCATTATGCCTCAATACCAAAAAGACGGCAAATTGAGTAGCAAACACATCGAAGCACACAATAAAATGCTCGAAACTTGTCGAAGTATTCGCATTGATTTTCTACACCAAAGGGCGAATGGCGAGCAATTTGAAAGCGAAACCACGCTGATCAATGATGAAGGCAGCAAACGAGGCTACCTTGTTATTGTCAAAGATACCTCGAAACAAAAAAAGCAGCAAGCACTCATCCAACAACAACTCGAAGACCTCAATGAGCAAAACGAAAAATTGCAACAATATATTGATTCCAACAAGCAATTGGAAAACTTTGCATACATGGCATCGCATGACCTTCAGTCGCCCCTGCGTTCTGTTATTGGTTTTGCTCAACTGTTAGGGCGCACATTTACCGAAGATGCTACCAAAACCCAGAAAGAATACCTTGATTTCATCATCAGTGCCTCACTGAATATGCAGCAACTCATCAAAAGTTTATTAGAATATTCGCGCATCAATTCTACTCAATTAGAAGTTAAAAACATCAATATTCAAAACCTTCTGGAAGTCGTAATCGCCGAATCGCATGCTATTATCCAAGAAAAAAAAGCTACCGTACACATCCAAAACCTTCCCAAAACACTTCGGGCAGACCCGACCAAACTACGTCAGATTTTTCAAAACCTACTGACCAATGCCCTCAAATTCGTCCAACCAAATGTCACACCCACCATCCATATCACGGGCGAAGAACTGCCCGAATACTGGCGCTTTTCAATCAAAGACAACGGCATCGGTATTAAACCCGAATTTCAGGAAAAAATATTCAAAATATTCCAACGCTTACACACCAAACAAGAATACGAAGGTACAGGCATCGGCTTGGCTACTTGCCACCGCATCGCCGAACAACACAGTGGCGATATCTACGTAGAATCCGAATTTGGAAAAGGATCGACGTTTTATTTTACCATTCGAAAGGATTTGTAGACCTTTGCATATAGGAAATCGACTTATTCTGACTTAAAAACGCAATACACAGCGGTAGTTTTCCGTTAATAAAAATGGTTCATTGACAGATCCAGTGGAAGTGAAAATTAGTTTGGGCGTGTCCCCCTCCTTATCAGTCGGGGGTCGGGCTATCTGGCACTCTCTTCACTCCGCTATCGCTACGTTAGGGAAGAGAAAGAAAATAATCTACCTTAAATAAAGTCTATTTAGGGTAGATTATTTTTTTCGTCTTCCCTTACGTTCAAACAACACCTCCTATCCCTCACGCAAAAACAACGAACGAACAAAAAACGAGCAATCATTGGATTTGCCAAAAAGCCATTAAAATCAGGATAAAGTCTAATAAAAAAATCCGAGTTTACAGCTTAGTGAAAGAAATTAAATAAGATGTCCCATAATGCGAAGTATTTTTTTTGTCTAAGGATTTTTTGAAAGCCGCACATTGCCTTAGCTACAGCCTGTCCCGAACCCCGATTCGGGATAAGGATTTCAAAGGATTCTTAGACGGAAAAAAGACGAGTATAATGGCACATGTTATTTAATTTCTTTCACTTATGTATTTCGAGTTCTTTTTAACCAACTCGAAATCCATAACTCAATCACTCGTAACTTGAGCTAAATCATGCAAAAAATACTATTTACAATCGTTCTAATATTTTCATTGGCAACACTTTACGCACAAGAATTGCGCGTAGAAGTGACCATTAATTCGCCTAAAAGTCAGACTGTTGACCCACAGGTGTATAACACGCTCGAATTGGGACTCGAAGAATTTCTGAATAACACTAAATGGACGAACGACACCTATCAGGAAAATGAACGCATAGAAATAAATATGCAAATCAACATCACCGAAGAAATTTCAGCGACCAGCTTTAGTGCAGAAATGTTTATACAAGCGATTCGTCCGGTGTTTGGCAGCCGCCAAAATACCGCCCTACTCGAACACGCTGACAAAGAATTTATCTTCAATTATACAGAATTTCAGCCACTCGAATTTTCCGAAAACGCCTTCACTTCCAACCTCACTTCTTTCATGGCATTCTATGCTTATGTGATACTTGGTTTGGATTACGATTCATTTGAATTGGAAGGCGGAACGCCCTATTTCCAACAAGCACAGGACATCCTCAATGCCGTACCAAACGGTGCATCGAAAGGCTGGAGTTCGCTTGATGGGCAGCGCAATCGCTACTGGATGATAGAAAGCATCCTCAGCCCACGCGCCACCGAATATCGCGCTGCACTCTACGAATACCACCGCATGGGCTTGGATATGATGGCAAGCCAACCCGACGTTGCCCGCCAGAATATCTCCGGTGCGATTCAGAAACTAAAATCCTTTAGTCAAAGCTACCTCAACGCCATGTCAATACAAATGTTTACCGATGCCAAACGCGACGAAATTGTCGATATTTACACCGGCGCACCTTCCAATGAAAGACGCTCCGTACACAGCATTATGGTACGCATCGATCCAGCAAATGCCTCGAAATACACCAAAATTAGGAGGTAATACAATGCTTAAATGTTGAAATGGGTAATGAATGAGTGAATGAATTTTGAATGAATGAATCATAATAATAGTTTAGCTTGATTCATTCATTCATTCTCTCATTCAAAATTCATTCATTACCCATTTAAGCATTTAAGCATTCAAAAACATTAAATGTTATCCACTATTCTCAAAGGCGCGGCGATGGGCGTTGCCGAAGTCATTCCCGGTGTTTCCGGTGGTACAATTGCTTTTATTACAGGTATTTATGAGCGACTGCTCAATGTCATTAAGTCATTTAACTTTTCGCTTATCGGTACTTTTCGCAAAGAAGGCGTGAGAGGACTGTGGACAGCGATGGACGGGGCATTTCTACTGAGTTTGGTTGCCGGAATGGTTGGCGGCATCTTGATTGGTGTCGTTGGGGTGTCGTATTCATTGAAAGAATATCCACCTGTAATATGGGCGTTTTTTTTTGGACTCATCATCGCATCCGCTATCTATATCGGGCGACAAATTGAGCGTTGGACTGCCCTCGAAATCATCTTACTCATCGTGGGCGCAGTCGGCGCATACTACATCACCACCGTAACGCCCGTCGAATGGTCGCACTCGCTACCTGTCGTGTTTCTTGCCGGAGCAATTGCTATTTCAGCTTTGATATTGCCAGGTATTTCAGGGAGCTTTATGCTGCTATTGATGGGCATGTACTACTTCATCGTCACCAAGACATTCAAGGAAGGTATACTCGAAAATTTTGACCCACAAGCCTTCCTTACGATAGGGGTTTTTGCTTTGGGTTGCCTCACCGGACTGCTGACTGTAGCACGAGTACTCGCCTGGACGTTCAAAAACTATCGCTTCCCGACACTCGCCGTACTCACAGGCTTTATGCTCGGTTCGCTCAACAAAATCTGGCCCTGGCGCACTCCCGTTAAAGCGATGAACGAAGCCGGAGAAATCATCACCAACTCCACCGCCATACTCACCGCCGACTCGAAAATGAAAATTTTACAAGAAATCAATCAATTCCCCGCCAATTATGCGGCTGGTGATGCCTTGCTCGTTCCGGCTATTTTGATGTTGGTGCTGGGCTTTGTTTCCGTATTTTTGATGGAGCGGCTCGGGGAATCGTGATTTCGTTATCCGCTATTCGTTATTCGTGTATTCGTTATCCGTATATTCGTTATCCGTGTATTCGGGATCCGTTTAAATGTCTTATTTTACCTACGGTAAAAATGAACACACGAATACACGAATACACGAATACACGAATCACGAATACACGAATCACGAATACACGAATACACGAATCACGAATACACGAATACACGAATACACGAATCACGAATACACGAATACACGAATACACGAATACACGAATCACGAATACACGAATCACGAATACACGAATACACGAATACACGAATCACGAATACACGAATACACGAATACACGAATCACGAATACACGAATACACGAATACACGAATCACGAATACACGAATAACGAATACACGAATCAACAAATCAAGCAATTATGAAATTTAGCTTCACTACTCTCCGCACGACCCGCGCCAATATTTTAAAAGACATCGAAAACTTATCGGTAGAACAGCTCAATGCGATTCCCGAAGGGTTTAATAATAATATCGTTTGGAATTTTGTCCATTTGATAGCCACACAGCAGCTACTAGTGTACAAGTTATCAGGCAGGCCCTATGTCGTCGCAGAGGATATTATAGAAGGCTATAAAATAGGCACAAAACCCGAAGCGTCCGTCCCCAAACTCCAACTCAATGAGTACAAACAATTCCTCCTTACCACCGTTGATCAAATGGAAGAAGACTACGAACACGGTGTATTTGGCAATGATTTTAAAACCTATACGACCAGCTATAATATAACATTGACGAAGCTCGAAGATGCCATTAATTTTAATAATGTGCATGAAGGACTTCATTATGGCGTCATTCGCGCTTTGGTGCGAGCGGTTTAAGTACAAGCTTAAATTTAAACTTGTACTTCCACTACTTAGTAACAATAAAAAAATAATCTACCCGTCTGAATTGTTCTTTTTCTTATATGTTTCACTTAGTGAAAGAAAATAAACAACTTGCCCCATTATGCTTGTTCTTTTCCCTTCTAAAAAACACAAAAAATAGTTCCGTAGCTATGGCTATGCAACGATTTTTTGAACTCTTTAGAAGAAAAAATTATGGCGCATTATGGAACAATTTATTTAATTTCTTTCACTAAATCTTCCTTATCCCGAATCAAGTACGGGACAGGCTGTAACTCGGCTATGCGCGTCAAATTTAGCCAAACATATAAAAAAAATAACTTCTTCATTTGGGGTAGATTATTTTCTTCCTCTTCCCTTACCTTTTTCCGCCTCATATTTGCTTCTATACTTACGCGCCAAACGCTTGAATTTATTGTCCAAACTAATCTCGCGCCCTTCTATGAATGCTTGTTCTACTTTATTGGTGCGCATATCGAGTGCGTCACCTATGCAGATAAAAAACGTTGCATCTTTGCCAACTTCGAGTGTTCCTATGCGGTCATCAATGCCCATGATTTTTGCTGTATTTGCCGTCAATGCCTTGATAGCTTCCTCGTAAGGCAAGCCATAAGAAACCGCTTGTCCGGCTTGAAAAGCTAGGTTGAATTGTTCCCATGCGCCTTCCATACTCAACGCGAAAAGAACGCCTTTTTCGTGCAACATATTCGGCGTTTTAAAAGGTTGGTCGATGTCGTCATCTACATTGGAAGGTAAGGATTGTGTATTGCTAAGAATCACGGGCGTTTCGCTTGCAACTAACTCATCTGCGACTAGCCAAGCTTCTTTTCCGCCTACTATAACTACTTCTAAATCAGCTTCTTTTGCAAATTGAATCACTTCAATTATCGCCTTTGCCGAGTTGGTGTGTACATAGAGTTTTTTGCTGCCATCGTAGAGGCCGCGCATGGCTTCAAATTTGAGATTTTTTGATTCGGGCGTACTTTTTATATAGGCATTTGCTTCGCTGAAATGGCGTTTGATTTCGGCGGTTTGCTCGCTATAATCGTCGTTCTTTTTCGTAGGTCCTGGTGCAGCCCACCAGCCAGAACGGGTGTGCATACTGGGCCAGTTGAGGTGTATGCCTTCATCGGTTTTGTAGGCGGCATCTTCCCAATTCCAGGCATCCAATTGTACGATGCTCGAACTACCCGATATACGCCCGCCTTCGGGTACGATTTGTGCGGTAAGTACGCCATTGGTACGTACAGTAGGTGTCACGCGAGAGTCAGTATTATAGGAAATAATGGCGCGTACATTCGGGTTAAAACCACCTACTTCGCGGCTATCGCGTGTAGCACGGACTGCATTGATTTCGACCAAGCCGAGTTGGGTATTGGGCGCGATAAAACCGGGGTAAATCTCTTTGCCCGTCGCATCAATGACCTTATTCCATTCGTCGGTATTGGGCGGATTGGTCGTGGCATCGGTCACGAGCGTAATTTTGCCATCGACAAAACCTATCGCGCTGTTTTCAATGATTTTTCCAGTGCCAAGGTGCGCCTTCGCATTGAGTATCAGAATGGATTTGGATTGAGGGGGAGCCGGTGTTTGTTGTGCAAAAACTAGCACACTCAAAGCACAAATTATTAGAATAGATAGTATTTTTTTCATAATAATGTGTAACACAGACAGCTTGTACCGACGGATGACGGTAAGTGTTAAGTATCAGGAACAAATAATCGGCATTTTTGAGTGCGTCTTTTTTCGCCATACTTCAGCTATTTTTCGTCAATAAGTAGTGAGACAAAAATATCCTTACTTTTTGACGGTTTCTTTTTCCGCTATTTTTTCCTACAAAAATCCTTACGTAGCGTAGGCTATGTGCGGTTTTTGTAAGAAAAAATATCGAAAAAATAACCACGTCAAAATTGTAAGCCTATTTTTGTTCCACTACTTAGCTCACTATAATCTTCAAAATTGACTTCGTCTGACAAAAAAATACGCTACTCAAAATGTGTCGATTATTTAACCCTTACCACTCATTCTTGTCTGTGGTGAGATAAAGCACAGACAGGAAGTCTGTGTTAGGCTGCTAAGATATAAAAAACCTATGGACTATCAACAATGGAGTATTGATTTATTTACAATTAAAAAAATAATACTATTCGTGTTGTGCTGCCAATTTTGTACAAATATAACTGCACAGAATGGAATGGATTGGAGGGTTGGTGTGTCGGCTACTTTTGGGAGCGAAATCAAGCGTGTGGGCATTAGTGCGAGCGTGTTTGCTTACCATAATTTTGCTCAGATAAATCTTGAACCTGCGGTGCATTACGCATGGAATGGCTGGGGACCTGATGCCGCACGTTGGGAAGGGAAAGTGGTTATCGGTACGCTTGGTGCATGGGGCAAACATGCTGCAAGATATGGAAATCCTTTCATCTAAAACCTTTATAATCAGACGAATAAGCCGAATAGTGTTGGATATTCCTATAATTTTTATTTTGATAATATCGGTATGTCTCAAACTACGGGTGCGTTCTTTTTCGGTATTCGAAATGGGCGGTTTATGTTTGAGAATGATATGTTTGCGTGGGCAGGGCAGGATAAGTTTAGGACAGCGCAAATCTCTTTGGAATATCGGTATAAAAATACGCTTTTTACCGTCAGAAATTTTCTGTGGACAGGCGACCCAGAATACGATATTCGCCCGCCGATAGCCGACGAAAATTACCCTTCTAAATTTGGTTATTATGATTTGACGAAATGCAAATATTGCGACCATTCGCATGGTATTCTTGCTTTGCAGGTGAGGCAGTACTTAGCGTTTAATCAAAGCATTTATGCGAGTTTTGGTATTGATTCAGAGAAGGTTAGGCATGCGACTCAAAATAAATTGATTCACGATATGCCCATCTATGGCATGGAATGGTTGATGGAAGATAATCCACATATTCCAATGCTCGACATCAATAATGAACCTTATCTTTTCAAAGAAGGACAAGAAATTAAACCTTTTAAATGGTTTTGGGAAATTGGGTTGTAGTTTATTAGTTCATAGTTGGTAGTCGATAGCCCATAGGTAGTTGTATTTTTCGATAGAGATAAGTAAGTTTTGAATGAATGAGTTTTGAATGAAAGAATGAATTAATCCGAAGAAAAAGACGATGATTCATTCATTCAAAATTGTTGAATCTTACTAAGTCATGCTAAGTTTGTCTTATAAAGTCGTACTAATTTTACAATGGAAAATTTCTATCTTTAACTAGTCTTTTTTTCATTGTAATAATTTCTTTTTGCGTTCCGCCCATCACTGTTTCAATAGAGAAATTTCTGATGGGCTTCTTGGCAACAATAAATGAAAGAAATTAAATAAGATTCAACATTTTTGATTAAGTGATTTTTAATTTTGGTTCTTTGACAAATCCAGTGATTACTCGTTTTTTGCGTAAGGGATAGGAGGTGTTGTTTGAACGAAGCGTAGCGGAGAGAGTGCCGGATAGCCCGACCCTCGACTGATAAGGAGAGGGATACGCCCAAATTAATATTCACTTCACTGGATTTGTCAAAGAACCTTAATTTTTATAAAAATTAATTGAGTGTGTAAAACATTAGTGAAAGAAATTAAATAAATTGTTCCATAATGCGCCGCAATTTTTTCTTCTAAAGAATTCAAAAAATCCTTGCATAGCATCGCTACGGAACTATTTTTTGTGTTTTTTAGAGGGAAAAAGAACAAGTATAATGGGACAAGTTATTTATTTTCTTTCACTTAGGGACAATTATATATAAAAGGTGCAGCGCACCGTCCCCGTTTTTAGCAAGAAAGCTCCTCCCAAACTCATAAGGTGCGTTAGCACCGACTCCGTTTATACGTCGGCACTGCCGGTTATCGACATTTACGAAAAAGAAAATCTCGCGAACCGCGCCGTAAAAATGGGCGCGTACATTGACAAACGCATGGAAGACCTCAAAGCCAAACACCCATCCATCGGCGATTGGCGAAATACAGGCATGTTGGGCGCAATCGAAATCGTCAAAAGCCGCGAAACCAAAGAACCTATGGCACACTGGAACGCAAAAGCCAGCGAAATGGGCGCAATGTTGGACGTGAAAAATAAACTTGCGGAGTTGGGCATGTTTACTTTTGTAAAATGGAATTATATCTTTGTCGCGCCGCCTTTGACGATTACGGAATCGGAGGTCGAAGAAGGTCTGGATATTTTATCGCAGGCGATTAGCCTTGCCGATAAGCAGAGTTTATAAAGTTATTCGTTTTGCACAGCAAGACGGACATACTTATTGAACATTATAAACTCTACAAACTAACCACTTTATAAACTTTTCTCTGCTCCTCGCCCCTCAATTCGAGGAAATACATACCCGCAGGTAAATCCGAAACAGCGTAGGAAACTTGCTGCTGTCCGATAGTGAATGTTTCGTCAGCGAGTTGGCGGACAACCCTGCCTGTTTGGTCGAGCAAAGCGAGTTGAATATTTTGTGCTTCGCTAAGTGTGAAAGCGATATTAATTTGCTGGTCAAATGGTTGTGGTGATATTTTAACTTCATTGAATGGTAAATCTGCTTCCTGTATAGAGACAAAGTTTCCACAGTTTTCACTCGTACCTACTGCCGCCAATTCTCCTGTAATCGAAGCATCTAGACTTTCAAAAACATACAAACCCGTCTGCATATCGGAAACTAAAATATTGCCGGAAGGCAAATAAGGGAATACGCCCCACGCGCCTTTATAAGAGCTTTGATTGGGCAATGCATAGGTATCGTAATGTGCGACACGCTTCGGGTCCAGCGGTTCGGAAATATCATACACTTGCAAACCATCGTAATAATACGAAACATACAGATAATCGCCACGAACGATAAGATTATGCGGAATAGAATTGGTTTCGGAGCTTTCGGCATCGAAAGTTTTGACGACCTCAATATCCGATAAATCACCAACACTCACCGCTTTCAAATCTCTGCCATGCGTCTCATCGGCAAGGTAGTAAGCACTGCCATCGTCCGAGAGCCAGCCGGAGTGATTATAACCTTGTTGCGGATAAGAAGTCATGCCGCCGAGGTAGGTCGGCGCATCGGGATCCGTAAAATCTGCGACCATAAGCCCATTGCCACCGAGATTGAGGTAAGCGATATTTTCTTTGACATACAAATCGTGAATGCCATTGAGCGGTGTACCTTCGATGCTGTTGTAATCTTTCAGCAAAACGGGTGCTTCAGGATTGTCGAGCGAGAGTACGCGGAGTTGGATATAACTGCCTTGCGGAGTAACAGCAGGAGCAGCGTAAAGTCTTGCAGATGAAGTATCTATGAAGATATTATGGCTGCGATAAAAATGTTCTTGCGAATCATAAACGACCTCCACGCTATTCGGCAAATCGCTGTAATCAATCACTTGAATCGTACTGCCTTGCCCTTCGTCAGCCACTGCATAGAGGTAGCACTGATAGTCGTGATAATCACGGTGAATGATGCTCGGACCTTGCACCGCACCAGCGACAAAAGCCACTTCGCGTATATCCGTAGCGTCGGTGACATCAATGAAATGCGTCCCCGCCGTAGAGCCAATGACGGCAAACTCACGGTTGTTGGCGACGATACCCCATATCTCGTTATAGGTATTGTCATAGGCATTACTACCGACTAGAGTAGAATCCTGCCAATTGTCTAATAAGGTCGCTTCTTGCGACTGACCCATCGCGATGATGGGGAGAAAGAGTAGAAAGTAAAAGATATTCTTCATAGTTTTATTATTTATATTTAATGAAATAATCAATCATTTTGACCGCGAAATCACGGTAATCTTCTAATTCTTGACACCTAAACCTGATTCCTAACCCCGCAACACTTTCTCACTCATCCCCATATTAGAAAACCCGCCATCATGATAAAGATTTTGCATCGTCACGTAGCGTGTGAGGTCAGAAAACATGGCGACGCAATAATCAGCGCAAGCTTCCGAGGGCGCGTTTCCGAGTGGCGACATTCTATCGGCATAGCCGAAAAATTCGTCGAAACCTTTGACGCCGCTACCGGCAGTTGTGATGGTTGGTGATTGGGAAATGGTATTGACACGGACTTTCTTTTGGTCGCCGAAATGATAACCAAAACTACGTGCAAAAGACTCCAAAAGGGCTTTGGATTCTGCCATTTCGTTGTAGTCCGGAAAGGTACGCTGCGCCGCAATATAAGTCAACGCAAGCACCGACCCCCAATCATTGACCGCATCCATTTTGAGGGCAGTTTGCATGAGTTTGTGGAACGAAATCGCCGAAATATCAAAGGTTTTTTGCATCCATTCGTAATTGATATTGGTATATTCGCGTTTTTTGCGAACATTGACGGACATACCAATCGAATGTAATATGAAATCGACCTTGCCGCCAAGTACTTCCATAGATTGCGTCAGGAGATTTTCGAGGTCTTCGATATTTGTAGCATCGGCAGGGATGATTGGGACATTGAGTTTTTCGCCCAATTCGTTTATCGTACCAAAACGTAATGCAACAGGCGCATTCGTGAGAGTGATTTTCGCGCCATGTTCCACGCATTTTTCAGCAACTTTCCAGGCGATGGATTTGTCGTCCAATGCACCGAAAATGATGCCTTTTTTTCCTTCTAATAAATTCATAGTGTAGAATTTTAAAAATTCCAAAAAACAAGTTCCAAATTCCAATTTAATCGCACTCTTGTATGATATTTTATTAGAATTTGGGATTTTTTAGTCAGCGTATTTTTAGTGAATAATTGAAAACAAAGGTAAACAAATGAAATAAATAAGTATCAGGAATTAAATAAATGTACATTCTTCGCGTCGTTATTTTTTCTTCAGACGAATCAAATTTGACGCGAATACGCTCTGTATTTAAGGAGTTTTTGGGGAAGAGTCATTCCAAAAGAAATACTTCAAAAAGTGGTTCTTTGACAAATCCCGTGATTGTTCGTTTTTCTGCCTCGCGATTGTTCGTCCCTTGCGTAAGGGATAGTAGGTGTTGTTTGAACGTAAGGGAAGACGAAAAAAATAATCTACCCGTCTGAATTGTTCTTTTTCTTATATGTTTCACTTAGTGAAAGAAAATAAATAACTTGCCCCATTATGCTTGTTCTTTTCCCTTCTAAAAAACACAAAA
>Ga0209185_1000993_pt1 | contig 27112 bp, 20 predicted proteins | sample SidtaG_2_FD_187425 | JGI IMG/M metagenome (GOLD analysis project Ga0209185, IMG submission 187425) | Marine algal microbial communities from Sidmouth, United Kingdom - Sidmouth_Asex2 metaG (SPAdes) (version 2) | ecosystem: Host-associated > Algae > Red algae > Unclassified | place: Sidmouth... | reverse complement strand
CAATATATTTCGGCTTTGTTGATGTTGGGTCCGACTTTTGAAAAAGGCTTGGATTTGACGTTGGAGGGTGATATTGTGTCTCGGACGTATATTGAAATGACGTTGGCTTTGATGGCGTATTTTGGGGTTGAGCATGTTTGGGATGGACAGACGATTCGGATTCTGCCACAGGCTTATCAAGCAAAGGATTTTGTGGTGGAAGCAGATTGGAGTGCGGCTTCGTACCATTATTCGTTGATGGCTTTGGCAAATTCTGGGTCTTTGCAATTGAATGGTTTGTTTGAAAAAAGTGTACAAGGGGATCGTGTTTTAGTGGAGATAATGCAGCCTTTGGGCGTGCAAACGACTTTTCAGGAGACAGGCGTTTTGCTGACGAAAACAGCTGTTACTACAGAATTTTTTGAGCAGGATTTTGTGTTGTGTCCTGACTTGGCGCAGACGTTGGCGGTGGTTTGTACGGGCTTGGGGATTCCTGGTCGCTTTTTGGGTTTGCAAACTTTGGCGATTAAGGAGACGGACCGAACGCTTGCTTTAGAACAGGAATTGCATCAATTTGGTGCTGCATTTAGTGGCGCACATGATGTTTGGATTCTGAGCGTTCATGCCAAAGTGTTTGAGGATGTGCCTGTCATTAAAACGTATCACGATCATCGTATGGCAATGGCGTTTGCACCTTTGGCTTTGAAATTAAAGGGGCATTTAGTGATTGAGGATCCGATGGTGGTCACGAAGTCTTATCCACTTTTTTGGGAGGATTTGCAGGGGTTGGGATTTTTGGTTGAGGAAAAAAATGGTGTTTGATGGTATGCTCTTCATTTTACTTTAAACGCAAAGTTCACAAAAATTACGCAAGGTTCGCTATAATTATATTGTTCCTTCTCTCTCTCCAAAGTTGTCTCCCCATAAAAAGCATTTTCTTAGGACAGCCTGATGCGAAGGATATGGCGCGATTGCCTTTTAGGACGATTCGGGCGAGTGAGGATTGTTTTTTGTTTGAACAGGGGAATACTGATTTTGGTAGAACGCTAAAAGTGAACGATTGGACGACGGATATTCCTTTTTTTATTTCGTTGGAAGAATTGGCTACTTTGCATGAGACTCGGAGTTTTTTGGTGATTCAGCGAGATTCTATTTTATTTGAATATTATCGTGACGGGCTAAATGATGCTTCAACTCATCCCTCCTACTCTATTGCAAAGTCTTTTACGTCGGCTTTGGTGGGAATTGCGATTGATGAAGGGCATATTGGTGGTGTAAATGATTTGGTCAATGCTTATATTCCTGAATTACAAGGTGGACATTTTAAATCTTTGACGATTGAACATTTATTGAATCATACTTCGGGGATTGAGTATAATTTGCCTGTGGATGCGACGATTTATTATGGCAATGATGTTTTGAAAAGTTTGAAGCGTATTGACTTTGCTTTTCCGCCTGGTACCAAACAGCATTATGTGAATTTGAACGTGCAATTGTTGGGACTTATTTTGTATCGGGCGACGGGCGTTTATCCTTCACAATATTTGGAGGAAAAAATTTGGCAACCTTTGGGCATGTGTCATGAGGGAATTTGGACGATTGATAAAAAAAATGAGTTAGAAAAAACGTTTTGTTGTATGGGCGCAACGGCTTTAGATTATGCAAAGTTTGGGCGTTTGTTTTTGCATGGTGGCGTTTGGAATGACAAACGCATTTTGAGCGAACAATGGTATGAACGTTCTATCCGACGAGACACGACGGGAGGCAGCAGTTTTAATTACAATTATTGTTGGCATATGGGTTTGAAAGCGTATGGGGATTTTATGGCGATTGGTTTGTACAAGCAGCACATTTATGTCAATCCTACAAAAGAGTTAGTCATCGTTTTATTGAATGATCGGGAAAAACCGTTGAAGGCGGAACGAGTAAATTGGTGGTATATTTTTCGACAGATTTCGGATTTGGTTTGATTTTTTTGTGCTGTAGTTCTTAGTGCTGTGGTGCTGTAGTTCTCTTCATACTTAGGTAGTTTTCGAGCTATAAAATTAATGATTTTAAATTAAAAAACTTTATGAATATTTTAGTAATTACAGGCCCTCCTTATTCTGGTAAAGGTACACAATGTCGTTTTTTGGTGGAGATGCTTGGTTTCAAGCATGTTTCGACGGGCGATGCGATTCGTTTGGAGAAAGAAAATCAAACAGAGATTGGAAAAATCATGTCGGCTTATGCGGAGAAAGGCGATTTGGTTCCTGATGCCATTATGAAGGATTTGTTTGGAAAAATTGCAGACGATAATAAAAGAGAAAAAGGTATTATTTTAGATGGCTATCCTCGAACCATTCCACAAGTTGATGATTTAATTGCATTGGTTGAAGAACGCAATAAAAAGATTCGTTTAATTTTAAATATTGATGTCGCCCAAGAAGAGCTTTTAGTAAGAGCCAAAAGAAGAGCTAAAACATCGGATAGAGTAGACGATAAAAATTCTAAAACTCATCTAAAACGAATTGACATTTTTGAAGCCTCCACTCGTCCTGCGATTGAATATATGCAATCCAAATTAAAAGTTGTGACTGTTGATGGAATGGGGAGTATTGAAGCAACAGCAAAGCATATTAAAGAAGTAGTTGAGAAATATTTTATATAAATTCGACAAATCAAAAAAAATGTAATCAAAAATAAAAATAGATTACCTTATATTTGAAACAACACAGAAAGAATCTGGAAAAGAAACCGACAAAGCAAAAAAAATGTAATCAAAAATAGAAATAGATTACTTTATATTTGAAACAACAAAGAAAATTCAAAGAATGTTTTTTGAATAGTATATAGGAAAAAAAAAGTGCCTATTTTTACCTTAGAAGGATAAACAGACACCGCTTTTATGATTTGATACTCCAAAAGTAATATTTTCCTGCCTATTTTACAAACTTTCTCATCAATTTATTCGAGGTTTTTACATCAGAATTTTGCATCTCGTCTTTATGATTTGCAAAAGCAGGTGAGGTCTGCCTAAAAAAAAGACACTAACTAAGAATAAATTAATTTTTATTTTATTAACACACAAAATTTAATTATTGATGAAAAATTATACACTATTAGGAACTTTATTACTTTTATTGGTAATCCTTAGTTCTGCCTTACAAGCGCAAACATTAGAAGGCACAAAAGCAAAAGAGCTTCACCCCTCCATCAAAAAAGTAAGAGTTGTTGAAGACCAACAAGCCTTAAAAAATATCCATTTTGAGAAAGACCAACAACCTAACTTAGAAAACTTACCTGCTGTACTAAATGAAGCATTGGGAAAAAATAATCAAAAATCTACCAATGGATTATCCCTTAAAGTAGTTCAAGATAAAGTAGATAACTTAGGATTTCAACAAGTTAAATACCAACAATACTATAATGGTATTCCTGTAGAAATGGCAATGAGCAAAGCGCAAGTTAAAAATGGGAAAGTAGAATCTATTATGGGTCGTTTATACCAAAATATAGAAGTAAATACAACCCCTGCACTTGATGAAAAAGGAGCGTTGGCTGCTGTACAAGAAGCGTTCAAGAATGCCACTTTAATTGGAGAAAATAAAGATCATAAACATCAGGGTCATAACCATAAGCACTCAACAGGAGAATTGGCGATTTTAAAATACGAAGGACAAGATTTCTTGTGTTGGAAATTAGATGTTTCTGTTGAGGCAAATTCTGATTGGAAAGTATATGTTGATGCACATACAGGAAATATTGTTCAATCTATTTCTTTGATACACGAATGTTTTGCAGCTTCGGGAAACACAACAATGTATGGTGTTAAGAGTGGGGTTAACACACGAAAAGTAGGTAGTAACTATCAATTAAACAATAGTACCTGCTCTAATGAAGTTACCTTAAATGTGAAAAATCATGCCACTAGTGGTGGTCCCTTCTATGATTCTGATAATTATTGGAATGACAATACAGTAGATAGATCTGCTTTTCAAACATATGCACTCTTTAGTGAAACAATTGAGTATTTTGAAACAACTTTCCTACTAGATAGTTATGATGATAACGGTGCGGATGTAATAGTAAATAATAATCACTCAATAGGTAACAATGCATTTTGGCATCCTACAAACCTAGAATTTAGTATTGGTAGAGGATCAAATGCTAGTGATGGTACAGACGATATAAATTCTTCTGATGTAGTTGCACATGAATTTACACATGCCATCACACAATTTTCTGCTGGTTTAATTTACGCTAATGAGTCAGGTGCCTTAAATGAATCTTTTAGTGATATATTTGGAACAACCTTTGAACGCATATATGAGAACAATCAAAATCCTGATTGGCTGATAGGTGAAGATTTAGCAATTGGACATATTAGAAGTATGTCAAATCCTAATTCAAAATTTGATCCAGATACTTATGGTGGAACTTACTGGACTGCTGGTGGTGGAGTTCATACCAATAGTGGTGTTCAAAATCACTGGTACTATCTTTTAACAGATGGTGGTAGTGGTACTAACGATCTTGGTAATAGTTATAGTGTTTCTGGTATTGGTTTAACTAAAGCAGCAGCTATTGCTTACCGTTCCCTTACAGAAAAATTAACAGATCCAAATTCTGATTATGCCGATGCTCGTGAAGCTTCGATTTGTGCAGCAACAGACTTATATGGTGACTGTTCTAATGAAGTACAGCAAGTAATGAACGCTTGGCATGCAGTAGGTGTTGGCGCAGCTTCTAACTGTTCACAAAATAAGCCTGACTTAATTGTTGTAAACCAAACTGTTACAGCCAATGCTGCACCTGGTGATGTTATCACTATGACTTCTACCATTGAAAACATGGGTTCTGCTGCTGCCCCCTATACGTACCTAATGTACTATCTTTCTGATGATCCAGTTTGGGACCCATATGATACTTACCTTTACTATGACTACGTACCTGCTTTAGCAGTTGGCGCACAAAGTAACCAAACACATAGTTATGTATTACCGAGCTGGGCTACAGGTTGTGAATACATTATTTTCGTAGCAGATTACTACGATTATGCCAATGAACTAAATGAAAGCAATAATGTTGAAGCGGCTCAATACTGTGTCTCTACGCCTACTTGTCCAAAACCAACCGCAGCAGAAGTAAGTGCCGAGCCATTATGTGGCTATAGTTCTGCCTACGTGTACTGCCAATATCATAATACACAAAAGAAAAAAGTACAATATCGTCAAGGAACTTCTGGAGGTTGGACAACAGTTTACACGCCTAATACAGAACACTGGGTGTATTTATCTAACCTAAACAATGCTTCTTACCAATACAAAGTTGCTGTAGAATGCTCTCCAGGCTCTAATCAATATTCTGCTTATTCTAACATTGAAACATTCACATATAGTCCTTGTAAAACAGGAGGTAGCAATTTAGAAGACAATGCATTAGCTGAAGTAAAGGTTTATCCAAACCCCACACAAGACTTTGTCAATGTCAATCTTAGTGGCGGAGAAGCAGAAACCATCGGGGTTTATGATGTTCAAGGACGCTTACTCAAAGAAGTGAATCCCGACACATTTATTGGTGGAACAGTACGAATAGACCTTAGCGATTTAACCAAAGGAATTTATTTCATTCGTATCAATGATACACACGTAAAAAAGATTACTAAGTTATAATAACTAAAAAATCTTAATTTGTTTAACTCCAATCATCCTTGTGATGGTTGGAGTTTTTTTATTTTGGAGACAACGGTAAAGTGCTTCGTCGCAACAGAAAGGCCTGCTATCCGCTACTATACCAAGCCAACGCAAAACCCTTAGCCAAAACACTTGGTATAACGCTACTATCAGGTCTATTTTAGACGGTCTCAACGAAAAAGTTGGAGTTTTTTTCATTAAAAAATGTTAAATCACGGGAACTATTTTAAGCTTTTTTGAGTTGATAAAGGAAAGGTTGTGATACTAAAACAACCCAACAAAAATCTTAAAAACCACAAAAATAAAAAATGTCAGAAACAAACACATCTAATACAAACGACCTATTATTTGAAGACGAATTAGAGACTTCTACAAAACCCTGGGGTATAGAAGAAGATCAATTTACGATGTTGATGCACATTGCTCAATTCGCAGGAGTTGTCGTTCCAATGGCAGGTTTAGCTTTACCCATTGTTATGTGGGCGACCAACAAAGAAAACAATGAACTGGTAGATGAACATGGTAAGAATATTATCAATTGGATGATTAGTCTAATTATTTATTTTGCGATTGCGATTCCGTTGTGTTTTCTTATTATAGGTATTCCCATTGTCATGGTTCTTGGTTTATTAACCGTCCTCTTTCCAATTATTGGAGCAGTCAAAGCCAGCAATGGTGAAGTATACACATATCCACTAACAATTAAGTTTCTCAAATAGAATCAGAGAAAAAATCATAAGACGATTTCAAAGTTATTTTTTTCTGGAGCGAACGGTAAATTGCTTCGTCGCAACGGAAAGTCCCGCTATCCATTACAATATCAAGCCCCACAAAATCTTTAGCCCAACCCCTTGATATTTTCATTACTATCGGGGCTATTTTAAACGGTCTGGACCTAAATAAACTTTCAAACCCTACTCTCAATAAAAGTGAGTAGGGTTTTTTATTTTGTGTTACATAACTTATATTTGTAGCTACGATCTCAGAAAATGAAAGTAACCATCACTTATATAAAACTAAAATCTCCCTTTAAGTTTTTTCCTTTGTCAATATACGCTTTGAATATCCTAAAACAACTCAAAGCAACCAATTGTTTGGATTTCAAAAAAACAGGAATTTGGACAGATCATTATACTATGACACTTTGGAAAACGGAACAAGACCTCAAAGATTTTGCTGTGAGTGGCGCACATTTAACTGCTATGAAAAAAGGTAAAACAATTGCCAAAGAAATTTGGACATTTACATTTGATGCAGACACTTTGCCGACTTGGAAAAAAGCTAAAAAACTACTAATGGAAAAAGGCAACAGTATCGTTTATTAAAAAAAAAACTGTTGTTGCCTTATTTCCGTTGCTATAAGTAGATTTTGGAGAGTAATTTAATCCTCAAAAACAGTTTATTAGAAGTCCTGTCCATCCAAAATAGACCTGATGGTAGTGGTATAGTGGCATTGCCAAGTTGGGGCAATCCCTTGTGGTTGCCCTAACTTGGCAATGCCACTATAAGAACGGACAGCAGGCCCATGTGTAACGACGAAGCAACAAAACGTTCTCTCCAAAAAAAAATAAAAAAACCATAAAAAATGAATATATTTGGTTCACTAATCTAAGATGCCATGTATGTGAAAAAAATAATTATAGCTTCGATTTTGTGCTTTCCGTTGCTCATGGGGTGGAGTTCGATCACCAATGACGATGATAAAAAAGAGGCAGCAAAGAAAGAAAAATCGCTTAAAGCTTTTGAAATCGTGATGGATGTTATCACAAGTCCTCGCTGTATTAACTGCCACCCTACCGACGATTATCCTCGACAAACAGACGCACAAATTCAGCACTTATTTGGAGTTGAACGAGGGCCTGATGATCACGGTTTAGCCGTTTTGCAATGTAATTCCTGTCACCATGAAGAAAACAATCCGTATAGCAATATACCCGGTGCGCCACATTGGGGACTTGCGCCAAAATCTATGGGTTGGCTGGGTTTGTCTCGTACTGAAATCGGACAAGTTTTGGTTGATTCTACTAAAAATGGTGGGCGTACTCCCGAAGCATTGGTCAAACATATGTCGGAAGATGCGTTGGTGCTTTGGGCTTGGGAACCTGGCGAAAATCGCACTGTTCCACCTGTTCCCTTTAAAGAATTCAAAAAAGCCTTAAAGACTTGGTTAGACAATGGTGCGTTTGTTCCCAAATAATTTTATAAAAAATGGACTCATGAAAATAGATTTTAAGATTAATACTAAAAGTGTTTCTGTCGATACTGACCCAATGACGCCTTTGCTCTGGATAATTCGGGATGAACTGAAATTGAAAGGAACAAAATTTGGCTGTGGTCGAGCAATGTGTGGCGCATGTACAGTTCATGTAGATGGGCAAGCAGTGCGTTCTTGTTCCTATCCTGTAAAATATGCCAAAGGAAAAGCGGTCACAACCATAGAAGGTTTATCCCCTGACAAAGAAAATCTCCATCCAATACAACAGGCTTGGATAGAAGAAAAAGTACCTCAATGTGGCTATTGCCAACCAGGTTTTATGATGGCTGCTGCTAAATTATTGGAAGAAATTCCGAATCCAACCGATGCCGAAATTGATAAAAATATTAGCAATATTTGTCGGTGTGGCACACATTCTCGCATTCGTAAAGCAATTCATAGAGCTGCAAAATTAGGTGATAGGTGACAAGGGGCGAGTGATAAAGGGAATCGATGATAAGGAATGAAATGATTTTAAGAGACGAGGGAACGAAAAAAATATTTAGTATACACCAAATCACCCGTCACCCGTCACCCGTCACCTGTCACCTGTCACCTGTCACCTGTCACCTGTCACCTGTCACCTGTCACACAAAAAAATAAAAAATGGACAATAAAAATATATCTCGACGCAATTTTTTAATGAAAGGCGGCTTAGTTTTGGGCGGTACAATAGTCATAGGACAATTTGGCTGCAAACCCATTCAAAGAAGTATTTTTCAGATGGCAGATATAGCAGAAGGCCCTGCTATTGGATTGGGTAAATTTGATGCGGACTTTTGGATAGAGATTTTGGCAGACAATACGATATTACTCAAATCGCCTAAAGTGGAAATGGGACAAGGCGTTTTTACAGGAGCAGCACTTTTGGCAGCAGAAGAATTAGATATGCCCGTTGATCGAATCAAAGTAACCCATGCGATTGTCAATGATAAAGAGCCTGCTGATGTTCTGGGAACAGGTGGAAGTTCTTCGACTGGCAATTTATTTGTGCCTGTTCGGGAAGCGGCTGCCATGATGCGTGAGGCTTTAAAAAAATCGGCTTCAAGCATTTGGAATGTTTCAATTGACGCTATAGAAACAAATGAAGGATTTTTAACCAATGGAGATAAAAAACTATCTTACTACGAAATCACCCAACAAACTAAAAAATGGAAAATTCCAAACAAAGCTCCAAAACTAAAACCCCACAGTGAATTTAAATACATTGGAACGGAAGTAAAGCGAGTTGATTTAGTTGATAAAGTAATGGGCAAGCCGATTTTTGCAGTGGACTATGAGATAGAAGGCATGTTGTATGCTTCGGTAGTAGAATCTCCTTATCTCAATGGAAAAATTGCGAAAGTAGATACGAAAAAAGCAGAAGCACATGCAGGAGTTGAAGGTATTTTTGTAGAGGGGGATGTAGTGATTGTCGTCGCTAAAAATCGCTATGTTGCAGAGATGGCTAAACGAAAAATTGAGGTAGCATGGCAAGTTGACAAAAAGTGGGAACAACAAGATATTGAGGATATTGTGCAAGTCGGAAAAGGTAAATTTGCGAACATGCAAAAAGAGGGAAATGTACAAAAAGTATTGGATAAAAAAGACAGTGGCACATACATAGAACAAGAGTATTTCACGCCTGCTGCTGCTCACGCTCAAATGGAACCGAAAGGAGCAATCGCACATTACAAAGATGGCAAAATGCTGGTGATTACAGGCACACAACAACCATTGCCTGAACGCAATGCTATTGCTAAAGCTCTTGGACTAAAAAAAGAAAAAGTAGAGGTACGCAATGGATTTTTAGGTGGTGGATTTGGGGGTAAATTTTATTTGACTCGCTCAATTTATGCCGCTAAAATTGCAAAGAAAATGGGCAAGCCGATTCATTTATTATCGAGTCGAGAACATGAGTTTATGAATGGGTATTATCGTCCTTCGACACACCATATTATGAAGGCAAAAATCAGCAAAGAACATACGATTCAAGCGATGCAACACGATATAGCGACAGGCGATATGATTTTTGAGTACATTCCACCTATTGCCCAAAAATTATTGGGGGCTGATCCGTCTTCTTGTCATGGAGCGTTGATTGAGTACAATATTGAACATAGAGTTGCCAATGCTTGGCGGACCAATGTGCCTTATATTACGGGCATTTGGCGAGGGGTCGGTATTTTGGCGACTACGTTTGCGAAGGAATGTTTTATGGATGAAATCGCTCAAACACAATCTATTGATCCTTTTGAATTGCGTAAAAAACATTTGACGGACATGGAGAATGAACGCCTAAAAAATCTGAAAGGCATCTTAGAAAAAGTAGAAAAAGAATCGGGCTGGAAGGATAATAAACCTAAAGATATTGGTCGAGGGATGGCGTGTGCGTTGGATCGTAAAACGGCGGTTGCTGCTGTCGCTGAAGTGATAGTCAAAGACCATCAAATCAAAGTAACTAAATTTACGTTGGGCATTGACTGTGGATTGGTCGTTAATCCGGATGGTGTTCGCATGCAATGTGAAGGGGCGATTATGATGGGCTTAAGCTCCACTTTGTACGAAGGACTTTATTTGCAAGATGGCAAAGTTGCCCATTCTAATTTCCATCAATATCCTGTGGCAACACTTAAAGATACGCCCGAAATTAAAATCGTTTTTGCAGACGAACAAGGCGAGGAAGTTTTTGGTGTAGGTGAGCCTCCTATTGCGCCTGTCGCTGCGGCTATCGCTAATGCTGTCTTTGATTTGACGGGTAAACGTTTGCGTCGATTGCCCTTGAACTTAGAAGGTGATAGTGAAGGCTCTGTTTGAAAAATTGACCAAAAAATTCGTGAAAAAACTTTTATTATTTATAGGAATTTTGATCGCCTTCTATGTACTTTTTATGTACACAGGATTATTTATGCCCAAACAAAAAGAAGTGGAACAGCCTAAAGAATTGGCAAAAATATTTATAGCTCATATCATCAAAAAACTGCCCAAAGAAAATACGTTATGGTTGGTAAACCGAAGGATGCGAGGCGTTTGTGGCAATGACCCGATGTTTGATGGTGTAACGACGCTTCCTGAAAGAATGGGAGAATTTCACTCTTTGTGGAACAACCCCTATGTTTTTAATCCATTGACCGCTTTTGAAGATGATTATAAAATAGGAGAAAAAACCATTATTGTTGGAGAAGCCTTTCAAAGTAATTTTACTTCTAATAGTGCCTTATATCCACCTGATACGTTCGTAAAATTCCCTCCACTGTATGATATAATATCAAAGTTTATAGACAAAAATCACATTGAATTTTCTTTGGTTGATGATGCCCAATCGGATAGCGTAATCTTTTATACTAAAATGATATTTGACAAAGGAACTTGGCGAATTCAGTAAAAAAACAAAATTATGCCAAGAGCCATTTTTCTATATTTTTGCATTTGCTTACCGACAATGTTATGTAGTCAAACACCTGTAACACAGCTTGCAGATAGTATGTTGTATTATTACTACGATTTGCATATTAGAAATCTGGATATTTATTATTCAGAACCAACTCAAGATAATTATAGAGCCTATTATGCTCCCAATATTACGACGCCCTATGTCTCAATAAATAATACGTATTTAAAAAATATTGATGGTGTTTGTTTAGATACTTTAGAATATTATTTGAACTTAGAACTTGTAGATGAAAATGTTTTCAAGCAAAAAAAACACAACCCTTATGCTGTAAGCAAGCCTGCAAATACAATAGTTTCTCGTAAAGATTCTTTTTGTTTACCTATTCAGACAGCCAGAAAATTTATTTGCTTTCCTTATGAACAACCCATCGAAGCCTATATGGGAGATTATAGTTTTAAAGGACAGATAGACCCTCTAAATGCTTACGTGGTTAATTTTCATTTTGAGCAACCTTCCCATTTTTTAATTGATAGAAACACAGGGGAAAAGTTAGAACATTTTAATTGTCAAGGCGTTCCCAATATTTCACCAGATAGAAAATATTTGGTTGATTTATTTGCCAATACAGCCACTTATAATGCTGATGAATCTTGTATTTTACACATCAGTCTTATCGACGAAAATTTCAAACAACAAGCTCCTTTTTTACAAGTAAGTTTTAAGAGTTGGATGCCTATTTCCGATGAATTTCACTGGGTTTCTGACCGAGCCATTATATTTAAAGTATTGCCTGTCCGAGAATATGTAGAAAAGATTTGGCAGGAAAATCAAAGAAAAGAATTACAATATCAATACCTCAAATTAACAATCCTTCCACTATTAGAAAATCAATAAGGAGCTAAAGGTTTGTTGCTTCGTTGTTACATCAAGTCCTGCTGTCCGTTTATGTAAAACATCTCTAAGATGCCTTGCATTTTTTCACGTATTGTACCGTATTGGATTACATCACCAAGATGCCTTGCATTTCCATAGATGAACCGAAAAAGGCAGCCAACACTGTTCCTTGAGCGAATTCGAAAGGCATCCAACCACTGCTATCAGGGCTATTCTATATGGTCTCTACCCCTGCAATTAAATTATTTTATCAATATTTATTCGACACGTTATTAATGAAAAATAATTTACCCATTTTATTAATTCATTATTTTTGCATATATTTATATTCCTTTCAGCCAAATAAACAACACTTTTGAACTCCAATGCAAAGGTTTAAGCCATGAAAAATAGACCTGATAGTAGTGGTATGGTGGCTTATAGGGCTTTTGTTTGTAGCGTGGGCTGCTACCATAAGAACGAATAGCAGGACCCTACGTGACGATGAAAGATAGCCCTTTCTCTCCTAATTAATTATTACTAAACTAAACTTGATATTATGTTAAAAAAAACAAACAAATTACTACTTTTTATGATGCTGCTCCTCCTAAATGTGGGGCTTCTCGCACAAAAAGGTACACTTACAGGTGTCATAAAAGATGCCGATGAAACCCTTATTGGGGCTACGGTGGGCATCAAAGGAACAGGCTTGGGAACAATTACCAATTTTGATGGAATGTATATGCTTAGTTTAGAACCTGGCACTTATACACTTTAAGCAAGTTATATTTGTTATGAGTCTCAAACGGTTGAGGTGACGGTTGTTGCAGACCAAACAACGACAACGGATTTTACGCTGACGGAAGGAATTTCTTTTGATGAAATCGTTGTGACAGGTACAAGAGCGACGAATAGAACGAATGTCGATGCGCCTGTGCCGATTGATGTCATCAATATGAGCAAATTGAGTGCGGCAGCACCACAAACCAATATCAATCAATTGTTATACCTAACGGCTATCTAAATTTAGATTTTGAGAAATTTTATTCAACTGATATTCAATGACTTATGTTTTTAGAAATCTAAAAATAATCCACCGTTCAGTATAAATCAATCGGCTCCGTCTTTTTCTTCTAATACACAAACGATTTCTGATGGAACGGATCATATTGATCCTGCATCTTTGCGGGGATTGGGTCCTGATCAAGTCCTTGTTTTATTGAATGGCAAAAGACGCCATACGACTTCGTTGATTAATGTTAATGGAACTTTTGGACGAGGAAGTGTTGGAACGGATTTAAACGCTATTCCTGCAAATGCAGTAGAAGTCATTGAGGTTTTGAGAGATGGCGCAGCAGCACAATATGGTTCTGATGCCATTGCAGGAGTTATAAATGTAAAGCTTCGAGACAATGTAAATGAATTAAAAGTTAATTTAACAACAGGCGCAAACTTCACTTCTCAAATTGGTGCTTTTGGTGGCGAAACAAGAAGTCAAGATGGCGAGGTTGTTAACTTAGGAATCAATTATGGTTTGCCGATGGGTGAGAAAGGTGGTTATATCAATTTCACAGGAGAGTTTGATTATCGTGCGCCAACAAATAGAATGTTGGAATATACAGGACAAATTTTTAATGGCTACAATGCGGTAGAACGTCTTGCAAGAGAAGCAGGTGTCGATGTCTCAAAACTGTCGATGGAACAAGTACAAGAATATGCTCAAGGAGTAGATTATTTTTCTTCTGACTTACAAGGGCTAATTGCAGGTGCCCCTTCAACAGATTCTTTAGCAACTTTATTGAATTTTGATGCAACAGATGATGAATTATCTGCAAGAGACAAACAAAGAAGTGACTACAATATGAGAGTCGGACAATCACAAGTAAGAGGCGGAAAATTCTTCGCAAATATGGCTTTGCCTTTAGGCAATGGATTTGAGTTTTATAGTTTTGGAGGCATTGGTTATCGTAATGGAGAGTCTGGTTGTTTTTACCGTTTGCCCTTTCAAGACAGAACAACTACGAGTATTTATCCAGACGGAACCGTTCCAAAAATTAATTCTAATATCAAAGATCAATCTATTGCAGCAGGAATTAAAGGTACTTTAGGAGACTGGAGCGTTGATTTTAGCAATACTTATGGAACGAATAGTTTCTTATTCCACATTACTGATACGCACAATGCAACGTTGGGAGCGTCCTCTCCTACTTCTTTTGATGCAGGTGGACATACTTTTGCTCAAAACACATCCAACATTGATTTGTCTCAATACTTTGAAAACTTAGGTTCTTTACCAGGTATAAATATTGCTTTTGGTGGCGAGTATCGTTATGAAAATTATCAAGTTATTCGAGGTTCAGAACAATCTTTTGGAAATTATGACATCAATGGTAATTTGGTAACACCGACTACTTCAAGCGATTTGTTCGTTAGAGATTTTTATGGCAATGCTCGTCCTTCTGGCGCACAATGTTTTGCAGGTTTCTTGCCTTTCAATGAGGTAGATGCGAATCGTTCAAGCGTTGGTGGTTATGTCGATGTTGAAGCCGATATTACCAATCGTTTCTTAGTAAGTGTGGCGGGTCGTTTTGAAAATTATTCTGATTTTGGCTCAACTTTCAATTATAAAGGAGCTGCTCGTTATAAAATTACTGATAATATTGGAATTCGTGGAGCAGTAAGTAGTGGCTTTAGAGCACCTTCTTTGCACCAAATTCACTTTAGTAGAACCTCTACTATTTTTGAATTGATTGATGGCGTGAGTGTTGCTCAAGAAACAGGAACTTTTGCAAATACTTCTCGTGCCGCAAAATTATTGGGTATTCCTGAATTAAAACAAGAAATCTCTCAAAATTACAGTGCTGGAATTACGGCTAAATTACCAAATGCAGGCTTAAAAATAACGGTAGATGGCTATATGGTCAATATACAAGATCGCATTGTTTTGACAGGTACATTTAGCTCAACAGTTGGCACAGATGAAAATGGTGAGGATATTATTGATCCAGAACTACAAAGTATTTTTGAACAAGCAGGGGCAACGGGTGCCAATTTCTTTGCCAATGCGATTGATACCAAATCAATGGGCGTTGATGTTGTTATTGCACATCGTATAAAGTTGGGGGACAAAATGGTTTTAAACAATGATTTAGCAGCTACTTTTTCTCAAACAATATGGGATCAAGATACAGGCATTAAAGCCTCTCCACTTTTAGAAGAAAAAGGATTGGTTGGTACTTATTTTGACCAAACCAGTCGTATTTATTTAGAGCAAGGTGTTCCAAGAACAAAAGTATCTTTGAGCAATACTTTCAATTTAGGAGGTTTTAGTGTCTACCTTAGAAATACTTATTTTGGTCAAACAACCGAAGCAACCAACGAAAATATTTTTGATGCAGATTTAGAGCAAATTGACAATTCTATTGATCCTTATAATGATCCAAGAATTATTACGGATCTAAGTTTCAGTTACAGTTTCAATGACAATCTGTCTTTAACAATCGGCGGAAACAACATTTTAGATGTTTATCCTGACTTAGCAGATCCTGCATTTACATCAAGTGGGCGTTTTATTTATTCAAGACGTGCGCCTCAATTTAGTTTTAATGGTCGTCACTTATTTGGACGACTTGTTTTTTCTTTAAAATAGTAAATTAGTGACGAGGGGCGAGTGACTGGTGACGAGGGCGAGTGATTGGTGACGAGGGGCGAGTGACTGGTGACGAGTGAGAAGGATATAAAAATCCGTCACTCGTCACCTGCCACTTTTCCACCTATCACAAAAACAAATCTTCTGCCAATTCTTGATCTAAGTTCACAGCATATTTATCAAAATCCGTGACTCCTTCTTCTCGCAAAACAGCTTCGTCAATAAACAAATTTCCTGTACACACTTCCCCACTTTTATTGACAATCACCGCTACAGCATCCGCCATAATATCGGGTTTTCGACTTTTTTGAATTAACTCTTTCCCGCCAAAAATATTTTCTACCGCAGCCGTTGCAATCGTCGTTTTTGGCCACAGTGCATTTACGCCAATTTTATCCTTTCTCAATTCTTCTGCCAATCCCAAGACCGTCATACTCATGGCATATTTTGACATGGTATATCCCAAGAATTTACCGAACCAAGTTGGGTCTAAATTCAAGGGTGGCGATAAGGTTATGATGTGTGCATTTTCTGCTTTTCGCAGTAGAGGAATACAGTACTTTGACACCATAAAAGTTCCTCTTACATTGATGTCGTGCATCAAATCATAGCGTTTCATTGGTAGATATTCCGTTGTAGACAAATTGATGGCAGAGGCATTATTGACCAAGACATCTATTTTCCCAAAACGTTCTTTCACCTGTTTTAACCCTTCCACAACATTCTCTTCCGAGCGAATATCTGTTTTTATGGGCAAGGCTTCCACGCCATGTGCTTCCACTTCCTTTGCAACGGTATAGATTGTTCCCGATAATTTTGGGTGCGGTTCTGTTGTTTTGGCAGCGATGACAATGTTGTATCCTTGTGCTGCCAATTTGAGCGCAATTGCCCTTCCAATTCCCCGACTTGCTCCTGATATATAGGCTGTTTTAGACATATTTTCTTTGATTTTAAAATGGCTTCAAAGATAATGTTTTTTTTTTGGAGAGAATGATGAACAATTGCTCAATATATTGTTAGAACTACTTTTAGTCATCAACAAATAGTAGCGAATTTCAACTATTCAATATCTATATCACCTTATGAGATGATATATATCATTTAAATCTATAGCCAGATAAGGTAACTTTGTTTTATCATTAAAAAAAAGAATTATGAAAGAAGTTAATATTTGCCTATTTTTATTTGCGTGTTTAATCAGTATATCGTCATGTTTACCAGAATTTTATTTTGAAGAGCCACAACCACATCAGAAAAAAAATCAGAAAAAATTCAAGAAGGACTATAGAGGAACATATATTTGTTTATTAGATAGTTCAACATTGTTTATTCTAGAAGACAAAATAATACAACAACAAAGTTTTTCAGCTAAAATGCTACAATCAGATATCGACAGTATTGAGCAAATAGAATTAAAAGATGGTTTTATTTATTCAAGTCACCTAAAAAAGCCTATTCCTACTACCTTAAAAGAAGATACAGTATTGTTTGATTGGATAATAGATACCACCTTTTTTGAAATAGCAGAAGGACAATTATTGCGACACTTTAAAGGTTATTACTTTTTAAATTACATTGATACAAACAAACTATGGACTGTCAAAACACTTTTCTTAGATGAAGAAGATCAATTATCTATTGGTAGTTTATTTTTTGCAAAAGCGGAAATCGAAGCTATCAAAGAGATAACAAAAGCTACTCCTATTTACAACAGTGCAGGTAAAATCACAAACTACAAATTACGTCCCACTCGAAAGGAACTTAAAAAAATATTAGACATGCATTTGTACAAAACAGTGCTGGTCTACAAAAAAGTAAGTAATAAAGAGTTAACATTCTCTCAACAATGTGAACGAACAGGATTACCCAATTTAAATGAGAACTGTATAAAAATGGAATCGAAGCCCAATCAACCTCATTATTGATACCAATCTATTTTTCGATAGGGGGCTCAAAACTAGTACTATTTTATTAAACCACATGTTTATATTTCCCTATCACTTGTAATTTATCACTAATCAATATAGCACGATTTTTACAGAAAAAATCGTGCTATTTTTTTGTACGTTCAAAAATCTTCCCTTATTCTACTTACCCATCTCTACAATGGTATGTACATCTTTTGATTTTGTCGTATATTTTTTCATCTTTAATAAATGTGCTATTTTTTTGAGGCAATATCAAACGAAATATAACAAAAAGAGAGAGATTATTTTTTTGGAGAGAACGGTTTATTGCTTCGTCGTGATGTACGGTCCCGCTGTTCGTTCTTATGGTGGCAAGCCTGTCACAGACACACGGCCGTGTGTCTCAACGCTGCCTGCCACCATACCACTGCCATCGGGTCTATTTTGCACTGTCTCAACAATAAAATAGTTTCCTACTACGAAAAAACCTCAAATCGAACATATGATAAACAAAAAACAACACTCTGTTTATCAAACCGTTATACTTTAAAATAGCGTATTCACAGTTCATATAGGCGCAAAAAATAACTGTGTTTTATTATCAAAAATAGCTACTTTTATGCAAGGTATTTTGATTATCACTGTCAAGGCCGTGCAAAATAGCCCTGATAGCAGTGGTTGGATGATTGCGTTGGCTGCCTGTTTCGGTTCATCTGTGGAAATGAAAGGCATTTTGGAAATGCCTTTCAAGGCGGTACAGTACTTGAGGAAATGGAAGGCATCTTGGAGATGCCATCCATTAACGGATAGCAGGACTTGACGTAACGACGAAGCGGTTGACCTTTCGCTCCTAAAAATTAATACACACAAAAAACATGAAACAGATTATTACTTTATTAACAATTATATTAATAACCAATTCTTTAACGGCACAAATCATTGAATGGGAACAAAATTATGGAGGATATCACAATGACGTTTTAAACAAATTAATACCTACAAATGATGGTGGATTTCTATTAGCAGGAACAACAGTATCAGACGATGGAGATGTAGAAAACAACTATGGTGGGTCTGATGGCTGGGTGGTAAAAATAAATAAGGTTGGCAATATTCAATGGGAACAAAACTATGGAGGAAGTCAGAATGACCAGTTCTTTTCCTTAATACCAACCAATGATGGTGGATTTATGTTAGGAGGCTCTAGTGCTTCTAATAATGGGGATGTTGGTGCAAATTATGGAGGTAATGATTATTGGGTTGTAAAAATAGATAACTTAGGTAATATCCAATGGTCTCAAAATTATGGAGGAAGTGAGTATGATAAATTAACTGCCTTAGCCCAAACAAATGATGGTGGTTTTATTTTGGGTGGATTCAGTACATCAAATGATGGAGATGTTGGTGCTAATTATGGCGAACAGGATTACTGGGTAGTAAAAATAGATAATGTAGGTAATATCGAATGGTCTCAAAATTATGGCGGAAATGAACGAGATGATTTAACTTCATTAACACAAACAAATGATGGTGGTTTTATTTTGGGCGGACATGCTTACTCCGAGAATGGAGATGTACAAGATAATAATGGATGGCAAGATTATTGGATTGCAAAAATAGATAATTTAGGGAATCTACAATGGTCTCAAAATTATGGCGGAAGTAATTCTGATATTTGTACTTCCTTACTTAAAACCAATGATGATGGCTTTCTTTTGGGAGGGTATAGTCCAATAGATGATGATGTAGATGTGGAAGGTTTTAATTATTGGATTATAAAAATAGATGACGCTGGTAATATTCAATGGACTCAAAGTTATGATAAAGATCAGACTGATAGATTAATCTCATTAGCACACACAAATGATGGCGGTTTTATTTTAGGTGGATGGAGTGTAGAGAATCTTAATGATGGCGATTTTAATTATTGGGTCGTCAAAATAGATGATTTAGGGAATCTACAATGGGAACAAACTTATGGGGGTAGTGATACGGACAGGTTCACTTCGTTGGCAGCAACAACTGATGGAAGCTTTATTTTAGGGGGATACAGTAAATCCAGTGATGGTGATGTGGGTGGCAATAACGGATATGATGATTTTTGGGTGCTTAAAATAAAGGATATAAAACAAACAATAACGGCAAAACCCTTCTATGACGAAAATGAAAATGGCCTCTTAGATGGAACAGAACAACTATTTTATAATTTGCCTATTGCCATCAGTCCAACAGCAGCAGCAATCACAAATAACACAGATGGAACAACCACTTTTTATGTCGATACCACTACCTATACCATCCAATACGACAATACAAGTAACGGTTTATGGCAAGTAGCCAATGCTCCCGAAAGCTACACCATAGAAATTACAGAGCCGATAGACACCAGCTTTTATTTTCCGATGCAACCCGTTACTGATTTTTATATCCAATGGGTAGATTTAAGCACAAGCATTGTTCGATGCAACCGAGAAACAAATGTATGGCTTACTTATACCAATAATAGTTCGGAATCCACAAATGGTTATGCTAATTTAGTAACTAATAATTTAGCTGAATTTGTATCCTCAATACCACCTGTTGATTCTATTGCGGGCGATACGCTTTTTTGGTTTTATGAAGATTTGCACCCAACACATTCAAAACAAATCAAAACCATTTTCACGATGCCAAGCGTAGATAACTTGGGCGATGACATTGTATTTGAGGCACAAATAGAAACGTGGGAAGGCTACGCCAATGACAAAGATGTATCGACTTCTGAATTAGTATGTTCGTGCGATCCCAACGACAAATTAGTCACGCCCATCGGCATTGGCGAAGAAAACTATACGCTTTTTGAAGACAGTCTATTTAACTATACCATCCGTTTTCAAAATACAGGAAATGACACTGCGTTTAACGTCATCATCCAAGACACCATCAACGAAAATTTAAATATAGAAACGTATCAATTTATAGCGAGTAGTCACGATGTCAATACAAAGATAAATGAATCTGAACGTACCATAGAATTTCAGTTCAATAATATTTATTTGCCCGATAGTAATGTCAATGAAATCGGCTCACATGGTTTCGTCAAATTTAGTATGGAAAGCAATCCAAATTTAGCAGAGAATACGTCTATTGAAAATACTGCTGGCATCTATTTTGACCTCAATCCGCCCATCATCACCAATACAACTCAAAACTTGATGGTTTCTGAACTACCTACTGCTTTAGAAGAAATTCCTGCAACTCCTTCATTCCAAATCTATCCGAATCCAAATACGGGGAAATTTACGATTGACAATCAAAACCAAAACATTCAATCTATCAAGATTTACAATGTCATAGGAAAGTTGATTCAAGAACATAAAGTCGATGGCAACAAAATTGACATAGACATAAATGCAAATTTAGACATTTATTTTCTTTCTTTAGAAACGAAAGAGGGTATTTTTGTTGAAAAGGTAATTATACAGTAAAAAAAGCATACGCACTACTATCTACTTTTTATTACGAAACTGTTGCTGTTTCCACAACAGTTTCTTCTTCAACACTTGTTGGTTTTGGTTTTAACGACACTTTTTTGAAGCACAAAAACAGCCAAATCAAAGCGGCTAAAATTAAGCTGACAAAAGGAATGCCAATGATATTGTTAAGGTAGTTAATGGCTTCCAACATATATTTATTTTCAAATCCGACACCAAATCGCTCATAGTAAATGGAGAATTTCAGTAGAAGCGACATGCCCATTTTTGCCATCATAAAAGCGTAGAGAAGCACGAAACCAATCAACAAAGATTTTAGTTTGGTTTTCCAATCCACAGGCGTTGCAAAAATGAGAGAGATGAAAAAGAGGAAGGAAAGTCCTGCCATATTCCATGTATTTAAAGGGAATTTGACGGGTGTTATTTTTGTTTTTTTGAGTCCTTTGGCTCTTGCTTCAGCCAAAGCTTTATTTTTTTGATGTTTGCTTGTTAAAATGCAGACTGTATCAAAGAGTTTATCTTTTTTTGAAGGTTTAATTTCTACCGCTCCTCCATCGCCAAAAGATTGATAGAAAACGCTGCTGCTGCTCCGAAAAAAATTGGCAAATTGTTCTTTCCCTCCTCCAAAATTAACACAAATAAGCAAAACAAAATAAATACCTAAAAACAGGAAAAAATGCTTTATAATTGGCTTTGATATTTTCATAGTTTGTTTTGGTCTATTTGGGTTTTGGGCAATGAATCAATCCACGTAAATAGGGCAACAATTGTAAGTGCAATAAACAGTATTTGCCAAATGCTTTCGTGCATTACATCAAACAAATTGGGTAAGTGAATACCCGTCATATAAAGGGTAACAATGCGAAAAAGGTTAAGCACTACTAGAAATAAAATACCATAACCCAATCCTTTTAGTTTCTGTTGTAGCGTGGCAGGATAGATAGCGATGGCACATAAAAAAATAGCCAATCCTTCAATCCCGTCACAACCATTTTTGATACTAATAGAAAAGGCAGTAGAAGTAATAACATCTTCATTTACCTTTACACCATATCCCATCAGGTTTAAAATCGCTCCGCTTATGTGTGCGTAGATTTGGGCTATTGGCGCAATAATTGTTTTTTGAATCAAAGGAGTTGCCCATAATAAATAAAAGAGTGCCATTAAACCCATAAATCGCAACAACAACCGATTAATCAACTGGCTATTGAACTTTTTATAGGCAATGGCGACTCTTTCCGCTAAAGTAGGAGTTATAGATATTGCTGAATTGGGTTCTTTGTTTTCTGTTGTTTCTTTATTTCCCATTGTTTGCTATTTTCTTTTGAATACAAGGGTTCTGTCTGCAACCATTTAGACCCGATAGTAGCGTTATGGCTTGTGGTTTTTGTGGTTTCAGTAGTTTGTGTGGTTGTATCTCGACTCCGCTTGATAATCCGTAAAAGCCATAGTAGCGGATAGCGGGACTTTCCGCCACGACGAAGGATATATCCGTTCTCTCCTAAAAAACATTATTTTTTATACAAAAATCACAAAGTAGCAATGAATTTATTAAAAAGGAGCGAAAGGTCAGCAGCTTCGTCGTCACATTTAGTCCTGCTATCCGTTCTTATGGCTAACCAAGCATCATAAATCACAGCAGAATCAAACCACAACACTAAGAACCAAGAACTACGGCACTTTGTTAGCCATACCACTTCTATCAGGGCTATTTTTCATGGTCTCAACTTAGAGCTTGTTGGGATTTTCAGATTTAAGTAGAAAATATGTCTTTTTCACCTTGCCTTTTTTTCAGCACCATAGTCCTGCTATGAACTGGTGTGCCAGCCCAGCTCAAAAAACGCTTCATTCAGTCAAAAAATCCATCATTTTAACTTTTAAATTCAAAGTCCCGATAAGCTCTCATAACTAAAGAAAGATAGAACATACAAATAATTGTACATTCTATCTTCTATTCACAGGTTTTTAATACTATTTTTCTGTATCATTCACCATCACCAAAAGGTGAATTAAGTATGCAAAAATTGGTCCTGCAATCATTGTTCCGATAATATCGGTCATTGTCAAGAAACCATAAATTGCAAATGTACCTGTTGCAGCAATCAAAGCGGCTGCTCCTACAAATGCAAAAGCTTTCATAAACAAAGATTTGTTGAAAGGGTAATTGCTTAAATTCATTGAATCTGACATGGTAAAACTTCTGTTGCTTCCTGCCAAACTTCCTTGACGAGTGATAACGGTAATGCTCACAAAAGTCAAAGTTAATAACATTAAGATGATTAAACCCCATTGAGACATTGTTGGAACGGCTGCAATCTCCCCACATTCTGGACAGTTTGCACCACCACAATCAACGCCTGTTTCGTCGCCATTCATCACACCATCATCACATGTTGCCATTGCCATACATTCTGGGCAAGTTGCACCACCGCAATCAACGCCTGTTTCGTCGCCGTTCATAATGCCATCATCACATGTTGCCATTGCCATACAATCAGGACAAGTTGCACCACCGCAATCAACGCCTGTTTCGTCGCCGTTCATAATGCCATCTTCGCAAGTTCCCATTGCCATACATTCTGGACAAGTTGCGCCACCACAATCAACGCCTGTTTCATCGCCATTCATCACACCATCATCACAGGTTGCCATTGCACAAGCAGGGCAAGTTGCGCCACCACAATCAACGCCTGTTTCATCGCCATTCATAATGCCATCATCACAGGTTGGATCTACTGTTACTTGACAAACATTGGGGCAAGAACCTCCACAGTCAATACCTGTTTCGTCGCCATCTTGAACACCATTAGAACATTCTAAGATACAAACGTCTGGTAATCTATTCCACATTTGAACACCATCACAACCAGGACTGATAAATTCAATACCCCATAAATTAGAGCTAGTTCCACAACCACTTTGATTTCCAACATTTAACAATACAATTGTACCATTAGGAGTTGTTGCAGGATCATCAGAAGATGCATCATAAGTAATATTACAGCCATAAAGCTCTAATAAACCTAAAGTAATACCTGGCTCCATACCAATGTAATCAATCTTCATAAGGAAGTCATCAAGACCATTAGGATCTTCAACACATTCGTATCGAACTTCTGCACAAAGCTCTAAGCCTCCACAAGTTCTAACATTTGAGCAAGAACCGCTATTGCTGTTGGTGTAGTTGGCACCTGGATAAGAGGATTGAGATATAAAATCTACATCTTCACCAAAAGGTCCTCCCTCTGGATCTGGAAATTCATCTAAATCATCAATAGGTCCTACGACCCAATTAGCAATATCCATTGTACCGCCATTTGGACATCTATCATTGTTAGAAAGAACCCAAGTATCTCCATAAAAAGCAGGATCATCTTCTGCAATCTCATCTGTAGCATTGGTCATAAAGTCTTCATCTTCATCTAAAGCTGCTACATAGCTCCCATAAATATCATCAATATTTCCTCTACAAAGAAGCAATACGTTCTTATCATCATCTACATTAAAGGTACCATCAACAACCTCAGAAATATCAACAGTTCCTTCCATAAAATCTAGGAAATTGTTGTCATCAGTGATGTTGAAGAAGTTATCTACAAGCCAAATACACTCCCCTGCTAAGAGCGGACCAGAGAAACCAGTTACTGAGCCATGTGGTGAACCATCTGAATTATAGCCAACGAACTCCGAATCTGAAAGGTTGCTATCCTCTGTTACAAGATGATAGATTGATAGGTCTGGAACATCATTAATAGCACAAATCTGAATTCCACGTCTACCGCTTGTTCTACCATTGACAATGGAAGAAATAACTACATTTCCGCAATCGGAGCATGGTGCATTTTGTGCTTGTAATTGTAAATCATATAAAAGAGTGACACATAAAAGTGCCAAAGTGAATAACATTTTTTTCATAAAACCAATGGTTTTTAATAATTAATAATTTAGAACATGTTTAATTTTGAATACACCGATTCCATTTTCATTTATATCTAAATGAATTATAATAGTAAGAATAAAACTTTATAAATTTATAAGTTATATTTGTATTATTATTACCTTATCGGTTAATTTTCAAACTGTTGTGCAAGGTCTATTTTATTCTTAAAAACACCAAGCACAAAAAAAGCAAATCATTAAATTTAACACAAGGCAGAACTACAACTAAACGACTAACAATCAATAACTTAGCAACACAATCAATTATACAAAGATGAACAAAAAAAACTACATTTTTCAGCTTATAAAGTCTATGAATCAAGGAGAAAAACGCTATTTCAAGCGATTTATATCCACTTTTGAAAGAAAAAATAAAATCTACCTTAAGGTGTATAATGCTATAGATAAGCAGAAAGAATATGATGAAAAAGCACTCAAAAAAAAATTTGAAAAAGAAAATTTTACCAAACATTTTGCTGTAACCAAAAACAATTTATACAATATTATTTTAAAGTCATTACGTTTTTATCACAGCAATGATAGCCCACATGAAAAAGTAAATAAACATAAGAGCAATTATATTATTTTGTACCATAAGGCACTTCATGAATTAGCTAGCAAAGAAGTTCAGAAGGCGAGTAAAATAGCAGAAGAAAATGAATTTTTTTTAGAGAAAGTACTATTGGCACATTGGCAAAATAATGAAGCACTTTTTGCGGAACTTTATTATAATATTGGTAATGCTGAAAAGAACTTAGATCAAACCTTAGAGTATATTGAAGACCTCAAACAATATCATTTATCTGTCAATATCTGTAGAAAAATAGAACTCTTTCAAATTCGTTACAATTTACGTACTCAAAAAGATCAAGAAGCTTTAGCTGAATTTATTAATAATCCACTATTCAAAGAAAGAACCTCTACCTTTTTTTTAGTAAACTACCATAAAATCGTGGCAAAAATTTCTTGTTATTCCTCTATGAAAGACTATGAAAAAGCCAATATTGAGAATAAAAAACTCATTGATTTAAAACTCAAAAATCCTCAAGTCCATCAAGCAAATCCATCACATTTATATGGAGATTATTATAATTATTTATATGCTTCTATTCGATTAATGCCTTGGGATAAAGTTGAACCCTTGATAGCTGAGTGTCTTAAAGCCTTAGGGGATATAAAGACTTCAAGATTTTCTCTATTTGACTATGATAGAATAATTTTTGATCTAAGTTTCTTTTTAAAATTAGAGCATTTTCTATTAGTAGGCAAAATTGATTGTATTCCTGCTACTTTAAGCAAAGTAGAGAAAGAATTTGTGCATGTCAAAGATGGCTTAGGTAAATTATACTTTTTACACTACCATTATAATTTAGCTTATGCACATTTTATGATTGGTTCTTATAAAAAAGCACAGGAGTACCTTGTTGAATTGTTAAATTCTCCTATCTTAAAAAGTAGAAAGGATTATTTAGCTGCCACCCATGTCTTAAATTTATTTACACACTATGAATTGGGCAATTTTGATTATTTATCGTATCAATTAAAAAACACAAAGCAACTGCTACAACGACAGGAATATCTTTATGGGTTTGAAGAAAACGCAATTGCCCTACTCTCCAAATTACATAAAGCTAAAACGAAAAAAGAAAGAACACTCATTTTAGAAGACTACCAAATCGTTTTCGATGATTTGGCGCAACGAACGTGGGAAATTGATGCCTTTGAACGCTTTAATATACAGTATTGGATTCATCAAAAGTTAGAAAATATCACAACTGATAAAAAAAAAGAGATGAGCAACCTCTAAAGGAACGTCTTTTCTCTCAATTTTATGGTTGAGACAGTGCCAACTAGCCCCGATAGTAGTGTTATAGCCTTCTTTAGTTTTTGTGGTTTTAGTAGTTTATGTAGTTTTTGTGGTTACTTTACCTTTATAGATTCGTTGTTGCTGGGCTATAGTAACGGATAGCGGGACTTTCCATAACGACGT
>Ga0209185_1000992_pt1 | contig 27205 bp, 20 predicted proteins | sample SidtaG_2_FD_187425 | JGI IMG/M metagenome (GOLD analysis project Ga0209185, IMG submission 187425) | Marine algal microbial communities from Sidmouth, United Kingdom - Sidmouth_Asex2 metaG (SPAdes) (version 2) | ecosystem: Host-associated > Algae > Red algae > Unclassified | place: Sidmouth... | reverse complement strand
TCGTCCAGGTCTCGACCTCCTGCAGGTTCGTCGGCTCGCCGTGGCCGGGAACGATGTGCTCGGCACCAAGCGCTGCGAACGCGTCCCAGGTCTCGATCCACGCGGCCGTGTCCGTTTCTTCGAACACCGGCAGAAGCCGCTGGTGGAAGGCGATGTCCCCGCTGATGACGAGCCTTTCCTCCGGCAACCAGGTGACGATGTCGCCAGGGCTGTGCGCGGGCCCGAGATGCAACAACTCGATGCGCATGCCGCCGAGCTCGATGACGCGCTCCTCGTCGAACGTCTCGTCGGGGAGCGCGAGCACCGTACCCATCGCCTTGTCACGATTGCGTCGGCGCATGCGCTCGAGGATCTCGTCGCCGTACGCCTCGATCTCCTCGACGGCGTCGGTATGTGCGATGACGGTCGCCCCCTGACCTTGCCAGTAACTCGTACCGAGCATGGCGTGACCCTGCCCGTTCTCGAGCACGACGTAGCGAACCGGCTCGTCCGTCACCGCACGGATCTCGTTGTGCAGCGCCTGCGCGAGCAACGCGTTGTCGCCCGCGTTGACGACGACGACGCCATCCCCGGTGACGATGAACGTGAGATTGTTGTTATGGCCCGAGTTCTCATACGTTGGCGGCGCCGTCGCTCCGATGGCGCTGTAGACGTCAGGGACAACCTGAACCGGGCGCCGAAACAGCATCGTGCCCGGCGCCTCGTCGGCTTGCGACAGGGGCAACCCTGCATCGCGCCACGCGAAGACGCCGTCCGCATAGTTACGAACGTTCGCGTAGCCCATGCGTGCAAGCGTCGCAGCGGCGAGCGGGCTCCGCTGATTCACCCCACAGTAGACGACGATCGGTGTCGCAAGATCCGGTACCGCCTCGCCGATCCTGAATTCAAGCCACCCACGGTTGATGTTCAGGTCACGTCGGTTCGAATCGATCGTGCCGCCGAGCGCCGCTATCTCGTCGGGCATACGCACGTCGATCAGTACCAGATCGGATTCGGAATCGATCGCCGCCTGCAGCTCCTTCGTGTCGATACTGGTGATCTCGTCCTCGATCGCGGCAAGGAAATCATCACCGTCGGACAGACGCTCTGCAGCCTGTACCTGCGCGGTCAGCGCGAGGCCCAGAGCCAAGCCGAAAAGCCCTCGGCCGGTTGATCGAGCGGGTATCGGAAAGGGCTCTGGACTCATGGACATGCCCGAATCTAGCCGATTTCACCGACTGATGCGAATAGATTCATGGGTAGTATCTGATTTCGGTTCTGCATCTAGCGCCAACGACAGCGATATAGCCGTACTCCTGCCAGGGCGCGATAGTCGACGCGGTCGAGCGGGCGGCAACAGGCGGCGCCACGTCCGGCTTATCCATCGAACACGCACGTGGTCTGAGCAAGAGCTCCAGGCCGAGTGGACGTTGTCAGATCAGTGTGCCATCAGTACAGGCACCGGCGTATCTCTGAGCATCTCGCGCGTCGTGCCGCCGAGTAGGGTCTCTCGCAGGCGCGTGTGATTGTAGGCACCCATGACGATCAGATCGGCGCCGAGATCAGCGGCGATCGAGGAGAGCGCGCTGCTGACCTTCGCCTCGCGGTTGACGACGCGTCGAGTGTCGGCATCGATGCCGTGTCGTCCGAGATGGGCGCGGATATCTGCCAGCGACTCGTCGCCGGCGGCCGGATTGACCGCGACGAGAGTGATGCGATGTGCCCGCTCGAGTAGCGGTAACGCGTCGTTGATCGCCCGAGTTGACTGACGCCCGCCATCCCAGGCAATGACAATGTGCCGGTCAAGTATGGTTGTCGGGATGCCGGGAGGCACCACCAGAACGGCTCGCGAGCAACGCTCGATCAGCTCACCATTGCTGATCAGCGGCATGCCCGCGAGCCGCTCCTCCTTCATCTTGTCGACAATGACGAGGTCAACGTAGCGGGCTGCATCGGTGAGTGGCTGGCTACCGGTGCCGAGCACCGCGTTCCACGCGGGCTCGCAACCGCGCGCCTCGGCCATCTGCAAAAAACTCGCCCGCACCTGATCGACGCGCGCCCTTGCAGTATCGGCATTGCCGCGTATCGACTCTTGCGGTATGCGTGCGTCGGAGTAGTTCGGAAACTCGACCTTCGAGATCACGTGCAGCCCGACAAGGTGTGCACCGTGTGCGACCGCGAGCGCGATTGCGACTTGTTGCGCGGTCTCGGTTCCTGAATCGACGTGAACAAGGAGATCCTTCAGTGCCATGGCGCGCTAGTCGGGTTTCGGGCGGGTGGGTCAGAGTATAGGAAGAGGGGCCTCAGGGGATACTCGTGAGTTCGCCGAGTCGTACCGAACGCCCACCCGCCGTGCGCTGTGCGATCTGGGCGAGCAGGAGCTCGGCGGAGGCAATCGCGTCAATCAGCGCGTCGTGCGCCACGTATCGCGGCAGATTGTATTGCGCGCGCAGGGCCGCAAGACGCAGAGTGCCAGATCCCGGTACGGTGTTGCGCCGCGCGAGTGCACGCCGTTCCAACTCGAGCGTGTCGACGATCGGCGCCACGAAGGGATGGTGATAGAGGCGTCGGCAGGCGCGATCGAGAAAGTTCTGTTCAATGCCGGCGTGGTGGGCGACAAGCACGCGCCCGGCCAACGCCTCGAGCAAGGGTGGCACTGCCACATCGAGTGCTACACCCGTTCGGGCTCGATCATCGAGAATGCCGTGGGTGACGGCTGAGGCTGCGGGGATAGCACCGGAGGGCCTGACGAGAACGTGATGACACTCGGCCAGGTGCACGGCATGATCGCGCACGAGTGTGTAGCCGATCGAGAGGATCTCGCCCGTCTCGGGGGCGAGTCCCGAGGTCTCGAAATCGAGCGCAAGGAACTCGATCTTCTCCGAGGCGCGATTCACCTGTGCGAACGGTGTCTTGTAGTAGGTCTTGAGTGGCCCGTCCGGCACGCGATCGAGCCACCAGCGTCGTTGCCGCTCGAGTGAGAGCAGACGACGACCGGGATTGCTTCGAACGAGTGCGTCGAGCATGACGATGTCAGCTCTTTCCGTAGCGCTGCGCAAGCGCACGCTGCATTGTGCGGACGACGACAAACGCATCCTTCAGGTGATTGCGTTCGAAGTGCGACAAAAGCGCCGGCGAGACGAGGTTGTCGGGTACCTCGCCCGAGTTCAGCTGACGCGCCTGATGCGCGAGTCGAACATTCGCGATGAAGGCGAGCGCATCGGTCAGATCTCGAGCGCCGCTCGCGCTGATCTCCCCGCTCGCGCTCGCCGCCTCGAGCCGCTCAAGGGTGTTGACCGCGTCAGCGCCGCTGGCGAGAGAGTGCACGCGGGCAAGATCGACTATCGGCACGACGCCGTCACGCTTGAGATCGAATACGGAATCGTTGCCGCTGCCTCTGCTCAGCACGAAATTCCTGAAGAAGCCAAGCGGCGGCTGACGAGAAAGCGCGTTGCCCGTAAGGTGGGAGAGAAAGATGGAGTTGCCGCGTGCACGCTCCAGTGCGAAGCGGCGAAGCGTGTCGACGAGTGCGCCATCACCGTAGACGTGGCGCATATCGAAGAACGTGCAGGTCAGCATCAGTGCGGCCGGGTCCGGCTCGTCGATCCATGTCGCGAAGCGCGACTTCCAACTATCGAGCGGGAGTCGCCACTTGGGGTTCGATGCCATCATCTCACCCGGGCAGTGCACTTGCCCACAGGCGTCGAGGGCGTCGCAGACACCTTGCGTCAGTGTCTCGAAGTACGCGCCGTGCAACTCCGGATCGTAGGCATTGTCAAGCACCAGTGCGTTGTCCTGATCAGAGGCGACGGTCTGCTCGCCACGCGCCTGTGAACCGGCGACGATCCAGGCATAGTCCACCGGCGGTGGCCCCGCCTTGCGCTCGGCCAGCTCAAGCAGACGCACGACGAGCGCGTCGGCCACGCCGGACAGGACGCGGCCGGTGCGCCCGGCCGGTGCCCCGGCCGCAGCGAGGCTGCCGAGCAGAGCGGGAACACGACCGCTCGCATCGATGAGCCCGTCAATATCTTCCTGACGGTGGATGTCGGCGGCGAGGTAGATCGCCGAGCTCGAGTGGCGCTCAAAGAAGTCTGATGTCGTCACGACGCCGGCCACGGCATCACCCTCGATCACCGGTAGATGATGGATGCGGTGACGTGCCATCGTCAGCAGTGCCTCGTAGGCGAAGGTGTCGATGTCGATCGTCACCGGCGCGCCGGTCATGATATCGCTGACCGGGCTTGCGGTATCGAGTCCGGCGGCGATCACGCGCAGTCGCAGATCACGATCGGTGACGATGCCGAACAAGTGCCCTTGCTCGACGATCAGCATAGAGGAGACGCGCTCGACACTCATGCGTTCGGCGGTCTCGCGCACGCTCGCCGACGGGGGCAGGTGAATGGGTTCGCGGGCGAGCACGTCACGTAGCAAGGTCGTCATCAGGTTCAAAGGCGTGTCGTCGCCGCCTTCGTCACGCTCGCGAATCGCGCCGCGCAGACGATCACCGCCTGGCGGCGCAAAGAACCATTCGAACGGTCGATGGCTCATGCACAGTCGGTCGACCACCGCGGCGGGAAGGCGGTAGAGCAACGAATCCTCGATAGCGACCGCGCTGACGGTACCCGTGTCGTGCGCGATGGCGCGGTAGCCGAGCAGGTCCCCCTCGCCGAGGCGGGCGAGCAGCTCCCCCTCTGCGCTCCTCAACTCGACCGCTCCGGCGCGAACGATGTTGAGTACCGCCTCGCCGTCATCGCGCTCGGGAATTGTGCCGTCCCGGCGGACATAGCGGATCGAGAGCTCGGCGGACACCGTGACCAACTCCTCGGATGGCAACTGATCGAACGGACGCTGCTGTCCGAGAAAATCGCCGATCTCCAGGAGTTCAACGTGCACGTCTACTCTCCGTATCGCTCGATTTGATTGCCCGAGTCGCGCGTTGTCTCTCCGCTACTCTCGTTGCCCGGGCTGCCGCCCGCGGCTACCTGCCCGGATCGCGCCTGATCGGGGCGCGGCAGTTCGAGTGCGAAGACGGTGCAGCCGGGCTCACTGTGCTCGACGTGCAAACGCCCGCCGTGATGCTCGGCGATCCGTCGCGAGATCGCAAGGCCGAGTCCGGTCCCGGCAGGCTTGCCGACACCGTCATCCTCGATCTGCTGGAACTTCTCGAAGATGCGTTCGGCATGCTCCGGCGCGATCCCCGAACCGTTGTCCTCGACCTCGAGCCGATAGACCTTCGTACTCTCGTCGAGGCGCAGCACGATGCGCCCGGACGCGGTGTTGCAGAACTTGGCCGCGTTCGAGAGCAGGTTGATCAACAGTTGTACGATCCGGTCACGATCGACCCGCGCGATCATCGGCGTCGAGGGGAGATCGCGTTCGAGATCGATTTCGCGCTCTCGCAACAACTGGCTGACGGCGGCGAGCGCATCGTCGACGAGCTCGCGCAAGTCGAGTTCCTCGACGTGCCAGTCCATGCGTCCGGATTCGATCTTCGCCAGATCGAGCACCTCGTTGATCAGGCGTGTCAGGCGTTCGGACTCCTTGACGACGATCTGCAGGAATTCCTCGCGCTGCGCGAGCTCCATGTCGCGGTTGTTCAGGAGGATCTCCGAGAATGCACGGATCGATGTCAGCGGCGTGCGAAGCTCGTGACTGACCGTCGCGACGAACTCGTCCTTCAGTCGGTCGAGCTCCTGCAGCCGCGTGTTCGCCGCACGCAACTCCGCCGTGGCGGTTTCGAGCTCCCGTGATTTCTGCTCGAGCCGACGGCTGTAACTTCGCACCTGGGAGGTCTCGTCGAGAATCTCCATGACGTCCTCGAGACTCGGCACTTCGCCCCCGGCGACGGAGCCGATCATCACGCGCGCCGAGGCGGCACCGATGGCCCCGGCCAGTATCTGCTCGGCAAAGGCGACCACGCTCTGATCGGCCCGATCGTGTGGACCGAGGGTCCGCTCGCGAGCCGCGGCCCACGCATCGAACTCGGTGCCCACACGACCCTCGCCGAGAAAGCGTCCGACGAGCTTCTGCAACTCCAGGACAGTGGCGTTGCCGTGCCAGATGGGCGTATCGAGCCGAGCCGCACCATCGCCGTAAACGTCGACGAAGCGTTCGGCCTGGATACGTTCGACGAGCGGCAGCGTGCGATACAGCGAGAGTCCGACGAGCAGGGCCGTGTTGACGAGAAGACTCCAGAACAGCGAATGGCTGATCGGATCGAATCCATCGAAGCCGAACAGCCGGTAAGGGTGGAGCAGGGCGAGGCCGAACGGCCCGTTCTCGAGAAATTCCGCCGGCAACCAGCCCGAGCGAGCGAAGCCGGGTATCAGGAGCGTGTAGAGCCAGACCAGGAAGCCACCCGAGAGCCCCGCGATCGCCCCGACGCGACTCGCACCCTTCCAGTAGAGACCTAACAGAACGGCCGGGGCGAACTGCGCCGCCGCGCAGAACGAGACAAGTCCGATCGTCACCAGCGCGTAGGATTCGCCGATGTAGCGGAAGTAGAGATACCCGAGCAACAACACGAGCACGATCGTTGTGCGGCGGATGCCGATCAGCAACCTCGCGGGGTCAAGCCTGCCTTCGAACGGTCGCCCGCCCACCCTGAGGAGCACCGGCACGACCAGATCGTTCGATACCATCGTCGAGAGCGCGATCGTGGCGACGATGACCATGCCGGTCGCCGCGGAGAGTCCACCGAGAAAGACGAACAGCGCCAGCCCCAGCTTCCCCTCGGCCATCGGCAGCGTCAGCACGTAGGTATCCGGGTCGACGCTTCCTTCAGGGAACAGCAGCGAACCGCCAAACGCGAGCGGGAGCACGAACAGGTTGATCGCGAAGAGATACAAGGGGAACAGCCAGGCGGCCTTGCGGACGTGATCCTCGTCGACGTTCTCGACCACGGCCACGTGAAACTGCCTCGGCAGGAACATGACGGCGAACATCGAGGCGAGCGTCAGCGCGAACCATCCCGTGTAACCCCCCGGCACGCTGCCCATCTGCATGCGACTCGCCAGATGGGGGTCGGCGAGCGCCTGAGAGAAGAGCGCCCCGGCGCCGTCGAAAAGCCCGAACGTCACGTATGCCCCGACGGCGAGGAACGCGACGAGCTTGAACAGCGACTCGAATGCGATGGCGGCCACCATCCCCTCATGGCGCTCGGTGACATCGATCTGCCGGGTACCGAAGATGGTGGTGAACGCAGCGAGCAGCAATGCGACGTACAACGCCGTGTCCTCCCACACCGCCTGTGCGTGCCCACCCGCGAGCTGCTCGAGATCGGGGTAGTGCCTCAGCACGATATAGCTGGTGGACACCGCCTTCAGCTGCAGCGAGATGTAGGGGAGGATGCCAATCACGGCAACGACGGTGACGAGTCCGCCGAGCGCCGTGCTCTTGCCATAGCGCGACGCGATGAAGTCAGCGATCGACGTGATGCGGTAGATGCGCGAGATGCGCACGATCTTGCGGAGAACGAACCAACCCAGCATCGCGCTCAGCGTCGGACCGAGGTAGATCGGCAGGAAACCCACGCCGGTCTCGGCGGCACGCCCGACACTGCCGTAGAACGTCCACGCCGTGCAGTAGACGGCGATCGAGAGCGTGTAGACGTAGGGATTGGCGATGAGACTGCGACCGCCGCCGGCCCATCGGTCGCCGAACCAGGCGATGCCGAAGAGTACACCGAGGTAGCCGAGCGAACAGAGCAGTATCGTGCTGTTGCTGAGCACCCGGCCTCAGTCTCGGCTGGAACGTCGAGCACTCGGCGTCGGTGTCCATGGCGAGGTACCGCGTTCGACGATCAGCGCGATCAGCGCGATGAGCACGGCCCAGGCGGCGAACAGATAGAGGAACAGAAGCGGAATGCCAAGCACGGTGTGCAGGCGATCGAACACCACGAGTAGCGGCGGATTGATCGCCAGCACGGCTAACAAGGCGAGCGCGACCAGGCGTTCGCCCTGACGTTCCCTTTGGCGTCCACCTTGGCGCGATGACGTGTTCACGCCGCTCCGGGCGATCGGGTCGTCACGCGAACCGGCGCCTGCGACAGGTCATTCAGGCCCCGTCGAGCAGGGCTTTCACCTTGGCGACCACCTCCTGGGTGGCGAAGGGCTTGGTGATGTAATCGTCCGCGCCCGCAGCGAGTCCCTTCTCGCGCTCGATATCGCGACCCTTCGCCGTGAGCATCAGAACCTGCACGTGCTTCCACGCATCGTTGGCACGCAGCGCTTCGCAGACGAGGTAGCCGTCAAGCTTCGGCATGGTGACGTCCAGCAGAATCAGATCGGGCACAGACTCGGCGACGGCGTCGAGCGCTTGCTGTCCGTCGACGGCGGTGCGTACCGTGTAGCCTGCTTGCTTCATCAAGAACTCGAGTGCAAGCGCGATGCTTTGCTCGTCATCGACGACGAGGACTTCATGCGTCATGTCGCGAACCTCTGGAGGCGTACCTCGGGAAGACCCCGGGGCGCAGTGCAATTTCAAGTGTAGCCGAAGTCGCCTCGACCCAACCGCGCTGGCGCCACGGAGACGCGCGACGGTATGGCCCTCCAAGTGAGCCGATCTCGTCACTGCCACGACCGACTCGTTCAGAGCAGGCGGTAGGGAAGGGTGCCACGAGCATTCTCGTTCACCAAGAGATCGCGCTTGAGCGGTGGGATCGCCCGCTGATGGCAGGACGTCCGCTCGCAGATGCGGCAGGATACGCCGATCGGCTCGAACGCCTGCGCACAGCCAGTATCGAGCCCGTCCGCGTACACCAGATTCGACGCATGCGAAATCTCGCACCCGAGGGCGAGCGCGTAGCGCTGAGTTGGACGTCCGAAGCCGTAACGCTGCTTGGTCACCGTGGTTGCAAGACACAGATAGCGAACGCCGTCGGGCGTACTGGCCAGCTGGCGCAAGATTCTGTCTGGCGTCTCAAACGCGCGGTGCACGTTCCAGAGCGGGCAGGCGGATCCGAAGCGCGCGAAACGCAGCCGCGTTGCGCTGTGCCGCTTGGTGATGTTGCCCGCCGCGTCCACCCGGGCGAAGAAGAACGGCACGCCCTTGTGTCCGGGGCGCTGTAGCGTACTCAAGCGGTGGGCGACCTGCTCGACGCTCACTTCGAATGCCACCGCCAGGTGTTCGAGATCATGACGGGCACTCGCGGCCGTTTCGAGAAAGCGTTCATAGGGGAGGAGCACCGCACCGGCGAAGAAGTTCGCGAGGCCGATGCGGCAGATCGCACCGGCCTCCTCGGTACGAAAGCCCGCCTCACCGACGATTCGCTCGAGCATTACTCCGTGCTCGAGGAGGGCAATCTGGAAGGCCAGTTGGAAATCGCGGGTCGCGGCAGATGACGCGCCGTCGATCACGAGCTCACGGGAGACAGGATCGAAGCGGCGAAGGGGTGCTCCGGCAAGGCCTCCCTCACTCGACTCCGGCGCCGCGATGCGTACCCGCACCGCGTGCTTGCTCTCGAGTCGCTCACAGAGCGCCGCCCCACGAGATCGGTTCTCGGTGGCAAGCGCTGTGGCGAGTGCCTCACCAGCAAGATCGAGGTCGTGAACGTAATTGTCGATGTAGTGGAAGTAGTCGCGCACTTCGTCGTACGGGCTCGGCTCCAGCTCGCCGCCGTGGCGCTCGAGAGTCAGGTCGAGTTCGACCAGCTGATCGGTGACGCGACGAAGCGTCTGGTGAGCCAGGAGAAAGGCCCGGGCGAAACTTGGTGAGCCCTGCGCGATCGATTCGAGCTCCTTCGGGTGCGAGCCGTGGGCCGCGAAAAGCGGGTCGGCAAGCGCCTCGGTCAGGTCGGCAAGTAGGCGATCGCTCTCGGCATCGGAGAGCGAGGCGATGTCCACACCGAACGTCTCGGAGAGCGCGATCAGCACTGGCACGGTGGCCGGGCGATGGTCGTTCTCGATCTGATTCAAGTAGCTCTTTGAGAGGCCGAGCCGGTCCGCGAAGTCCGGCTGGGTCAACTGATGACGTAGCCGAATCTCACGAATCCGGCGACCGATGAAGAGCTTTCGCTTACGCATGGTTCGCAAGTTCGCAATTCCCGAATTCCTAGTTTACACGATACTCCGAGTGGCTCGATTCCTCTTTACCGCCGATGCATTCGAAGATCAGAATGCGTGTTCCTGCAAGGCGTTACCCGCCGCGAGGTCGGTTCCGCAGGCCCTTTGTCGATGCTAACCCGGAGTCTTGCATGTTCGTCACCGCGCCATCCTCCACCCTTGACGCGCTCGATGCGCTCGATGCGCTCGATGCGCTCGAGATGTACGGCATCACACGCAAGCTCCCCTTTCGCGCGGCAGTCATGGAGTTCGAGACATGAGTGATGCGATCGAAATCTGGCGCGCGCTGGCCGCCGAGGAGCTCAAGGGCCGCGACCCCGCAACGCTCGAGCGGCATCGGCCGGAGGGCGTGACGGTCAAGGCGCTCTATACGGAAGCTGATTTGCCCGAAGCGGCCGCGCAAGCGGTGCCGGGCGTGGCGCCGTTCACGCGCGGCATACGCGCAACGATGTACGCCAATCGTCCCTGGACGATCCGACAGTACGCGGGGTTCTCGACCGCAGAAGCATCCAACGCCTTCTACCGGCGAAACCTCGCAGCCGGGCAGAAAGGGCTCTCCGTTGCCTTCGATCTCGCCACCCACCGCGGCTACGACTCGGATCACCCGCGGGTTGCCGGTGATGTCGGCAAGGCAGGTGTCGCGATCGACTCGGTCGAGGACATGAAAATCCTGTTCGACCGCATTCCGCTTGACGAGATGTCAGTGTCGATGACGATGAACGGGGCGGTGATTCCGGTCCTCGCCATGTTCATCGTCGCAGGCGAGGAACAGGGAGTCTCGCGGGAGAAGCTATCGGGAACCATCCAGAACGATGTCCTCAAGGAATTCATGGTGCGGAACACTTACATCTATCCGCCCGAGCCCTCGATGAGCATCGTCGCCGACATTATCGGCGAGACCGCCCGTACGATGCCTCGCTTCAACTCCATCAGCATCTCGGGCTACCACATGCAAGAAGCGGGTGCCACGCTTGCACAGGAACTCGCCTACACCCTTGCCGACGGCATCGACTACGTGCGCGCGGCACTGGATTCGGGGCTGGACATTGATGCCTTCGCGCCGCGGCTCTCCTTCTTTTTCTGCATCGGCATGGACTTCTTCATGGAGGTGGCCAAGCTTCGCGCAGCGCGCACGCTCTGGGCGGAGATCATGCTGGGGCTCGGTGCGCAAGACGACCGCTCGTGCATGTTGCGTACGCATTGCCAGACGTCCGGGGTTTCGCTGACCGGGCAGGATCCGTACAACAACGTCGTGCGCACCACCGTCGAGGCGATGGCGGCGGTGCTCGGCGGCACGCAGAGTCTGCACACCAACGCCTTCGACGAGGCGATGGCGCTGCCGAGCGAGACCTCGGCCCGGATCGCGCGGAACACCCAACTGATCCTGCAGCACGAGAGTGGCGTGAGCGACGTCGTCGATCCGCTCGGTGGTAGCTACTACGTCGAGTCGCTTACCGCCGCGCTGGTCGCCGAGGCGCGGATCGCCATCGACGAGATCGAGGCCATGGGAGGCATGACCCGCGCGATTGCCGACGGGCTCCCGAAGCGACGGATCGAGGAGGCCGCGACGCGCCGACAGGCGCGAGTCGATCGGGTGGAGGACGTGATCGTCGGGGTCAACCGCTATCGGCTCGACGACGAGGCGCCGGTAGAAATTTTGTCGATCGACAACGCCAAGGTGCGGAAGGCGCAGATCGCGAAGCTTGCGGCGGTGCGGGCGTCGCGTGACGAACAGCGCTGTGCCGAGGCGCTCTCGCGACTCGAGCGGGTCGCGCGCGAGGGGTCGGTCGCGGGAAACCTGCTCGATGTCGCGGTCGATGCGGCACGAGCGAGAGCGACGCTCGGGGAAATCAGCGCTGTCATGGAGGCGGTGTTCGGTCGCCACGAGGCGCGTGTCGAACTCGTCGCCGGCATCTACGCAAAAGCCTACGCGGGGCATCCGGAGTTCGATCTGCTCGAGCGCCGGATTCAGGATTACGCGCACGAACATGCGGGCCCGCCACACGTCCTGATGGCCAAGATGGGACAGGACGGTCACGACCGGGGAGCGAAGGTCGTGGCGAGTGCGTTCGCCGACCTCGGCTTCCGGATGACGTCGTCGGCGCTGTTCGAGACACCGGCGGAGATCGCGACCCGGGCGATCGAGGAGGACGTCGACGTGATCGGCGTGTCCTCGCTGGCGGCTGGCCACCGGACGCTGGTGCCCTTGCTCATCGGTGCACTCGCCGAAGCAGGACGGAACGACATCCGTGTGGTCTGCGGCGGGGTGATCCCCGAGTGCGACCACGCGTTCCTGCGTGAGGCCGGTGTGGCGGAGATCTTCGGCCCCGGCACGAACGTGCTCGAGGCGGCAGCATCGGTCATGGGGCACGTCGAGGGCTTGCGGAGAAATCGATGACGGCGCTTGCAATGAATGGATTGGCAGGCCCGGCGGGTGCGGTCGGTGCCGGTGCCCGGCACGTCAGAACGCTGGAAGCCGCGGTCAATCGCCGCACCGCGAGCGCGCGTGAAAGCGCGGTTCGACGCAGGGACAAATGCGTGGCCGATGTTGGCGCGATGGCTGAACAGGTCGCCCTTGCCGGCGGCCCGATCGGCTTGATGCTCGCCTTCCAGGGCTGGGCAATCGATGCCGCGCAGCGCCAAATTCTCTTTCTCGACACACTTCAGAAGCGGGGTGATCAGTTCCTCGAACACGAGGCTGCGGACGCACCACCGGTGCTGGCCTTCGACTACGAACTGGTGCTCGACGGAGCGACGCTGCCGCGTCCGTGCAACTACTGGCTGCTTCGCATCGATGCGCCTGAGGGCATCGATGTTGATGAGGACAAGCGGCCTTTCATCATCGTCGATCCACGGGCCGGGCACGGCGCTGGCATCGGTGGGTTCAAGGCGGATAGTCAGGTCGGTGTCGCCCTGCGCAGCGGTCGGCCGACTTACGTCGTCGCGTTCCGTCCGATGCCCGAGCCGGGGCAGAGCATCGCCGACGTGACCGAGGCGGAAGCGACATTCGTGCGTCTGGTTCGCGAGCGCCACCCCCGTTCGCCCGAACCTGTCCTGATCGGCAACTGCCAGGGTGGCTGGGCGGTGGCGATTCTCGCGGCGACCCACCCCGAGCTGACCGGTCCGATCGTGCTCTCTGGCGCGCCGATGGCGTACTGGTCCGGCACGGTCGGACAAGACCCGATGCGCTACGGCGGTGGCATTGGCGGCGGGGCGCTGCCCGCAATCCTGCTGTCGGACCTCGGCGGCGGGTTGTTCGACGGGGCGTACCTGGTCGATAACTTCGAGGATCTGAACCCCGGACGTACGCGATTCAGAAAGTATGTCGATCTCTATACGAACATCGACACGGCAGAGCAGCGCTTCCTGGACTTCGAGCGTTGGTGGGGCGGGCTGCACCTGATGAACGGCGAGGAGATGCGCTGGATCGTCGAGAACCTCTTCGTCGGCAACCGCCTGGTCACGGGCAAGGCCGAACTCGAGCCGGGCCGACCGATCGATCTCAAGGCGATTCGCGCGCCGATCGTCGTTTTCGCCTCGATGGGTGACAACATCACCCCGCCCCCTCAGGCGCTGAACTGGATTGTCGACACTTACACGGACGAGAGCGAGATAGAGATCCGCGGCCAGCGAATCATCTACACCGTGCACGAGGAGGTCGGTCATCTCGGTATCTTCGTCTCTTCCTCGATAGCCACGCGCGAGCACACCGAAATCGCCTCGATCCTCGACACGATCGAGGCGCTGCCGCCCGGACTCTACGAACTGATCATCGAAGATGTCGTCGGCGAGGGCGACAGCAAGCGCTTTCGCGTCAGCTTCGCGCGGAGGAAAGTCGCGGACATCGCCGCCCTCAACGACGATCGGACTGACGAGCACGCGTTCGCTGCGGTGGCCCGCGCATCGGAAACGGCGACGGCTCTGTACGAGTCGTCCATCAGACCGATCGTGCGTGCAATGACGACGCCTGTGACGGCTGCAACAAAACGCGCACTGCACCCGCTTCGAGTCAAACGTTCAGCATTCGCGAGCACGAATCCCTTCATGGCGTGGTTACCGACGGCAGCCGCTCGGGTACGCGAGGAGCGTCGTACCGTCGAATCGGACAATCCATTCGTGCACGCCGAACGGGCGTGTGCGGACCTGCTCGAGAGTGGTCTCGACGGACTTCGCGACCTCCGCGAGCTCGCGATGGAAACCACGTTCTTCGCGGTTTGGGGGAACCCTCTCGCTGCCAGCTACGGCGCGCCGCATGTGCGCAAGCAGAGCCCGGTTTCGCTCGAGTCTCTGCGCCGCCTCCCCGAGGTTGTTGGCGCGCTCGAGCGCGTCAGCTCTGGCGGCTATGCCGAGGCGCTGATTCGGATGCTCGTGCTGATCGCCGCGACGCGCTCGAGCGGCGTGCGCCGGAGCCGTCTCGCGCGCTCGTTCGAGGTGCTCAGCACGCACGATCCCTTCGTGTCGATGGACACCGCTTTGCGAGCTCACGTCGTCCACGAGCAAAGCCTGATCGTGCGGTTCGAGCCTGCGCGAGCGCTCGAGACCCTACCGGACCTCCTGACGGTGAAGCAGGATCGCGAGCGTGCTCTGGAGACGGTCGACTACGTTGTTGGTGCCGCGGACGAAATGGATGACGCTACCGCAGAGTATCTCGAGGAACTGCGGCTACTACTGACCTAGCTGCGAGCACTACCGATTCTGCAGGATCTCGCCCTTCACACGTTGACCTTCGCGCGGCTCGACGCGCACACTTTTGATTGAAACATTGTGTGTCGAGCAATTCACAAGTCGCGACAAAGGAGTTCAAGCATGTCCGATACGATGCGTTCCGTCCCCGAGGCTGCCGCTGCCAGAGCCCACGTCGACGACGCCGGGTACCGCGCGATGTATGAGGCGTCCGTCACCGATCCCGAGGCGTTCTGGGGCGAACACGGCAAGCGGCTCGACTGGATAACGCCCTACACGACGGTCAAGAACACCACGTTCGCCTACCCCGACGTCTCGATCAAGTGGTACGAGGACGGCGTCCTCAATGTTTCCGCGAACTGCATCGACCGTCACCTCGAGACACGCGGGGATCAGGTCGCGATCATCTGGGAAGGGGACGATCCCTCGTCCGATGCGCGCATCACCTACAAAGAGCTCCACGAGAACGTCTGCCGCCTGGCCAACGCCTACAAGTCGCTCGGTGTCGGCAAGGGGGATCGCGTGATCATCTACCTGCCGATGATTCCCGAGGCGGCCTACGCGATGCTCGCCTGCGCCCGGATCGGTGCGATTCACTCGATCGTGTTCGGGGGTTTCAGCCCCGACGCGCTCGCCGACCGCGTCAGGGGTTCGGCCGCAAAGCTCGTCGTCACCGCCGACGAGGGCCGTCGCGGTGGGCGCAAGGTGCCGTTGAAGGCGAATGTCGATGAGGCCCTCGGCAAGGTCGATCACGAGGTACGCACGCTCGTCGCCAAGAACACTGGTGGGGACGTGGCGATGCGAGACGGGCTCGACCTGTGGTACCACAAGGCGACCGCGGCGGCTTCGGCCGATTGCGCCCCCGAGCCGATGAACGCCGAGGATCCGCTTTTCATCCTCTACACCTCCGGCTCGACCGGCATGCCCAAGGGGGTCGTGCACACGACGGGCGGCTACCTCGTCTACGCCTCGATGACCCACCAGTACGTGTTCGACTACCACGACGGCGATGTCTACTGGTGTACCGCCGACGTCGGCTGGGTGACCGGGCACAGCTACATCGTCTACGGCCCGCTCGCCAACGGGGCGACCACGCTGATGTTCGAGGGCGTGCCGACCTACCCCTCGCCGTCGCGCTTCTGGGACGTCTGCGAGAAGCACTCGGTCAACGTCTTCTACACCGCGCCGACCGCGATCCGGGCGCTGATGGGCGCAGGGGACTCACACGTGGAAAAGGCGGACCTGTCCGCACTCAAGGTACTCGGTTCGGTCGGCGAGCCGATCAACCCCGAGGCCTGGAATTGGTACGACCGCGTGGTCGGCAAGGGACGGTGCCCGATCGTCGATACGTTCTGGCAGACCGAGACCGGCGGTATCCTGATCTCGCCGCTTCCCGGAGCGACAGCGACCAAGCCGGGTTCGGCCACGCGCCCGTTCTTCGGCGTGCAGCCGGTCATTCTCGACGCCGACGGCGTCGCGCAGGAGGAGACTGTCGCCGAGGGTGTCCTCTGCATGAAGGACAGCTGGCCTGGGCAGATGCGCACCGTCTACGGTGATCACGAGCGTTTCGTGTCGGCCTACTTCGAAATGTTCAAGGGCTACTACTTCACCGGCGACGGCTGCCGCCGTGACGCTGACGGTTACTACTGGATAACCGGACGGGTCGACGACGTCATCAACGTCTCGGGACATCGCATGGGAACGGCTGAGGTCGAGTCGGCGCTCGTCGCTCATCCGAAGGTGTCGGAAGCGGCCGTTGTCGGCTACCCGCACGAGATCAAGGGGCAGGGGATCTACGCCTTCGTGACACTGATGAGCGGCATCGAGGAGTCTGACGAGCTCAAGAAGGAGCTTGTCGGCTGGGTCCGCAAGGAGATCGGCCCGATCGCCTCCCCCGATCTTATCCAGTTCGCTCCTGGGCTGCCGAAGACGCGCTCGGGCAAGATCATGCGGCGCATCCTCCGCAAGATCGCCGAGAACGATCCGGACTCGCTCGGCGACACCTCGACGCTCGCCGATCCCGATGTCGTCGAGCACCTCGTCGAGCACCGCGCCAATCGCGGATAGCGGCCTGGAAGGATGATCGCGCCGTCGGTCAACGGCGGCCATCACGAGTACTGAAAGACGCGAGGGTACCGACGACTATGAGTGACAAGCGCGAAGTGGTAGTGACCAGCGGTGTGCGCACGGCAATCGGCGACTATGGAGGTAGCCTGAAGGATCTCCCACCGTGCGATCTAGCCGCCCAGGTGGTCCGCGAATCGGTGCGACGCGCAGACATCGACCCGGATAGCGTGGGCCATTGCGTGTTCGGCCACGTGATCCACACCGAGGCGCGTGACATGTACCTTGGACGGGTAGCGGCGATCGACGGTGGCCTCCCTCGCAGCACCCCGGCACTCACGGTGAATCGCTTGTGTGGCAGTGGCCTGCAGGCCATCGTCTCCGCCTCCCAGCAGATCGAGCTTGGCCACTGCGACACGGCGGTCGCTGGAGGCGCCGAGTCGATGAGCCGCGGACAGTACTGGTTGCCGGGACAACGCTTCGGTCAGCGAATGGGCAACGGTCAGGTGATCGACGCCATGGTCGGCGCACTTACTGACCCATTCGACGGCTGCCACATGGGCATCACGGCCGAGAACGTGGCGGCGAAGTGGGATATCAGCCGTGAGGATCAGGATGCGCTGGCTGTCGAAAGTCATCGTCGCGCGCGTCACGCCGTCGAGGCGGGGCACTTCGACGAGCAGATCCTTCCGCTGGAGATAAAGCGCAAGCGCGAGGCCGTCTCCTTCGAACACGACGAGCACGTGCGCGGTGACCTCGACATCGAGGCACTGGCGAAGCTGCGCCCGGTGTTCGACAAGGCAGGGTCCGTCACAGCAGGCAATGCCTCGGGCATCAACGATGCGGCTGCCGCCGTGACGCTGATGGAGCGTGGCGCGGCCGAACGCGCCGGCGCGAAGCCGATGGCACGTCTCGTCGGATATGCCTTCGCAGGCGTCGACCCGAAGTACATGGGCATCGGTCCGGTGCCAGCCATTCGGAACCTGCTCGAACGCACCGGTCTCGCCATCGATGATTTCGATGTCATCGAGCTGAACGAGGCCTTCGCGGCACAGGCACTTGCCGTCGCGCGCGATCTCGAGCTGCCGATGGACAAGGTCAATCCGAACGGTAGCGGCATCTCCCTCGGCCACCCGGTCGGTGCGACCGGTTGCATCATTACCGTCAAGGCGCTCTACGAGCTGGTGCGCACTGGCGGCCGCTACGCCCTCGTCAGCATGTGCATCGGTGGCGGTCAGGGTATTGCGGCCGCTTACGAGCGACTGTGAGAGCGATATGACGCCAGCCACGCCGACAGGGAATGCATCCACAGGTACTTACGAAGCGCTCTATCGTCGCTCGCTGAGCGCACCCGAGGCGTTCTGGGGTGAGCTTGCCGAGTCGCTTCACTGGCACCGCCGCTGGGAGTCCGTACTCGACCGTCGTGACGCGTCAACATACCGGTGGTTCGCTGGCGGCGAACTCAATACCTGTTACAACGCTCTCGATCGCCATGTCGATCGAGGGCGCGGAGCGCAGGCCGCGCTGATCTACGACAGCCCGGTCACCAACACCCGGCGGACCTACGACTACGCAGAGCTGCGTGACACCGTGGCGAAGCTTGCCGGTGCGCTTCGTGTTCGCGGTGTCGAAAAGGGTGATCGGGTGATCATCTACATGCCCATGGTTCCCGAAGCGGTGATGGCCATGCTCGCCTGCGCCCGGCTCGGCGCGATTCACTCGGTGGTGTTCGGGGGCTTCGCGGCCCAGGAGCTTGCCGTGCGCATCGATGACGCGACGCCGAAACTGATACTAAGCGCCTCCTGCGGTATCGAGGGAACTCGCGTCATCGCCTACAAGCCCTTGCTCGATGCGGCGATCGATCTGGCTGCTTACAAGCCCGACGGGTGTCTTGTACTGCAGCGTGAACAGGCCGAGGCGCAACTGATCGACGGGCGTGATGTCGACTGGCGGGAAGCCGTCGAGGCTGCCGAGGCGTGCGAATGCGTACCCGTGGCCGCCACCGACCCGCTCTACATTCTTTACACGTCGGGCACCACCGGGCAACCCAAGGGGGTGGTTCGTGACAACGGGGGGCACGCGGTCGCGTTGAAGTGGAGCATGGATGCGATCTATGACATGCAACCCGGCGAGGTGTTCTGGGCTGCGTCGGACGTAGGCTGGGTAGTCGGGCACTCCTACATCGTCTACGCCCCACTGCTCCACGGGTGCACCACGCTCGTGTACGAAGGCAAGCCGGTCGGCACCCCGGACCCGGGTGCGTTCTGGCGCGTGATCGCCGAGCACAAGGTGAGTACGCTCTTCACCGCACCGACCGCTTTCCGCGCCATCAAGAAGGAGGACCCGAACGCCGAATACCTCGCGGGTCACGACATCGGTTCGCTACGCGCACTGTTTCTTGCCGGGGAACGCTGTGATCCGGACACGCTCGCCTGGGCCGAGCGCATCCTCGAAGTGCCCGTCATCGATCACTGGTGGCAGACCGAAACGGGCTGGGCAATCGCGGCCAACTGCCTCGGTATTGCGAAGCTCCCGATCAAGGCCGGATCGCCCACGCGAGCGGTGCCGGGCTACGACGTGCGCATTGTCGACGAGGCTGGTGAGTCGGTGCTGAACGGCACGATGGGCAACATCGTCATCAAGCTGCCGCTGCCACCCGGCTGCCTTCCCACGCTGTGGGGCAACGATGCGCGTTTTCGGGAGGCCTACCTCGACACCTTCCCTGGCTACTACCTGACCGGGGACGCAGGGTACGTCGACGATGACAACTACCTGTACATCATGAGCCGCACCGACGACGTCATCAACGTTGCCGGGCATCGATTGTCCACCGGCGCGATGGAGGAGGTACTTGCCGCGCACCCGGACGTGGCCGAGTGCGCGGTGATCGGTCCGGCCAACGCGCTCAAGGGTCAGATTCCGCTCGGCCTGGTGGTGCTCAAGAGCGGTGTACAGCGCCCCGAGGCCGACATTGTCGACGAGTTGATCAGTGCCGTTCGACAACAGATCGGTCCGGTTGCTGCGTTCAAGCAGGCCGTGGTCGTGTCGCGTTTGCCAAAGACGCGCTCGGGCAAGGTGCTGCGGGCAACGATGAAGCAGCTCGTCGATGGCGTGGACTACAAGGTTCCGCCGACGATCGATGATCCGCTTATTCTCGACGATATCGCGGAGTCGCTCCGGGCGCTCGACAGGCCTCGGCAGTGACGCCCGCCACAGCTCTCGATACCGTCGTTCTCGCCACGCGATACCGCTCGATACACGGAGTATCCAGATGCGCATGATCCTGTTGGGCTGCCCCGGGGCAGGCAAGGGCACGCAGGCGGCGGCACTCACGTCGCGTTACGCCATCTCCCAGATCTCCACCGGCGACATGCTGCGTGCGGCGATCAAGGCGGGGACGCCGCTTGGCGAGGAGGCGAGGGCGGTTATGGAGCGCGGTGATCTCGTTTCGGACGAGATCATCATGGGGCTCGTCAGCGAGCGTATTCGTGAGGCCGACTGCGCGAACGGATTCCTGTTCGACGGCTTCCCCCGCACGCTGGCTCAGGCTGATGCGCTGCGGGCTGCCGACGTCGCGATCGATGCCGTCGTCGAGATCGACGTCGACCCCGAGCAGATCGTCCGGCGCATGAGCGGGCGGCGCATCCACGAGCCCTCCGGGCGCGTCTACCACTTGGACTACAACCCGCCGATACGCGAGGACCGGGACAACGAGACCGGTGAGCCACTGACTCAGCGAGAGGACGACACCGAGGCGACGGTGCGCCACCGCCTCGACGTCTACGAGCAGCAGACCGCACCCCTCAGACGTTACTACCGAGAGTGGTCTGAGGGAGATGACACTTCCGCGCCCGCCTATTTGAAGATTGACGGTCGTGGTAAGGTCGAGGTAATCACCCGAGCGATCATCGACGGCATCGACGGCATCGAGCAGCGAGCTCCAGCGCCCTCCTGAGTGTGTTTCTGCGAATCCTGCTCCCCGAGCAACTCGCCACCACGTTGTGTCTCCCGACCCCCAGCGCCGTCAACGAACGCGTGCCTAGAATGCGTAGGGTCGAAAACCGCGATGGTGCTCATCGATCGTGAGCGGTTTGGCCGTCGGCGGAAACGCGCGCTGGACGCAGTCGAGTCGCTCGCAGGCGCGACAGCTCGGACCGATAGGCACTACTGCATCCGGGTCACCAAGATCCACACCCGTGGCGTAGATCAGCTGTGTGGCATGCTCGACGCTGCAACCGAGTCCGACGGCGAATTCCCTTCGCGGATCCAGATGACCGCCGGCTGATTTCGTGACTGTGCGGGCGAGACAGAAGTAGGTTTCGCCGTCGGGCATTTGCGCTACCTGCGTCAGGATCTTGCCCGGTGTCGAGAAAGCATCGTGCACGTTCCACAGCGCACACGCACCGCCACTGCGCGCGAAGTGGAAAGCCGACGCGCTCTGACGCTTGGAGATGTTTCCGGCCTTGTCCACGCGAACGAAAAAGAAAGGAATACCCTTCGCCCCCGGACGTTGCAGACTGCTCAGTCGATGGCACACCATCTCGAAACTCACGCCGAATCGCCGCCGCAACTTCTCGATGTCGTAGCGCTCCTGTCGGGCTTCGGCGAGTAACGCCTGGTAGGGCATTCGCAATGCCGCTCCGTAGTAGTTGGCCAGACCCACCCGGCACACCGTCGCCGCCGCTGCACTGGCGAAGCCTGCGTCTCCGATGATTTCGCTCATCAGCTCGCCATGCTCGAGCAGACCGATCTGGTAGGCGGCGCAGAAGGCTCGACGTGCCGGCGTCTGGCGCGCTGACAAGGTGAGCGTGTTGGTGCTGACGTCGAAGTGGCGCAGCGCGGCGTTACACGTTCGCTCGTCCGTTTTCACGCAGCGGACATCGTGTCGCGAGGCGAGGTAGCCGAGCAAATCATCCTCCATGTGCCCGATGCGGAACTGCTGCTCACTCTGCAGCTGCTCGGCGGCCTGATCGAGCTCATCGATGTAATTGTTACGCGCGAAGAAGAAGTCTTGCACCTCTTCATAGGGGAACTGGGCGCCGCTTGGTGCCCCCGCTCGATCGGCGCCGATCTGCTCGACGAGCTCCTGTCCGCGTCCGGCACTCTCGAGATAGGCCCGATGCAGCGTGATGAAGCGCTTCACCAGCGCTGGCGACACGCCGACCACTTCGCGTAGCTCGCGTGTATCGACAAGTTGGCCCTGAAACAGAGGGTCGTTCAGAATTTCGTCGAGCTCGGCGGCCAGTCGATCATCATCGGCGTCGGAGAAGGCCTGCAAATCGGTTTCGTAGGCTTCACTCAGCTTCAGGAGAACGGTGGCAGTCAGCGGTCGCTGGTTGTTTTCTATCTGGTTGAGATAGCTCGGTGAGATGCCGAGTTGTGTGGCGAAGTCGATCTGCTTGAGCGCCTGCTGCTCGCGAAAGCGTCGCAGTTTGGGACCCGAGTACAGTTTACGGTTCATCCGGACACGTTCCCTGTTTGGCCTGGCACGCCGATGTTGCAAATTTATCATACGAACGAAATTTGCATTTGCTAATTTACATCTTATATTTCATCAACTTATGGATTTCTTGCGAATTCCGTAGGCATTATGTTGGCTGTATTCTGCAATGTGCCAATCCGCCCGAATGACGCAGCTCGATACTCAAACGCTTTTATCCGTACTGAGCGCTCCCGCGCTGGTGTGCACGCGTGGTGGCACGGTGATCGGCCTGAACCCGGCGGCGAGCACGTGGCTCGATATCGACGGGGTGGTGGCGACCGGGCAATCGCTCGGTGATCTTCTGCATGCGCCGCTCGAGAGCCTGACCGGATTCGTCGAGCGCTGCTCGCATGGTGGCCAGGGTGTCTGCAACGGACACGTCTATCGTCGTGGCGATCGCTCACTCGGCGTCGCAATGTCCTGTCACGCCCAGCAACTTCGCGGGACACGCCCTGACGAGTCCCTGCTGCTCGTTTTCGCGACCGACACCCGAGTGCGCGACGAGCCGAAAGTGCAGGCCCGGCAAAAGGGGGCTGTAGAGCTACACGATCAGGACGCACTGAGCGAAGTCGCATTGAGCGAAGTCGCACTGAGCCTGGTGCACGAGGCCAATCAACCCCTGACGGCCATCGCTACCTACGCTCACAGCTGTCGGCGGTGGTTGGACGCCGGGCGAAGCGATCATCCGAAACTGATCCCGACACTGGACAAGATCATCGAGCGAGTGCACGCGACCGGGCGGATGATCAGCAGTCTCAAGGGACTTGTGCACGGTCGTGATGACGACTGTCGGCCGTGCGATCTCAATCAGCTGGTCGGCGAGTCGCTCGATGTGCTCGCCCTTGATCCGCGCGTCGAGCGTTGCACGATCGAGTCGCGACCGGGCGCCGATGCCTGTCCCGTTCTCGTCAGCCCCGTGCAGATCCAGCTCGTGTTGATGAATCTGCAACGCAACGCTCTCGAGGCAAGTCTGGCGGCGGAGGGGAGCGACGCATGGGTACGCGTCGCCGTGACAGTCGATACGGAGTACGCCTGGGCGACGTTGAGCGACTCGGGCGCGGGCGTGACGCACGAAGCGAGTACGCAGCTCTTTCAGCCCGTCATGTCGGGCAAGTCGAACGGACTCGGGCTCGGACTTGCCATCTGTCGCTGGCTCGCGATCGCGAATGCAGGTCGTGTCGACTATCACCCGGGGGTGCCGAACGGGGCCTCGTTCCGGCTCTCCTTGCCGATCGCGCGGTGAAGGCGAGATGACACAATCGACCGTTGTGGTGGTAGACGATCACGATGCGATGCGCGACGCATTGCTGACCCTGCTCGAGAGCGTGGATATCGACGCGATCGGTTTCGATTCGGGCGAGCGTCTGCTCAAGGAGTTCGATAGCGAGCGTGTCGGCTGTGCGGTCATGGATGTGTGCATGCCTGGCATTGGTGGCCTCGCGCTCGCCCATAAACTGCACGAGCGATGCCGGCGACTACCGATTGTCTTCATCAGCGCCCATGCGGATGTGCGACTCGCGGTCGAAGCGATGCGCGCAGGCGCAGAGGACTTTATCGAGAAGCCGTTTCGCGATCACGAGGTGATCGATCGCGTGCAACGCTGCCTCGAGCTCGATCGCGAGCGGCGCGTGATTTCGCGCCGGGTTAGCGATGTTCATGAGCGTCTGAATGCACTCAGCGCACGCGAGCGGCTGGTGCTCGAGCGGATGCTGCGCGGTGAGCCGAACAAAGAGATCGCCGCAGGCTTGTATCTCAGCCGACGCACGATAGAGACGCATCGAGCTCATCTGATGAAGAAGATGAAGGCTGATTCGTTGGCCACGCTGGTAAGCATGGTGACGTGGGCCAAGGCGGTCGATTTCGGTCGTTGATCCCTGTCGATGGCTCGCGGTTCGAGCGGCGGATGAGGAGCACTCAGTAATTACCGCAATGATTCAGGTAGTCCCCCCATGGAGCTCGATCGGAGTGCGCGTGTAGTCTTTAATTCGTTTAAACCTCAGCCAAGCGTGAATATTTGATGCAAGCTATCGCCTGCCTCACGCGCAGCGGCGAATCATCCGGATGTGCGTAAGCCGGGTTCCGATCGCGCTAGCCACTTGCGGCTCGCGATTTCGTTCACTACATGGAGAAACCGAGATGAGTGAGACAAGTGATCCCAATGCCTACTGGAAGGCCAATATCAACCTTGTAAAAATATGCCTCGTCATCTGGGCACTCGTCTCGTTCGGGTTCGGGATTCTCCTGCGCCCGCTGCTCTCGGGCATAACGATCGGCGGCACCGATCTCGGCTTCTGGTTCGCCCAACAGGGCTCGATCATCGTCTTCATCGTGTTGATCTTCTTCTACGCGTTTCGCATGAACGCGCTCGATCGCAAGTTTGGCGTGGACGAGGAATAGAATCATGAGCCAGTACGCATTGAATCTCCTGTTCGTTGGCGGCACTTTCGCCATCTACATCGGTATCGCGATCTGGGCACGGGCCGGTTCCACGAGCGAGTTCTACGCCGCCGGTCGCGGTGTCCACCCGGTGACCAACGGCATGGCGACCGCCGCTGACTGGATGTCGGCGGCGTCCTTCATCTCGATGGCTGGCCTTATCGCCTTTGTCGGCTATGATAATTCCTCCTTCTTGATGGGTTGGACCGGCGGGTACGTGTTGCTCGCGTTGCTACTCGCCCCCTATCTCCGGAAGTTCGGCAAGTTCACGGTGCCGGAGTTCATCGGGGATCGCTTCTACAGCAGCACCGCCCGGCTTGTCGCGGTGGCCTGCCTGATCGTCGCCTCGACCACGTACGTCATCGGCCAGATGACCGGCGTCGGCATCGCGTTCTCGCGCTTTCTCGAGGTCGAGAACGACACCGGACTCTTCATCGGCGCGGCGATCGTCTTCTGCTACGCGGTGCTTGGTGGCATGAAGGGCGTCACCTACACCCAGGTCGCACAGTACTGCGTGTTGATTCTCGCCTACACGGTGCCGGCGATCTTCATCTCCCTGCAACTCACTGGTGTCGCGCTGCCCCCTCTCGGGCTGTTCGCCGAACACACGAGTTCGGGATTGCCGCTTCTCACCAAGCTCGATCAGGTGGTCACCGAGCTCGGCTTCGCGTCTTATACCGAGCACCATACAAACACGCTGAACATGGTGCTGTTCACGCTCTCCCTGATGATCGGCACAGCGGGCCTCCCGCACGTCATCATCCGTTTTTTCACGGTGCCGAAGGTATCAGATGCTCGCTGGTCAGCCGGTTGGGCGCTGGTGTTCATCGCGCTCCTTTACCTGACCGCACCCGCGGTCGGTGCCATGGCGCGGCTGAACCTGATGGAGACGGTCTATCCGAACGGAGCAACCGGAGAATCACTCGAGTACGAGTCACGTCCCGACTGGATGAAGAACTGGGAGGTTACCGGGCTACTCTCGTTCGAGGACAAGAACGGCGACGGTCGTATTCAGTTCTATAACGACGCCTCTGATGAATTCGCCGCGACCGCCGAGGCCGCCGGCTGGGAGGGCTCGGAGCTGACCGTCAACCGCGATATCATCGTGCTTGCCAACCCCGAGATCGCGCAGTTGCCTGGATGGGTCATCGCGCTGGTGGCAGCCGGTGGTTTGGCCGCCGCGCTCTCGACAGCGGCGGGGCTGCTGCTCGCGATCTCGTCTGCGGTCAGTCACGATCTGATCAAGGGCACGATTCGTCCGGGCATTTCCGAGAAGGGAGAGCTCCTCTCGGCACGCATCGCGATGGCGGTGGCGATCGGGGTGGCCACGTGGCTCGGGCTGAACCCGCCAGGGTTCGCCGCACAGACCGTCGCGCTCGCCTTCGGACTTGCTGCCGCGTCGATCTTCCCGGCATTGATGATGGGAATCTTCTCGACGCGCGTGAACAACAAGGGCGCGGTCGCGGGCATGCTGACGGGACTGATCTTCACCCTCATCTACATCTTCGTCTACAAGGGCTGGTTCTTCGTGCCCGGCACCAACCAGCTGGCGGACACGGCTGATAACTGGGTGTTCGGCATTTCGCCGTTGTCGATCGGCTCGGTCGGAGCGATGCTGAACTTCGCCGTCGCTTACTTCGTCTCGAACGCGACCGAGGAGCCGCCTGAGCATATCCGGCAGCTCGTCGAGAGCATCCGCGTGCCGCGCGGGGCGAGCGGAGCGGTCGATCACTGATACCCGCAGTAGCCCTTCTCGCCGCACCTGCCATGCGACGAGAAGGGCAGACGGGCTACCGCCAGAAGAGCGACTAACAGATTCCCCGAAGAGCCACTGATGTTCGTCCACCTGTTCACGACGATCGCGATTGCCGCTATGGCTTGCCTGATGTTCTGGGCGATCGGGCGGCACCTCAATCGCCCACTGCCGGGCTACGCGCTCCCCATGGTCGGCGCACTGGTCGCGATCGGGTACGGCATTTATGCCGAATACAGTTGGGGCGGACGAACAGAGGAGGCCTTACCGGATTCGTTCGTCGTGCTGCAGCGCATCGAGGCCCGTTCAGCGATGTCGCCGTGGACCTGGTTGGTGCCGGCGACCGTGCGCCTGTCAGCAATTGATGCATCTGCCGTACGCCGCCATCCGGCGCATCGGGAGCTACGTCTGCTTGACGTATTGCTGTTCGAGCGGTTCTACCCGGTGCGGCGCATCACGCAACTCGTCGATTGTGCCGGAGCACGGCGTGCGGATCTGACAGCCGACGAGGCGTTCGCCACGGATGGCCTGCCGGCACAGCCCAACTGGCGTGACGTCGACGCCGACGATCAGGTCGTCAGCGCGACCTGCGCCGACGCGCCCTGAGCGACGCAAGACTATGACCATCGCCTCTGATGTGTCTCTGAATCGCAACCCACCGAACATGGCCATGACCAAGCTGCAGGAATTTCTACCAGGCGTCGTATTGTCCTTGTCGGCCGTCACTCTGGCCTTGATGAGCCCGGG
>Ga0209185_1000991_pt1 | contig 27214 bp, 27 predicted proteins | sample SidtaG_2_FD_187425 | JGI IMG/M metagenome (GOLD analysis project Ga0209185, IMG submission 187425) | Marine algal microbial communities from Sidmouth, United Kingdom - Sidmouth_Asex2 metaG (SPAdes) (version 2) | ecosystem: Host-associated > Algae > Red algae > Unclassified | place: Sidmouth... | reverse complement strand
GCGTATATTAACTTGATTATCAATATAATATACGCTTTTTTAACCTGAAAAACTACTGCTAATCAACTTAAATTTAAGTCTTTGAATACAAAAAAACTGTTCAAAAAGTATGAGTTTGCCCTGATTAAACGGTTTCTAAACTCTTCTCGTAAATTATTTTGATTATTTTTGCTTGGATTCTAAAAAAAAGACAATGCAATACAAACGAATACTTTTAAAACTTAGTGGTGAAGCCTTAATGGGAGAAAAGCAATATGGAATAGACCCTGTAAGGCTTGCCGAATATGCTGAAGACATAAAAGAAATTGTTGCCACAGGAGTAGAAGTAGCTATTGTAATTGGGGGTGGAAATATATTTAGAGGAGTTGCAGGTGCCAGCAATGGAATGGACAGAGTACAAGGAGATCACATGGGAATGCTTGCGACTGTTATTAACGGACTAGCTTTGCAAAGTGCATTGGAAGTTGCTGAAATTCCAACAAGACTACAAACAGCTATAAAAATTAACGAAGTAGCAGAACCCTTTATAAGAAGAAGAGCAATGCGTCATTTAGAAAAAGGCAGAGTAGTAATTTTTGGTGGAGGAACAGGGAACCCTTATTTTACAACAGATTCCGCAGCTGTTTTAAGAGCTATAGAAATTGAAGCTGACGTAATTTTAAAAGGAACTAGGGTAGATGGAATTTACACATCTGACCCAGAAAAAGATAAAACAGCAACAAAATTTGATACTATTTCCTTTAAGGATGTATTAACTAAAGGATTAAAGGTAATGGATACCACTGCTTTTACCTTAAGCCAAGAAAACGAACTTCCAATTGTTGTTTTTGACATGAATAAAAGAGGCAATTTATTAAAAATAGTTTCAGGAGAAAATATAGGAACTGTAGTAAACCTATAACATTTTTTATAAACTATAATAATTATAATTTATGGACGAAGAAATTAAATTTGTATTAGACAGCGCAAAAGAAAGTATGAATGGCACTATGAGTCATTTAGAAAAGGCACTAGTCAAAATTAGAGCAGGAAAGGCAAGCCCCGTAATGTTATCAAGTGTGAAAGTTGATTATTACGGCTCTACCACACCACTAGCTCAAATTGCCAATATAAATACTCCAGACGCACGAACAATAACTGTGCAACCCTGGGAAAAAAATATGCTTCAAGAAATTGAAAAAGCAATTATGAATGCTAACATTGGTTTTAATCCAATGAACAATGGTGACAATATTATCATAAACGTACCACCATTGACTGAAGAAAGGAGAATAGAACTTACAAAGCAAGCCAAAAGTGAAGCTGAAGATGCTAAAGTCGGCATCCGTAACGCTAGGCAGGATGCAAATAAAGAAATTAGAAACATAGACGTTTCTGAGGATTTTCAAAAAAATGCCGAAGCAGATATACAAGAACTGACCAATATATACATTAAAAAAATTGATGCCATTCTCGTAATAAAAGAAGCAGAAATAATGAAAGTATAAAACCTACCTTCTTAAAATTATTACAGAGCTACACACAAGTGTAGCTCTTCTTGATTAACACAATTTAATAGCCAAATACGGGTTTATAATAACAAACAATTTCACACTCAGATTTTTAGGTACACTAACAATCATTTTCTACCTTTGGCAACCATAAATAATTACAATGGTAGCGAAGCTAACTCAGGGATTTTGGGCAACAACTGCAAGAATCATCCTTAGAAATAGAATTTTAATTTTATTACTTATAACTGCATTCACGGTATTTCTTGGTTTTCAATGGCAGCACATGCGTTTTTCAAGCTCGCAAGCAAATTTACTTCCAGATGACCACCCAACTAACCAAGAGTATTTGTCGTTTTTAGACCGTTTTGGGGAAGAAGGCAATGTTGTTGTTTTAGCAATAAAAGACAGTAGCTTATTTACACCCGCTAAATTTAATCGCTGGAATAAACTTAGCAAGCAATTAGATGCTTTTCCGGAGGTAGACTTTGTATTATCTACAGATAACCTGCAGGAATTAATAAAAGATAATGACAAACAAGAGTTTGTATTACAACCTTTTCTAAAAAAGAAGCCAACAACTGCAAAAGAAATAGATAGCCTAACAAACCACCTGTTTAATAACCTTCCCTTTTATGAGAACTTACTTTTTAACAAAGAAACCAAAACCTTAAGAACCATTATTTATTTAGATAAAGACATTGTTAATACATCTGTTAGAAAAGACTTTATTCTAGAAGATTTAACCAATTTGGTAGAAAATTTTGAAAAGCAAACAAATTTAGATGTTCGAGTTTCTGGTATGCCATATATTAGAACTATGAATTCTCAAAATATTATTGATGAGATTTATAAATTTATTATTGCTGCACTTGCCGTTACTTCTTTAATTTTCTTTTTCTTTTTTAGAAGTTACAGAGCCACATTTATATCTATGTGTGTTGTAATTGTTGGTGTTATGTGGGCTTTTGGTTTATTGGGATTACTACAATATGAAATCACCGTTTTAACAGCTTTAATTCCTCCACTAATCATTGTTATTGGGATTCCTAATTGCATTTTCCTAATTAACAAATACCAACAAGAAGTTAAAAAACACGGAAACCAAGCATTATCATTACAGCGCGTTATTTCTAAAATTGGAAATGCCACTTTGATGACCAATATAACTACTGCATCTGGCTTTGCAACTTTTATTATTACAGATAGCCAATTACTAAAAGAGTTTGGTGTTGTAGCCTCATTAAATATTATTGGAATCTTTATTTTATCGCTTTTAATTATTCCCATTGTTTATAGTTTTATGTCACTCCCAAAAACAAAGCACTTAAAACATTTAAACAAAAGGTGGATAGATACTTTTGTAAGTTGGATGGAAAATATTGTTCGCAACAAAAGAATATCGGTATATATCGTTTCCATAATCCTATTAATTCTCAGTATTATAGGTATTTATCAAATTAAGATATCTGGAAGCCCAATTGAAGATCTCCCTAAAAAAGCGCAATTTTTTAAAGACATTCGCTTTTTTGAAGAAGAATTTGACGGAATTATGCCCGTTGAAGTTGTTGTAGACACCAAACGAGAAAAAGGTGTTTTAAAATTAGCAACACTTAAAAGAATGGATAAGCTAGGCGAAATAATTGGAGACACCCCTGAGTTATCTAAACCACTATCGGTTGTAAATCTAGTAAAATACTCCAAGCAAGCTTTTTATAACGGCATCCCCAAATACTACCAATTACCCACATCACAAGAAAATAATTTTATAATGGATGTTGCAAGAAAATCGGCCAGTAATGGAAATTTGCTAGAAAGTTTTGTTGATAGCACTGGACAAGTTGCCAGAATAACTACCTACATGAAAGATGTTAACACCATCCGAATGGAAGAAATTGAAAAAAACCTCAAAGATGATATTGCAAAAATATTTCCTTCGGAACGCTACCATGTTTATTTAACCGGTAAGGCTTTACTGTTTCTTAAAGGCACCAAATACCTAGTAAAGAACTTGGTGCTATCGCTAGCATTAGCCATTGGCTTAATAGCATTATTCATGGCTTATTTATTTCGTTCTTTTAGAATGATTGTAATATCTTTAATTCCTAACCTATTACCGCTGCTAATAACAGCAGGAGTTATGGGCTTTTTTGGAGTTCCAATTAAACCGTCTACAATTTTAGTTTTCAGTATTGCTTTCGGGATATCGGTTGATGACACTATTCATTTTTTAGCCAAATACAGGCAAGAATTAGCTGCTAACAAGTGGCGTGTGAAACCTTCTGTATATGCTGCCCTAAAAGAAACAGGTGTAAGCATGTTCTACACTTCTATTGTATTGTTCTTTGGCTTTTCAGTATTTATCATTTCTAATTTTGGAGGAACTGTTGCTCTAGGAGCATTAGTATCTGCAACATTATTGTTTGCTATGCTTTCTAATTTAGTTTTACTACCATCGTTGCTTTTATCGTTGGAAAAAAATATAGCCAACAAGCGGGTGTTAAAAAAACCTCAAATTAATATTTTACCTAAAGATGAGGATTTTAAAAATGAATAAAAATATATTAAAAGAAGAAATTTATATTTGTACGCGGTAGGAATACTTTTTTAGCAAAAAACCTATCTTCGCGGCTTTAATAAACAAGTTATCTTAAAATGAAATCACCTAGTATAAAAGAGCTACTTACTGCAACCCACCTATTACAAGAAGTTGTAATTAACGGATGGGTTAAAACTTTTAGAAGCAATCGTTTTGTTGCATTAAATGACGGATCTACAATTAACAATATTCAGTGTGTTGTAGATTTTGAAAATTTTGACGAAAGCTTATTAAAAAAAATAGCCACTGGAGCTGCTTTAAGAATAGCAGGAACTTTGGTAGAAAGTCAGGGAAAAGGACAGAAAGTAGAAATTCAGGTAAAAGAATTAACTATTCTTGGTGAATCTGACCCAGATACATACCCTATTCAACCCAAAAAACATTCCTTAGAATTCTTAAGAGAAAAAGCGCATTTACGTGTTAGAACAAATACTTTTAGCGCTATAATGAGAGTACGTTCTACTTTATCTTTTGCAATACATCAATATTTTCAAAAGAACGGATTCGTATACACACATACACCAATTATAACTGGGTCTGATGCAGAGGGAGCTGGAGAAATGTTTAGGGTAACTACTCTAGATGCTAAAAATCCTCCTTTAACAGAAGAAGGTGAAATTAATTATAAAGAAGATTTTTTTGCAAAAGAAACTAACCTTACTGTATCTGGGCAATTAGAAGCAGAAACATTTGCAATGGCTCTAGGGAAAGTATATACTTTTGGCCCCACTTTTAGAGCTGAAAATTCTAATACGTCTAGACATTTAGCTGAATTTTGGATGGTAGAACCAGAAGTTGCATTTAACGATTTAGATGCTAATATGGATTTAGCTGAAGATTTTATCAAAGATGTTATTTCGTATACTCTAGAAAATTGTAAAGATGACATTACATTTTTAGAAAAGCGTTTGTTAGACGAGGAAAAAACAAAGCCTCAGGCAGAACGTAGTGAAATGACACTTATAGAAAAACTTAAATTTGTTTCTGAAAACAATTTTAAAAGAGTTTCTTATACAGAAGCCATTGACATATTAAGAAACAGTAAACCTAACAAGAAGAAAAAATTTAAATACCCAATTGATGCTTGGGGCGCAGATTTACAAAGTGAACATGAACGTTACTTAGTAGAGAAACATTTTAAATGCCCTGTAATTTTGTTTGATTACCCTGCTGATATCAAAGCTTTTTACATGCGTTTAAACGAAGACGGAAAAACGGTAAGAGCAATGGATATTCTTTTTCCCGGAATTGGAGAAATTGTTGGAGGATCACAAAGAGAAGAACGCTTGGATGTTTTATTAGAAAAAACAAAAGCATTAGGAATAGACGAGAAAGAATTATGGTGGTATTTAGACCTAAGAAAATTTGGTACTGCTGTACATAGTGGTTTTGGTTTGGGATTTGAGCGTTTAGTCCTTTTTGCTACAGGCATGGGCAATATAAGAGATGTAATACCGTTTCCTAGAACACCACAGAATGCAGAATTCTAAACTTTTTTAACTTTATAAATATCGTACATTAATTTTTTATGTTGAAACAACACTTACAGTTTAAGTTATCGCAAAAGTTGTCACCGCAACAAATTCAGTTAATGAAACTGATTCAGTTACCTACGCAAGCTTTTGAACAACGCTTAAAACAAGAACTGGAAGAAAACCCAGCATTGGAAAATGGCAAAGAAGAAACTGAAAATGAAGAAAACGAGTTTGACGATTTATATGAAGACGATAATGATAGAATAGAAGCAGAAGACATCAATATAGATGAATACCTAAGTGATGACGAAATTCCTGATTATCGAACACAAGTAAATAATTACAGCGCTGATGATGATGACAAAACCATCCCATATGCAGCAGGAATCTCTTTTAATCAACATTTAATAAATCAATTAAATACTGTTTACCTAAGTGATGATGAGTGGGCTATTGCTGAATTTCTAGTAGGTAGTGTAGATGAGAGTGGCTACATTAGAAGACCTATTACAGATATTATAGACGATTTAGCATTTACCCAGAATATTTATACCGACGTTGAAAGTGTAGAGAAAATCCTTAAAATAGCGCAAGAGCTAGATCCACCAGGAGTATGTGCTAGATCATTGGAAGAATGTCTAATTATCCAATTATACAGAAAAGAAGTAGCACCCAGTATTGAATTAGCTATTTCTATTTTAAAAACATCTTTTGATCAGTTTACGAAAAAACACTATAAAAAACTTATTCAAAAACACGGAATTACTGAAGACCAATTAAAAAAAGCTATTTCTGAAATTGAAAAACTAAACCCTAAACCAGGAGGTTCTTATGCTGGCAACAACAAAAGCATAGAACATATAGTTCCAGATTTTTCTATTAAAATAGTAGAAGGAGAATTAGAGTTGTTATTAAACGGAAGAAACGCTCCAGAATTACATGTATCCAGGCAATATAATAACATGTTAGAAGGCTACAAAAACTCTAAAGATAAATCTAAATCCCAAAAAGATACTGTACTTTTTATTAAGCAAAAATTAGATGCTGCCAAATGGTTCATAGATGCTATTAAGCAACGCCAACAGACACTTTTTGTTACTATGAATGCAATTATGCAATACCAACAAGAATATTTCATTACAGGGGACGAACGCAAATTGCGACCAATGATTCTTAAAGATATTGCTGATATTATAAATATGGATGTATCTACTATTTCTAGGGTTGCTAATAGCAAGTATGTAGACACACCTTATGGTACTAAATTAATAAAAGAGTACTTTTCTGAATCAATGAAGAACGAACAAGGAGAGGATGTATCTACAAAAGAAATTAAAAAGATATTAGAAACTGTTATTAATGAAGAAGAAAAGAAAAAACCTTTAACCGATGACAAACTAGCCACTATCTTAAAAGAAAAAGGATATCCTATTGCCAGAAGAACGGTTGCTAAATACAGGGAGCAACTAAACATTCCTGTTGCAAGAATGCGTAAAGAAATATAATGCGGTTATTTTCGAAAACTATTTCCTATATATTTCACCCAATATTTACTCCCATATTTGGAACATTAATTTATTTTTTACTTACCCCAAAATACGCTACTATTTTAGAAATAGTAAGTATTAATATACTACCTATTTTTATACTAACAGTTGTAATTCCTATTATCTGTTTTTACTTATTAAAGAGCATGGGAATTTTAAATTCTATTTTTATTTCTAATATTAAAGAAAGAAAATATCCTTTTTTCATTAACATAGCTCTGCTATTTATTGTCTTATTAAAAGTAATTCCCAACAATTACAACCCAGAGGTGTTTTTTTATTTTTTAGGGCTTATAGCTGCCTACATATCCTCATTACTCTTATTGATTTTAAATTTTAAGAGTAGCATGCATCTTATGAGTATCGCTAGCTTATTAATGTTTACAATTAACTTAAGCATTCATTTTGAAATAAATATTATTCTCTTAATTAGCTTGCTGGTAACTCTTTCTGGGTTAATAGCTAGTGCAAGAATTTATTTAAAGGCACATACAAAATCTGAAGTTATTATTGGCTTTATAGTTGGGTTTGGCACGCAATTGTTGACTATTAAATTTTGGCTATAGTATATAAAATATAACTCCTATTCTAAGTGGCCTTGCATCTATTTCATCCAAAGAACCTGCTATTATTACTCCATCACTAAATAATTTATTTAATTGATAATAAACATGAATATTCCATGTGTTGTAACCGAAATTTAATGTGAGTCCGTAGTGCATATCCTTAATATCTATATTTGAAAATGATACTTTATTTTTTCCTGAAACGTACTTGGATCTAGCACCAAATATATAACCAAGCTTAGCCCCCGCATAAACTCTCCAAAATTTATACTCCTCACTTGTGGATGTCCGCCACCTAAACTCTACAGGTAGCTCTATCAAATGTGTTTCTATTTTACTTCTTTTAAATTCAATATCAGTATTTAAAGAATAAATTATATTGCTATTAACATCTTCAGTTGCTAGCATATTTACATAATAATTATTAACCGCATATCCCAAACCAATTCCTAAACCTACGTTTCTAGACTCATTTAAGGGAATATCTTTAATGTATCCTAATTGCAAACCATAAGATAAATTTCTCTGTTCTACTCCACTTGGCTTATTTAGTAACAAATTGTAAGCAACACCCATGTAAAATTGGTCCTCTAAATAATGGTTATCATTACTAGCAACTTGAGCTTCTGCAGTTATTAAAAAAATGAAAAAAAATATAAAAAATGGTTTCATAGTAGAGAAAAGTAAAACTATTATAAAATTAAACATAATAAACTCAGAAAAGAGCATAAAAAAACGTTCCAAATTATTTTGGAACGTTTTTTTTATTATATCCTGTAAAAAATGCCTTATTTTATATTACTAAAAGCATCACCATCGTTGGTTGTATAATTTACTTTTAAAGCATTTACTTTACGTAACTCCTGCTTAATATCTGATATTAAACCCATATTAGCACCCCTATCTACCTTTAAAGCAGTAGTAAGTACATTTTGTAATTCTTGTGGTTTTTTAGCTCTCTCAGACAATATATATGATCCTATTTCTGATACATCAGAAAACTTATCATTTAACTGAATTTTAGACTCATTACCAAAAGTTTTTTCATATTCTTTTGTTGGCTTCCCTACAAAAACATAAATAACTCTATCTTTTTTCTCTAACTTTTTTATTTCGTTAGCATTTGGCAATTGATTTTCCACTTTAAGAGAACTATCTTTCATAACAGTAACCGTCATAAAGAAGAACAAAAGCATAAATACAATATCAGGTAGTGATGCAGTGGACACCGCTGGCAATTCACCGTCTTTTTTCTTTTTAAATTTTGACATAATATTTTATTTTTAACTTCTTTAGTTAGTTAGCGTCTTCCGTTTCTGCTTCAGATAATTTTAAAGGGTATAAATTTTGAATTCTTTCAACTCTAGGTTTTAAGCTATTTCTTCTTTCTTCTGAGGTTTCTGGGTTCGTATATTCCTCCTCTAAATCTGTAAATTTTTTCTTATATAGACTAAGCGATTGTTTGTTACGCAATTCGTTATAAGCTCCTACCAATTCGTTCTGAACAGTGATAAAGATACCATACTTGGTTTCTCTATCATTTTTTAAAGAAATAATAGCTTTGGTAGGGTTGTCAGATGATTTTTCATCTTTTTTTCCTTTACAATAACTACATGAACCGTCTCCATTATTATCCAAAAAAGCAATAGCCTTATTTTTTAAGTCTTTTATATTAGCTAATTCATCTTCCACCAATAACTGCCCATTTTTATTTATGGTAACAGTAAATATATTTTTCTGCTTTATAACTGGTGGGTCAGTTATATCTTCTATTGGTGGCAACATGCGATTCAAACCTGCATCAGTTTCAATAGTTGTTGTTACCAAGAAAAAGATAAGTAACAAAAACGCAATATCTGCCATAGACCCAGCACTTACCTCTGGTGCTCCTCCTCTTCTTGCCATAGTTATATTTTTTATTTACTAAATAAATTCTTAATTCCTGGTAAAACCATAGAAACAACAGCTATTATAGTTAAAATAGCAAATACATTTATACCCATTCCTATGGTTTTAATTGTACCTTCAGAAGTTTCAATTCCTTTAGCTGCCATTTCATTTACGTCAACATCTGTACCAGTAGCTAATCCATAAGATATAGCAACCACCAACAACAAACCTACAATAGCAAATGATGCTTTTTTGATATTTGCCGATGTAGAAAATAAATTTTTAAATGTGAAGAATAAGCTAACTAATACAGCTATTCCTAAAAGAATATATGTTAATATAAACATGAAGTTCATAGCTCCACTCTGTGCAGCTTCTGCTGGGTTTGCTTCAGACAATTCTCTTGAAGGAAGTCCAAACCAAAGTGCAGCACCCACTAAACTAAGTACTATAAGTACTATTTTTATTATTTTATGCATAGTATAATGCTTTAAGTATTAAGTTCGACTTATTTTTTGTGATCTACCAACATATCAATCAAAGAGATTGATGAATCTTCCATATCATTTACGATACTATCAATTTTTGCAATGATATAATTATAAAAAATCTGAAGAATAATAGCTGTGATCAAACCAAATACCGTTGTTAATAAGGCTACTTGAATATCACCTGCAATAAGTGATGCACTTAAGTTACCAACAGCTGCAATCTTCTGGAATGCCTGAATCATACCTATTACTGTACCCATGAAACCAAGCATTGGTGCAATGGCAATAAATAGAGATAACCAAGATACATTTTTCTCTAATTGTCCCATTTGAACTCCTCCGTAAGCTACAACCGCTTTTTCAGCTGATTCTACACTTTCGCCGGCTCTATCTAATCCTTGGTAGAATATAGATGCAACAGGTCCTTTCGTATTTCTACATACTTCCTTAGCAGCTTCAACACCACCTGATGCTAAAGCATCTTCAACACTTTGTTTTAATTTATTTGTATTCGTAGTTGCTAAGTTTAAGAATATAATTCTCTCAATAGCGACTGCTAAACCTAAAATTAAACATAAAAGCACAATACCCATAAAACCAGCACCACCCTGAATGAACTGCTCTTTTAAAACTTGAGTAAAACTTTTTGCCACTTCTTTTGTAGCTTCTTGTGCGCTAACTGTATTGGTACTTAGAATAAATAATCCAGCTGCTGCTAGGATAGAGGATAGTCTTTTCATTTCGTTTAAACTTAAATGTTAGTTACGTTAAATAATTTGTTAAAGATAAAAAAAAATAATAATTAAAAAACTAAAACTTATTAGCAGAGAGGAAGGGATTCGAACCCTCGATACACTTTTGATGTATACACACTTTCCAGGCGTGCGCCTTCGACCACTCGGCCACCTCTCTAAATAACTTTGTTTTAGGGTGAGCAAATAACGAAAAAAAAAGGAGTTGAAGAAATTTGAGGCGTTAATTTTATTGCATTTCTCCTCTTATGGAAGTTTCAAATGCTATTTTAAATTTTTTTCTCGAAATATTCTTACCCAACAAATACATTAATTTAGCAACCGCAGATTCTGTTGTAATATCCTTACCATTAATTATTTGCAAGTCTTTTAAATGTTTACTTGTTTGGTATTTCCCCATAGCAACCCCACCTCCAGAACACTGTGTTACATTCACAATATAAATTCCTTTATTAATTGCTTTTTTCAGTCCTAAAACCATCCATTTTTCTATAGGAGCATTGCCTGCTCCAAAAGTTTCTAGAATCAAAGCTTTTAAATTGGGGATTTCCAACACACAATTTAAAACCTGCTCACTTAATCCTGGGAATAATTTTAAGATTGTAATATTTTTATCCATTGCTTTCTGAACAACTAAAGGCATATTATTATTTTTCCTCAAGAGGCTCTTCTTATTTACTTTTAAATAAACACCAGATTCTGCCAAAGTTGGATAATTAAATGACGAAAATGCACTAAAATGATCCGTATTAATCTTGGTTGATCTATTTGCCCTATATAGTTTATACTCAAAATACAGACAAACTTCTTTTAGAACGGGTTCATTATTTTCTTGTAATGTTGCAATTTGAATTGCTGTTATCAAATTCTCTTTTGCATCTGTACGTAAATCTCCAATTGGCAATTGTGACCCCGTAAAAATTATAGGTTTTGCTAAATTTTCTAACATAAAACTTAATGCAGATGATGTGTAACTCATAGTGTCACTACCATGCAACACTACAAAACCATTATACTTGCTGTAATTATCTTCAATAATAGCCGCCAATTCTAGCCAATAAGTTGTATTCATATTAGAAGAATCTATTGGTTTACGAAAAGATATATTATCAATAACACAATCAATTAATTGTAATTCGGGAACATTATCAAGGAGCTTATCAAAATTAAAAGCTTTTAACGCCCCTGTTTTATAATCTTTAACCATTCCTATAGTTCCTCCCGTATAAATAAGAAGTATCTGTATGTCTTTCTTTTTCACCTCAAAAGATATTATGTTAAAGTCCAAACACCTCTTTAGCGTTTTTTGTAGTAATTAACGCTATTTCTTCCTCACCCCTATTATATACACCCGAAAGCTTCTCTAAAATATTTATCAAATAAGAGCTTTCATTTCGCTTACCTCTATAAGGTACTGGTGCTAAATATGGGGCATCGGTTTCTAAAACTATATATTTTAAATCAATTTCATTTAAAAAAGCATCTATTTTCCCATTTTTAAAAGTCACTACTCCACCTATTCCAAGCTTCATATTATAGGATATTGCTATTTTAGCTTGCTCTAAAGTACCCGTAAAACAATGAAAAATCCCAAATAGACTACTTCCTTTTTCACTTTCTAACACTTCAAACACTTCATCAAAAGCTTCTCTGCAATGGATTGCTACAGGTAAATTATATTTTTTTGCCAATTGTATCTGATATCGAAAAGCGTCTTGTTGTTCTTTTAATAAGGTTTTATCCCAGTATAAATCTATTCCTATTTCACCAATAGCATAAAACTTGTGTTTACCTAACATTTCTTCTACATGTGCAAGCTCTTCTTTGTAATTTTCTTTTACATGCGTTGGATGTAACCCCATCATTAAAAACATATGTTTTGGATAGGCTTTTTCTAAATCTAACATTCTTTCTGTATAAGTTGAATCTATTGCTGGTATAAAAAAGCGAGTAACACCACTATGGATGGCTCTATTAATCATATCATCTCTATCTTCATCAAAAGATTCACTATATAAATGCGTATGTGTGTCTGTTAAAATCATACTTCAAAAATAGGATTATCTTTGTTATAAAAAAGAAAGAATGAGCCTTAAAAAGTTTTTAAAAGATAAAAATTATAAGAGAATTCCCTTGATACTTACTGCTACCAATCATTTTGAAATTACAGCAAAAGTTAATGGTATTACTGGTCGTTTTATTTTAGATACTGGCGCCTCTAATACTTGTATTGGATTCGATAAGATTGCTTTTTTCGGCTTAACATCTGAAGCCTCAGATGTTAAAGCTGCTGGCGCAGGTGCTGTAGATATGAAGACAGAGGTCTCTACTAAAAATAAAATTGAAATTGGTAAGTGGAAAAATAGAAAAATGAAGATTGTATTGTTTGATTTAACTCATGTAAACCAAGCTCTTTCAAATCACCAATCATTACCTGTAGATGGAATTATAGGAGCAGATATCTTGAAAAAGGCTAAAGCTATTATTGATTATAGCAAAAAATGTGTGTACTTAAGCTAGTCTATTAACGATTTTTTACGTTTCATCTGAAATTACCCAGTCTACATCTAAAAAAAAAATTATTCCTTACAAATAGTTTTAATTTTGACAGTCTAAAAGCATCAAAATGAAAGCATACAAGGTTTTTTTTATTCTTTTAATCACTTTAACCTATAGTTGTTCTAATGATAATGAATATCACAATATACAAGACAAAATTCTTGAAACTCAAATAACTGAACTTTATGGGTCTTTAGATGCACTAATTATGCCTTCTGGCGAATCTCTAAATAAAATACCGTCAGACCCAAAAAACAAAATTACTTCAGAAAAAATAGCCTTGGGCAAACTATTATTTCATGAAACTGGACTTGCTATTAACCCAAAAATAACGGCTGGAAAAAATACATACTCTTGTGCTAGTTGCCATCATTCTAAAGCTGGTTTCCAAAGCGGAATGAAACAAGGTGTTGGCGAAGGTGGAATTGGATTTGGAACTATTGGAGAAAATAGAACTACATCTCCGCTATACGATTCAACTACTCTAGACATACAGCCTATTAGGTCTCCAACTATTTTAAATACAGCCTACCAAAAAGTAATGTTATGGAATGGACAATTTGGAGCTACAGGACCAAACAAAGGCACCGAAGCTAATTGGACTGCAGGCTCCCCAAAAGAAAAAAATAATTTAGGGTTTGAAGGAGTTGAAACACAAGCAATAGCTGGATTAGATGTACATAGATTAAAAATTGACCCTTCTTTTATTACTAGTAATGACTATAAAGAATTATTTGACAATGCTTTTCCTAATTCTTCTGCCGAAGAAAAATATTCTACTCTAAATGCCGCCTTAGCCATAGCAGCTTATGAGCGAAGTGTTTTATCTAACCAAGCGCCTTTTCAAAAATGGCTAAAAGGAGATAAATCTTCCTTATCTGAAGATGAAACAAAAGGAGCAAATCTATTTTTTGGAAAAGCAAAATGCTATACTTGTCACTCTGGACCAGGACTTAACGGAATGAATTTTCATGCATTGGGAATGAGGGATTTATCTGGAGATGATTTTGAGGGAACTATAGACGATGCTACAAAAAAAGGAAGAGGCGGTTTTACGAATAATCCAGAAGATGATTATAAATTTAAAACCCCTACACTTTACAACTTAAAAGATGTAAACCATCTAGGGCATGGCGGTAGTTTTTTAACTATTAAAGAAGTTCTTAAATATAAAAATAACGCAATTGCAGAAAACAAATCAGTTCCGAAAAACAAATTATCCAAATCTTTTAACCCACTTAATTTAACAGATGAGGAGATAACTCAACTAAGTTTATTTATAGAGGTTTCACTATATGATAACAACCTAAGCAGATATGTTCCTGATACTTTACCATCTAATAATTGCTTCCCTAACGCAGATGATGTATCCAAACAAGATATGAGTTATTGCGAATAAAAACAAAACTATTTTCTCATCTTTATTTTTTAAACAACAAACCAGAAGCTTTCACTTCTGGTTTTTTTTATACTTGCTTGTCTACTGAAAAATCTATAACTCTAATGCTTTTTTCTCATTGGTATCCATTAATATTTCAGATGGATTTTCCAATGCTTCTTTAATTGCTACTAAGAAACCTACAGATTCCTTACCATCTATTATTCTGTGATCATAAGACAATGCTACGTACATAATTGGAGCTATAACAATTTCTCCATTTTTAGCCATTGGTCTTTCTACTATATTATGCATCCCTAAGATTGCACTTTGTGGCGGATTAATAATTGGTGTAGACAACATAGAACCAAACACACCTCCATTTGTAATCGTGAATGTTCCTCCTGTCATTTCATCTACAGTTATCTCACCCTCGCGAGCTCTAATTGCTAATCTTTTTATTTCAGCTTCAATACCTCTAAAAGTTAGGTTTTCTGCATTACGAATTACTGGCACCATGAGTCCTTTAGGACCTGATACCGCAATACTAATATCACAGAAATCAAAAGAAATCATTTCTTTACCATCTACCATAGAGTTTACAGAAGGGTACATTTCTAATGCTCTAATTACTGCTTTAGTAAAGAAAGACATAAAGCCTAACCCTACTCCATGCTTTGATTTAAAATCTTCTTTATATTGTTTACGCAATTCAAATATAGCAGACATATCTACCTCATTAAAGGTAGTAAGCATTGCTGTTTCATTTTTAACAGCTACCAAACGTTCTGCCACTTTTCTACGTAACATAGAAAGCTTAGAACGAGACTCTCCTCTATTTCCTCCTGTAGGTGTCCCCATAGAAGGCACTGCTTTTACAGCATCTTCCTTAGTTACTCTGCCATCTTTTCCTGTTCCAGAAATAACAGCAGCACTTATTCCTTTTTCAGCTAAAATTTTCTTTGCCGCTGGAGAAGCTGTACCAGAAGCATATGTATCCTTTACGGGTACTTCTTTTTCTGGGTCAGCCTTTTTTTCTTCTTCTGGAGCTACAACTTCAGTTACTTTTTCACCACCTTCTGGTTTTGCTGCACTAGTATCAATTAAACAGACTACAGCACCCACTTCTACAGCATCACCTTCCGCTGCCTTTAATGTGATAATCCCAGATTGTTCAGCTGGTAATTCCAAAGTTGCTTTATCAGAATCTACTTCTGCTATGGCTTGGTCTTTTTCTACATAATCACCATCACTTACCAACCATTCTGCTATCTCTACCTCGGTAATAGATTCCCCAGGAGAGGGAACTTTCATTTCTAAAATCATTATTTTATAATTTTATTAAATCTGTTATTATTTTATATTTTTTCTCACCATGTTATCTTTAGACTTATCAAAAACATAGTCTATTACTTCTTTATGACGACGTTTAGAACGCACTGAACTACCTGCAGCTGGAGATGCATAAAAACGCCTAGATGCTACCCGCATCTTTTGAACATCATCAAAATGCATCATTATATGACTCCAAGCTCCCATATTCCTAGGTTCCTCTTGTGCCCAAACTACATCATCAGCATTCTTATACTTTTTAATAATATTTTTTAATTGATTCGATGGTAATGGAAATAATTGTTCTACCCTTACTAGCGCTACATCTTCTCTCTTTAGCGTCTCTTTTTCTTCTAATAAATCATAATAGAATTTTCCTGCGCAAAACACTAAAGTTTTAACTTTACTTGCTGTTGCAGCTTCATCATCAATTACTTCTTGAAATCTGCCTAATGCTAATTCATCTACAGACGAAACTGCTTTGGGATGACGCAATAAACTTTTAGGTGTAAAAATTATTAATGGTTTTCTATAATTAGATTTCATTTGCTTACGCAATAAATGGTAGATATTTGCAGGTGTTGTACAATCTGCCACAAACATATTATCACTAGCACATAATTGCAAGTAACGTTCCATTCGTGCCGATGAATGCTCTGCTCCTTGCCCTTCATAACCATGTGGCAATAACATTACCAAGCCATTTTGTAATTTCCATTTATCTTCAGCCGCAGAAATGTACTGATCAATCATTATTTGAGCTCCATTACTAAAGTCTCCAAATTGTGCTTCCCAAATAGTTAATGTATTTGGACTTGCCATTGCATAACCGTAATCAAAACCTACAACTCCATATTCTGACAAAAGTGAATTGTATATCTGAAACTGATTTTCTTTTTGAGATAGTTTATTTAATAACACAATCTCTTCTTCACTATCTTCTACTTTTACAATTGCATGACGGTGAGAAAAAGTCCCACGCTCCACATCTTGCCCAGACATTCTAACCCCATAACCTTCTTGCAACAAGGTACCATAGGCTAACAATTCTCCCATAGCCCAATCTAACTTTCCTGTTTCAAAGAACATTTTTTTACGATCCCCTATTAGCTTAGCTACTTTTCGTAAAAATTTCTTATCTGAAGGCAATTCAGTAATAACTTTTGCTATTTCTGTTAATTTGTCTTTATCATAAGTGGTATCTATGGGTTTCATCATCTCAATTTCATCTGTAGGCTTAAAGCCTTTCCACTCATCAGACATAAAAGGAGTTATTTTTGTCTTATCTTCTTTTCTAGAATCTTGTAATTCCTCTTCTAAAGAATCTTTATACTCCTTTTCCAATTTCTTAACATCTCCTTCCTTTATAACACCTTCTGCCAATAATTTTTCAGCATAAATATCTTTAGGGTTTTTATGTTTTGCAATTGCTTTATATAATTTAGGTTGTGTAAAACGAGGTTCATCACCTTCGTTGTGCCCATATTTTCTATATCCTAATAAATCTATAAATACATCTCTATTAAAACGCATACGATATTCTAAGGCAAATAAAGAGGCATGTACTACTGCTTCCGCATCATCTGCATTTACATGTAATACTGGACTCAATGTTACTTTACCTACATCTGTACAATAGGTAGATGACCTGGCATCTAAATAGTTTGTTGTAAATCCAATTTGATTATTTACAACTATATGTATAGTTCCATTAGTTTTGTAACCGTCCAAATTAGCCATTTGAACTAACTCGTATACTAACCCTTGTCCTGCAATGGCTGCATCTCCATGAACTACAATTGGCATAACTTTAGAGAAATTATCTGAATAATCAGCGTCTTGCTTTGCTCTAGCTATCCCTTCTACTACAGCTCCAACCGTTTCTAAATGCGAAGGGTTAGGCGCAATATTCATTTTTATTTTATTTCCTTTAGACATTCGGTCAGACGTCCATCCTAAATGATATTTTACATCACCATCAAAAATAACCTGTTCATAATCTTTACCATCAAACTCGCTGAAGATATCTTTTGCAGATTTTCCAAATATATTAGTAAGCACATTTAATCTACCTCTATGTGCCATTCCCATTACAAACTGCTCCACACCCATTTCTGCTGCTCTTTCCACAACAGCATCTAAAGCTGGGATTAAAGTTTCGTTCCCTTCTAAAGAAAACCTCTTTTGACCTACATATTTTGTATGTAAGAATGACTCAAAAGAAACAGCTTCTACTAATTTATTTAGTATGTGCTTTTTTCTTTCTACAGAAAATTTGGGATGATTATCATTTATATTTAACCAGTTTTGAATCCATTCTATACGATGTGGATTTCTAATATACATATATTCTACCCCTATGGCATCACAATAGATACTTTTCAAATGACCTATTATAACCTTTAAAGAATTAGACCCAACCCCTATTATTTCTCCTGCTGTAAATATGGTATCTAAATCACTTTCTGCTAATCCAAAGGTTTCCAAATCTAGGGTTGGTGAATATTTACGTCTTTCCCTTACAGGGTTGGTTTTAGTAAAGAGATGCCCTCTAATTCTATAGCTATCTATTAACTTAACAACCTGAAATTCCTTCTTTAATGTTTCAGGAATCTCTCCTATTCCAGTTCCGCTATTATTGCGCAACATTTCGTCACTTTCATCCAACAAACTTTCTTGACCAAAGTCAAAGCCTTGAAAAAATGAACGCCAACTAGGCTCCACACTATCTGGATTCGTTAAATACTTATCGTATAACTCTGCGAAAAAAGAAGTATGCGCAGTATTTAAAAAAGAATATTTGTCCATGAAAAATTATCTCTATCTTTAAGCAAAATTTTAATCAAAAATACAACAATTAAGACTTAAAGTAAATCTTAGTTGCTTCTAAACAAAAAATTTAACGAAAATGAAGCAAATACATTGTTCTTCGCTCAAAAATACTTTTTTAGTCACTTTTTTAACACTAATTAGCATTCAGTGCTTTTCTCAAAGTTCTTTTTCAAATAATTTCTGGGAAAATGTACGTTTTGGTGGTGGTATTGGTTTAAATTTTGGAAACAGTAACTTTAATGGATCACTATCTCCAAATGCAATATATCAATTTAATGATAAATTTGCTATGGGTGTTGGCTTAAGTATAAACTATTCTAAATTTGACACCTCTAAACTCCTTGCATACGGCGCTAGCGTTAATACTTTTTATAATCCTATAAATTTCTTACAACTCTCTGTTGAGTTTGAACAGCTTAGAGTTAATAGAAAAACAGAATTTTCTACTTTCACTATTAAAGATAATTTTTGGTCTCCTGCCTTATATTTAGGTATTGGATACACCCAAAAAAATTATACTGTTGGTGTAAGATATGATGTTATCCATAATGATAAAAGGAGTATTTACCAAAATACCTTAATTCCCTTTATACGTGTTTATTTTTAGACGCTACGCTAATAAAACATAGTTCATACGCAAAAACCATCTAATCAAGAGTTTACGTTTCACCAATGTCAACCTACCGCCTACAATCAACAGTAAAATTTAAAAAGAATCTTATTTTACTGAAAAAAATAAATTAGATATTTAGGTCATAAATACCCGTTATTTTTTGCCAAATTTTAAGAACGCTGCAGAATCAAATAATTTGCGCTAGTCCATTTTAAGATTGGGTTTTTTGTCAAAAAAAGCATGTTTTTAGTTCTATTTTTTAGCTATAATGCTTTCCTTACTGTTTCTCTCTTAATTTTTACAATTGGATGCAATTATCCCTGGACTTCAATACAAATTATAACACATGCTTCCATCAAGTTTTGAGTATGCATTTTTTCCATTTCTCTATATCTTACTAATCCTCCATTAAACCATCTTTTTATCCCTACAAATGTTCAATCCACTTTAACCTTTTGCCTATTAATTTATTAAATTTCTTTACTATGTTTTATAAGCAATATCAAGGTATTATGGAGTTTAAAGAAAGATTAAAACAATTACGTACAGAGAAGAAAGTTTCACAAAATGAGCTTACTATAAATATTGGTGTACATGTTACAAATATTTCTAGATATGAAAGAGGTGAAAACAAACCTACTACTGAGGTATCATCTAAATTAGCTAACGCACTTGATACCACTACAGATTATTTAATGAATGAATCTACTAATAATATTGCAGATAAAGAGCTATTATCTATAATTTAAAAAAGTAAATACCCTTTCAAGTGAAAGAAAAAATATTGTAAAGAAATTCATTGAAGCTTTTGTCTTTAAAGCAGATATTCAAAATAAATTTAACGCATAAAAAAACCACAACTTTTATAGTTGTGGTTTATATTCTTATTGCCTACTCATAAACGGTACAAGCGTGACGCTTGCACTAGCAGGGATATTCATCCTACTTTTTTTATTGGTTCTTACTATAGAAAAGTGCTTTTTACTCTTGGTAATTAGCTACGACCTTCCTATTTTTTTAGTCCTCTTTGTTCCCTTTTCTTAGTTTTATAAAGTTATAAAGACTAATAAGAACTCCTATAAATATTAAAAGATAAATTCCATACGAATTTAAAAATGAAATTTCAGAAGATTTGGTTATCTGAGGAGTTACAAGATTGTAAAATAAGGAAATTGAATCGTTTTTGGATTTTATAGAACCAATATACGGAATTGCAAATACCTCTACACGACTCTGGTAACTTTTACCCTCTTTTGTACGATATGAAACATCTGCAAAAGCACGGGTTGCTCTTCGTTTAATACTATTGTGAATTTTCGTGATTTTTGCCTTTGTCTCAACCCAATTTTCAGGAGAGACCTCCTGCCCCATTAAATTGAAACAAGAGAAAAGCATTACGATGTATACTAAAGAAACTTTAATTTGATGGCAATTCTTCATGTTAATAAACATATAATAATTAAAAATCTATAAGGAGAAACTAATTATTCCTACTTATTTATATCTCTGTCACTTCTACAAGTAGTACGAATTTAATGCTTTTTATTTGTTTTCCTCTGCTACCATTTGATCCTACATTTTCATTTGTCACTTTAAAATACTAATTTCGAGAGACTTGCATATCAATAGTAGTTTCTGCTATTATTTTATTCTTAGGGAATACTGCACTCGGCTAAACCAAAAGGATCTATCCAACTATTAGAATCGTGTACATAAGCATACATATTTGGCATTACTCCAGCCAGCCCAATTGGGTCTTGAGTCATGTAACTCTGCGCAACTTTTTCCCTCCTGCGAGAGCTTTAAAATCACTCGTCCAAGCACCATAAACTAAAGAACTTCTGTGCCCTAAAAATACAGTTTTATTTCATTGGAGAAAAATGTTTCCGATGAAAAAAAAAGATAAGAATTTTCCAAAGCTAAGTAACATAATTGGGCATTATAGTACAAATATATCATTTTAGAATTATATAGAGTTTTCACTATTTGATAGCTATAATGTAATATTATGTAAAATATCCCAGTATGTGTTGTTTTCATAATAAACGTTTGTAATCGGGTCTTTAAACATTCGTTACAAGTTAATTAAACCTTTGTCATAACTTTCATATTCTGTACTTCAGTATTTTTAATTAAAAGCTACAGATATTCTGCAGCTTTTTTTTAACTTAAATATTTCTACTTTTTATTAATATGTTCTAATTTACCTGGACCTCTGTATATATAGGCTCCATTAGGAACTACTGTAAACTCATCTCCTTTTTCTTTGTTAGGATGAATTTTAAAAACTTTACCAGAAGCTGTAACAGTACCATGATAGCCATGTGCAACTTTTGTTTTTTGTGCTGATATCCAATAAACCACATCAATATAGTTATATACATAAAAAGTAACGGGTTTACCACTAGCATTAAAAATAAGGGCTGAACCTACAGCTGCTCCCTTTATTAATTTACTAATATCTTCTCTTGCCAATTTTTGAAAGTCATTGATGTCTATTTTTGCATCTAAATTTGTTGAACTCATAATTATTTATTTAATAAAAACACCTACTCTATTTAGGCTTTTCGGATGCCGCCTACACTTTAGATAACTGTGTGTTCAGTCCGTTTATTCCTGTGGTTTCTGCTCCACTTTTTTATTCTCAGGTCTTATTCCTTTTTAAACCAAAAGCTTAATATTTGTGTTATACTAGCAGTGAGCACTCCTAATAATATTTTAAGTTCTCCCATCATGGAATTTTCACCTTTCTCCATATTCCAGCTGTCACTAACTTCTACCATAAGAATGGTAATTACCAAAGTCATATACCCTACAATAAATAATAGACTAAATACGAATTGAATTTTTTTGTTGTTCATCCTTCTATTCTTTATTATAAATCATATAATTTTTGATTGAGATAAAAATCTCATTTACTTTATTGAGTAGAATTATTTTTTAACTACCTCTAGTTTTTTTGATATTCTACATTTTACAACCTTAATCATTCTGCCAAAAAAGAGTTGTATTTTTACCGTCACAATCGGATTTAGTAAAGGATATAGTATCAATTAAAGTATGCACTCCAAAGATTTTGGCTTTCCATATCTCAATTGTAATAATATCTCCAAACTGACTGGTCGTAAATTGCTTCGTACTATCAGGCCCATGATCATGGTCTTGTAGTGCAATCATAGAAATCATGTTTTTTTGACTATCAAAAATTTTAATTCCTTTCCACCAAGACATTGAAACTGTATTCTCTAATGAGAATTGGATAAACCCTTTTTTTAAATCTGATTGGCTAGTATTTATAGTGTCACTGCCATCCACTAGAAAACTTTTGTTTACTGGTTTTGAATTCATAATAAGTTGTTGTTTTAAATAAGTGCCTACATTATCGCATTCGGCTTTGCGTTATTTTATAAAATGACTTGGTTATCTTTATCCGTTATACCTAACTTGTTTTAGAAACCTTCTTTGAGTATTTGTGAATGGTTATATTTATCTTGTTCCTGCACTACAGCAATAGGCCAAAAGAAATGTGTGAGTTGAGTTGGAGTTCTTTTTCACAATATCTTTTATTGTTTTATTCAATAATGTCATGACATTTGTTATAATATCTGGTTTAGAGTCTACGTTTCCATTGTTAAAATCGTGTACTTTAACTTTAACTTTTTCATTTTTTAAAACAAGTTTTCTATCTTGCTCTGCAAATTTCTCCTCTCTAGTTGCAACAGCTCCTACCTTTCCTGAACAATACCCATGAGTCCCTGACATAATATGTATTGTATTATTTGATTCCTGCATCTTTTTAGAGATAGTCTCAAGTGCCTTTTCTACGTCATTGACAGTACAAGCATCATGAAATCCCCATATTTGTATTGCTTTAGGAGTGTTTTTTGTAATATTAACTAAGGTTGCCATATTTTTTATTTTTTTATTAAACTTGTTTTTAAATATTGAATAGTCCGTTAACAATTCTTATCAATAAAACTGTACTTATTCTTTTATTGAGATAAAAACCTCATTTACACTGTTGAATAAAATTATTTTTAAGACTACTTTTTCATCATTTTCAGATCTGCAGAATCTTTTAATGATTTAAATTATCATTTACTAGTATTGACACTTCAAACATACCATCTCATTACCCTAAATAGAAAACAAATGAGTGAATGAACACTTTACTTTAGTGAATGGATATAATTATTGAGGGAAGGGTTTTAAGGAAAAATTAATTATTTATGTAACTTATTATGTATATATTTAATTACTCTCTAGCTAATAATTAAATATTTTAAAATGACTGATTCAAATACTATCACCTTCACAGTAAAAACTAAAAAATTAATAGATTCAATAAACACTTGCTATCTTAATAGTGGAACAATAATGGATCCTATACAAGTAGATGATTTTGTAACGATAGATCTTCCTATTGGTAGTAATCTACCTGGCTTTGAATACAGTCAAAAAATTGGTATAGAATTATCGGTGTTACCAATAGTTCATGGAGCAACAATAAAACACTCATTTATATGCTTAAAACTTCAAAATATTGGAATCGATTTCAGTAAATTAGTAGATAATCCAGAAAAAGTAAAAGTAAAACTTGGCTCATGGCATGAAATATTTAATTTAGATAAGAATACAAATACGAAAATTACTCAAGCTCCTGACGGGGCTTTGTATTTTGCACCAATAAATTGTCATGAATTCCCTATTTTTTTAAATCCTTTAAAAGATGGATCAGAAACATATGAATATATCTTTTCTTATAGTATTCTTTTTTCTATTGATTATAATAAAAGAAAATATTATTGTAAAATAGATCCAACATTAAAAGTAAGTTCAAATCCTCCACGTTAAACCATAATGATAGATTACTTTGTTTCTACTAAGATTTTCAATAAAAATATTTTTTTTACTCTTTATATCAACTGTATTTTCTCAAAATATTAAAAAGGCAGATAGTCTTCAAAATATTTTGAAGACTATCATAACATCAGAAAAGGATAAAGCTATAATTTTAAGATCAATAGCTTATTTTCATCCTGATTTAAGCACCTCTTTATATTCTGCTAAAGAATCTTTAAGAATCGCAACACAAATTAATGAGCAAATATTACAAGCAGAAGCATTAGAAGAAATAAGCCATATTGAAAAAAGAATAGGAAATAATAGCGAATCCTTAAAGGCATCCTTTAAAGCATTAAAAATATATGAATCTCTTGAACTTGTTGAACGACAAGCGGCTTCATTTAATCAGCTTGCTAATAATTACCTAATTGAAAAAGAATATAGATTGGCCATAGATTATTTTGAAAAAGCCATTACTATTTATACAACATCAAATAATCAAATACAATACATATACACCCTACTTAATTTGGGTGAAGCTTATCGGTTATCAGGAAATTTAAAAAAAGCAAAGTCTTCTTTTATAAAAGTTTTAAAACTTAATGAAGAAACGAAAGATGATTTAGTAACGGGATATGGTTTAGGGAACTTAGGTATGGTATATACCAGTAACCAACAGTTTGATAAAGCTAAAAGCTCTCTTAACAAAGCTATAGAAATCCTTAATCCTTTAGGAGATACCTACTCGGTAAGCATATATCTTGCAGAATTGGCTACTATCTATAACGCAGAAAGTAATATAAGGTTAGCCGAAACTACATTAATAGAAGCTTTTACCTTAGCAAAAACATCTGGCTTAAAAGAACAAATTAGAGATATTAGTTCTTCATTAGTATCACATTACACAGAACAAGCTAAATATAAAAAAGCATTAGACTATCAAAAACTGTATCAAGTATATCAGGATAGTTTAATTAACAAAGACAATATTAAAAAAATTGAACAGCTTAAATCGAGCTATAAAATTAACCAACGTGAGTTAGAAATCGAGAAAATAAATGAAGTTAGTACACAAAGGAAAAACATTGCACTAGGCTTATTTTTTGGTATATTATTGTTTATAATACTATCCTACCTACTTTACAATTTAAATAAACGTATACGTATTGCTAATTTAAATTTATCTAAGAGAGATGAAGAAAAAGCCTTATTACTTAAAGAACTTAACCATAGGGTTAAGAATAATTTACAGATGATTTCGAGCTTACTTAATTTACAAAGTAGAGCACTTACTCAAGATTCTGATAAAGAAATTATAGTATCGAGTAAAAATAGAGTAGAAGCATTATCTCTTGTACATAGAAAACTATACCAAGAAGGCATAGAAACTAAAGTAGCTGTAAAAGAATATGTTGAGGAACTTGTTTTAAACCTTATATATAGTTATGGGACTAATTTAAAACCAGAATTTGATATTATTCCTATCAATATAAATGTAGATAAAGCCATACCAATATCCTTAATTATAAATGAATTAGTCACCAATGCCATTAAACATGCCTATGAGGGCATTCAAAATCCGAGTCTTAAAATTTCAATAAAGCAAAAAAAAGAAATTTTATATGTTGAAATTCATGATAATGGAAATGGATTTAGTGAAAAAGAAAGAGAGAAAACAAATTCTTTTGGTCTTAAATTAATTTTATCTTTAACAGAACAATTAGAAGGGACTATTAAAACAGTAAATAATGATGGAACACATTGGATAATTACTTTAGAAGTATAAACCTATAATGAAAAATTTATTATCCAAAATACGAATACTCATTGTTGAAGATGAAATAATACTAGCTCAAGATATTGCTTATAAACTTGAAGATTCTAATTATGATGTGGTTGGAATAGTTGATAGTGCTAATAAAGCCCTTCAATTATTAAAAGAGGTCTCGGACATACACATAATACTTATGGATATTATGATAAAAGGAGGTATGGATGGCATAGATTTAGCAAGAATAATTAATAAAAACTATACGATTCCTTTAATTTTCCTTACTTCCCATTCAGATATAAGACTTGTTGAGCGAGCAAAAACTGTAAATCCATATGCGTATCTTTTAAAACCATTTAATGACAGACAAATAAATATAGCTATAGAATTGGCATTAACTAATTTTTCTAAGCAAACACCAGAAAAAGAGTTGCTAAAAGAACATAATTTTTCTTACGAAGAGAATAATGCATTGAAGATTAAAGACAGTTTATTTCTTAAAAAAAACAACCGTTTTGAAAGGGTATCATTAAACGAAATACAATTTTTGCAAGCCGAGAATAATTATACAACTATACATACTAAACTCAATAAATTTTTATATTCAACAGTTCTTAAAAAAATAGAACAGCAATTACCTAATAATATGTTTTTAAGGGTTCACAGGAGTTATATAGTTAACACTAATGCTATTAATGGGTTTGAAGGAAATATGTTGTTTGTAAATGACAAAAAAATACCTGTAAGTAAATCTAATCATGATCAAGTTTTTGTTTTATTTAGGACTTTGTGACTTTTATCCCATTCTATACACATTACACTCTCCTCCTGCCGTCGGCTCGCATAATAAGTATTCCATTACATTTTTAAAGAAACATTTGAGAAGAAAAAAATAAAAAAGATTTTAGTTTGAAAAAGCTTTTTTCCAAAGCAAAGTTACATAACGCTATGATACTCCCAATCCTTAGGACAGCTTAAAAGTATTGTTTAGTTTATTATGACACCATTTTTTTAACATTATAGATTTGATTAGGCGGTACTTTTCCTATTTCTGTATGCCTTCTTTTGTTATTA
>Ga0209185_1000988_pt1 | contig 27301 bp, 21 predicted proteins | sample SidtaG_2_FD_187425 | JGI IMG/M metagenome (GOLD analysis project Ga0209185, IMG submission 187425) | Marine algal microbial communities from Sidmouth, United Kingdom - Sidmouth_Asex2 metaG (SPAdes) (version 2) | ecosystem: Host-associated > Algae > Red algae > Unclassified | place: Sidmouth... | reverse complement strand
TTTCATCATTCTATATGTAAATAAATGACAATCAATTAAATAAACATATTTGTAATGCGTTTTTAGCACTTTTGCTAAAAACGTAATTCACTGATAATCAGAGACTTTTAACTCTTAGTTGGCATTATAATTAATGGCTGCTTGATTTTTCTTATCCGCATAACAAGAGTTTCTGAGTGTATTAGAAGAATTAGCGGGATGACTGCTAAACCCAAAATCTCTTGCAGCAACTTTCATTGCAGTTGCTTTATCATATAAACCGCGAGAAAGGTCTTCCTCTTGCCAAACCTTTTGCATATCAAGCGTTATCAGTTTTTTCTCAGAAGGTGATAAGTCTTCAAAATCATTAAACACGTTTGGAAGTCCATCTATACTAGATTGGGTATAATTAATTCTTAAGGAGACTAAAATATTATTCCTCACCAATCTTTTTATGTTTTCTACGATTGCATAGTAAGAACCTTTTGATTTTGACACATACCTCACTTTATCATGTTCTTTACCGTGTCCGTCAAACGTGATTTGGAAACTATCTACTCCGTATTTCACAAGGCCTTTCACCATGTCATCATTTATCAAAAAACCATTTGATGTAAAATGGATATGTAATTTCACATGGTTTTCTTCTGATTTTTTGTACGTATAGTCTAATATCGGCAAAACAACATCTTTGTAATATAATAAAGGTTCTCCACCAAAAAATGACAAGTCGAACTTCTTCAAAAACTTCATCTCATTAAACTTATTATCTATCAGTAATTTAATCTTTTTAAGTTCTACTTCTGATGTTTTTGAACCTTTAATATGTGTTTCATAGCAGTACCAACATTTGAAATTACAATTCATGGTAGGCAATATCATCAATTTGTAAGTGTCGTCACGATGATCGACTGACTTAATTAATTCCCTTACTTTTTGAATTTCATCTGTTTCTTTAGGCACAATAAAACCTTGTGCTAAAAGTGCATTGTACAAATCAGGGTGAACATCTTCTAGTCCTGCTACATTATCTTCATTTTTAGCCGCTAAAATCAACTCTAAGAGCATAGATTCCAAGAGTAGAAAGTTTTCCGTAAAAGAATTGTGGTACAAGAACAATCCTTCATGGAAGACTATAGTGTTAAATTTACTTAACTTCATAATTTTTATTTTTCAAAGACATGAATTGATAAGGTTTAAAAATCGGCACTACAGCGAAAACTGTGGGTCAGAAAATATCGAGCTTTGATTCCGCTTGAAAATTCGCCTAAACACGGCTGACATTTTGCAAATCTAACGATATCACACAAGTTTTTGCCTATACCTCGAAGAGGTTAAACGTGAATAACCCTGTATGTAATGCAGGGAACAAATGCCAAACTCAGCCGACAAAACGAAGTAGTTGAATCTGCCTTGCTCGCGTAATTCAATTACTTCGTAGTTGCGGAAGGTTTTTCTGACAGTTTCCCCCGAATTTTGATTCGGGGTTATTCACGTTTTATCTCTCCGAGATAGGGTTTTGCAATTCAAAAAAAGATATGTAGTATCGTTAGATTTTGCAAATGGTAGACGAGTTTAGACAAATTTTCGAGCAAATTTCGGATTACCCACAATTTTCGCCGTAGTGCTTAAAAATCTAACCACTGCTATATTTTTACCTGACTGGACTTTGGACATTTGGGGAACTTTGGAATTCGGTAAGGCATTGTTTTACAAATTCTTATAAAATAAAAACAATTACATTTTATTTATTTTTAATTTAAAAGTCTAATAATCAGCGTGTTACGAAATTTAACCTAATTCCCCAATGCTTAAAGTCCAGTAATAGTATGTCGTGAGTTTATTATAAACAAGGGTTTCCTTATGAAAAATAGTTACCTGATATCCATATCAATACCTTTGTAAAGGTTAGATTTTTTTCTTCCTCCAACCCCATATAGAGGATAGTCAGTTAATTTCTAAAGTTTTATCTCCCCCTTCGAAATAGGGTGGAGGAGGAACACGTTTTATAAGAAAACCCCATCATTCTAAACAAAAAGAGAAGAGACTATTAAGTTATAGCCTCTTCCCAAATAATGCTATTGAAAGTCAGAACATTGGCATGCACAAGTTGCACCGTCATAAACGTTTACATTTACGTTGGTGTCTTTGTTTCGCGAATGTGAGGTTGCCAAACTATCAAAAGATGTGAAACCACCTTTCAATTGTCCTTGCTTAGGCTCTTCTAAAGCCTTCATTTGCTTAACGAGATCATTAAATGACTTTTTCATAATTTGTTAAATTTAAAGTAATAATAATTTCCTCAACAATTAGAGACAGTGAGAAATTCTGTCTAATATTGCACAATAATTTCTTATCTAAACTTCCTAAAATAGCTCTTGTATTTCAGGAGAAAGTTATAGGTACTAATGTTTTTTTTGATTTGCTGATAGAAATGCTTGGGTTATTCATCAAAATAGTGCTGAATGACCTGATTCTCCTCCAGTAGCCACCTGTAATTTTATAGTAAAGTCAAGGTGTTTTTAGGATATTAAAGATTTCTGGTTCTTTGACAATTTGGGTGATAATTATCATTCTCTTTTGTTTTTTATGTAAATATTGGAGGTAACTCGCTGATTATAACTCTCTAAGGTTTTGAAAACCTTATAGGTTTGGGGCAGAATTTCACCTCAAAAACATTACCACCCAAATTGTCAGAGAACCAAATTTCTTATAAGCGATTCTTGGCATCGTTTGAAGAGTTGATGCGATTATTTCTTACTTTCTTTTTGGCGGTTATTGCATATAGTGCCCAAAAAGTATATCGACGCGTATTTTTCTTTTGATAAAAATCAGATAAAAACGGGTCAAATACCCCTTCTGTTTTAGTCCTTTCGGTATCAAAAATGTCATCTATATAAAATCTTAATTTTAATTTGTTGTTCAAAAATGTTTTTTGCAGCATAAAATTCGAAGTAAAATAATCAGCTTCAATGTAGTTACCTCTAACCTTAGAAGTTGTATAAGAAGCCGCCAATTCTACAAACCAGTTTTCGGGTAAAGTCCAATCATTACTCAAATTGAGTGAAGCCGTACTGCGTTGAGTATTTCTGTCAGATAGTATGAAATATTTATTATAAAAAGAGCTTCCTCCTTTTAAGTACCACCAATCTTTAATACCTTTAGAGAAGTTATATTCTATACCGACTGTTCCTGCTTTGCCGATATTTTGATAACGATGAACAGTAACTCCCTCGCCTTCAAGGGAAAAAGTACCTTCTATCTTATTTTGAATCATATAATAGTACGCCGAAAAAGAATGGTAATTATTAAGGTCGTATGTGATCACAAAATTATTTCTGTACTCAGGTTCTATTTCCGGATTTCCAGTGTAGAGATTAAAAGGTGTAGTTCTAGTATTTGTCGGGTTAAGTATATGAAAGCCGGGTCTCCTTATTCTTCGTGAATAGTTAAAAGAAAGATATTGGTCTTTTTTCATGCTCTTTGATATGAAAAAAGAAGGGAAAAAATTGAGGTACTTTTGTGAAACACTTTCTTGGCTTAGTAAATCAACCCCACTTAAAAAAGTATTTTCTACACGCAAACCAATCTTAATATTGATATTTTTATCAATTTTCTTAGCTAAAGTAATATAAGATGCATATATATTTTCCTTAAAATCAAATATAAAAGACCTTTCTTTGTCAACTATAAAGTTATTATCAATAAAACTCTCAAAAACAGATTCATTATTTCTTTGAGTTGAGGTGAATTTTGTCCCAAAAGATATTGCTCCTATGAAAGGTAGAGTTTTGTCATAAGATAATTGGGCAGATAAAATGTCAGTTGTCGCATTTGTGGAACCTCTATCTATCAAATTAGCAAAATTATCTTGTATGAATACCGAATTAACGTCAAAGTTATTTTTCAGTTTTTGAGTGGCGTAGTCTCCTATAAAACTTAACTTACCATCCAGTGTGTCCAAGTCTATGGAGTAATTGAGGATACCACTGTAATAATTCTTCGGTCCACTATTTCTAACCGAGTAGGTTTCGCCGGAATCCAGAAGTTGGTTGTCAGTGTAAACATTCAGAGTTGAATTACTTTTTACAAAATAATCGTCTGAAGTTGCGTAAAACTCAATGCCTAAGTTGTGTTTATTCAAGATGTCAAAAGTACCCCCGATATTTCCTGAAAAATATCGCAATCTTTCATCAAAAAAAGCCATTTCCTCATATCTTGTACTCACATAATTAAAAATAGTATTATTTTGAGATTCTCCGTTGTCTTCTCTATCTACATAGTATAATGTTCCATAAATATTCCACTTTTTATCCCCGAAATTTAAACCTGCACTTGATGTATATCCGGGATTGCGCCCTCTTTGTGTATAATAGGATTTTAAATTTGCACTAAATCCTGCATCATTCCTATTTAAAATAAAATTAATAACTCCTCCTTCCACATTAGCATCTGATTCTGCTGAGGCAACAGCCTGAATTTCGATTGCTTTTATATTCTTTGAATCCAAGTTTCTGATGTAGTTTGCTAATTCGGCACCTGATAAATTTATTTTCTTACCATTTACCATAATCGTTGCCATTTCGTTTTTTAACAGTATGTTATCTGAGCCGTCCACATAAACAGAAGGGGCTCTTTTAAGTACTTCCACTCCATCAAAGCCATTTTTTAAAGAACTATTACCCACATAAAAAAGCAATTTATCCATCTTTCGCTCAATTACTTTCTTTTTTTCCCTTACTACTACCTCTGCTAGTTGCGAAACGTCCTGAGTCAGTAGGATATCCTCAACCCGCAAGTTGCCAAGTACCTCAATATTGATGACTGTATCTCGATATCCGATAAAACTTATTCCTAAATTATATTTCCCATTTGGGGCACTTAGCGTAAATTCTCCGTTTTCATCTGTAATATTCCCTGTAATTATTTTGTCATCCATGTCTTTTAAGGCTACGTTAGCAAATTCAATTGTACCCGATTCATCCTTAACCGATCCTACTATTTTATGTTGGGCATTCGAATAGTATGGTAAAAAAAGAAACACACCAAAATATATGTAAATTGTATATATGTTATGCATTGTTGATTTTTTTATGACAAAATACTGAAAATGAGATTTATATCAATGGCTTTTTCATAAAAAATTAGTTACCGTAATCAAGTATTATCACTCAAATAATTTTACAATTATTAAAAAATAATAAAAATAAAAACTAATTTGTATTAGTCTGATTTTTAAGTCTAATATTTTATATGAAAAAGCCATTGATTTATATGTTGAAAGTTAGAGAACACGAAAAAAATAATCTACCCGTTTGAATTGCTCTTTTTCCTATATGTCTCCTCAAATTTTCCTTAAGTACAGGGAGTATTCGCGTCAAATTTGAGAAAACACATAGAAAAATAGCTGCGTCAATTCGGGTAGATTATTTTCTTCGTGTTCCCTTAATTCAATTACAAAATAATTTGGAGGATTTGGTTGAGTATAGCTGTAAAGATGGTATCTTAATTTCAGTATTACAATTACCCAATATTATCAAAATCCTAAAATACTTATAGTAAAAAGTACATAATAAAGCAGTAAATGTGCGATCCGCTTTGAATGTGTTTGTCTTTATGTTGTTTTTAAATTACTAATAAACAATGTTTTATGTATATTTTTATTCAATCACTAAATAAAAAAACCTTCACATAAATAGCTTATTTCAGTTGCAGACATTCTACAAAATCCCAATAATAGGGCACTAATTTTTTTCAAAACATAAAAAAAGCCATTGGAAAAATCCAATGGCTTAAGGGAGTTCTAGTTTTCATCTTGTTTGATTACAAGAATATCGTCTGTCTATAACTATCATCTTCTATAGTTACAATGGATAAAATTTTCAAAAATGTATAGTCTCCCGTTTTATGTTTGATCAACTCTATTTTTACATCATTTGTTAGAGTTTGCGAAAAAGGGACAGTGACCGTATGAGTACAAGTAACCGCAGAGTAATACAGTATCCCGCCAGAATATACATTTACAGTATATGTATCTCCTTGTACATAAGAAGGGTCTTCCCAATGTATTTCAGATGATGTCGAAAACGAGATGGTAGTGCTGTCAGGGCTTACACACTTGACATGTTCAATATTTATATTGAATAAAATTAGTATCGTTAGTGTTCTCAAAACAATTAACTTAGTTTTCATAATGTCTAAATTTTTCTTGGTTAAAAAATAATATGTTTTTATTATGCGTTAATAATGAGGTTAAAATAGTTCAGTAATAATTCATCTGTCAGTCGTCATTGTATTTAAAATAAATGACGAGCAATGAATTATATCTACGATAGATATTGTCCAGAACTCCCTATTAAATCGAAATGTGTATATCGGAACCCAACAAATTCATTAACTAAATTACACTATTTACACATGAAATTTAATTGTATGTGATTTCGCTGAGTTGTTAAGAGTGCAGTGTTGTTTTGTAATTAATTGGGAATTTCTTTAAATTTACATTTTAGTAATCCCTATAATCACAATACATGTTGTATAGGATTAAAAGTAATAAATTAAGATAATTAATTCAATTACAAGATTAAGGTAAAATCTTTCTTTTTCTTTAGCTTTAAATTAATTAATATGTATATTTTTTTGATAATCAACTATCAAAGTTTGTGTTTATTTGCAATGATAAAATAAAATCTCAATTAATTCAATTCATGAAAAATACAATAACCGTTCGATTTTTGAAAAAACTCTCAAAAAAGGAAATAAAAGGCTTAGAAGCCTTTGTCGAAAATCCATATTTCAATCCTAATCAAGACATTGCCGTACTCTACAAATATATAGACCAATTTGCACCGAATTATAATCAGACCGACTTCATAGCGGAACATGCCTTCGATGCTGTTTACCCAAATAAAATCTTCGATGCGGTTGCTCACAACAGATTAATGAGCAAGCTGTATGCGGTCATCAAAAAATTCATACACTGTCTTTATACCAACTCCGATCCGGCGGAAACAGAACTTAAAGTATTGCGTTTTTGTAATGAACGGTATCGTGAGCGTTTTGACAATCAATTAAAAAAAGTCAGAGGACTGGCAGATAAAGAAAAAGGAAACAAATTTTATCGTTATACATTAGGAATAGAACTGGCAGTAGAAGACTACCTGGCATTTTTTCCACGGGAGACAAATTTTACGGAGTCATCTATTGCCTTAGATAAATATTATTGGCTCTCCAAATTGCCACTGTTTTGCGGAATGCTGAATCGGCAGATTGTTATCGGAGTAAAATATGATATCTCCGACTTAGATAGTTATTTGGAGTTTCTCGAAAAAATCGAATACACCCGATTTCCCCTTATAGAACTGTGGTATTGCTTAGCTAAGATTTTAAAAAATATTGTAGATAAAATGCCCCCTGAACACCAAGATTACCTCAAATTTAAAACACTGTTCTTCAAAAATAAAAATGATTTAGGTGAAAATGAATTGAGAAATTTATACATATTTTTAAAAAACATTATAAATAGAACTTCTATTACAGATGATGATTATTACCATGAGCTATTCGATTTAGATAAGTTGGGTTTAAGTGAAAAGCTAATATTTATTCAAGGGCAACTCCGCCCACAAAGCATAAAAAATATTTTAAATACAGCAATTAGAATTGGCAATATCACGTGGGCTAAAAACTTTCTGACTAAGTATAAGGAAGTGTTTTGGCACGAACATGCCGACGATATATTGTTGTATAGTAAGGCAATGATAAGTTTTCATGAAGGTCATCACGCTAAAGCCTTACAAAATTTAGAAGATGTAACTTATCAAGATATATTTTTTAGGCTAGGCAAAAAAAGACTTCAAATACAAATTTACTATGAAATGGAAGATTTAGAATCTTTTGACAAACACATCAATAATTTTAAAGTATTTTTATCTCGAAATCAAGATAAAATAGGCGATATACATGTTCTATCAAACCGAGATTTCATTAAACATATTATTAAAATATACTATATTTTAAAGCAAGACACACAGAAAATAGCAAAATTAGAAGAAAAAATATACAAAACCTCAACCCGACTACTTCCTGAAAAAAAATGGCTACTCGACAAACTTGATGAACTCAATTGTTGCCGTATCCGACCAACTTCCCCTTCATATACAAACCCGTAACCCGAAAAAAAGAAGCTCTGCGTCGGCTTATCCGTCACAGAGCTCTAAATCAAATGAAACCATCTTATATTACCGCCTTATTCGACGATAATTTTCTCATTATGAAGTCCCTTATCGGTCTGAATACTAAGTAAATACATACCGGAAGGGAGTTGGCTGACGTCAATTTGGGTGTTGGTAGATATTACTTGACGAGCAAGCACCTGTTGCCCTACGGTATTGTAGAGTGTCAATGTTTGTGCTTGCAAGTCGTTGGTAGTAATATTGATTGTATTTGATGTTGGATTAGGGAATATATTGATGTGTTGGGATAAATCTAGGGTGTTGGTGTCTGTTGCTGTATCATTTATATTTACGGTAACTGCATTTTCACTGCCCATTATGATAACTTCCTCACCTGTATTTAGGACAGCGCGTACGTTGGTAATCGGAAAGTTGAGTTCTATTATCGAAGATAATTTGCCGATAATATTATCCGTCATCACGAAACTTACCGAACCGATTTGTCCGAAACCAGAGATGTTTTGCTGGTCGGTACGCGAGTAAGCAAAGTCCACAACTGACTGATTGACAACGTTTTTCTCAAGTTGCAGGGTCGTCGTTGGGTTACCTATCCACGAATCCATGAAGTAATCCGCCATCACAGAGCCGCTATTCACCAAGTCGGCAGGGTAGCCAATAGAGAATGCGACCCCATAGACTTCTTCGACAGGCAAATTGAGTGTACCCATGATGATGTCGGCATTGATAGTGATATTGCCGGTATCGGGCGTGGAGTAGATGGTGTCAAGGTCAAATTCGAGGTATAGCCCAGGTGCATTATCCACGCGATTGGCGGTGACGCCATTGTGGGTACGGTTATAATTTTGCTCGATAGCATAAACGTCGTCAAAGAAAATTTCGCCATTGCCATTGCAATCTAGATGCTTGAGATTGAGGCTATCTTCGGTAATATTTTGCCAATCGATGGCAGGTTGACCGTACCAATCAATCGTGGCATTGGAGCGCAGGACTCCGGTTTCGCCGAAATGCAAACCAAGCGGCAATACATCGTAATTGTCCACAATCATATTGCGGTCAGCATCGCCGGGAAATACGCAGTCGGTATTTTCGCATTCGGGATTTTCTACCACGATGGTCGTGCATATAAAGCCCGAGCAAATACTGCCAGCAGGGGGGGCGTAAACAGCACATATTTCATTTATACCATAATCTAACAATGGAATAGAAATGCTTATATTGCCGGTGCCGTAGGCTTCTCCGGTTTGACCATTGTACCATTCCACCTCAACGGGTGTCATACCTGCTCCAAATAAAGTAAAATCAAATACATTCTCAACAGATGTATCATATATAATTTCATAACCACAATCGCTCGTAGGCAGTATACCTGATATGAGTATTAGTTCGCAATGCGTATCTTCACAGCCTATATCATCATTCCAAACGGTAAGACAAACATTATAAGTCCCAAGATTTTCGAATGAATAATCAAAAACATCGCCCGGTGAAGTAGTAAATATATTACCATTAATATTCCATTGAGCTTGAGCATAATTTCCTATTGAAAGATCAAAAAAATCTACGTCTTGAACCACCTCGCCGAGATTGGGATGAATAGACCACATAAAGAAGGCTTCGCATTCTTCATTTTGTTGCCCCATTTCCACTTCGATATCTATGCAACTTTCGATATCACAAATCCAATTGCCTTGTGCATCCGTCGCGGTAGCAGATGCACATGTAAGATAGCTGCCCGATTCGGGAAAAACATAAGTAAGCGCATCGTCTTGCCCTACTATATTTCCATCTACATGCCAAAAAATATCTTCAAATAAGTAGGGATTTAAAGAAGTAAATAATTGGAAAGCAACCGTAGAATCATTGACCGTTCCCGAAAATATAGATAGCGGCGGACAGTTCCCACCGATTTGATAACAAATTTCTGTCACACAGATTTCTCCTGTTGAAGGATCAGCAATTACCTCTGCACATACTGTAAATTGACCGGCAGAAGGCGAAAAATTATATTCTATAGGATTGCCATATTCTAAGAAAACACCATCAACGTACCACCCAATCGAATCTTCAAAAATCTCATACACATCAGGACCATATACCTGAAAAGTAGCCCAATCTTCCTGTATTTCATATTCAAAATCAATGTCTTGACAATTCGCGCCACTCCCATTTGTTGTGATAATATCTTTACATAAAAAAGTTTCACAACCCGTAAACTCATCAAAAAACTCCACACATATAGTATACTCACCCGGCTCGCTGAATTGATGGGTTATAAAAACTTGGTTGCCGATAATGTCGTCATCATTTCCCAACGTCCAAGTCACATCACTTGGGGGCGGAGGCGTATTTGAGCCACTATACACCATACCTGTGATAGTTGTCGAGTCGGTTTGTGTGATGTGAATATAATAATCACAAGGTTGGTACGTGTTGCCCATCACGATAGAATCGCACAACACACCTGTACATTCCATAAGCGCATCTTCGTATTCGGCACAGATAAAATAAGTTCCCTCTTCGTCAAAAGTATAATTAAGATTTGATCCTGTACCAATGACACCACCACCGTCTTCCAAAACCCATGTTATATCACTTGGTAAGACATAATTTGATCCATTTGGTGAGTATATACTTCCCGAAAGCTCTAAACCATAGGATTCTAAAGCAATTTTGTAGTTGCAACTAATGGTAGTTGACGGTAGGGTAACACACTGGGTACACGCATTACCATCAACTTCATAGTCCACACAAAGTGTCGAAGAAAGACCCGACAGAATTTGATCTGGATCTAAAGCCACACTGACCGAATCTCCAAGTGGAAACTCCAATTCCAGAATGTACCACTTTTCTAAATCCGGGTAATAAGGTCCGAAATCTGTCGAATTATATATTGAAAACTCCACCAAATTGACATCTAGCTGATTAGTTTGTATTAGGTACGAATTACAAAATGAATTATCTGTCGTATATCCAAAAACGTTATTCCAGCACAATGCCGAAGTAACGAACAATAGTATAAATTGAATTTTTCTGTATTTCATAATCAATCTTCATTTTTGTAAAAAATCCGCCGAATAGGTTGCTGATAAGGTACAAGCGTAATAACACTTTACAAAAATGGTGGTTTTATATCATTTAAAAAAGTACAATTTTTAGTAATTGTGATTTTTATCGCGGATAAATTTCACATAAATCATTAATTGTCAGTAATTTATTATTTTTTTTGTGAGAAAAAAATTACTAATAATAGAATTTCTTTGATAAATAAAAAAAACGGAGTACAAATGCTGTAAACATTTACACTCCGTTTTATTTTTTTAGAAAGAGTTTCTATGCTTCCAACTTCAATTTAGTCGTTAGCACTTCCTGTTTTGGATTCAGTAAATCATCGGTGAGCCTGACTTCGGGGTCTTTAGATTTTCGCTCATTGATGACCGTAAGCAGAGAGCTGTTTTCGTTATGCGGAATTGCCTTAATTTGATTGACAAGTCGCCCGGTGAGTATCGGGTGTTGGAGAATTTTGTAGATAATTTCCGACTTTTTGCTATCAATCGTAATCATTTCGATAATCTCCCCTACCGCAGTTTTCATGTAACGAACAATTTCCTTTCCTGTTTGCCGTAGTATCTTAAACTCCTCAATACCAGACAAATGTCTATCTGGATGCATGATTTTATCTAAGAAATACTCCCAAACCGTTTGTACGGAAACATCAATACTAACGCTACTATAGCGCATGGTACTACTCATAAAATTGATTTAATTTTTTGAATGAATTGTTCCCAATCTTTTTTGGAAACGAGTGTTTGTGCGAATAGATAGATTTTTATTGGATAAACTTTAAAACGATTATTATTCTGTTATAATAATATCGGCAAAACAAAAATGCACATTTTTAGCTTAAAAAGCAACAATAGACCGTCAAAGAAATGCCACATTTTAAATTGCACCAAAAGCATAATCACCCCCTAAACGTATTCTATTGCTGATTAATTTCCTACTTAGCAAATAATGACAAAACAATGATGTTCACCAGCCTTTATAAATTTATGCGTTTTTTGTCTATATTTAGCCTTTCAAAAATCACTGAACGCAGCACGGTGCTTCCAGTCCGTGCCGCATCAAGAACGCACATAACACGCAACACGGGCTGGAAGCACCGTGCTACGAAAGCATTGAAGCATTGAAAATAAACGCACACGGGCACCTCCTGCCTTACCCCGAACAAATTCCTGCATTCATGCAGCAGAAAGAAATATTCTGGATAGATGCGGATAGGAAATTTATGCGGCAAAAAGGCTGGAAAAGACCCATTACGGACGCCAGTTTTTTTCTGAATGAAAAACTCGAATGGATGGATAAAAATAAGCTCGACCACGAGGTTATCCTCAACCTTTCCCAACTCTATTGTAATGGTATGAAACGCAGTACGGCGCATGATGTCATTCGTTTTCAAAATGACTTCAATGCACAAGTACAATACGAAAACCCGAAGCGATTCACAACAGGGTTTGTCGTGCAGGCAGCGTATATAGATGATGCCTTGAAGGAAATAGAACGCTGTGTTAAAGAGTTGAATATGAACTTATTATGTCTACCAACACATTTTTTAAATAAAAAAAATGAATGGCATTCGACCGCATCCGAAGCCGCTGCGCCGATATGGGAATTGGCGAATGAATACGGGCTTGCTATCGAAATTCACCCCTATGATGCGCCGCGCATGATAGCACTGCAAGACCGTTTTTGGCGGTTTCATCTCGTATGGATGTGCGCCCAAACTGCCGACAATTACCACACCTACACATTACTCGATTTTCCGAATAAGTACCCACACACACGCGTCTGTTTTGCTCACGGCAATCAATTTGGACAAATCAACGTAGGCAGACGAGCACAAGGCTACGAGGGCAGACCCGACCTATTTGAAGGCACCACGCATCCGAAAGAAAATATTGCACAAAAAAACGTCTTTTTCGATACCTTAGTGCACGATGTTTACGCTTTCAGAATGCTAAAAGACCGACAAGGCGTCAGCCAAATCGTTGCTGGACTCGACGACCCTTACCCACTCGGTGAAATGGAATCCGTATCCGGTTGCTATCCCGGAAAAGTAATTGATGAAGCCCTCGCGCATGGTTTTATTTCCGAAAAAGAAAAAAATGATATTTGGTGTAAAAATGTAAAAAGATGGTTGGGGAAGGAAATTGTATAATGGTTAGGGAAGAGGAAGAAAATAATCTACCCCAAATGAAGAAGTTATTTTTTTTATATGTTTGGCTAAATTTGACGCGTATAGCCGAGCTACGTAAGAAAAAGAACAATTCAGACGGGTAGATTATTTTTTCGTCTTCCCTTAAATTGTAATTTTGCAAAACCATATTCCAAGAATATAGGGACAGGACATACCCTGTCCCTACATTCTCGGAAATGGTTTTATTAAAAAAAAATCCGTTTAATCTGCCAAATCCGCATTCCAATGAATTACGAAAATACCGCCACATTCGCCGCCAAAATGGACGACCAAGACCCCTTACACGCCTACCGCGAACAGTTTTATTTACCATTGCAAAAAGATGGGACGCCGCATATTTATTTATGTGGAAATTCGCTCGGTCTGCAACCCAAATCGACCCGAAAGTACGTAGAACAAGAGTTGCTGGATTGGGAAAAATTTGGTGTAGAAGGGCATTTTCATGCACGAAATCCGTGGATGCCTTACCACGAATTTCTGACCCCTGCGATGGCAAATGTCGTCGGTGCGAAACCCGAAGAAGTAGTCGTGATGAATACCCTCAGTGTCAACCTTCACTTAATGATGGTATCCTTTTATCGTCCTGATAACGAGCGATTTAAAATCGTGATGGAAAGCGACGCTTTTCCTTCGGATAGGTACGCGATTGAGTCGCAAATACGCTTTCACGGCTACGACCCGGCAGAGGCTTTATTGGAAATTCGCCCGCGAGAAGGGGAAGAATTGGTTCGCACAGAAGACCTCGAAAAATTGATTGAAACAGAAGGCGACAAAATCGCGCTCATCATGCTCGGCGGCGTCAATTATTATACGGGACAAGTCTTTGATTTCAAAAAAATTGCCGAACTTGGACATGCGCACGGCTGCGTCGTAGGCTTCGATCTCGCACATGGCGCAGGCAATCTCGACCTCCAACTCCATGATAGTGATATGGACTTCGCGGTGTGGTGTACCTACAAATATCTCAACTCCGGTCCGGGTAGTCTGGGCGGCTGTTTTGTGCATGAAAGACATGCGCATGCCGACCTCCCCCGCTTCGCCGGTTGGTGGGGACACAATAAAGAAACACGCTTTAATATGCGCCACGATTTTGACCCGATACCGGGCGCAGAGGGCTGGCAATTGAGCAATCCGCCGATACTTTCACTGGCAGCAATACGGGCTTCATTGGATATTTTTGAGGAAGTTGGGATGAAAAAACTCAATGAAAAATCACGCCAACTGACAGGCTATTTGGAGTTTTTATTGGACGAAATTCAAAACCAAAACATCCGCATCATCACCCCACGCGACCCCACCCAACGTGGTTGCCAACTTTCCATTCAAGTAAAAAATGCCGATAAGTCCTTGTTTGATAACATAACAGAAAAAGGTGTCATCGCCGACTGGCGCGAGCCGGACGTAATACGTGTCGCGCCCGTGCCTTTGTACAATTCGTATAGAGATGTTTTTCGTTTTGTAGAAATATTAAAAGAGTTGGCAGTCTAATGCGAGGATGTTTCACGTTGAACTGCCAAATTCTGCCCCGACGATACCAATAAATCAGCCTAACTTGTCATATTTAAACGGGAACTTGCAACCCATCAATTAAAAGTGGTACAACAACCCATTCATTATTCATGTAAATTGTAACTTTTTGGTAACCAATAATTAATAATAATTTGGTGGCTTCGCCGAAATTATTTTCCAACTCATTGAAATGGTGTGCATCCGAACTGATAGTTACAGCAATGTTTTTTTCAAAACACATTTCTAAAATCCATTTTGACGGGTAAAATTCGGTTGTTTTTCCTTGATAAAAACCGCGTGTATTGACTTCCACGATACAGCTCGAATTGGAAATGACGTCTATCGTTTCCTCCACAATTTCTTTATACCACGCCTCTGTTTCATCAAAAAAACGATTGCCTTTATTAAGTTTTTTTATCAAATCCAAATGCCCGATAATGTCCGGTGGGTCATGCGTGACCATCATCTGCACGCGCTCATAATACGCCCGTACCATCGCCTGCACATCGTCTGCATAGACCTCACGCAAGCCTCGCGCCAGTTCCTCCGCCGTAAAATCCATACAAAAATGCTCGCCATCTGCATACTGCCCAATGTAATGCACCGAGCCTACAATCACATCCAATTTATACGCCTCAAAATCGCCCGGACCAATCACATCCGGTATAAAATCGACCTCCAAACCCGTATAGATTTGCACCTGCGGATAAGCCGCCTTCACATGTTTGATGTCTTGCAAATACGCCCCCAAATCTGCCTGTTTTACGTGCCAATCCGTCTCAAACGACACAGGTGCATGACTCGAAAATCCGATTGCAAGCATTTGATTTTCAACAGCTTGTCGAGCGTGTTCTTCTGCCGTGCATTCGCCGTCGCAGTAGAGGGTGTGCATGTGATAATTTGTCCAATTCATAATCGAAAAGTTGTAGAGTTGTAGAGTTGATGAAGTAGAGGTCTTTTGGAAATTCTTTGAGTAAGGGATGAAAAAATAATAACCATAAATTTATTTGAGTGTGCCACAAATCGGTGGTATTATAAAAGGTACGGTATTACACAGATTTGTGATACACTCAATTTATTTAAACTTTTAATTGGCTTCGATTTTGTCGTTGATAATTTGAAGCATTATTTATAAAAAATCAGTTTAAATTTATAAGTATTTAATTGTCAATATTTTATGAATTATTAATTTTTATTAAAAATACTAATTTCAAATATTTTTTCTCACTTCAAAATCAGCGAAATCGAAGTTAGTAACGAGCAAATAATAAGTTTACGATTTCGACGAGATTATTTTGTCCTTTGTTATCTTCATTTAGTTGATTGATTTTATGCCCAAATATACCATTTTCCCACGAAAATGCTCCACGTAAAACGATTTTGCAAATCGCATACATCCACATTTCGATACAATGAATCACAGCAATGCAAATCCAAGTCGCATTTCAATATTAAAATCCGTATATTTGCAGCAGAAAAAATGAATAGACGTTTTGAGTACATTGTCGCATTAACGCATTACAATTCATTCATTCAAAATTTACTCATTCATTAGACTTTATTCCAAAATTAAGTTGTATTGCATGGAAATTAGGATTTTTTCGCTAATCGAAACTCATTTCGAGTCGCATACCCAGCGGTACGGGACGAGAAATAGATGAAGAGTAGCGGAAAAAGACAATTTAGGAACGGGGCATAAATAAATTAAGTTTTTTAACGCCGTTATTTTGTGCTTAGTTTTTCTCTTGAAGACAGGCGTTTATCTGGATAAATAACTGTTTTCAAGGGGAAAAATAAGCGCAAAAGAAACCGTCCAAATCGGGAAGTTATTGTTTTATCGTTACTTAGTGAAAGAAATTATTTTGGAATAAAGTCTATTCATTAGTGTATGGCAAAAAAAAGCGTATTTCGGGTTTATTTCGAGAGAATACCGGCACCATTTAGGAATAAATACCTCCTGACGGTGACGCTATTTGTGATTTGGATTACGTTTTTTGATAGAAATGATTTGGTTTCGCAGCGGCATTTGCAAAATATCATTGACGATATGGAAGCCAAAAAAGAACACTATCAAGTAGAGGTCGAAAAAGTCAAATTACAATCGAAAGCTCTACATTCGGATGCCGAGACACTCGAAAAATTTGCCCGCGAAAAATATTTGATGAAAAAAGACAACGAAGATATTTTTGTCATCGTTGAAGAGAAAGAATAGCATCATTAGACTTTATTTAGGAATATTTTGTATGCATGGAATTTTGTATTTTTTTGACAATCGAGCCTCATTTTGAGCTGCATACCCTACGGTACGGAGCGAAAAATAGGAGAAGAGTATCGGAAAAAGACAATGTTAGCTGCATACAAAATATTTCTAAGTAAAGTCTATTAACGCATTAATAATATTGTCGCATTGCACCATTAGTGAAAGAAAATAAATAACTTGCCCCATTATGCTTGTTCTTTTCCCTTCTAAAAGACACAAAAAATAGTTCCGTAGCTATGGCTATGCAACGATTTTTTGAATTCTTTAGAAGGTTCTGCTGAAATAAGGATATTTTTAAATTATTTTATAATAAAAAATATTTATAAATAATTCATTTTCAATAATAAATAAATTACAAAATAATTTTAATTAATTAAAAAATGGCTATATTTCAGTGCGACCTTAGAAGAAAAAATTACGGCGCATTATGGAACAATTTATTTAATTTCTTTCACTTAAGGCATTGTTGCATTATAAATTCACTCCCCTAATCAAGTACGGGATTTCGTTTTACTCAACATTTAAAATTCACTCATTCACTCACTAATAATAGCATGTCAGTACTAGTCAATAAGAACTCAAAAGTCATTGTACAAGGATTTACCGGAAAAGAAGGTAGTTTTCATGCCGAACAAATGATAGAATACGGCACGAATGTCGTTGGTGGTGTTACGCCGGGTAAAGGTGGACAAAAGCACCTTGATAAGCCTGTATTTAATACCGTATCCGAAGCTGTTGAAAAGGCTGATGCGGATGTTTCTATTATTTTTGTACCGCCGCGCTTTGCGGGCGACGCCATTATGGAAGCGGCAGATGCCGGAATTGGCGTTATCATTTGTATCACGGAAGGTATCCCTGTACAAGACATGGTGAAGGTGAAAGCCTACATCGAAGATAAAGATTGCCGATTAGTCGGACCGAACTGCCCTGGTGTCATGACTCCGGGCGAAGCGAAGGTTGGTATAATGCCCGGTTTTATTCACAATCCCGGACGTATCGGCATCGTATCTCGTTCGGGTACACTGACTTACGAAGCCGTTGATCAAGTCACCAAAGCCGGACTCGGACAATCAACTTGTATCGGTATCGGCGGCGACCCCATCGTAGGCACAACCACAAAAGATGCTGTCGAACTATTGATGAATGATCCGGACACCGATGGTATTATTATGATAGGCGAAATTGGTGGAAGTATGGAAGCTGACGCCGCACATTGGATAAAAGAGCACGGTACAAAACCCGTTGTCGGCTTCATTGCCGGACAAACTGCCCCCAAAGGCAGAACGATGGGACATGCCGGAGCCATCGTTGGTGGACATGCAGACACTGCCGAAGCCAAAATGGAAATCATGGAAGCCTGTGGGATCCACGTGGTCAAATCACCCGCAGCTATCGGCGAAACAATGGCAAAAGCTTTGAAAAACTAATTGACACAAATTTTTCGTAAGTAATACAGGAGCCTATCGGTTTTTACCGATAGGCTTTCTTTTTTGTGTAAAAAAAACTAAATTTGAACTTGATTGTTGAACGAGAAAATAGAACATGAAAAATCTAATCTTGACTTTTGGTATAGTGTGTATAGTCGTTATATGCTCCTGCACCTATGATAATTTGGACGCAGCCGCTGTCATTCCTGTCAATTTTTGCGATAATATCACCGCTACTTACGATTTGAATATCAAAACAATAGTAGAAACGAATTGTGCTTATACAGGATGTCATCTTGCAGGCAGTGCGCCGGGCGATTTTAGCACTTTTGCAGGTATGCTTTTCCATTTAGAAAATGGCGGAATCGAAGACCGCGTCATTACTCAACGAGATGATGCTAATGCGGGTATGCCACCCAATTATGCTTCAGGTCCAAAGGACTTGACATCCGAAGAATTCGATATTTTTATGTGCTGGCTCGAAACCGGCTATCCTGAAAATTAAAATTACTTTATAGATGATAGTCTATAATCTAAGGTGAAGCAATGTATTATTTGATAGGCAGGATTGACAATTTTGGACTAACTTAATTAGCTGATAAATAGTGATTTATTCACTCATTTGCACATTCACTCATTCACTCATTGCAACTTAATATGAAAAAAATCACTATAATTCTCCTTGCCTTTGTATGCCTTACACATACGTATGCACAGGAGCGCGAACTCGTACAACGTACCTTCAAATCTACCCGCGTTATCAATACTCATTCGGTAGAAACTTTGCAGAAAAACAAACTCGATTTTCGTGTTGGGCATCGCTTTGGCGACCTCGCCGGAGACGCCGGAGGTTGGGCTACTTTTTATGGGCTAGAAAATGCTTCGGATGTCTTGATTGGTTTTCAATATGGTATTACGGATAGACTCACTGCCGTACTTACTCGCACAAAAGGCGCAGGACCACACCGAGCCATCGTCAATGCACAACTCAAGTATCGCGCACTCTGGCAAAATGATGAAATGCCCGTCTCGGTGACGTTGCTTGCCGGAACAGGATTTAGCACCATGCAAGCCAGCGAAAACCCCGAAGCACTCAATCGCTTTGAGAAATATTCGCATCGCTTTTCGTATGTCTATCAGGCGCATATTGCACGCAAATTTAGCGATAGATTTTCCCTACAAATCACGCCAAGTTACATTCATCGCAATATTACCGCTTTCGATATTGACAATGATATCTTCAGTATCGGTGCAGCTGCGCGAGTGCAATTGTCGAAGGTCTATGCTATCCTCGTCGATGTCACTGCGCCTTTCTCTGAACAACATTCTAACGGAGATTTCACACTACCCGTTGGCTTCGGATTGGAAATTGATACAGGCGGTCACATCTTCCAAATCAACCTGACCAATGCACAAGGCATGGCAGAAACCGACTACATTCCCTACACCAATGCACTTTGGGCAGAAGGACAATTTAGACTCGGCTTTACGATTTCTCGTTTATTTAATTTGTAAATACGTAACACAGACATTCCTGTCTGTGCCGCGAAAGTACAGACATAGATGTCTGTGTTACATCGTGGTGAATTCCATTCACATGAAAAATATCGCTTTTGTTACCTTTTTGATAATCAGTATTATCATATTTGCTGCAAGTACTTTCATTGACAAAAATAATTTTGAAATCAATGAAAATACACCCGTCGCGGAAGTACTCTTGCAGCTCGGCGAACCTACGCCAGACCATACTCAAAATAAAGAAACCACTAAGGATTTAGTGGCGATAGGTAAAAATATTGTCTTAAATGGTTTGAGTTCAAAAACGGGTGAGGGGGGACGTCGGCAGAGCAAGCACTTCGTCTGTACTTCCTGCCATAATGTGCAGCGCGAAGACCCTATTTTGAGCATCAGTGATCCGGAGGCACGGCTCGAATATGCACAACAAAATGGACTGCCTTTTTTACAAGGAACTACCCTGCACGGCGTCGTGAATCGCGAATCGTGGTATAATGGTGATTACGATAAAAAATACGACCCCAGAAAAATCAAACCCGCACAAACTGACCTCCGCGAAGCCATCCAACTCTGCGCTACCGAATGCGCACAAGGACGAGAATTAAAGGATTGGGAATTGGAAAGTGTATTGGCATATTTGTGGACTTTAGAGCTGAAAATGGACGACCTTGACCTCTCCAATGCCGACCTCCAACGCATCGAAAATGGTATTAATGACGCTTCACAACGTTCTGAATTAGTGCAATTTATCAAGTCAAAATACAGTCAAGCCTCTCCTGCCACCTTCATCGACCAGCCGGACAACCTCGAAGCAGGTTATCAATTAAAAGGCAACGCCGACAAAGGCAAACTCGTGTATGATTTGAGTTGCAAACATTGCCATGAAAATGGACGCTATTCGATGTTTGTTTTAGGCGATTCTAAGATGGATTATCGTTTCATGAAGCGTAATTTTACGAAATATACTCGCTACTCCACTTACCATGTTATCAGTTACGGCTATGCCACCAATGGCAAACGACAGTACATGCCCAACTATACTTTAGAGCGAATGAGCAAGCAACAAATCGAAGATTTAAGAGCCTTTTTTGAACGAGAAAGCGAGTAAGGGAAGAGGAAGAAAATAATCTATCTCAATGAAGTCGTTATTTTTTTATATGTTTGGCTAAATTTGACGCGCATAGCCGAGCTATTACCTGTTCCGAACTCGTTTCGGGATAAGTAACGAATAAATAATAACTTCACGATTTGGACGGATTCTTTTGCGCTTATTTTCCTCCTTAAAAACAGTCATTTATCCAGATAAACGCCTGTCTTCAAGTGAAAGAACAATTCAAATGGGTAGATTACTTTTTCGTCTTCCCTTAATCATTAACCATAAAAATGATAGAATCCGGTCAAGTCATCAATATCAATAGAACGATTTCCGCTATCGGTGAGCTTACGAATGTACTTGTCGAAAAAGCATTGGGAGAAGGTAAATATGGTACAATCTGGAAGTTGCGCGACCAAGCGAAAAAGGGGCAGTACTACGTCCTCGAACACTTGCGCGAAATACCTGACGAGGCATTGATTATGCGCTTGAAAGAAGGCACGGCAAAGCAGTCAGAACTGAGTATTTTGCCCCAAGCCTATGACCTCATTCAGTTGGAAGATGATAGCGTGATTATTTTGGGCGAATATGTGGAAGGCACGCCTTTAAGCGAATGGGCGGCAATGAGTATAAGCCGTCCGTGGGAAGCAAAAAAGGAAGTATTTATCCGATTATTGCAGTATATAAAAGAAGTGCAGGAGCGTATGCCCGGCTTTCAATTGGATGCCAATAAATTGCTCATTACGCCCGAAGATAATGTTAAAATTTGCGGACACGGAATCATACAATATCCTGTACCTAAATTGTTTGTATTAGCGCACATCGCACCCGAAATCCACTCAAATAATGGCAAAGTGGAAAGTGCCGCACGTGCCAATGTCTTTACGCTTGGTAGTATTTTGTATACTTTTATTAAAGGAGAAGAGTATTGGCGAGCTTTGGGGTACGAAACGCCGCCATACTCCGCTATGACCGAAGCCGGGCAGACGAAAGACGGCAATATTTTAGATGTGTTTGACTTAAGTTTTGAGTATCCTGTGGAAGTAGCGTCAGCAATTCGTATTGCGACAAATTTTCGTGCAGAAAAACGATTTAGCAATGTTGGTTCGTTCTTACGACACTTCAATCAGGAAGCAATTCCGGAAGTCAAAGCATTGCCTGCCGAACCCGTTTTTAAACCCGAAAAAAAGCAGCCCGTCATGGCAGCCACACAGCCCATGCAGCCCTCGAAAACCAAAACAAAATTGCGAAAGGAATCAATCGCGGCACTCATTACATTGTTAGCAATTTTGGTGTTGGGCGGTACGTATATGATGCGCAGCGGTACAGAAAAAGTCCCCGACCTTACCCTCGACGAGCGCAAAGATTGGAATATAGCAATTGATAAAAATACCGAATTTTATTACCGAAAATACCTCACCAATCATCCGAATGGCGAATATACGGCACTGGCTTTTGATATGATGGATAGCATTTATAATGCGCCAATTGACGAGAGCGAATTGCTGGGAACGCGCTTTACCGGAAAATACACACAATCTGCTGACCGCAAGGTTTTTTCAATGCGCTTCGATGACATCACGCCGAATGGCGGTGATTTAGATTTTAAGTGTAGCATCAATATGGGCGCACAACGCAAGACACTTATCGGCTCTATTGATAAAAATGATTACATGATTTCTTTTGAGGAATTGGGCGAAGATTATCCAAAATTGAGCATCACAAACGGGCGCGTATATAAGCGCGAAGGCAAGATTTTTATCGAATCTACGGATGTAGAACAGTATTGGGTGTTACGAGATTGAACGTAAGGGAACTCGCAACAAATAACCTACCCAATCTACTTGTTCTTTTTCACTCACTCTGCGTTATGGAAATGGTCACTTATCCCGATAAACTCACGTTTCCGTGCCTTGATTGAGTAAAAAATAACTTTGCATCTTGGGTAGGTTATTTATTACGAGTTCCCTAACACAGATATTTTTGTCTGTACTTGCGGCACAGGCAGGAATATTTGTATTGCGTTTCAAAAAAGACTCGCTTGCTTGCCAAAAGCCATAGGGTTTTCGAGCATCAGCAGGTCTTGTTTGATGTGGATACCGCCATTGTAACCCACAAGGCTACCGTTGATGCCGATGACGCGGTGACAAGGCGCGATAATAGGAATTGGATTTTGATTGCAAGCTCCGCCGATAGCTCTGACGGCTTTTCTATCGCCGATTTTTATGGCGATTTTCAGGTATGAAACCGTCTGCCCGTAGGGAATTTCCAATAATTGCTTCCACACTTCTCGCTGAAAGTCCGTACCGTGAAAGGTCGTTTTTACCGTAAAAAAAGTACGTTTTTTGGCAAAATATTCTTCCAGTTGGGCGAAACATTCATCAAGACAGGCAGGGACATTGGCACGCACGGCATGGGGCGGAAATTCACTGAAAATTTTGATTTCAGTGACGCCCTCCGACACGCTACCCGTAATTTTTAATAAGCCTATCGGAGAATCAAACCAGCCGCTTTGCTGCATTTTTAATCGTTTTGCTTGTTTGACAAATACTGTGATTGTTCGTCTCCTGCGTGAGGGATAGGAGGTGTTGTTTGAACGAAATGTAGCGATAGCGGAATGGAGAGAGTGCCGGATAGCCCGCCCCCCGACTGATAAGGAGGGGGACACGCCCAAATTGTTTGTATCACTGGATTTGTCAAGGTACTATAGTGCTTCGATTTATCAATGATTTGTAAATCGAAGCAATGGTTTTTTATCCAAATAAACCGGGTAATTCTATTCCCGGAGGAAGGATACTTGACATGGCACTTTTTGCTTCTTCTGCTGCTTTCATTTTTGCTTCTTCGGTCACGCGATTGAAAGCGGTGATGAGGAGGTCTTCGAGTTCTTCGGCATTTTCGGGGTCGAGTAAGCTATCGACAATTGTAACGCTGGTCACAATCTGATTAGCATTGGCGAGTATTTTGACTCTGCCGCCGCCCGATTCGCCATCTACCATGATACCGTCAAGTCGTTTTTTTAGGTCGTCTTGCATCCCTTTAAATTGGTCTAACATAAATAATGCTTAAATGAAGTCCATAGTCGGTAGTCCATAGGTAAACGTGAAACGTTTCGTGGGTGTCTATGGACTATCGACCATTGACTATCGACTGATTAATTTTTAACTATTTTTTGTACTGAAATTAGTTCATCTAATTGTATCGAAATAATATATAAACCACTCGCTAAGTGCCTTATATCAATTTCGGATTCATTTGATGTAAAATCAGCCGCTAAGATACCTGTACTATTGTAAATTTTAATATTAATCGGCTGATTTTCTGTACCAATAATATTTATTTTATCTTTCGTTGGATTGGGATAAATGGAAATAGTGCTGCTTCTATTCACCTCTACGCTGACAATTTTTGAATACTCAAAATCGCCATTCATATCAATTTGTCGGAGTCGATAATAGTTCACCCCTTTTTGCGGATTTTGGTGAATGTGACTGTATTTATCGGCTATATTGTGTCCTTCTACAAAGTCAATTTTCTCCCAACTTGTCCCATCAATACTGTGTTCAATTTCAAAGCCACTATTGTTGGTTTCGGAAGCGGTTTGCCAATCAAGTAAGGTGGTATTTTGTTTGGTCAATGATGCTGTAAAACTGGTAAGTTCGATAGGCAGATTAGTTTCCAAATATTCAAACGAATGGATAACCGTCTCACCATTGAGTTCTATATCAAACCGCCAAGTGCCGAAAGGTCCTTCTTCGGGGAGGTCACGCGGCCACCACCACCAAGAGGCATTAAAATTTTGTTGAAAATTTTGATCCCACGTATCCCAAACCGATAAATCCGGTCTGCGGATAGTGTATGTGGCGGTCTGCCCCGCAATTTGGTCTTTATAGTACGCACCGACGTATACCGTTTCTCCCACTATAAAATTATTATTAAAATTGGTAACTTCATTGGCTGCCGGACAATCGTGTACGGGGGGCGCGCTATGTGTGAGTGCGGCGTTGATACGCATCTGACTATAAGGGAGTTGTGTTTGCCACCATGAATCACTGTTTAGGTTATTGCAATTGCCTTGATAGGGGTCAATCAGGTTGTCTGCATCATCGCGTACTTCAAAGTGGAGATGTGCATTATCTGATATACCCGAACTCGCCACCACGCCGATGTATTCTCCTTGTGCAATAGAGCTGCCTATATCTTTGGTTGTCAGCGAGTTGGACTTTAGGTGTCCGTACCAAGCTACCGATCCGTCGGCGTGTTGAACATAGATGGCATTCCACTGATTTTGATTATTCCACTGACAATTTTGGTCAAATTGACCGTCTTGTTTGAAAACAATCGTTCCGGCTGCTGCCGAAATCACTTCTACGAGGTTATTTTCATACGAATACCACGGGAAGGGCCAAGGAAAAAAATCTGTGCCTTGGTGTCCGTTATAACTTCTTGCATTGCATTCATAATCTACAATACCTGCGGTAGCATCGTGATCTACGTAGTTTGAAATACCATAAAAATTACTATAATCCAATGCCGCCGTTTTTTGCAAGGGAAAATCGAAACTGACGATTTCCGGGTTGGTGTTTGTTTTTAGCAAACTCGCTGCTTTTAGTTGTTGTATATTTTCTTCGAGTTGTTTTTTGATGAACGCCCTTTGGCTGCCCGAAAGGCATTTGTTTCGTGAGGTGCTGTGTTCGATACCTCCGCCGCCGGGATTAACTGTCGGATTGGATTGGGAGAAAGCAAGTGAATATGTAATGAGTAGTGTGGATAATACGAAGCATAATTTTTTCATAATATCTTGATTTTTAGACAATTGTAAATAAAGTGATTGAGGAAATAGGTAAGGGAAGACGAAAAAAATAATCTACCCCAAATGAAGCCGTTATTCGTTTTACAATTTATTAATAATGAGTAATTTAGCCTTGACAATAACTATCTATCATTTCAAGCGCAAACCACTGATTAGGGAGAACAAAGATGATAACAATTCAGACGGGTAGGTTGTTTTTTTCGTCTTTCCTAACTTACCAACTCAATTCGGTTTTTCCATGACCGTTTCGCATTTATCGCAAGTACGAAGCGATTCCGAACCCATAAAATTATTCATTACAACAGGCAATTGATTGACGATATCCGTCATTTCAAATTTATCTTCATGTAGTTTGTGATTACAACTTTCGCAAAACCACATCAATTTATCGACCTCACCGGCGGTGCGGTATCGTTCTATTACCAAACCAATCGTGTTAGCTGGTCGTTGTGGTGAATGCGGAATGCGCGGCGGCAAAAGAAACATCTCCCCTTCTCGAATCTGGATGTCTTCGGGTGTACCGTCTTCATTGATGATTTTGAGCGTGATGTCTCCTTCTATTTGATAAAACAGCTCTTCGCCATCCTCAAAATGATAATCTTTTCTACCATTCGGTCCACCGACGACCATGACGATGTAGTCTTCATTTTCGAGATAAACCTGCTTATTGCCTATAGGCGGTTTGAGTAAGTGGCGGTGTTCGTCTACCCAACCTTTTAAATTAAATGGTTTGCGTATTTTTGTCATAGCGAATTAAGTTGTCTGTGTTACGGGGAGACGAAAAAAATAATCTACCCTACGATTATATTTAAGGAAAATTTGGTGAAGTATAAAGGAAAAAGAAAAAATCTAGAATATACATTTATTTTGTTCCTGATACTTAAACTTTATTTTATGCAAATTACAAACACTTTCGCGCTTTTTAAAATTGCAAAGCCCTAAATTAGCGTTTTTCTTATATTAGGGAAGACGAAAAAATAACACGTGCCATTACACTCGTCTTTTTTCCGTCTAAGAATCCTTTGAAATCCTTATCCCGAATCGGGGTTCGGGACAGGCTGTAGCTAAGGCTATGTGCGGCTTTCAAAAAATCCTTAGACAAAAAAATACTTCGCATTATGGGACATCTTATTTAATTTCTTTCACTTAGTGAAAGAAAATAAATAACTTGCCCCATTATGCTTGTTCTTTTCCCTTCTAAAAAACACAAAAAATAGTTCCGTAGCTATGGCTATGCAACGATTTTTTGAATTCTT
>Ga0209185_1000986_pt1 | contig 27321 bp, 22 predicted proteins | sample SidtaG_2_FD_187425 | JGI IMG/M metagenome (GOLD analysis project Ga0209185, IMG submission 187425) | Marine algal microbial communities from Sidmouth, United Kingdom - Sidmouth_Asex2 metaG (SPAdes) (version 2) | ecosystem: Host-associated > Algae > Red algae > Unclassified | place: Sidmouth... | reverse complement strand
GCCAACCCACGATCCGACAACGTCTTCGAAATCGCCGCAGTCAGCGTCGTCTTACCATGGTCAATATGACCCATCGTCCCGATATTCACATGCGGCTTATTCCGCTCAAACTTCGTCTTGCTCATTGCAGTAACTCTTCTCTCAGTGTCGGTAGTCGTGGATTGTCAAAGAACGGTTGCTCAGTGGGGTCGCTCGGCCGGGGCTATTCGCCGCGGACGCGCTTGATGATGTCTTCTGCAATTGCTTGGGGCACCTGCTGGTACTCCTCGAACTGCATCGTGTAGGTCGCACGCCCCTGGGTGCGTGAACGAAGGTCGGTACTGTAACCGAACATCTCCGACAGCGGGACGGTGGCGTTGACGACCTGGGTGTTGCCGCGGGCTTCCATCTGGCCGATGCGGCCACGACGGGAGCTGATGTCGCCCATGACGTCACCCATGTAGTCCTCGGGGGTGACGACTTCGACCTTCATGATCGGCTCCATCAACACCGGCTTGGCCATTTCGGCGGCCTTGCGGAAGGCCTGCAGACCGGCCATCTTGAACGCCATCTCCGAGGAGTCGACGTCGTGCGACGAACCGTCCACCAGGGACACCTTGACGTCGACGGTGTTGTACCCGGCGAGCACGCCGTTGTCCATGCCGGATTCGAGGCCCTGAGCGGTCGGGTTGATGTACTCGCGAGGGATGCGGCCGCCGGTGATCTTGTCTTCGAACTCGAAGCCACCGCCGGGGTTCGGCGACATGTCGATCTTCACCACGGCGTACTGACCGGTACCACCGGACTGCTTGATGTGGCGGTACTCGACGTTGGTGACTTCCTTGGTGATCGTCTCGCGGTAGGCGACCTGTGGCTTGCCGACGGTCGCTTCGACGCTGAACTCACGCTGCATGCGGTCGACGAGCACCTCGAGGTGCAGCTCGCCCATGCCCGAGATGACGGTCTGGCCGGTCTCGTGGTCGGAGCGGATGCGGAAGGTCGGATCCTCGTCGGAAAGCGACTTGAGCGCCTTGCCCAGCTTCTCCTGGTCAGACTTCGTCTTCGGCTCGATGGCGACGTGGATGACCGGCTCGGGGAATTCCATGCGCTCCAGAATGACCGGGTCGCTGCGATCACACAGCGTGTCACCGGTGGTGACGTTCTTGAAGCCGAGACCCGCGACGATGTCGCCGGCCATGGCGACGTCGAGGTCCTCGCGCTGGTTGGCGTGCATCAGCAGGATGCGGCCCAGACGCTCGCGGTCTTCCTTGACCGAGTTGTACACCTCTTCGCCCTTGGCGATCTCGCCGGAGTAGACACGGAAGTAGGTGAGCTTGCCGAACGGGTCGGCAACGATCTTGAACGCCAACGCAGCAAAGGGCTCTTTGACGTCGGCCTTGCGGTAGACGTCGACCTCTTCGCCGCCCTTTGTGATCGTGCCGTGGGCCGGCGGGATGTCGAGCGGGCTGGGCATGAAATCGATGACGGCGTCGAGCATCGGCTGGACGCCCTTGTTCTTGAAGGCCGAGCCACAGAGGATCGGGACGAAGTCGAAGGCGAGCGTGCCGGTTCGGATGGCCGCCTTGATCTCGTCTTCGGAGATCTCCTCGCCACCGAGGTACTTGTCCATCAGCGCCTCGTCCTGCGTGGCGATGGTCTCCATCATCTGCTCGCGATAGTCGTTGGCCATGTCGACCATGTCCTCGGGGATGTCTTCGACTTCGTAGGTGGCGCCGAGGTCCTTCTCGTCGACGTTGCGCCAGACGAGCGCCTTCATCCGGACGATGTCGACGAGACCCTCGAATGCCTTGACGGCTTCGGGACCACCAGCGCCGATGGGCAACTGGATGACGAGCGGATTGGCCTGCAGACGCTCGACGACCATGTCGACGGTGCGGTAGAAGTCGGCGCCGATGCGGTCCATCTTGTTGACGAAGCACATGCGGGGCACGTTGTAGGTGTTGGCTTGGCGCCAGACGGTCTCGGTCTGCGGCTCGACACCGGCGACGGAGTCGAAGACGGTGACAGCACCGTCGAGCACGCGCAGCGAGCGCTCGACTTCGATGGTGAAGTCGACGTGGCCCGGGGTGTCGATGATGTTGATGCGGTGGTCTTCCCACACGCAGGTGGTGGCAGCGGAGGTGATCGTGATGCCGCGCTCCTGCTCCTGGGCCATGTGGTCCATGGTCGCTGCGCCGTCGTGCACCTCACCGATCTTGTAGCTCTTGCCGGTGTAGTAGAGGATGCGCTCGGTGGTGGTCGTCTTGCCGGCGTCGATGTGCGCCATGATCCCGATGTTCCGGGTGCGCTCCAGGGGAAACTCTCGCTTGGCCATCTTCTACTTCACTCCATCTCAAAGGGCGTCATCGCGCACGTGCTCGGAGGTGACCGAACCTGCGTGTGCGGGGGGTCTTCGCCTTGTGCATGCGCGCACAAGGCGGCCAAGTGTACCGCCCAGATCAGATGCGCAACCCGGTGTGGCGACTTGTTCGTCGCCGTCTGTGCACTCAGGTGGCCGAGCCGGGTTTCGGCAGGTTCAGCCGGTGACGACAGCGTCGATGACGTGCAGGATCTGGTCTGTGTCGGCGCCACCCTTGTCGGCGACGATGATCGCAGCACCTCCGACGGTGTCGTTCGCAGCGTCGACGCTCAACGTGCTGCCGTCGAGCATCGTCAGCTCGGTCCGTACGAGGATCTCGAGCGAACCGAGGCGACCATCGGTCGTCAGGTGTCGCCGCAGAATGTCGCGCACCGCTTCGGGATCACTCGGAAGGTCGAGGCCTGCGAGCGCCTCGTTGCTCGGCGCGAGCAGCGTGTACGGCACGGTGAGCGCATTGAGCTCGGCGTAGAAGCCGACACTGGACATCAATCTGTCGAGCTCACCCAGCCCGGGGCTCGCCTGGATGATCTGGGCAGTCGTCGATGTCGAGCCGGGCACCACGACCTCGGGCGGCGGCGGCAGCGTGGTGGTCGTCGTGGTCGCCGGCAGTGTCGTGGTGGTCGTGGCCGGCAGCGTGGTCGTCGTGGTCGCCGGCAGTGTCGTGGTGGTCGTCGTCGGGGCGATCGTGGTGGTCGTCGTCGGGGCGATCGTGGTGGTCGGGGCGATCGTGGTGGTCGTGGTCTCGGGCAGCGTGGTCTCGGGCAGCGTCGTCTCGGTGGTCGTGGTCTCGGGCAGCGTCGTGGTCGAGTCGAGGGGCAGTATCGCCAGGTCGGTGGTCGAGGTGTCGAGGTCGGTACCGAACTGGCCGGGCACGGTGGTCGAACCGTCGGTCACCAGCGTCGCACCGTCATCGGACCCGCGCGTCGCCGCCCAGACGATGCCGATGACGGCGACGAGCGCGACCAGGCCGATGGCGATGCCGGCGCGAGCCCGGTCGTCGATCGTGCGGTACCAGGGCACGCGGTCGGCAACGACGTATCGCGGTTCGGTCGATACCGGATCATCGGCGAGCGGCTGCTCCGCGCTGGGTCGTGCCGGCGGGGTCGTCGGCTGGACTGTTGTCGGATCGGCAGACACGACCGGCATGACCGCTGTGCCCTCGGGTGCGGGTGGGGGCGCAGGTGCGTCGGCGTCAGCGTCAGCGTCAGGCAACGGGGTGCCGGCGGCGGGGGTGATGTCGGGAACGTTCGGAAGCGACGAACTGGGCGGGCCGAGCGAACGCTCACCGATCGTGGCATCGCCGACATCGCCGACATCGTCGGGTTCGTCCGGCTTCGACCAGGGAGAGTCACTCACCTCACCAGTGTGGCCCGTGACGGCGGCCGCGAGCGGTCATCGCCCTGGCCGCGCCGCTTAGACGCGTCCGTCGATGTAGTCGTGGAGTTGGCTGTTCTCGCTCTCGAGTTCGACGAGGCGGTACTTCACGACGTCGCCGATGCTCATGATGCCGGTGATCGCCCCGTTGCTGTCGAGGACCGGAAGGTGGCGGATGCGGCGGTCGGTCATCATCGCCATCAGCTTGTCGATCGTGTCCGCCGGTTGACAGGTGATCACGTTGCTCGACATCGCGGAGGCAACGGTGAGGTGCATCGAATCGTCGCCGTGGGACGCGATCGAGCGGACGACGTCGCGCTCGGACAGGATGCCGTCGAGGCTGGCACCGTCGGCGCTGACGATCAACGCCCCGATGCCGTGGTCGCGCAGCGATGCGACCGCGTCGCTGAGTGATGCATCGGCGGTGATCGTGGCGACCTTGTTCCCCTTGGCTGCCAGGATGGATTGAACGTTCATCGAGTTTCCCTTGCTCGTGGTGTGCCCCCGACAGAGAAGGTAGTGCACTCGTGAACAGCATGCATCAAGCCGCCCCTCCCCGTCCCATTTCCCCTCCCCCTCCCATTTCCCCTCCCCCTCCCATTTCCCCAAAATCCTGCGCTGCCATCGCGCTCGATGGAAACTCAGCGCAGGATTTCGGGCGATTCGCACCACATCGCGCTCACGGCGGCCGAGTCACACGTCTCACCGGAGCCCTGAACGACCGGCACGACGCAGTTCAGGTCTTGGACCGGAGTGAGCTGCGGCGGTCGGTGTACGCACTGACGACGCTCTGGGCACATCTCGGGAGGTCGGTCAGCATGTGTTCGTCGAAACGCATGATCATCCAACCGAGTTCGTGGCACGCCTGATCGCGAGCGTGGTCGTGGCCCGGGCGGTGCCACCACGACGCTCCCGGTTCCAGCGCCAGTCGGAGCTCCGGCCACGCCGCGTCGAGGCGGATGACACTGCCGTCGAGTAGTCGGAGCGGGTACTGCCGTTGCAGCACCGGCACGCCCCGAGCTTCGACGGCGTCGATGAGGTCACGTTCGAGGTAGCTCTGCGATGGAGCACCTTGCTGGTGGGCACGCTCAAGCCAGGTTTCGATCCGCAACACCCCGGTCTTGCCCTTGCAGCGGTGCTGCTCCAGGTAGTCGGCGAGGCCGACCGGGTCGATGAGCCGTAGGTTCCACGCATCGTCGGCAGCACGATCGAACCGGTACTGGTTGAAGGTGCCCGCCAAACTGAACACCATCCGATTCGGCATTGCCGTCCAGACGCCCCAAAGGTGATGACGGTCATCAGCTGCGGAGTACCAGTCGGTCACACGCAGCTTCATCCACTCTGGTGCTGCTCGTCGGAAACAGGGCGGCGCTGTGTACTCGATGAGTGGGCTCGTCATCTTGCGGAGTCCGTAGCGACGGGCCGCACTCTGCCCGCTCAGGAATCCAACGCCTGCGCCGAAGTGGTGAGCAGCCCAGCACCGAGTTGCGAAGCCGTCGGAGTAGGACGCGATCCGATAGACGCCGTGGGCCATGTCGACGAGGAGTCCGAGGCGGCGAGCCCGGTACAACATCGACGACGACCAGCCGAACTCATTGCAGAGTTGTGGGCGCGACAGGGTGCCGCCCTGGGCGCCGGCGCGTTCGAGAATCGGTGTCGTCAACATCACCCTGACAGTGGGCGCAATCCGACCGAGAACGGAAAACAACCTTCACTTCCTGCGCGCTGCTCGCGTCGACCGCGACGTCGGCGCAGGATTTGGGTGAAGTGGACGGGATCCCGCAGGAAGAGAGCGAGCGGAGAACGACGAAGGCCCCAGACCGGGGTCCGGGGCCTTCGAGTTGTTCAGATCGCCAGCATCGGCGAGATCAGCCGGCGATCACCAGCGATAGTGAGCGAACGCCTTGTTCGACTCGGCCATCTTCTGGATGTCGTCGCGCCGCTTCATCGCCGCACCGAGGCCGGTGGATGCATCCATCAGCTCGTTGGCGAGACACTCGGCCATCGTCTTTTCACGACGTGCACGGGCGTAGTCGACGAGCCAGCGGATGGACAGCGTGGTCGCACGACGGGGCCGCACTTCGACCGGCACCTGATACGTGGCACCACCGACACGGCGGCTGCGCACTTCGAGTGGCGGCTTCAGGTTGTCGATCGCCCGCTTGGCGACATCGATCGCCTGCTCGTCGTCTTCGAGACGGCTCTGGATGATCTCCATTGCGTCATAGACGATCTTCTCGGCGATGGTGCGCTTGCCGTGCAGCATGACCTTGTTGATCAACTGCGTGACGACGACGCTCTTGTAGATGGGGTCCGCGACGAGTTCGCGGCGCGGTGCTGGACCTTTACGAGGCATGACTCAGCTCACTTCTCTTTCTTGGCGCCGTAGCGGGAGCGAGCCTGCTTGCGGTTCTTGACGCCGACGGCATCGAGTGCGCCGCGGATGATCTTGTAACGGACACCGGGAAGGTCGCGAACACGACCGCCACGGACGAGCACGATGGAGTGCTCCTGGAGGTTGTGGCCTTCACCGGGGATGTAGGCCGTGACCTCGATACCGGAGTTGAGGCGCACACGGGCGACCTTGCGAAGCGCCGAGTTCGGCTTCTTCGGGGTGGTGGTGTACACACGGGTGCACACGCCGCGACGCTGCGGGGAGCCCTTGAGCGCCGGCGTCTTCGACTTGGTGACCTTGGAGCTGCGGCCCTGACGGACGAGCTGTTGAATTGTTGGCACGAATGAAACCTCGTTCGTCTGGGACTGGCTGGTTCATGTTGCAGAACGCAGCATGTGGTGAGTTGGCCGGGACCACGGACGTGGCCGACCGCCGTACACCGGATGCCGGAAGACACCCGATGAGAGGACCGTGCAAGGTTACGAGCGCCCCACCCATCGCGCAACGCGCCGCGCCGCCCCGGGCCTCATCCCGCGCCGCCCCGGGCCTCATCCCGTTTGCGTGCACCTGGATGCTCGCGGCGCGTGCAGTCTGGTGCACGCAAACGAAGAAAAATCGTGTTCGGCGGCCCGGGGAACCGTGTCAAGGATTCGGTCCCCGGGCGCCGAGACACATCCATCCCGTCCCATGGATGACTTGGGGTCCGCCGACCGGCCGTTGCCTCGGTGACCGGCGGACCGCGATGTGTGCGAGTGAACGATCAGGTGCGGGCTAAAACAGCACCCATTCGGTCTGGACCAGGCGTTGCCCATCGGCACCGCGCACGACGATGCGGACCGGGCCGGGGGCAATGTCGTCGAAGTCGAAGCGGCCGAGGTGGTCGGTGTCGATCGACAGGACGGAGTCGCTGCCAACCAATTCGACGGTTCGCTCGGCGGGTGGGACGAGTTGGCCGACGAGGCGGCGGGTGCCGTTCTCCACGACCATCACTTCGATCTCGACGCCCGGTGCTTCGAAGGTGACCTGGCGGTTGATGTCTTCACTGCGGACGCCGGCGAGTTCGGTGTTGGAGTCGAACACGATCTGTGCGAGTTCGGTGTCGATGTTGCGCCAAGTGAACGCTGCTCGGGCGCCTTCGAGTACCGATTCGGGGACCGGGTCGGCGGCATCGAAGCCTCGGCCGAGAGTTGCGAGCAGGTCATCGTCGCTCAGTGGTTTCATCGTTCTGTCTCCTCGACTGGGGGGTGCGCATCGTTGGGCGCGTCGGGTGCTGTTGGTTCGGTGGGCTGGCCGGTCGCGGTGTCGACGAGGCCTGTGGGCAGGAGCTTGCGGAGCTTCTTGAGCGCTCGATCACGGCTGGGGCCGATGCTGCCGATCGATCGGCCGAGCATGTCAGCGATCGAGGCGTAGTCGAGTGGCGGGACCACGCAGAGCAGGCGCAGCAGCTCTTTGTCCTTGTCGGCGAGTTTGGCGAATGCGTCGAGGACGTGGACGAGGGTGTCGGAGTCGGCGACGAGTTCGTCGAGGGTGGCGACACTGGGGTCGACCTGCTCGGGCATCTCGCCAAGGCTGAGTGCGCGCTGCTGCTTCTTGGCGACGCGCAAGGCTTCGTTGCGAGTGGTAGTTGCGAGCCAGCCGGCGAGGCGGTCAGGTTCGCGGATGCGCTCGCAGTTTTCGGCGAGGCGGAGCCAGACGGTCTGGACGACGTCGTCGGTGAGCGCTCCGAGGCGATAGCCCCGAGCGACCGACCACACGAGTCCACCGAATTGACCAACGAGATCGTCCCATGCCCGCTGGTCGCCGTCGGTGACTCGCCGAAGCAACTGCCCGACGTCCACGACACGAGACTGTATGCCAGCGGCGTTCGCCCTTCCGGCATCGGATGTCGCAGTCACATGGGGTGTCACGGTGATCAAGAGTGCGCTGCAGCCACCGTGATACGCGAACTTCGAGAATTTCTTTCAGGACCCGAAGCAGATGAACGGCGCTGCAGTGGGGTCGAGTTCTCCGTCGGGCCCGATGCTGGCCTTCGCGAGCGCTTCGGCCGCCGGAACGCCCGCTGCGAGATGAGTGTGCAAGCGCACCATGAGGTCGACGGATCGTTCGTCGTTGACCGGGGTGAGCGGTGCAATCACCGACGACACGCCGAGCTGGAGGAGAGCGCTGGCCATGCCGAGCAGTGCGCCGCCACCGACGAGCACTGCCTGCCCGACGTTGCACGAAGAGAGAATCACCGTGGACGGCAACCGCGGACATCGTTCGAGGTCGTAGACGGTGAGTGCTCCGTCGGCGAGAAGCAACGATGAGAACAACGGGTTGTCCGCGCGATACGTCCCGTGACATGCCAAGTGCGCCAGATCGACCTCGGAGAGGACGCTGAGGGTCGTCTGAACCGTCGCATCCGATTCGGTCAGAGTCGTGGCCGCCGAGCGGAGCTGCGAGAGGCGTTCGATCTCAGGATCTGCCCCGTCGAGATTCGCGCCGGCAACGAGCAGGCAACTGGCGTTGCTGTCGGTGCGACGGGATGTTGCAGCCCAGATCTCGAACGACGGAGACAACGTGAACCGACGGCCGATCAGGCTGGGCAGCGCCCGCCATGCCAAGCCGTTCATTTCTGCGGACGGAACGATGACGAGCGGACGATCACTCAGTCTCATGTTGCCGAAGAGCTGTCGATCGAGTCCGGTAGCGAGTTCGACGACTGTCGTTGCTGCGGCAGCGCGCGACGCTTCTGATCCACGGCTTCGGTTGAGACGGTTCAAAGCGAAGCCAATGCCCTCGATGACCTCCTCGAGGTCGCGGACCGTACCGATTCGATGCATGGTCGCCCGACGAGATCGGACTCTCACCGACCACATCTCATCGTCAACCGAGCCGAACTCGACGAGTTCTCGATCGCCGAGCCGGGCGATCATCTCGGCGATCGATGTTGCATCCGACTGCAACCCGACGCGCCGATGGGAGCGTTCCCGCACTGCGGACTCGAGTTCGCTCCGCCGCAAGTCGAGCTGGCGGGCGGCACCATCAAACGGGGCGATCGAACGCATTTGATCGGTGACCTGCCGGAGTTCGGCCAGCAGCGATTCGCTCTCGCGAGACGTCGCGTCGTCGCGCCGGGTGATGACGGTGGCGAATCCATGCATCGCTTCTAGTCGTCGCAACAGTTCACGCGGGGAACGCCGATCGATCGCATGACTCGCAGCCATTCGTGCGAGTTCGATTCCCCGTGCCGAGACGTGCGCGCGCAGTTCGATCGCGCCGATGAGCGCATTGTCGCGTCGCACCTCGTTCAGCGCCCGACCGACAAGTCGACGAGCCGACGCTCGGTCACCGGCAGCTTCGGCAAGCTTCGCGCGCTCAACGTCAAGGCGAATCCGGATCATGGTCGACAGTCGACGTCGCCGGTTCGCGAGTCGCTGCGCGATCTCGGCGGCAGAAACGCGCTCATCGAGTTCGTTCGCGCACTCGAGCGCCACGATCAACGCCCGGTCCCGCTCGGAGGGAGTCTTTGCGAAGCGCTCTGCCAAGCCGAGCGCACGATCAAGGCGTTCCGGCGTGAATGCACCGTTGATCTCGAGGCGCAGCAGATCGACGAGCGACAGCATGTTCGCCCGCTGTTGCTCTTCGTAGAGGTGATGCGCCCGAGTGGCAGCGGCAACAGCATCAACGTGCCTGCCCGCCGCTGCCGACAAGCTGGCGGCGCGCACCAGAGTGTCGGCCAAGTCGGCCCGGTTGCCGGCTGCATCGATCAGACCGACCGCCACCCCGATCGCGTCGGCCGCTTCACCGGTGAGTCCAGCGGACGACAGCGCAACCGCCCGATCGACCGCCACGAGAGCGATCCCATCCGAGTTCGACACATCCGCATAGGCCTCGTCAGCTTGTGCGAACAGCGCGAGCGCCTGTGGGACGTGGTCGAGCGTGAACTCAAGATATCCCAGGTTGTGAAGCGCAACGGCTTCGATTGCTCGCTGGCCGGACCTCGAGCAAGCGGCGACGGCACTCGACAGCTGCGCACGCGCTGCTGGGAAGTCTCCCCGTTGGATCTCCAGGAGGCCGAGGTCGATTCGAAGGCGGGCCTGAGCCGACTTGTCGTCGGTGAGAATGAACTCCTCAAGTGCCGACTCGTAGTCGGCCGCGGCTTGGTCGAGCTCGAACAGCCGGTGGTGTACCACAGCCCTCTGCATGACGAGGTTCCCGCGTGCCAGACCGGTGACGTGGTGCTCGTGGTCGCTGAGCAACGTTCGCGCTCGCTCCAGCTCACCTCGACTCACAATCGAGTGCGCGAGGCTCGTGGCTATCCGGGCGGCAAGTTCGCTGTCAGCGAGCCGAAAGGCCGCTGCGAGTGCAAGCTCAAGTGTGTCGGCTGCTTCAGCACCACGGCCTGACTCGCGTAGTGCCAAGCCAAGCACCCATGACGCGTGCGCATGATCGCCCGCTACGTCGACCTCGGACAGCGCAGCAATTGCGGCCTGCTCGGCGGCGAGTGGGTCTCGGTGAACCTGCACGAGTGGGTCGTCCCACGAATTCGCGAATCGAGATCCCACCACTGACTAGCGTACGCGTCGATGACCACGAGATCGACACGGTTTGCTCGTGTCCGGCAATTCCGGGCATGGCTGTGCGATCTGACCAGGAGACACCACGACATGCAGGAACCCACGAAGGACGATCAGAAGCAAGATCCGGCTTGGCCCGTGACAACGGCGCCGAAGAACCCCACGACTTGGACCGAGGACGCCTATCGACGACACATCGCAACAGGGACCGACGGCGCCGGCCGACCTGTTCTCGTTCGTTCTCATTCGGTCGTCGTCGGTGTCGGCGGATCAGACGACGACCTCGAAAGACTGGTCGACTGGGTCAGCAAGCGCGACGGTCGCTATGTGGCGCCGCCCAAACTGGATATTGCAAACGCGAGGAAAACCGGGCTCTTCCGCGTCCGGTTCACCCCGGCGGAGCAGATCGGCTCTGACGGCGAGGCGCAATGGTCCGCCGATGAGGTCCAAATCCGTCTGGACGAACTCCGCGAAGCCGGGTTCCGCGCCACGCCAAATTACGTCTACGTTGCGCACACCGTGTTCAGCGGGAACCCGAACTTTGTCGGCAACCCGAACTTTGTCGGGAATCCGAATTTTGTCGGGAATCCGAACTTTGTCGGCAACGCTCGGACGCACACGGCGCTCCCTGCGACGCCTCCGTTTCTGCCCCCGAAGCTCAATCTTCAACGCGCTGGTTCGGACGGGAAGCAGCGAACCGCACGTGTGCCGAACGTGCTGATCCTCGACACAGGCCTGCAGTCTGATGGCGCAGCATCGCCGTCGGCCACCCGACACAGCGCACTCACAGGCCACGCACTCGTGCACCGGGACTGGCGATCACCGGTCGATCCGATGGTCATCGACGACGAAGATGAACTCGATGATGATCAACTCGGTGGCATCGACCGCCAGGCAGGACATGGCACCTTCATCAGTGGCATCGTGCGCCGCCTCTGCCCCGACGCACGAGTACACATCGCCGGCGTCCTCTCCAGTTTCGGCGATGGTGACGACGAATCGATCGCTGCAGGACTCGCCGCTGCGCTCGCTCGAACGGAGCTCGAAGGTGAGCAGTTGGACGTGGTCGTCATGTCACTGGGTGCATACACCGACGGCGACGTCGAGCCGCCGTTGTCGGTGGCAATGCGCAAGTTGCTTCCGAAGCACACCGTCGTGGTCGCCGCATCAGGTAACACCGGCTCATGCCGGCCACATTGGCCGGCAGCGATGCCGGAAGTGGTCAGTGTTGGCGCCCTCGACACGTCGGGTCGCGCCTACTTCTCCAACTTCGGACCATGGGTCAATGCCTGTGCTCCTGGAGTGGACGTCGTCAGCACCTTTCTCGGCGAGGACGGCGCTGAGGATCGGTGGGCCTCATGGAGCGGGACGAGCTTCTCGGCCCCGAAGGTCGCAGCCCTCATCGCCCAGAACATGTACCTGACCGATGCACCCGATGCCCCGACTGCGTGGAAACAGATGAGTTCATCGCACCTCACGCTCCGTGCGCCCGACATGGGGAGCGTCTTCAACGTCGAATAACCACCACAGCCAACGCCGGTTCCGCTGATCGATCTGAAGCCCGCATCATCTCGCTGTTCGGCGTCGGTCAGTGGCGAAATCCTTGCCGACGCGGAGCCAGCGACTGCCGCCGTCGCTGCATCGCTCGTCTGCATGGAGTGACCCACTCGGGCGCGACCGGTGCCGAGGCCTGAAAGCGGTTGTCTCACTGGGAGAAGTACCGCTACCCAGACCTCGGCGTGGTTTTCAAAATTCGCTAGCCCACGCGCATGGGGGCCATGGTCAGGACGGCGGTGGCGACACCGGCGGCCAGCATGGCCGCGATCTTGATCTGCTTCATCTCTTCACCTCCTCTCGGGAGTTGATGGACGAAGACGGTTCGGGGTCGTGGAGCACCGATCGGATGCCGGCGATCAGCACCAGGACGATTGCTGCTGCGAGGTAGAAGTCGGCGAGATTCCAGACGGTCCGTCCGAGCATTAACCAGTCACGCACGTGGCCGAACGCGATCCGGTCGATGGCGTTGCCAAGGAACCCGGCGACACCGACCCAGATCGCCATCGGCGACAACCATCCGCCGGTGACGAGCCGCTGCGCGCCGTACACCCCAGCGGCGATGACGATGACCGACAACACAAGCGCTGGAACGACACCGACATCGGAGACACCGAGCATCAGCTCCGGGTTCGGCGTCGGATCGATGAACGACACACCATTCCACCTGGACGCAACGACCTTCGACACGAGATCGAGGCCGACAAGGGCCACCAACAGAGTCGGCCCAATGCCGCGTCGTGATGCCACACCGGGCAATCCGGTTTCCACGGCGGCCACCATAGGGCACAGCGCCGGGCACTCGATTCAGATCAGTCCAGACGACCTCAACCCGTGCAGAGCTGCGCGAAGCGCTGACTCAGCAGTCGGCGAGGGCTTCGAGTGCGGTGCAGATCTTCTCGCGTGCGAGTGGGACGCTTCCGACCCGCTCAGTGAGCATCGAAACAGGCTGCGGTGTCAGGTTGTCGAACGAGGCCACACATTCGGCCGACAGGCCGGATGATTCGTCGAGCCTGACCTCGGTCGGAATGCCCCGGATGGTACGCGTCACCGGCGCGACGATCACCCGATTCAGGTGATGTGCCGCCTCCGATCGGCTGACGATCAGCACCGGGCGTCGCTTGTCTTCGGCTTCCGCCCACCAGATCTCGCCTTGGCTGGGCTGGGTCTCAGCGGGCACTACCAGGGTTCCTCGTCGATCATCGCACGACTGGCTGCGACAGCCTGATTCAACTCGTCTGCGGTTTCCGGCACCGCCTCGTATCCCGCCAAGATCTGAGCACCGACCCCAGCCCGGCGCTCACGGTCGATCAGTGCACTCACGCCTGAGCGAACAACCGCTGATCGAGAGGCGAATCGGCCTTGCTCGACGAGGGCGTCGATCGCGTCGGCCATCTCATCATCGAGCTTCGCAACCACTTGGATCATCCGATAAGTATAGCGATTCGTAATGCGCTGGGCGATACAGCGCTGCAGAAGGCGACTCCGACGTCAGGTGGGCATGCGTTCGGCGCCGTGCGGAGACGTAACTCCACTCCGGGGTGGGGTTTCGTCTCCCGGACGGGGTGGGGACGTGCAACGGCCCGGGCAACGCTCCGAAGAGCGCGACCCGGGCCGCAGTGCGAATCACTCGGTGATCGAGATGATCAGCCGATCGGCTCGGTCGTCTTGGCGTCGTAGGAGCCGTGCAGGTTCGCCAGGAACGCTGCGGGATCCTCTTCGCCGTCGTCGCTCGAGTAGAACGTCATCGGCTCGTAGTCCGGTGCTTCGATGCCGAACTCGCGGTACTTCGGCATGCCCGTACCAGCTGGGATCAGCTTGCCGAGGATGATGTTCTCCTTGAGGCCAATGAGGTGATCGGCGCGGCCGTCGATCGCGGCTTCGGTCAGGACACGCGTGGTCTCCTGGAACGAGGCTGCCGACAACCAGGACTCGGTCGCCAGCGACGCCTTCGTGATACCCATGAGTTCCGGGCGACCTTCGGCGGGACGCAGCGACTCTTCGACCATGCGACGGTTGGTGTCACGGAAGTTCTTGGAGTCCACACGCTCACCCGGCAAGAAGCCGGAGCCACCCGGCTCCTGGACACCGATCCGACGCGTCATCTGACGCACGATCAGTTCGATGTGCTTGTCGTGGATCGACACACCCTGGTCGCGGTACACACGCTGGACTTCTTCCACCAGGTAGAGCTGCGTCTCACGGATGCCCTTGATCTCCATGATCTCCTTCGGGTCGAAGGGACCATCGACCAGCGGATCGCCGGCCTTGACCGACTGGCCGTCGGTGACGATCGGGCGAGCACCGAGCGGCAGCACCACTTCGTGCTCTTCGCCGGCATCGTCGACGACGACGACCGGAATGCCCTTGCCCTCGTCCTCACGGAGATGGAGCGTGCCCGTGGCCTTGGCCAGACGAGCCGAACCCTTCGGCGTACGAGCTTCGAAGAGCTCGACGACGCGGGGCAGACCGCCGGCGATGTCCTTACCGGCAACACCACCGGTGTGGAAGGTACGCATCGTCAGCTGTGTACCGGGCTCACCGATCGACTGTGCCGCAATGACGCCGACGGCCTCACCGAGCTCGATCATCTTGCCGGTGGCCAGCGAACGGCCGTAGCACATGGCGCAGACACCGAGTTCGGCATCACACGTCAGCACCGACCGCACACGCAAGCGGGCGATGTCGGCGTCCTCGCGGAGTGCCTCCATCTCCTCGTCACCGACGATGGTGTTGCGCGGCAGCATCTTGCGGCCGTCTTCCATGGCCTTCTTGAGGTCGGTGTCCTGCAGGAGGGCACGGCCGTAGAGCTTGGTCTCGATGTAGGAGCGGGTGTTCGCCGTGTCCGGCGTGACGTTCTCGATCCAGACGCCGAGCGTCGAGCCACAGTCCTCTTCGCGGACGATGAGTTCCTGGGCGACGTCGACGAGACGGCGAGTCAGGTAACCCGAGTCAGCAGTACGCAGCGCCGTGTCGACGAGACCCTTACGGGCACCCGGCGTGGCGATGAAGTACTCGAGGGTTTCGAGACCCTCACGGAAGTTCGACTTGATCGGACGAGGAATCATGTCACCACGCGGGTTGGCCACGAGACCACGCATACCGGCGATCTGACGCATCTGCGTCATGTTGCCTCGAGCACCGGAGCCGACCATCATGTCGATCGGGTTGAACTGCGCTTCTTTGAACTCGCGCTCCATCTCGGCCTGGACCTCGGCGGTGGCGTCGGTCCAGATGCGGACTTCCTGCTGACGGCGCTCGCCGTCGGTGATGATGCCCCGACGGAACTGCGTCTCGACCTTGTCGGCCTGCGCCTCGTACTCGTCCATCATGCCCTTCTTCGCCTTCGGCGTCTTGACGTCGTCGATGGAGACGGTGATGCCGGACTGTGTGGCGAACCGGTAGCAGAGGTCCTTGATGTTGTCGAGCGCCTTGGCGATCTCGAACTTGGAGTAGTTGTCCGAGAGGTGCTCGACGAGCACGCCCATCTCCTTCTTGGTGACCAAGTAGTCGATGTGGCCGAACTTGTCGGTGTAGCTCTCCTGGAGCACTTGGCCGCTCGCGTCGACGATGCGCTGAGGCAGCGCCTCTTCGAGCAGCAGACGACCAGCGGTGGTCTCGAACTGATCCTCGCCTGCCTTGCGCATGTTGATCAGCGCGTGCAGGTCCAGCGTCTTTTCGTCGTAGGCCCGCAGGACCTCCCACAGGTGACGGAACGTGCGCCCGGCGCCCTTGGCACCCTCGATCGGCTCGGTGAGGTAGTACCCACCGATGATGAGGTCCTGCGACGGCGTGACGATCGGACGACCGGAGGCCGGTGACAAGATGTTGTTCGCGGACAGCATCAGCACACGTGCTTCGGCGCGAGCCTCAGCAGACAGCGGCACGTGGATGGCCATCTGGTCACCGTCGAAGTCAGCGTTGAACGCCGTGCAGACCAGCGGGTGGATCTGGAGTGCCTTGCCCTCCACGAGCACGGGCTCGAAGGCCTGGATGCCGAGACGGTGCAGCGTGGGTGCACGGTTGAGCATCACGGGATGCTCACGGATGACGTCTTCGAGGACATCCCACACCTGCGGGCGGCGACGCTCGACCATGCGCTTGGCGGTCTTGATGTTCTGTGCCAGCTCCAGGTCGACGAGGCGCTTCATGACGAACGGCTTGAACAGCTCGAGCGCCATCAGCTTCGGCAGACCGCACTGGTGCAGACGCAACGTCGGGCCGGCCACGATGACCGAACGGCCCGAGTAGTCGACGCGCTTACCGAGGAGGTTCTGACGGAAACGACCCTGCTTGCCCTTCAACATGTCGGACAGCGACTTCAGCGGGCGGTTGCCCGGGCCGGTGACCGGACGGCCGCGACGGCCGTTGTCGAAGAGTGCGTCGACTGCTTCTTGCAGCATGCGCTTTTCGTTGTTGACGATGATCTCCGGTGCACCCAGGTTGAGCAGGCGCTCGAGCCGGTTGTTGCGGTTGATCACACGACGGTAGAGGTCGTTGAGGTCCGAGGTCGCGAAGCGGCCACCGTCGAGCTGCACCATCGGGCGCAGCTCCGGCGGGATCACGGGGACGACATCGAGGATCATGGCCATCGGGTCATTCTCACGACGGCCGCTCTCGTCACGACGGTTGAACGATGCGACGATCTTCAGGCGCTTGATCGCCTTCTGCTTGCGCTGGGCGCTCAGCGGCTTGCGGCCGGAGTCGCCAACGTCGATTGCTTCGCGCAGCTTGACTTCTTCTTCGTCGAAGTCGATGCGGTTGATGAGGCCCTTGATCGCCTCGGCGCCGGTGCCGCCTTCGAAGTACTCGCCGTACTTGTCGCGCATCTCGCGCCACAGCATCTCGTCTTCGATGATCTTGCGCGAGTGCAGGGTCTTGAACTCGTCCCAGGTACGGGCGACGAGGTCCAACTCGATGGCGTAGCGCTCGCGGATGGCTTCGACTTCCTTGTCGCCTTCCTTCTGCAGCTTCTTCAGGTCGGCGGGCTTGGCGCCATCCTTCTCAGCAGCCTTGACGGCGTCTTCGAGATCCTTGAACCGGCGATCGACAGCGATCTCGAGTTCTTTGTTGATCGCGTCGACCTCTTCGAGGTACTCGGCTTCGAGGTTGGCGAGCGCCTCGTGGCGGCCGTCTTCGTCGACCCAGCTGACGAGGTGCGCCGCGAAGTAGATGACCTTCTCGAGCTGCTTGGCCTTGAGTTCTTCCTTCGGCTCGATGCCGGCAAGGAGGTACGCAAGCCACGAGCGGGTACCGCGCAGGTACCAGATGTGGACGGCCGGTGCTGCCAGCTCGATGTGGCCCATCCGGTCGCGACGGACCTTGGAACGGGTGACTTCGACGCCACACCGCTCACAGATGATGCCCTTGAAGCGGACGCGCTTGTACTTGCCGCAGTAGCACTCCCAGTCGCGAGTCGGTCCGAAGATCTTCTCGCAGAACAGGCCGTCCTTCTCAGGACGCAGCGTGCGGTAGTTGATGGTCTCCGGCTTCTTGACTTCGCCGTGGCTCCAGTTGCGGATCTGGTCTGCCTCAGCGAGGCCGATCTTCAGTTGGTCGAACATGTTGACGTCGAGCATGTTTAAGACTCTTTCAGTGGTCGGACTCGCTTGCGCTCGTCCTCCGGTTGCGTTGTAGCTGGGTGTTCGGGGTTCATCGGTGCGACACATGATCGCTCCGGAGATCAACGTCGCGAACGGGGTCAGGCCCCATTCGCAACTCTCAGCGGAAGTTGCCCGCGCGTTCTGCCTTTTCGCGTTCGCGGCGGGCATCGTCTTCGTCGGTACCGCGCTCGGGACGGGAGATGTCGATACCGAGTTCCTCGGCGGCACGGAACACCTCGTCGTCGAGGTCGCGCATTTCGATCTCCTGGCCGTCCTCGGTGAGCACTTCGACGTTGATGCAGAGTGCCTGCATCTCCTTCATCAGCACCTTGAACGACTCGGGCACGCCCGGCTCGGGGATGTTGTCGCCCTTGACGATCGACTCGTACACCCGGACACGTCCGAGCACGTCGTCGGACTTGATGGTCAGCAGCTCCTGCAGGCAGTACGCCGCGCCGTAGGCCTCGAGTGCCCACACTTCCATCTCGCCGAATCGCTGACCACCGAACTGCGCCTTACCACCGAGCGGCTGCTGGGTGATCATGGAGTACGGGCCGGTCGAGCGGGCGTGGATCTTGTCGTCGACCAGGTGGGCGAGCTTCAAGATGTACATGTAGCCACAAGTGACCGGGTTGTCGTACGGCTCGCCGGTGCGACCGTTGTACAGGACCTGCTTGCCGTCGGTACCGACCAGGCGGGTGCCCGATGCGGACTCGACGTTCAGGTTCTCGAGGATGTTCTGGATGACCGGGTGCTTGCCGGCCTTTTCTTCCTCGTCCCACTTGGCGCCGTCGAACACCGGCGTCGCCACGAACGTGGCGGGCTTGGTGTTGGTGCGGGTCTTGTTCTCGGTACCGCGGATCGGGTCGTCACCGATCTGGGTGCCGTCCGGGTTGGTCCAACCCCAACGAGCGCAGTAGCCGAGGTGCGCTTCGAGCACCTGACCGACGTTCATTCGGGACGGAACACCGAGCGGGTTCAAGATGATGTCGACCGGCTGGCCATCGGCGTTGTACGGCATGTCCTCGACGGGCAGGATCTTGGAGATGACGCCCTTGTTGCCGTGGCGACCGGCGAGCTTGTCGCCCACCGAGATCTTGCGCTTCTGGGCCACGTAGACACGGACCAGCTGGTTGACGCCCGGGGGCAGCTCGTCGCCGTCGTCACGGTTGAACACCTTGACGTCGATGACCTTGCCGACCATGCCGTGCGGGACCTTGAGGCTGGTGTCGCGCACTTCGCGCGCCTTCTCCCCGAAGATCGCGCGGAGCAGACGCTCTTCCGGCGTCAGCTCGGTCTCGCCCTTGGGGGTGACCTTGCCGACGAGGACGTCGCCCGGGCCCACGTCGGCACCCACGCGGATGATGCCGCGGTCGTCGAGGTCAGCGAGGATGTCGTCGCTCAGGTTCGGGATGTCTCGGCTGATCTCTTCCGGGCCGAGCTTGGTGTCACGAGCATCGACTTCGTGCTCCTTGATGTGGATCGACGTGAGCACGTCGTCCTTCACCAGGCGCTCGGACAGGATGATCGCGTCCTCGAAGTTGTAGCCCTCCCACGGGAGGAACGCCACGAGCAGGTTCTTGCCGAGTGCGAGCTCACCCTCGTCGGTCGACGGACCGTCGGCGATGATCGAGCCGGTCTTGACCTTGTCGCCCTCGTTGACCTGCACGCGCTGATTGATGCACGTGTCCTGGTTGGAACGACGGAACTTGTTGAGGCGGTAGACCCGCTTGCCGAGCGTCTTGTACTCGACCGTGATCGAATCGCCGGACACTGCGGTGATCTCACCGTCGTCTTCGGCTTGGATCAGGTCAGCAGCGTCGCGAGCCGCACGGTTCTCGATGCCGGTACCGATGTACGGCGCCTCGGCGCGCAGCAGCGGAACTGCCTGACGCTGCATGTTCGCACCCATCAGGGCGCGGTTGGCGTCGTCGTGCTCGAGGAACGGGATCAGCGCCGTGGCGACCGACACGATCTGCTTCGGGCTGACGTCGATGAAGTCGACCTCCACCGGCGGGACATAGCCGATGTCGGTGGTGGCGCCGAAGAAGCTCTCGGCTTCGAGCATCTTGCGCAGATCCTCGAGGCTGGCCGACTGCGGCGAGCGCCGCACGAGCACACGCTCGTCAGCGAGCGCGCCATCGTCCTTGAGCGGGGTGTTGGCCTGGGCGACGACGTAGTTCTCTTCTTCGTCGGCGGCCATGTAGACGATGTCACCGGTGACCTTGCCGTCCTTGACCTGACGGTAGGGCGACTCGATGAAGCCGAACTCGTTCACTCGGGCGTAGCACGACAGGCCACCGATCAGACCGATGTTCGGGCCCTCCGGGGTCTCGATCGGACACATCCGGCCGTAGTGGCTGAAGTGGACGTCTCGGACTTCGAATCCGGCACGCTCACGGGACAGGCCACCGGGTCCGAGTGCGGACAGGCGGCGACGGTGCGTCAGACCCGACAGCGGGTTGACCTGGTCCATGAACTGCGACAGCTGGGACGTTCCGAAGAACTCCTTGATCGCAGCGACGACGGGACGGATGTTGATCAACGTCTGGGGCGTGATCGCCTCGACGTCCTGGGTGGTCATGCGCTCACGCACGACACGTTCCATCCGGCTGAGGCCGATGCGGACCTGGTTCTGGATCAGTTCGCCGACCGAGCGGATACGACGGTTGGCGAAGTGGTCCTGGTCGTCGAGGCGGTAGCCGGGCTCCTGCTTGACGAGGTGCAGCATGTACGTGATGGTGGCGAGCACCTCACAACGGCTGAGCACGTTCTGGTCGTCATCGGGGTAGTCGAGCAGCGGCTCACCTTCCCCGTTGACGGCACCTTCGAGCCCGAAGAGCGAACCGAGACGGCCGATCTCCTCACCGAGCTTGCGGTTGATCTTGTAGCGACCGACACGGCTGAGGTCGTAGCGACGGCTCTCGAAGAACGCGTTGCGGAAGTACGCCTTGGCGGACTCGACGGTCGGCGGCTCACCCGGACGGGCTCGCTTGTAGATCTCGACGAGAGCTTCGTCCTGGGTGGGCGCCGTGTCGCGCTCCTTGTCCCATTGGCCCTCGAGGAAGTCGAAGTGGGCGACGAAACGATCGAGGAAGCCGGGAGCGTTCTCCTCGTCGTAGCCGAGCGCACGCAGCATCGTGAAGACACCGAGGCGACGCTTGCGGGCGACGCGGGTGCCGGCGGTGACGTCCTTGCCGGGCTTGTGCTCGACATCGAACTCCATCCACTCACCGCGGTACGGGTGAATGGTGCCCTTGACGAGCTGGTGCTTGGTGAGGTTACGGAGACGGAAACGCTCACCGGGCTCGAAAATGACGCCCGGGCTGCGGACCAGCTGGGAGACGACGACGCGTTCGGTGCCGTTGACGATGAACGTGCCCTTGTCGGTCATGATCGGGAAGTCGCCCATGAAGACGGTCTGTTCCTTGATCTCACCGGTGTTGCGGTTCATGAACCGAGCACGCACGAAGACCGGTGCGCTATAGGTCATGTCCTTTTCCTTGCACTCCTCCACCGTGAACTTCGGCGGCGGGCGCAGGTCCTCGTCGAACGGATCGAACTCGAGCTCGAGTTGGAGCGATTCCGAGAAGTCCTTGATCGGGCTGATGTCGCGGAACGTGTTCGCGAGCCCTTCATCCAGGAACCACTGGAAGCTCTCACGCTGGACAGCGATCAGGTCGGGGAGCTCGAGCGGCTCCTTCAGGTTGCCGAACGAATAACGTTCACGAGACACGGGACGAGTCGCCACGATCACTCTCCATCATCAGTAGTAGGGAGTTCAGTTTTCTTGCCAGGCAGCAGGGCGCGCTGAACCACACCGGTTGAGAGGTGGGGGAACAGGAGACGCACGGCAGCATGCCAGGCTATCCACGGAGGGCGAGCAACGTCAACCGCAGACAGCGCAAATTCGCGTCGCGGGACCATGTTCGTCTGGATCGCCGATGTTGAAAGTGTCACCGACGAATTGCGGGACAAGCTAAAGAAGCGGGGTCCAGATGTCAAGCATCAGAACCGTCCTCACCACGAAATCGGGCCGTGACCAGCGGCGATGCTGCAGCAACTTTCGCCTGAACGCAGTGATCGGAGTGCGCCCCCCGGCGCGACCGAGCCCGGCAACGCCATCTCTGAGGAGACGCGGTGCCGGGCTCGATCAGTTCATGCAGTCTGAACTCGGATCAGCAGCGCCGTGCGCTGCAAGCGATCACTTGAGTTCGACGTCGGCGCCAACCTCTTCGAGCTTGGCCTTGGCTGCTTCGGCATCGGCCTTGCTGGCCTTCTCCATGAGCGGCTTCGGGGCGCCGTCGACGAGGTCCTTGGCGTCCTTGAGGCCAACGCCGAGGAGGTCCTTGACGACCTTGACGACCTGGATCTTCTGGCCGCCTGCGCCATTGAGGATCACGTCGAACTCGGACTGCTCTTCGCCACCACCGGCATCGCCACCGCCACCTGCGGCGGGAGCGGCTGCCACGGCTGCAGGGGCAGCTGCGGTCACGTCGAACTTCTCTTCGAAGGCGTCGAGAAGCTCTTTGAGCTCGATGACGGTGAGTGCGGAAATTGCGTCGAGGATTTCTTCCTGGGACATTGTTTTCTCTCTCTCTTGAATCGTTTCAGCGATTCAGTGTTCTGTGCGGGGCCGTGTACAGCCCCAAGGATTGGGGTGTGTTCAGGCGTCGACTTCCTGGCTCTCGATGAGCGCTTGAAGTCCGTATGCCATTTTGCTCGGCAGTGCGTTGAGTAGCCGTGCGGTCTTGACCAGCGGTGCTTGGAGTCCGCCGGCGAACTTCGCCAGCAGTTCTTCGCGCGACGGCAGGCTCGCCAGTGCTTTGACGTCATCGGCGGACATCGGCGCGTCGCCGAGCATTCCGCCCTTGATGACGAGCAACGGGTTGCCCTTGGCCGCCTCGGTCAACGCCTTTGCTGCGCCGACCGAATCGTCGGCGGCGAAGGTCAGCGCTGTCGGACCGGTCAGGTGTTCGTTGAGGCCGTCGAGACCTGCGTTGGTGGCGGCGAGCTTGGCCAGGGTGTTCTTGTACACCTTGTGCTCAGCGCCGACCTCGCGCAGCGGGGCGCGAAGGTCCGCCATCTGGCCGACCGACATCCCGCGGTACTCGGTGACGAAGACCGCTCGTGCTGCGTTGAGCTTGGCGGTGATTTCTTCGACCTTTGCGGCCTTGTCGGGCCGCGGTGCGTTTGCTTCTGTCATGTGTTTCCTCCTCTCGCTACAACTCGGGGTGCTCGCTTGTTCAGCGAACACCGCACGAGGAGCTGAGAGGCTCGATTCGTTTGGTATGCACCTCGGCTGGCGCCTCCCGCATCTCAGTGGGGGCATTACCCGGGATTCCCGGACCAACGGTCTCTGGCGAGCGACCTATGAATAACCGGAGCAATGCTACGACTCGCCTCGCCCACTTCCACGCGTCGAGGTCGCTTCCACGGCTGCCACTACCCCTTCGGTGAGCGCCAGGTACCGGAGCGTGACCCAACCGTGACCCAACCGTGACCCAACCGTGACCCAACCGTGACCCAACCGTGACCCAACCGTGACCCAACCGTGACCCAACCGTGACCCAACCTCTTACCGCAGACCCGGCGGGGCAGGTGGCGGGTCTACGCTGTCGAGATGGCTGGGGAGAACCGACGCGTCGCAGCGCAATCGGCGGCGCACGCCCAGGGCCTGACCGACAACCTGATCAAGCAGGGCTTCCTGGTCGAGTCGCAGACCTCGGCGCAGTGGATCCTGCGCAAGGCACGGCGGCGGGGCGACCACGTCGTGACGATCATGCTCACCCGGCCGTCGATGCTGCAGGACCCGGCGCCGCCCGCTCCCCCGCCGTCAGGGCCACCTGCGTCGACCCAGTGGGGGCCGCCCACCGGGTGACCTCCGGCGTCGACGCTGTGTCGGGCGCCGGTACGAAAACGGCGAACGCCCGCACTGCAGTGCGGGCGTCCGTTCGATTCGGTTCAGTTCACTTCCGTGAGCCGGTCAGGCGTCGACGGCCTTCTTCAAGCGCTGAATGTCGACCTTGACACCGGGGCCCATCGTGGCCGACACGGTGAGCTTCTGGATGTAGCGACCCTTGGCCGAGGCCGGCTTGGCGCGCTGGATCTCGTCGATGACGGCGTAGAGGTTTTCAGCGAGCGCTTCGGGGGTGAAGCTGGCCTTACCGACGGTGACCTGCACGTTGCCGTACCGGTCGGTGCGGTACTCGACCTTGCCGCCCTTGAACTCACTCACTGCCTTGGCGACGTCGGGGGTGACGGTGCCGGTCTTCGGGTTCGGCATCAGGCCACGGGGACCGAGCGAGCGACCGAGACGACCGACGAGGGGCATCATGTCCGGTGCAGCGATGACGAGATCGAAATCCATCATGCCGCCTTCGACCTGTTCGAAGAGATCGTCGGCGCCGACGAGGTCAGCGCCGGCTTCGCGTGCTGCATCGGCGGCTTCGCCCGAGGCGAACACGGCGACGCGGACGTCTTTACCGGTGCCCTCGGGCAGTGCGACGGTGCCGCGCACCATCTGGTCTGCCTTGCGGGGGTCGATGCCGAGTCGGAACGACACGTCGATCGACTCATCGAACTTCGCGGTTGCGGTTTCCTTCGCGAGCCGCACAGCGTCGACGGGGCCGTACACCATCTCCCGGTCGAACTTCTTGGCTGCGTCGGTGAACTTCTTGCCTGACATTGTTGTCTCCCTCAGTAGTAAGTCCGCCGGTCGAGGTGATGCCGGTCGAGACTGTGTTGTTGATGTTCTGGAACTTGCGTGACTGAGACGTGGTCCCAGTCGGGTGGAAAAACTTGCCGGCGACGAAGTCGACGGTTCGGGCGGAGCCCGAAGAAAAGGCGGCAGTGACGGCGTCAGCCGGCACGAAGGCGCCGCCAGGCGACTTCAGGAAACCGTGATCCCCATCGATCGGGCAGTACCGCGCACTTGCAGTTTCGCCGCCTCCATGTCGTTGGCGTTGAGGTCCGGCATCTTGATGGCAGCGATCTCTTCGACGTGCGCCTCGGTGATGTTGCCGGCGACTTCGGAACCCGGGTTGTTCGCTGCCTTCTGGAGGCCGGCCTTCTCGCGGATCAGCGTCGAGGTGGGCGGCGTCTTCAAGATGAAGTCGAACGTGCGGTCTTCGTAGATCGTGATCTCGGTCGGGACGACGGTGCCGGCCTGTGCTTCGGTCTGGGCGTTGTAGGCCTTGACGAAGTCCATGATCGCAATGCCGTGCGGTCCGAGCGCGGTACCGACGGGCGGGGCCGGGCTGGCCTTGCCTGCTTCGATCTGGATCTTGACGACGGTGATGACTTTTTTCTTTGCCATGCTTCAACTCAGTTCTTGTTCAATTCGGGACAGTGGTAAATCGGGTGCGGAGGTGCACGCGGTGGTCGATCTTCGATTCGCTAGAGCTTGGCGACCTGGCTGAAGTCCATCTCGACCAGGGTCTCACGACCGAAGATGTTGACGAGGACCTTGAGCTTGAGGTGGTCGGCGTTGATCTCGGCGATCTCGCCGGTGAAGTCCGCGAACGGACCTTCCTTGACGCGAACGCTCTCGCCCTCTTCGTAGTCGAGCTTGGCCTTGCGGCGCGGTGCGTCGGCGGCGGCCTGGGTCTTGGGCGACAGGAAGGTCTTGACCTCGCGACGCGACAGCGGCGTCGGCTTTTGACCCTTGACGGCCTGGCCGACGAAGCCGGTGATTCCAGGGGTGTTGCGCACGCAGTACCAGGTCTCGTCGTCCATCTCGACACGCACGAGCAGGTAACCGGGGAAGACCTTCTTCATGACGGTCTGCTTCTTGCCGTTCTTGAACTCGTCGACTTCTTCCATCGGAATGACGATCTCGTAGATCTTGTCTTCCATGTTCATCGACTGGATCCGGGCGTTGAGGTTCGCCGTGACCTTCTTTTCGTAGCCCGACTGCGTGTGCACCACGAACCACTTGCCGGGGCGCAGGTTCGGGTCGTCATACGGCTCGGGTTCGGCTTCGGGTTCGCCGGCTGCATCGCCGTCGGCTTCGGCGCCGGCGGGCGCTTCAGCGGACTCGTCGTCCTCTGCTGCATCGATGGCGGCGGCGACTTCTGCTTCGCTGACCGGCTTGGCAGCGGCGAGGACATCGGTATCGCCGGTCGGCAGGACCGCATCGGCTGCGACCTGTTCGCCGACGGACGCTTCGGAGTCGATGTCGGCAAGGACGTCGGTGTCGCCGGTCGGCAGGAGGTCGACGGACTCAGGAGTGTCGGCGCCAGGCGCCTCGGTGGGCACCGCGTCCATCGCGCCCGACTCGCCACCGGCAGCGGATTCGGCATCGCCGGCCAGCTCATCGACGGCGTCTTCGAGTGCGGCGGTGTTCTTGTCGGCAGCGCCGAGGGTCTCGGACAGTTGCGAGTCCAGAGCGTCGAGCGCGTCGGTCGACCCGGAGACGGCAGTCGCCGCGTCGATCTCGCTGGTGTCTTCGGTTCCGCTGGCGGGAATGTTTGCGTCTGTCATCTCGTCACTCACGATGCTTTGTAGAACCATTGGGACAGCTCGCCGAACAGGTAGTCGAAACCGCCGACCAGGGCTGTGTAGAACACGACGGTGATGATCACGATGATGGAGTACCGAGTCACCTCGGGACGCTGCGGCCAGGCGACCTTGCGCATCTCTTCGCGGACCTCGCGCAGGTACTGCGCCGGGCCGACTCGTTCCTGCTGACGCTTCTGAGGCCGCGGGGCGCGCGTCGCTTTGCCCTCGTCGTCGAGGGCACCCATCTTGCGAAGCTGACGCTTCTGCTCCCGGTTCAGATCATCCATTGACACGTGGTGCCTACGTTCTCTCGTGTTGCGGCCGACATTCGGCTGATTGCGGCGTGATTGCAGGAGTGCGCATCGGTGGATGCGCACTTGGTGGGCAGGGCAGGAGGGACTCGAACCCCCGACCGTCGGTTTTGGAGACCGATGCTCTACCAGCTGAGCTACTGCCCTCGGAAGGGAACGCCAGGGTACCAGCGCTTCCCGGGAGGGCGAGTGCGGCGAAACCGACGGCGCAATGCCTGCGGCGGAGCTGCGCTCGCTGCCTCACCTACTGCTCAGCGCGTCTCCTTGTGGACCGTGTGGGTCCGCTGACGCGAGCAGTACTTCTTCATCTCGAGACGTTCTCGGTCGTTGACCTTGGACTTCATCGTGATGTAGTTGCGCTCTTTGCACTCGGTGCATTCGAGGGTCACTTTGACCCGCTTGTCGCTCTTGGCCATGACTGGCTCTCTTTCATGTTCGTTCCGGAATCGGAACGGGTGTCGATTGTCGGTTTGGTGCTGACGACCCGACGTCCGGCCCGGGCAGGCCGAGCCGGACGACGGGTGTCAGTACTCGACTACTTGATGATCTTGGTGACGCGGCCAGCACCAACAGTGCGGCCACCTTCACGAATAGCGAAACGAAGACCCTCGTCCATCGCAATCGGCTTACCCAACTGCACCGTCATCTCCACATTGTCACCAGG
>Ga0209185_1000985_pt1 | contig 27360 bp, 26 predicted proteins | sample SidtaG_2_FD_187425 | JGI IMG/M metagenome (GOLD analysis project Ga0209185, IMG submission 187425) | Marine algal microbial communities from Sidmouth, United Kingdom - Sidmouth_Asex2 metaG (SPAdes) (version 2) | ecosystem: Host-associated > Algae > Red algae > Unclassified | place: Sidmouth... | reverse complement strand
GATTGAAACCGTAGCCTGATACGAGAAACCTGTTGAAAACAGGTTAAATGTCACGATTTTGGTGGATATAACAGGGCTTTTAGCCTGTTTCCCGTGCCAGACGCCGTATTTTAACCGGCGTTTGACTGGGTATTTTATTTTTTGGATGGCCTTAGATAAAGTTGATGTATGTTCCAAATGACAAAATATGACTTGTTACAGGACACAATAGTAAAACGCATCTGTAAAGGAATTATCATTGCGCTACTTTTGGCTTTTCGTTTACAGCCGCAGACAACTTACGCACATGGTGGTGTCATCATGGATGGTGGCTTTACGCCTGAGTACGAATGGCTTGTACTCTCCGCAAACTCGCCGCTGGTCGAGGGGTTAAATCTAATGTCGTTTGTGATTTACGACATCAACACCTATGAACCCATTGACGGGATGCGAGTCGAGGTGCTGATTGCGCACCCAAGCAGCAGGGTCGAATGCTGCAATGCCGATGAGCATGTTGGCCCTATCGAACTTGAGGCTGACCCAGAAAATTGGCCGGGTGACTATTCATATCCGCTGCCGCTAGATGGATTTGGCAATTTTCAGCTCAAATTTATTGCTTACAAAAGCAATAGTGACGAACCCGCGATCGAGGCAATTTCTACTATGTTGGTCTTGCCAGACTTGAATAATATTACGCCCGAGCCGAATCCGAACTTGATACCTCCTGATGAAACCGGCGTAATCACATCGCCACTCTCTGCACCAGGGCAGGCGGAAAGTCCGCTTGAAGCTCCTTTGCCAGGCATAACAGAAGATATAGCAATTACGGGTACAGCTGCCTCCACGTCACAGTCTGAACAAACAATTTCTGCCTCGAATGGATCGACAACACAAGCACCGATCAGTGGTGGGACCACAGCCGCTGTCGCAACAACCGAAGGAGAAACATTGCTCGACAAACTACGCAGGCAGTGGATACTTTGGACTATGGCAGGACTCATTCCCTTGGCGATGCTTGCCTTCTTGCTCTTTCGCCCATCCGTGGACGAGCTTGTTGCTCAAAAAGAAGCTGAACTTGCTGCAGAAGCTGATGATGATATTGAAGATTTTGAGGAGGGACTAGATGATTAGCTCGCTCGAAAATCGTCGCATTCGCTTCGATATCTTACGCATTCCGTTGCTTGGCCATTTCCTCAAGTGGAGGCATAGCCGCACCGCCATGCAAATTGTGCTTTTCGCATTGGCTGCGGCCATCATTATCGACGGGCTGTTCGGCACGCAACTTGCGGCTAAAAATGTCGCCACCGTAGGCGTGTGGGTTCACTACCGAGGGATTGTTGTCTTTGCGCTGCTGCTTGTGGGGAACCTCTTTTGCGCGGCCTGCCCATTTATGTTGCCGCGCAAACTCGCCAAGTGGATCGGCAAACCGACCCGACGCTGGCCGCAGTTTTTGCGCAACAAATGGCTCGCACTTGTTGGCCTCATTTTCATCATCTATACCTACGAGCTCTTTGATCTCTGGTCTAGTCCATGGTGGACGGCGTGGCTCGCCGTCGCCTACTTTGCCACCGCCTTTGTGCTCGAAGCTTTCTTCACCCGCAGCAGCTTCTGCATGTACGTTTGTCCGCTCGGATCCTTCAACTTTCTCTACAGCACGGTCAGCCCCACGCAGATCACCTCGCGCGATCTGCAAACTTGTCGCGACTGCGTGGGCAAAGAGTGCATCAACGGCAGCGAAACGCAAAATGGCTGTGATCTAGAGCTCTTTGTGCCAACCATTCAAAGCAATATGAACTGTACGCTCTGCCTCGATTGCGTCAAAGCCTGCCCGCACGACAACGTCGCATTGACTGTGCGCCCACCCGGCGACGAACTCTTCCGCCAAAACTGGCCCCATCGCCTCGATCTAGCCTTTCTGGCGATCATGGCCTCGTCAGTTGGTCTCATTAACGCGTTTGGCATGACGCCCCCCGTCTACCGCTTAGAACTTTATTTGGGCGATCTCTTTAACACGCAAAGCGAGGCCATTGTTCTTGGTTTTATTTACATCGTCAGCGTTGTTCTGGCACCGCTGTTGCTCGCCTACAGCGCCGCGTGGATCGGGCGCACGATCAGCCGCCAAACGATCTCACTCAATCGGCTTCTCATGCGCCATGCCTACAGCTTTGTTCCACTTGGCCTCGCAATCTGGACAGCCCACTACCTCTTCCATTTCGTCATCGCTGCCATGACAATTGTCCCCGCCTTTCAAGACTTCTTCGCGCGCACGCTCAACTGGCCGATTTTGGGGCAATCTGATTGGCAAATGCCCGCACGCTATGTGCCCTCATTTACCTCAGTCCAAGTCTGGCAAAGTATCATCATGTACATCGGTCTCTTTGCCGCAGTGGGCTTAACGATCTATGCTGCCCGCAATGCGCACAAAGGGGAAGCTAATGGTCGAAATGCCGCCCTGCTCGAAGCCCTTCCGTGGATCGCGGTACTGCTTGTCATCGCCGTTGCCAGTGGCATCACTTTCTTATTGCCCATGGAAATGCGCGGTAGCCCGCTCGGGGGGTAGGTCAAGCTCAAAGTGGGAAAAGTAAACAGCGAACAGTTTAGTCATGAGTCAAAACTGTTCGCTGTTTACTTAATTACTCACCCAAATTCGTACCTGCCTGTCTGCTCACATTCAATAACCACTGCTCTGTTTTTAGGCAAATGCCGCATGAGAGAACGCTCTCTCCGCGGCTTATGTCCTTTATTTTTCTGCAATGGCCTTACTGTATCGCCAGCGGTAAAAACATACCCACCGAATTTGTATCCGTCGCAGCCACCGTTGCATCCACAAAAACCTCAAGTTCCACCAAGCCTGTATTGCCCCCACTGCTGCTTACCACATCCATTCGCAACGTCTCCACTATTTCTGTGGGCGCAATATCAAATCGATATCGTTGTTGCGCATCGGGCAGCGTAAACGGGCCAAAAGTCTCGCTAGTTTTGGTTCCAGCATTCGCCGTCAAAATGAACGATGAAATCTGCGCCGTTCCATTCAACATGGACCGCGTCCAAATAGAAACAGCGTGCGGCAGGGACGGTTTGCTCAGCCGCACTGCAAAAAATGCATCGCTCCCATCACCATTGGAGGACCACGACGTAAACGCATTTCCGTCTAGGGCAGAATTCGCACCAAACAGACCATCGTTAGACGCATTCCCAAAATTGCTGCTCACCGCTTCGACAGACGCGCCTGCGGCCAAACCGGCCACATTAATTGCACTCTGCAAATCAGGCGTCTTACTCGGCGTGCGGAATGTCATTGGCTCGCCCACATAAATATTGCCCGCGGCATCCGTCCCCTGAACTCGATAGAAATACTCAGTATCCGCTAATAGTCCAGAAAGCAGCGGTTCGTGTTCTGTATGTGCGCCCCCCATCATGTCCAAATCAGTCGCAATCTGCCCGTAGGTCTCATCCGTCCCGTATACCACCGAACAAACTAACGGCACGCTCGAAACAAAAGCAACCGTCGCATAGGTTGGCTCTCGCTCAACAATCTCTGGCGGACCATCCGCATAAACATCGCTCAATGGTCGAACTTCGATGTCACTGCCTTCCGTGCCGTTACCCTGCGCGTATGCTTTACCCCACATACCCACTAATAATAGTAGAGCCATTAGTAGAGCCACGTACCCAATTAATATCCAACTTTTTTTCTTATCAACGATGTTATGCAGCATTGCGAAAATTCTCCAAAACTATTCTGAAAACTATTTACAATATTAAAGATTAAACAAAATTAGGGGCTGCGTAGTGAAGAACAGTGGCTGTTTCTACCACTGGGTTTCTACCACTGGGTTTCTACCACTGGATTTCTATCACAGCACAAGACGCAAATCACATTTTGCTTTTCTGGCAGAGATCAATTCGTTTTAATTCCGGTACCACTTAAATAATCTCTAGTCAAGTCCGTGACCCGACGGATCTGATCAGAATTTCGGCACCTAAGCCACGGGTGTTGTAAGCGACTGCTTCGCAAACATTAGATCCGTTCAGAGCAAAGTACCCCTTATTTAAGCGGTCTTGATCTTGGTTTTAATTTCACAATGCCTAATTCAAATCGATTTTTAAGTGACAAGGGGACATAAACGAAGGATTAATGGAGCATCATTAGAATGATGCTCCATTCAAAAACGAGGGAGTTCTATACTGTTTAAAAACTGTTCGTTTTACTCGAATTCACGTTCATAACTTGGCTGCGATCCGATATGATTTCATAGATGAATCCGTCCATTGGCGTGGAGGGTTTGCAGGTGGTTCAGTGTAACTCAACCACGCCACTCTTGCTCGCAGGCGATGAACTCTTCTACTCGCTCAAAAAGTTTCTTTGTCATTTACTCTTTATCTCTGGATTATGGCAAGGCTAGAGTATACCATCCGAAATAATGGGTATGCTACGCCCCAACTTCAAAACCAGCCAAGTTCTCTAGCGCCTTAACCAGTCCATGGTTGCCTTCTTCGCCCAAACCTTGTGCTTCTAGCGTGCGGTACAGTTGGAAGATTAGCCCAGTCCCCGGTAGCGGAACGCCCATCTTGTCGGCAGCATCCAAAATTAAGCGTACATCTTTCTGCTGCAAATCGATCATAAAGCCTGGACGCCAATCACGGTCAATAATTTGGGGCGCACGATTGGTAAACATCCAACTGCCAGCCGCACCATTCTTAACGGCTTCGTACGCCTTAGTTAGATCCAAATTACCCGCCTGTGCAAACATCAGCGCTTCGCACATAGCCAGACAGTTGCCAACCACTAGAATTTGGTTGACCAGTTTCACCGTCTGCCCGGCACCGGTCCCCCCAACGTGTGTAATGGTTTGTCCCATCGCTTCAAACGCGGGCATGGCACGAGCAACGTCGGCCTCATCACCACCGATCATAATCGCCAGCGTGCCTTTGGCTGCGCCTTCGCTGCCGCCGCTAATCGGTGCATCTAACATCTGGACATCTTTTTCGGCCAACTTCGCGGCTACATCCTGCGTCACCTGTGGGCTGATCGTGCTACAGTCGATCACCAGCGAGCCAGCCTTTACCCCGTGGATGATACCATTTTCGCCCAACACAACCTGCTCGACATCGGGCGTGTCGCTGACACAGATAATGGTAATGTCACAATTTTCTGCCACGTCGGCTGGACTTGCCCCCGCAGTTGCACCTTCTTCAACTAGTGGATCCATGCGGCTAGAGGTGCGGTTCCAGATACGAACTGAAAAACCAGCTTTAAGTAAATTGCGTACCATGCCTTGCCCCATAATGCCTAAACCGACAAATCCGATCTGTTCGCTCATCTCTTCCTCCGCTATTGTTGGATGTTTTGTATTGGATATGTATAGATCCCCATAAAAATTCCGTACCGCTCTCTGCTCTTTGGATGCGGTTACGGAGTTTTTCTAGGTAAGTATATCTGATAAAAGTTGATTGGCTAAAGGATAAACTTCTCGGCTTCGCCACCCGATCCAACTGTGGCATCTGCCGCAATCTCGACCAAAACTTGAGAGAGGCTAAATCGGGTCACAGCTAATGAATTGTCTGGTCGAATTGATGGGAAGCGTTCACTAAAAACACGTGCAACGGGCTCCCAGTATTTGATATTACGAACAGAGACTCGCAGCCTCGTTACGTCGCGCAGCTCTCCACCCAGTATACGAATTTCGCTCTCGATTTGATCAAGTATAAAGCGTGTTTGTGCCTTTGCATCGTTTTGTCCGATAATCACGCCGTTGGGATTACGAGCAATCGTGCCTGAAATAACAATATGGTCACCAACTCGAACTGCTCGTTTGTGGTCAACAAGTGAGCGAGATCGCAAGCTATTTCTTTCTCGCTGATATATCAGCATTTCATTCTCCTTCCATCTTCATCTTGCCTTTAGCCCCACCGCTGTTCCCCTAATCAGTAACAGAAATCAGTAATGTAATAGTCATCTAATACGGTCACTGTATAATACAGTCACTACAAATCAGATACTATAAATTAACTACTACAGATTAAACGGAGCACTATAAAATATTCGGCGTAGAAAATACCTTTTGCACTGCGATTGTTTATGGTGGTATACACGACGAAATTGAAAGTTTGGCGCACGTTGGATAAGTGTAAAACAGAGCGGCTATGGATAATGGATAGTTTTTGTGTAGCGAAGGCCATTCCCAAAAATAAAATATCCAATATGGCCGCAGCTATATTAAGAGAGCTGCTTTCATCTTGGCCCCTTATTTTTCTGGTTAAGCCTAAGACTCTATATGAATAGACGAATTATTTTTTGCGCTGCTGTGGAGTGTAACAATGGTAGAATTTCAAATTTGGGTAGTACAAAAACGATTCTGTATTATCTACTTATGTACAGAAATAGGCAAACCATTCTCAACTTAAATGAGATAAATATATGATTAATTTGATATCTTAGTAAAGAGCGCAATCTAGCACTCTATCAGCGAGAATTTAAAAAGTCTATGGCTCTTCGGGCTCTCGTGCGGTTGATATTAAAACTAGCCATGGTGGATAACCTGTGTCGAGTGCAACATACTCTGTCTGTCACACAAAATCTGTCTGCCACATAAGCTTCGGTTGAATCAGACTGATTTTGTACTCAGATAACTACGGATACATTCGACTTAGAATGCTTAGTTAACCACAAACGGCAAAAATAGCGTGCGCCCTGAATCTAGTGAAATTGTATACCCGATGCCAGGACCATGAACGCCTGAAAGAGTCGAGCGCGTTTCAATATAATACTCGCCCGTAGCGGAGACTTGCCATGTGGCGCTTCCCTCTATAGACAGAAGAGTCGTGATAGCATCACAATTGCGATAGATTGTTGACTGGGCAAAACTATCGCCAAATTCTGTCAGGTTTAGCTGATATTCATCGCCTTCCATTACCGATACTTTGAGCCAATCCACATCACCCTCCACGTGAAATGTATGACGCTGTGACTCGTCTACATCCAGAGAACGCGCTTGAGAACAACTGTCATCGCCCTCGATATCGAACGCATCCCCATAGGGCGACACAATCTGCATCATTGGGAACCCGTAGAGTACAGTTTGCGCAACCACTTTTTGATGAGCCGCACTCAGCTCGCTATCCACCAGAGTCATCTCCGAGAGATAGCGTTTTTTGGCCTCATTTAGCGCTTCGGACAACCCAATCGATTCATCTTTCACAACTTGCTCCAAAAAGCGCTGCCCCAAAAGTTCAGAAAAGCGTATCTCGTTACTGTCAACCAACCCATTGCCCGTATTGCCAATAAAGGCAGCGCCACCTGCAAGCCACATCTGTGCCCAATCGATAGGGGGCGTGGCGTCGTCTGGTGCGCTCAGTCCCGCATAGTTACTCACAGGGAAATAGGCAAGCGTGCCGCTAATTGGAAGAGTCCACGCAGCAACCCGTTCGGCCAATAAGGCTTGATTATTCGTCCCACCACCGACATTCACCGACCCGTGATCTGCTCGCATATAGATCATCAACAGGCTCGGCATTTGGACAGTCAACTTTGTGTCGAGCATAGAGGGGGTCCAGCTTTCGCCGATCAACTCGCAATCTGCGGTCAACTGATCCCACATAAAGAGATCACACGTTTTCTCCGCAGAGTCGACCATTGGCCCATAACCGGCAGTCAACGCGCTCTCCAGCGTAATGGTTCCATCTATGCGCGAAAATTGATCCATCATTGCAATAATTTCAGTTGGCGTCTCGACCAGTCGGCCCACGCCCAATGTCGGCTCGAATGGTGGTCCAGCAGACAGACCATTCGGATCTGCGTAAAAATCGTCCGTCAACAGTTGACTGGATAAAAACGCAGCGCCGAGCGGCGATCCAAGCGGCACTTTGCTATAGATTGTTGCGGGGGGATCTAAATTGGTGTCAATTCTTTGATAGGGGATGTGGCTATCGCCACCGATCAGCACAATGTATTCAGTTGAGGCCGTACGCTCGGCAGAGATAAGCCCATGAACCGCATTTGACGCAGCCACCGCGAGCGGAACATTTGCTGGATCCGCTTGCCAGTTAGCCCAGTTTGCTGAAAAAGATGGGGCTTCGTCTACAAAAACAACGCGTCCATCCACAGCAGGATGCATAGCAAAACTATTTAGCCTTGTCATCAATGGCACAACCCCGTTTACAGTATACGCTTCTACCATCTGTGAATAGTTAATCAGAATCAGAGTCTTCTCACCAGTTAAAGGCGCTGCGTTGACGTCCTCGGTCGGGCTAGCCAGAAGCGGCATCGAGAATGATGTGTCTGATACAACACTCAGCGAAATGAAAGCAGACAACGTAAGAAACGTTATCGTGAACGCACGCGAGCAGCGCAGGGTGAAAAATGAGAGAATTGGGGTTTGCAATTTGGGTATCATTTTTGGATTTTGGGTGTATGGGGGATGATTCAAAAGCTAGGGTTGTATACAAGAATCAGTAAAAAGACTCACTGGCAATAATCAGTTACATACTCCTGAAATAAAGTCATCAATTTCTGCGTGACCGGACCGGGCACACCATCGCCGACCATCATCTCATCGATCTCGATAATTGGCAGAACCTCTTTACCCGTCCCAACCACAAACGCTTCATCCATCTCTGGGATCGACACATAGGGCAGTTCAGTTACCACCACCTTAAAATGCTTCTCGGCCAATTCACAAATCACTCGACGCGTAATACCGTCTAACACAGCATCTTTCGCCGTCAAAAGCTGATTACCCTTGACCAAAAAAAAGCTTGCCCGCGTGCCTTCGGTTACCAACCCGTCCGGTGTGCGATAAAGCGCCTCGATACCACCCGCCGCGGTTGCCTCTTGGGCGGCTATAATTGCGCCGATATAGTTAAGACTCTTCACCCCAGGCATATATCGCTCCATCTCAACAGTCACCAAACGCGCGCCGCGAGCATAAAGCGCTTCGTCGCGCGGCGCGATTGGCGACAGAAGAATGGCCAAACTTGGCTTCTGCTCAGGCGTAAAAAAGGTCGAAGATGGTCCACCCGTGGCAATCACACGAACCGAGACGTTTCCCAATTCTGGAAAAGCAGCATAATTGTGCGCCAGCAGATCCTGCACCGTTTGCTCTAATTCGTCAATGGGCCAAGGCAGCGTCAGCTTAATGGCCGCAGCTGATTTTTGCAAACGCTCGATGTGCGCACGCAAATGAAAGGGTTTTCGATTATAAGTCCTTAAAACATCAAAAACACCGTAACCGCGCACAATGCCCAGATCATTCATGGGCAAAGCCGCAATGTCGGCGGGCACATAAGTACCGTTTACATAACAGAATAAATTCGTCACAGAACTCTACTCGCGAATATGTCCGTCGCCTACACAGACCCATTTATATGTCGTCAATTCTTCCAGCCCCATGGGGCCACGCGCGTGCAACTTCTGCGTGCTTACCGCTACCTCGGCACCAAGCCCAAATTGCCCCCCGTCGTTAAAACGCGTGCTCGCATTGACGAAAACCGCGGCCGAATCAATCTCGCTAACAAAGCGGGTTGCGTTGGCCCAATTCTGCGTCAAAATCCCGTCGGAATGATCGCCGATGCCGTGAATGTGCGAAATCGCTTCGTCCATACCATCGACAACTTTAACGCCCAAAATCAGCGCCATCCATTCCTCCTCAAAATCGCCTTCCCCTGCGGCTACCACGGTTGCGCCATGCTCACTACTCTTTTGAAGAATAGAAAGCGCGTCTGAGGCAGCGCGCAATTCTACACCGCTTTGTGCCAGTCGTTGCGCCGCACGCGGTAAGAAGCCCACGGCAACCTGTCGGTGAACCAAAATAGTATCCAACGCATTGCAAACGCTGGGACGCTGCACTTTGGCGTTCTCGATTATGTCGAGCGCAGAATCGAGGTCGGCACTTTCGTCTACAAAAAGGTGGCATACCCCAACCCCGCCCGTAATCACCGGGATCGTGGCTTGTTCTTTGCAGCGTTTATGCAGGCTCGCCCCCCCACGCGGGATGATCATGTCCACATGTTGATCCAGTGTAAGCAGTTGACCCACCAACGCCCGATCCGGATTGCGAATGTACTGCACCGCCGCCTTGGGCACACCTACTTTATCCAACGCTGCGTGGATCACGTCGACGAGCGCGATATTGCTGCGCAGAGTTTCGCTGCCGCCGCGCAATATTACCGCGTTGCCCGTCTTTAAGCAGAGCGTGGCAATGTCAATCGTCACATTGGGGCGCGCTTCGTAGATCACGCCCAACACGCCAATCGGCGTTCGGCGGCGGCTGACCCGCAGCCCGTTTGGCAGCACGCGGCTCGACAGATCCTCGCCTACCGGGTCGGGCAACCCACAGACGCTGCGTGTGTCGTTGGCTAACCCCGACACGCGCGACTCTGTTAGCAAGAGGCGATCCAGCAGCGCATCGCTCAATCCTTTGGCGCGCCCGTCTGCGATATCAAGCGCGTTTTGGGCGATGATAAAGTCGGCATTCTCTTCCAAACCATCAGCAATCGCCATCAACGCTTCGTTCTTGCGTACGGTGGTCAACGTGGCAAGGGTTCGGCTGGCAACGCGTGCGGCTTGACCCATTTGCTCTAAATCGACCTGCTCGGTTTTTACTTTTGCCGAACTATTTGCGGCTTGTTCGTTCACTTCGGCCTCTACTATTGCAGCCATTTTTTGCTCTCCCAGTACAGTTACGATTTATTTTGGACTTATATGCTGTCTCTATTCTATTTGGCATTGTTTGGTGGTTGGCAACAGGTTGACCTCACCCTAGCCCTCTCCAATTCGCTTCGCTGGAGAGAGGACTGATCTGGAACGCTCAGATCTATCGAAATGCAAAAGATTGACTGCCGCGTGACGGTTCCCTCTCTTTTGGAGGGGTTAAGTCCAACACACACAACCTCAATCACGCTACCAATGTACCTATTTTGATCTACTAAATTTACACTAAAAACAGCCTAACATATCCCATTTAAAATTGTCAACGGGAGCTATTAATTTTGTCATCCGCAGCAGAGACTTTATAATCATCTATTCAGACGTTTTCATTTGGCGGTATGTTATTTAGCCGAGAATGATGCTCGGCGATGAATTTTTGATCGGCAGCCGAAAGCGTCGCCTTTTCGATCAGGTCGGGGCGGCGTTGCAGCGTACGCAGCAAAGATTGCTCCCGTCGCCACTGATTTACGTTAGCATGATGGCCGCTGGTCAAAGTCTCGGGGATAGCCTCATCACGAAAGATCGGCGGACGCGTATATTGCGGCCCTTCGAGCAGACCATTCATGCCGCTAGAGTGGCTGTCGTCCCAAGCGCCCAATGCGTGGCCAAGTGCGCCGGGCAAGAGCCGAATCATCGCATCGATCAGCACCATGGCAGCCAATTCGCCGCCGCTCAGTACGTAGTCACCGATGCTGATTTCGTCTGTCACCAATTGCGAGCGCACGCGATCATCGACTCCTTCATAGCGACCGCAAAGCAGGGCTAATCGATCATGCTGGCTTAACTCTTGTGCAACCGATTGGGTTAGCGGGCGACCTTGAGGCGTCAATAAAATGATGGGCGTGTTGCTATCCATAGTTGAAGACCTAGCCTCAAGATCCCACTCGGGCAAATTGACGTAGGCATCTTCATTGGGCAGTACCCAGCCAGTCGGTTGTGAAAGCACAGTCTCGATCGAGCGAAAGATTGGTTCAGGCTTCATCATCATGCCGCCACCGCCCCCATATGGTGTGTCATCACACGTGTGATGCTTATCGGTCGCATAGGCACGAATATCATGCAGCGCAATCGAACATAGATTGTTCTCTATAGCCCGTTTGATAATGCTTTCGGAAAATGGTCCGGAAAACATCTGCGGAAAAAGTGTAAAAACGTCAACGTGAAGAAAGTTACCCATTCAGTTAAATCCATCTCAGTTAAATCTATTCGTAATTTATTTAAGCCAAAATCACAAGAGGGTGTTCAGCCCCAAGCGGATGCATCGGCCATTTACCCAAATTATGGTTACCCACCACATGCGCCCTCGCAAGAAGAATCTTCGCCGCGTGATAAGTTTGTCGAGTCATCTGTCGGACACGAGGATCCGCTGCATTTTTACGGCCCACCGCCAGAGCCACCCAATTGGAGCCGCGCGGGTGTGCGCAAGGGCGTGCGGATCGATCAACAGCATCAGCAGAGCATCCGTCAAGCAGAAGAAGCGCGTCATCTTGACCAGCAGCGCTACGAACAGCAACTTTTTGAACAGCAGCGTGTTGAGCAGCAACGCTATGAACAGCAGCTTCTAGAGCAACAGCGTCTTGAACGACAGCGCATCCATCAGCAACCACGCGCTGCCGATATTGTAGCACAGCCCGATCGTCGACCGAAGCGTGCCATCAAAGCGAGTGAATGTCCGAATCCAAAACCGATGGTTCAGCGCGCTGCGGCACTACCCGGATCACAAGCATCCGAATCACAAACATCCGAATCCCGAGCACTTAAATCACAAGCAGCTGAATCGCAAACACCCGAGTCAAGATTCATTGAACCGCAGGCGATTGCGTATGATGTTCAAGAAAATTCTGATACAAATCGCAGCGGCTCGTTCTTCACAGCGGCGTCCACTAAATTCGCAAACCTTTGGCAAGCGGTTCTTCGCTTTTTACCCAAAGATGAGTTTGTCCGATTTTTATCTAAAAGTAGTTCGCCCCGCACTCAACACGGCATACTAACGGTTAGGGATGGGGCAATACGCTTATGGGATTCTATTGAGTGGTCTTCGCGGAGAGTACGTGGCGGTATTGCTTTGGCCGCGATTTTGCTCTTACTTGGTGGCTGGATGCAATTTAGCGGGTCGCCTGCTGCGGCAGAAAAGCCTGAGAACAGTGCTACAGTGGCTAGCGCCGTAGATGAGGATCTGGCAATCCGTTCGGCGGGCAGTCAACCTGTTGCCGCACAGAACTCTGTGACTGACGGGCTGGCTATTCTTGCACGTCCAACCGCAAACACGGCCACAGTTGGATTGGACGTAGCGTCTGGACAAGTCGCCAACACAAATACAGCATCTAGCAATACGTCATCTAGCAATGATGCAGTGTCTGACAACATAGCATCTGACAGTAAGGGCACAACTGCGCAAACCGTGGCGCAGGCAATTGCCGCAGCGCCCACAGCCGCACCAACCGTGGTGCCACCGACCGCAACCGCAACCCAAACGTCGACACCGCAACCAACTTTTACACCAGCACCAACAGCCACACCAACGCCGATCCCAACTGAAGAGATCCCAGACGAAATTCCAGCAGTCAACATTATTGGCTCCTTCTTTGCCGATCTCGAAGCGTCAAAAGAGGGAGGAGAGAACGGAGTAAGCAGAGAAGTCGCGCAAGTTCAACGCACGGCTACCCCAACCATTACGCCCACGCCGCTGCCCCTTTCGCCCGGTCGCTTATGGTCTACATTTGTGCCTGGCCCACCAGCTCAAACCGATCACTTTTGGATAGGCCGACCCTTCTTCTCATCGGCGAAAACCCAAATTGCAAGCTCAAATTATCAATTTGGATCCACCGCTAGCAGCCGTTACCGCGTTCATTACGGCGTGGACATCTCTAATCCCATGGGGACTGACGTACGAGCTGCAACCACAGGTGAGGTGATTCACGCTGGCCCCGATGATCCGATATTGCTGGGGCCATACAATAATTTTTACGGCAATGCAGTGGTCATTCGACTGGATCAGCGGCTGCCCGTTGCCGGTGGCGAACTAGACGTCTTTCTGCTCTACGGTCACTTAAACCAGCTTAATGTACAAGTTGGGGATCGGGTCGAGCCAGACGATATTGTTGGCTTTGTCGGCATGAAAGGGATCGCGCTTGGGCCACATTTACATGTCGAAGTACGTCTTGGGGCCAACACCTATAATCACATCGTCAATCCCTACGTGTGGATGGAGCCGATTGCCGGTACGGGTGCAATTGCGGTGCGTCTTCTCACAGCGGATGGGCGCACGTGGCGCAGCGCGCGTGTGAGTCTACTGCGCTACGAAAATGGAGCTGCGGTCTGGTCACGCTATATCGAAACCTATTCAGATGACGGCTACTTGGGGCCGGATCCAGCATGGGGTGAGAACGGCGCAATGGGCAGCCTCAGACCCGGCACCTATCAAGTGGTCAGCGTGCTCAACGGTGAACGAGTCAAGGCCGAGGTGCAGGTCCGTGCAGGCGAAACGACCTTTGTAGAGTTGAGATCAAAGCAATAAACCCAAAGATTACTCATGTCAGAAAACCAAACAGTAACAATCTATACCGACGGTGGCTGCATCGGCAACCCCGGCGATGGTGGCTGGGCTGCGGTGCTCACCTTTGGCGAACATACCAAAACCATTACCGGGCGATTTCGCGACACAACCAACAATCGCATGGAAATGCGGGCCGCCATCGAAGCGCTTGAAACGCTCAACCGACCTTGCACCGTGGCGCTCTACACAGACAGCACCTACCTGCGAAACGGCATTACCAAATGGGTAAAAGGGTGGCAGAAAAATGGCTGGAAGACCGCAGCCAAAAAGCCCGTCAAAAACCAAGATTTGTGGCAGCGCCTGATCCGTGCGGTTGATCAACATGACTCTGCTGGCGGCGTCGAATGGTTCTGGACCAAAGGGCACGCGGGCGACGAGCAAAACGAGCTTGTCGACGGGCTGGCAAACAATGCTGCTCGCAGTGTCACCGCCGACGACCCGGTCGATGAACAGATAGACATGAACGCGCAAACCCTCTTTGACAACTAACTATGCCGCCATACATTCTCACACTCGACATCGGTAGCTCATCGGTCCGTGCGATCCTCTTCGACACAGACGCGCGTCCCGTTTCAGGCTGTATCGCGCAAGTTGGTCACAACATGAGCACCAGCGAAGAAGGCAGCGCATCCTTCGACCCGAACAAACTCCTTGACGGGGCCATCAACGTAATTGATCAGGTGCTGGCTGCCGCCGGGCCACGAGCCAACGAAATCGCAGGCGTCACCACCGCCACCTTTGTCAGCAACATTTTGGGCGTTGATCAACATGGCGAGCCAACTACCCCAATCTATACCTATGCCGACACGCGCAACGTGCAGGCTGCGACCGAGCTACGGTCTCAACTCGGCCCCAGTGGCATCCGAACCGCGCACGACCGCACCGGTTGCTTGATCCACACCTCATATCTGCCCGCTCGCTTCCGCTGGCTTCAACAATCCCACCCACATCTGCTCGAAAAAACTACCCACTGGCTCTCCATCGGCGAATACATTCTGTGGAAATTTCTTGGTCAGCGCGTGGCGGGCTTCAGCGTTGCCTCATGGACGGGTCTACTCGACCGGCGCACACTAGAGTGGGATGCAGAATGGCTTGACCAACTGCCAATTAACGTCGAGCAACTTTCGCCCCTAGTCGACATCGATCAGCCACTCACGGGGTTATTGCCAGAGTGGGGAAAGCGGTGGCCGTCGCTGGCATCTGCCCCGTGGTATCCCGCTGTGGGGGATGGTGCAGCAGCCAATGTAGGGAGTGGCGCTGGCATGGTACAGCCGGATCCAGCGGGAGTTCAACAGATTGCGCTCACCATCGGCACCACGGGCGCAATGCGTATGGTTGTCGATGCGGACGGCGTCGAAGATTTGGCAACACCGGATGGACTGTGGCTCTATCGCGTGGATCGACAGCGCGGTCTGCTAGGCGGGGCCACTACCGAAGGCGGCAACGTCTACGCTTGGGCGCGTCGCACACTCCAACTGCCCGACAGCGAAGCCATCGAAAGCGCGTTGAGCAACAACATCCCCGCATCGCACGGGCTAACCGTATTGCCCTTCATCGCGGGCGAACGCGCCCCTGGCTGGGATGATGACGCTCGCGCCAGCATCATTGGCTTCTCGCTCGACACCGATCCACTCGAACTTTTGCAAGCCAGCATCGAAGGCGTTTGCTATCGTTTCGCCCTCATCTACCAGCGCATCGCAGAAAGCCAGCCCCCCGATACCCAATTTCAAATCATGGCGGGTGGTGGCGCAATCCTGCAATCACCTGCGTGGCTGCAACTCATGGCCGACGTCCTTAATCATCCGGTCCACGCGTTGCAAGAGCACGAAGTCACCGCGCGCGGATTGGCCATCATCGGGCTAGAGCAACTTGGCATCGTCCAAAAGACAGAGCACCCCGTTCCCCTCCTCGGCACCACTTATCACCCCGACCCGCAGCGTCACGAGATCCACAAGGCGGCGATCACGCGTCAGGTAGAAATGTATGTTCGGCTGAAGAAAAATCAAGATTTATAAAGTTGATGCGCTAAATATCAAAATTTACAAAGAAAAACGGCTTGCACGGCCATAGCGTCTTGATCAGCGAGATCTCCATGCGGGCGGCAAGTTGGCGAAGCTTTGGGGCAAAGGGGTGCGTCGCACTGGTTTGGATCTATGAGGGCCTTCTAACCATCTGTGACCAGTGCAACGTACTTCGAGTGGCTCCCTCATGTGCCGAAAATCGAAATGTCGTTATCCCGCAGCCTGAACAGCATAATGCTCCTGCAAACTTCTCACCCTCAACCTCTTCAACTCCTTCTTGCCCACTGATCGAATTCCGTCGACCGCGGCTTGCGTGGCCGTCAGCATCATGGTACTCAGCGGGATCTCTATGTGCGTGACAATTCTTCGGGTGGGCGTGGATCAGATGGCACCATGCCTTCTCTTTCCACTACCGGAATCCGTTCTACATAATTTTGTTGATGACACCTTCGGATCATTCGTAATATTATTAGGCTCTACACGAAATAGTGGGATTGAAAGTAGTGGGATTGAAATTCGGTAATATTCATAATATTGCGAGTCAGTTCTAGTGGCATTAGTACATTTGGAACTCATCAACTAGAAAATCTTGAAGCCCGATTTGGTAAAAAGCACGATTTTCACCGCTCGTCTAAACCACTACCTCGTCTAGATCGCTATGGTGTATAGAGACCCATTACTATAGCAACTGTCGTAAATTTGGCGTACCGACGGTTGCACAGGGGCAAGCAATGGTTGTCATAGAATGTAAAATTCACGTTCTTAGCACGCTACCTATCAGTTGCTGCTTGAGACCACTGCTCAACATCTAATAAATACGCTAGACAATAAGGAAGTATATAATGTTCAAGAAATTTAATTTAGTTCTAGCGGGTGTGGTCGTAATCGCATCGATCATTATTGTGAAAGGGTTCGAGATTATTCGTGGCGAAGAATCTATGAACGATGAGCAGACATGGATGGTTGCAATTATGCAGGCCGATACATCCGATGGCTACTTAGCGCAGTTTTGCGGCGGTACACTAATTGCCAAAGATTGGGTGATGACAGCCGCACACTGCACGTTTGACATTTCGGGGAACGAATATGAGGCCAGTGAACTAGATGTGCTTGTTGGTCAAGATAAGTTGCGCAGCGATGATGGCGAACGCATTGCGATCAAGAAGATAGTTCGCCACGAAGGGTTTAATGGGCATACGTATAATAATGATATTGCGTTATTGAAGCTAGCACATGAATCTGATGCACCAATTGTGAAGATAGCCGATAAGCCTATACGCCGCGGGCAGGGCACTGTTTTCGGCTGGGGTGTTACCGAGAATGGTGGCACTGTTGACGAGTTACGACAGGCAAATTTACCTCTGGTCAGCACGGCGTGGTGTCGCGATGTGTATAAGTTTCATGGTTATACGATTACAGACAAGATGATTTGCGCTGGATATCGCAAGGGTGGTAGCGACGCGTGCCATGGTGATAGTGGCGGTCCATTGATGACGTTGCTTACGAAGGAAGAACGCACGCAGATTGGTATCATTAGCTGGGGAAAAGGATGTGCGGCGGCCAACACGTATGGTGTATATACAGATGTTTTTGAATTCAAAAATTGGATAACATTTCAGATGATAGTGAATCAGAACGCGTAGAACCCGCGGTTCCCACTGACCGCGGCTTGTGCAGCCGCCAGCGTCGTGATCGGTGGGATCTCCATGCGGGTGGCGAGTCCTGCGGGAGGAGTGCGTCGCACTGGTTTGGATCTATATGGTCCTTCCAACCTACGTGTGACCAGTGCGACGCACTCCGAGTAACTTCCCTCATTTGCCGAAAGTCGAAAAGTGCTACCCCGCAGCCCCAACCGCATAATGCTTCCGCAAACTCCGCGCCCGTAGATCCTTCTGTCCCAGCGATCGAATCCCGTTGACCGCGGCTTGTGCAGCCGCCAGCGTCGTGATCGGTGGGATCTCTATGCGGGTGGCGAGCTGGCGGATCTTTGGGGCAAAGGGGTGCGTCGCACTGGTTTGGATCTATATGGTCCTTCTAACCTACGTGTGACCAGTGCGACGCACTCCGAGTAACTTCCCTCATTTGCCGAAAGTCGAAAAGACGCTGCCCCCCGCAGCCCCAACCGCATAATGCTTCCGCAAACTCCGCGCCCGTAGATCCTTCTGTCCCAGCGATCGAATCCCGTTGACCGCGGCTTGCGCGGCCGTCAGCGTCGTGATCAGCGGGCTCTCCATGCGCGTGGCGAGTTGGCGGATCTTTGGGGCAAAGGAGTGCGTCGCACTGGTTTGGATCTATACGGGCCTTCCAACCTACGTGTGACCAGTGCGACGCACTCCGAGTAACTTCCCTCATTTGCCGAAAGTCGAAAAGACGCTGCCCCCCGCAGCCCCAACCGCATAATGCTCCTGCAAACTTCTTACCGTCAACTCCTTCTGCCCCAGCGAGCGGATCTCGTTGACCGCGGCTTGCGCGACCGTCAGCGTTGTGATCAGCGGGATCTCCATGCGGTTGGCGGGCATCATAAATAGCGGCCAAGTTTAAGTACGGATAATCGCGTCGAATCTCTTCAGCCAGCATTCCAGCTTTGTAATATTCAGAAATTAATCGCACGCTGATGCGCATACCCTTGGCAATCGGTTTGCCGCCGCAGATTCCCTTCACGCGGACGATGTGTGGGTGTTCTGTCTGCTCGGTTGAGGGTGGTACGGGTTGTGTTAGTGTATTCATGATAGAATGATCATGCTCAAGCCGCTATCTTTTTGGGTGCAAACACGCGGCTTTCATCATGTTTATTAATCGGCGCAACATCCAGACTAAAGTTGGCGAGAATTGCCAGCAGAAGTTCTTTCCACTGACCGCTCATGCTAGTCTGTCGTAGCGTATAGCGGATCGTTTGCTGATCCAAAATTTCAACTAGCGGTGCAGCAACCAAACCAGAGCCGAATTGTCTCGAAAAGCGAACCGTATAGTAAAACCCCTGCAATACATTAGTGAAGAGATGCTGCTCGGCTTCCGTTAGCGGGCGCGCAAACTCCACAATATGAGCGTGCGTTACGACATCGCCTGTAACTGAATTTTGCGCGCTGGTTCCATGTAAAAGATCATCTTTTGTAAACACTTTTTTATTCATAAAATACTCTCTTTGCTAAGTGGTCTGAACTCGGCGTGATCGTTCACAAATTCAAATGCGTCCGGATGAAACCAAATCTGTTCCCCAATAAATGCAGTATTCACGATTGGTGCTTGCAACGCTAAACCCTGTTCAAGCAAACTCTCTAGATGTTCAACTAGCAGTTCGCATTCAATAACGGTATAGAATTTACCAAGCGTACCGGGAGCCATAGACGCAAAAAACCACGCTACCTCCACGTTGTTAGCTGTGTAAAAGCCCTCACCAAACTGAGTATCTCCTGTCTGCAACAGGCGTAACTTTTCAATATTGATTCCGTGATTCAATATTTCAAGTGCGCTATCAACATCAGTGCCGTGATACAAAATAATTGAATCGGGTGAGTTCATTTTGGATTACCGACAACTGAAATCTAGCCTCTGAATAAGTACTGCAAAGCATACAAGTAATCTTATTGTTCTGTTGGAGTATTATATCATATACAGATTTGTGCTGCTGCACGCAATCTATCCGAATAGATTGAAAAGTGGTTAATTTTTGCCCAACCAGCGGATCCCGTTAACCGCGGCTTGTGCGGCCGTCAGCGTTGTGATCAGCGGGATCTCCATGCGCGTGGCGAGTCCCGCGGGTAAGGAGTGCATCGCACTGGTCAGGATCTATATGGTCCTTCCAACCACGTTTGACCAGTGCGACGCACTCCGAGTAGCTTCCCTCATTTGCCGAAAGTCGAAAAGACGCTGCCCTGCAGCCCCAACCGCATAATGCTCCTGCAAGCTTCTCACCTTCAACTCCTTCTGCCCTAGCGAGCGGATCCCGTTGACCGCGGCTTGCGCGGCCGTCAGCGTTGTGATCAGCGGGATCTCCATGCGCGTGGCGAGCTAACGGATCTTGTGAGAAAGTGGTGCGGCTGAAAATCGGACATTGCAATCAGTTTGGTAAATTGTTATACTGCTGGTCATACTGAACATAATTATGATTTACGGAGAGTAAAATTATGAGCGTTGTCAAAACGGCTGTTTCTCTACAAGAAAATCTATTTTTACAGATCGAAGAGTTGGCGGATGAGCTGAATCTGTCGCGTAGCGGTTTGGTCACATTGGCGTTGGAAGAGTATTTGGAGCGGCAAATGAGTAAACGCTTGATCGAGCAACTAAACGCCGTTTACGAAGATGATCCGCAAACCGAAGAGTTGCGTGTGTCGCAAGCCCACCGCAGCAAGCAGAAGCGCATGTCGGAGGTTAAGTGGTGATCGAGCAAGGTGATGTCTATTGGATCGACTTAGGCGAGCCTACAGGATCCGAGCCAGGGTTTATGCGACCGTATGTGGTGGTGCAGAATAGCGTTTTCAACGCTAGCCGAATCGGAACGGCTGTGGTCTGCGCAATTACGTCAAACTTGAAGCGAGGCGATGCGCCGGGCAATGTGACCCTGAACAAAGATGAGGCCAATTTGCCTAAGCCAAGCGTGGTCAATATTTCGCAGATCTACACGGTCGACAAGGCTGAGTTAATAGATAAAATCGGCACACTATCTGAGAAACGGGTTGATCAGATTGTGGAGGGGCTGAAGCTGCTGTTTGAGCCGCGGGATGTGGATTTTCTGTAGCTCCGTTTTACCCCTACCCACAACACCCCCAACCGCATAATGCTCCTGCAAATTTCTCGCCTTCAACTCCTTCTGCCCCAATGATCGGATCCCGTTGACCGCGGCTTGCGCGGCCGTACCACACGGGCATAATATCAGCGTTGTGATCAGCGGGATCTCCATGCGCGTGGCGAGCTGGCGGATGCCGCAAACCAACAAAGTCCTCACTCAAGAAACTTGTCACAAAACTCGCATAAATTTATGCTATACTAATTGTGCTTAGCAACCCATCCACTATCACATCGTAGCCATTGCCAAGACATCAGATCGCTTCAACCTCTACCCAAGGAAACATTTATGAACCGCAAGATCCCCGTATGGCTGGTGGCTGTTTTGAGCTTTGCCATTTTGATATGCCCAACCGCGTGGACCACCTTCACGCCATCGACTGCCTACGCCCAAGACGACTTTAGCTGCGCCAATGTTAGCGAGATTCCGCTGGCTGAGTGTGAGGCGTTGGTTGCGATCTCTGCCGCTAATCCTGATGCAAGACTTCCCGATGACTGGTTGACGACCAATATGCCTTGTAATTGGAAAAACGTAGGCTGCCACGATGGACATATTGCATTGCTTGGGCTATTGGGCAACCAGTTGACGAGCATGCCGCCAGAAATCGGCAACCTCTCTTCTCTCGAATGGCTTGACCTATCGGAAAACCAATTGACGACCCTGCCAGTGGGAATGGGCAACCTCTCTTCTCTCGAATCGCTTTTCCTATCGGAAAACCAGTTGACGAGCATGCCGCCAGAAATCGGCAACCTCTCTTCTCTCACATGGCTTGACCTATCGGAAAACCAGTTGACGAGCATGCCGCCAGAAATCGGCAACCTCTTTTCTCTCACATGGCTTTTCCTATCGGGTAACCAGTTGACGAGCATGCCACCGGAAATGGACAACCTCTCTTCTCTCACATGGCTTGACCTATCGGATAACCAGTTGACGACGCTGCCGCCGGAAATCGGCAACCTCTCTTCTCTCAGGTGGCTTCAGCTATCGGATAACCAGTTAACGACCCTGCCAACAGAAATCGGCAACCTCTCTTCCCTCATAGAGCTTAGCCTAGGGGAAAACCAGTTGACAAGCGTACCGATGGAATTAGGCAATCTACCGGAGCAGGTCAGGGTACAAATACTCGCAGACAACATCACGATTGAGAAGGGGATCTTGTTACCGTTTATCGCTCGCTAGAGGTTTGAGCATTACGATTGTTTTTCGATGGGTGGATATGATGAATCAAAAAGAGGATCGGGACAATCCGATCCTCTTTCTTGTTCTCTCTACTTCTTCTACTCCTCAACCAGACTAACCCAACACCCCAACCGCATAATGCTCCTGCAAGCTTCGCACCTTCAACTCCTTCTTGCCCAATGATCGGATCCCGTTGACCGCGGCTTGCGCGGCCGTCAGCGTCGTGATCAGCGGGATCTCCATGCACGTGGCGAGTTGGCGGGTTAGTGAAAGAAAGCTACTCAAATTCTTGAAGATAGCGCACAGTATTGTGCATAGAGGATTCATCAACCTTGTTGAGAAGGTTCAGCACCAAGCGGAGCAGGTAAGAAAACTTGTCACCCTTAATTTGAGGAGAAACAACCAATCCGGGAAATTCTTTCTCTTGTGCGTATAGCTCTTGCGCAAGTGGAATGAAGTCTTTGATATTGAAGGTCAGTAGAACGCGATTTTGAGCAAGTGCATAGTCTAGTTGAGCACGATCGTCAAGCCCATCATTTCCCACACTAACCGCGTCAAACCCGCGTTCGCTCAGAGTGGATGCCAAGAATGGACCGGCGGTGATATCTGCGTCCAAGTAAAGTTTAATGATTGCCACCGCTATTGATTGCGAGTTTCGTTTTTAGACAAAATGACTCCACTCTCAGCCATTACCAAACCAGCGTTTTTCAAAACCGCATCGATCTGATTGGCTTCAATCAACGCCTCGATCTCTGTCTGATGATCAATGTAGTAGCTAATCGCATCATAAATCGCAGCCAGATTCAGGTGCGGATAATCGCGCCGAATCTCTTCGGCCAGCATTCCGGCCTTATAATATTCAGCAATCAGGCGCACACTAATGCGCGTCCCCTTTACAATCGGCTCACCACCGCCAATCCCTTGCACACGCACAATGTGTGGATGTTCTGTCTTTTCAGCTGAAGGTGGTACTGGTTTTGCTAGCGTGCTCATCGTATTGACCTCTAACATTCTATAGACTGCAGTTGTGTGTACATTATTGTAGCAGAAAATAGGTCCAATTTCTACCCATTTATTATTTCAACCCAGCCTACCCCTCCGTTCGCCAGAACCTACCCCTCCGTTCGGCTGAGCTAGGTCGAAGCCTGAACCGCATAATGCTCCCGCAAACTTCTCACCGTCAACTCCTTCTGCCCCAGCGCGCGGATCCCGTTGAACCGCGGCTTGCGCGGCCGTCAGCGTTGTGAGCAGTGGGATCTCCACGTACGTGGCGAGTTGACGGTTCTTGCGGGCAAGAAGGAGTGCGTCGCACTGGTTTGGATCTATATGGTCATTCCAACCACGTATGACCAGTGCGACGCACTCCGAGTAACTTCCCTCATTTGCCGAAAGTCGAAAAGACGCTACCTCGCAGCCTGAACCGCGTAATGCTCCTGCAAACTTCTCACCTTCAACTCCTTCTTCCCCAACCAGCGGATCCCGTTAACCGCGGCTTGCGCGGCCGTCAGCGTTGTGATCAGCGGGATCTCCATGCGGGTATAAACCATTAGTACCCTACACCAGCCAATCAGCAAGAAGCAGATCCGGGATCCGTGCGAAATGACGCTGATTGTGTGTAACAAGCGTCGCATTTTGGGTAAGAGCCATGGACGCTATTTGCAAATCCAAATCGGCAAGTTTGTTGCCTTGACTTTCTAACCTAGCTTTGAGTTGCCCGAATTGTCGTGCCGCCATAGCATCAAAGGAGAGGATCTGCATGGATGAGATCAAAATGTTGACCCGTAAGACATTTTCTTCGGGCTTTGCCGATTTGTACGCACCGTGCATTAACTCGCCGATGCTAATTGTGGTAATCGCTAACGTGTCGTCTGGTTCAATATACGCTTCTACGCTCAACCGCCCACGAAGAATTGCAATACAGTGATCTGAATCAAGAATTTTCATAAGTTGCAATGTGGACTACTCAAATTGGATGGTTGGTCGTGCAGATGCTTCGTTGGAGACAGATGGTTGCCGAGTGGCTTCGATCTCTGCATCTAATCCAGCAAGATCATCCTCATCTTTCCACAACCCAAACGCAGCCATGATCGGATGGAGCTTGCCTTCTGCAATTTTGTCTAAAATGGCCGGATCCTGGCCCAATGCAAACGCCATCTGCCTACCTAAATCAGCTGACTGTTCAAGCTTCTCTAGATCGTCTATGCCAAGCAGCACCGCAATCGGGCGCGAGCGCCTTCGGATGACAATCCGTTCGCCGCTAGAGGCACGCGATAGAATTTCGGAAAAGTGACTTTTTACTTCTGCTATGCTCAGTATGCTCATGGCAATTCCTCAACTGTTGGCAATCATTAGGTCCGGGTCATTATGACCTGTTTTAGTCTATCATATCCGATGGCGGATGTCGATACCTTCAACTCCTTCTTCCCCAACGAGCGGATCCCGTTGACCGCGGCTTGCGCGGCCGTCAGCGTTGTGATCAGTGGGATCTCCATGCGTGTGGCGAGTTGGCGGTTCTTGCGGGCAAGGAGTGCGTCGCACTGGTTTGGATCTATACAGGCCTTCCAACCACGTGCGACCAGTGCGACGCACTCCGAGTAGCTTCCCTCATTTGCCGAAAGTCGAAAAGACGCTACCTTGCAGCCTCAACCGCATAATGCTCCCGCAAACTTCTCACCTTCAACTCCTTCTTCCCCAACGAACGGATCCCGTTGACCGCGGCTTGCGCGGCCGTACCACACGGGCATAATATCAGCGTTGTGATCAGCGGGATCTCCATGCGCGTGGGGCGTTGGCAGATCTCGCATTCAAGGCTACTATCCACGACTTTTTATCCGTAATACACATGGCGATGCTCTTGATCTTTGTCTACGTATTATATTGACTTTACAATCACCGACTTTTGTTGTATCCTCCAATCGTAAATTTATATTGGATTACCATCATTGTAGAGACTTTTGACAGAAGTCTGATACTAATGAACAAAAATTTGGCTTTGCAGAACAATCTTATTTCAGCAAAGACGGCTTTTCTTAAGTGGCCGGGTTATTTGCGCATGTAAAAATTAAACCAACGGGAAATTTTTAACATGTACAAATAACCGACTCCTAGCTAAGGAGGTCGGTTTTTTTTTTCAAATAAACTAAATAGTTAGAACGAAAAGATGATATTGATGTGGAAAATAAAAGACTCTAATGGACTCTTTGCAACTATTCAATAAATAATCTATCCAAAAACAAAAAACGATTAAAAATAGAAATCCGGAAAATTTCTAAACTCAATCTTGTTTAAGTGGACAAATTAGGGGTGGATAGTTGAAAGAACACTAGAGTCTAATATTCACACCGATTGCAGTCGGTGAGAGGTAAAAATACAATGATTGAGTATAACAGAACTGACGAAGAACGTCAAATTCCGCCTGAGCGCAATTCAGACAGCGGTAATACTTCGGGTTGGCCTAGTCTAACTGATTTAGAAGCATGGGTTAGCCTATTAAGTAACTTTAAAAAACCGATAGTTTACTTAATAACCGCTGCAATAATGTTTGTTTTTCCTTCATGTATGTTTTTGTCGCGGGAATCATTCGACTTAGATAACCTAAGTCCATCTGTGTTGCCAAACTATGGCTGGCTCCCTAGCCATGAACAGGTGAGAATTTCGCCTTTTGATGACACTTTTGAGGGGATAGCACAGCGCTGCTACGATGACAAAGCTCTATGGAAGGTAATTTGTGAATATCAAAGTGTAGATGCAAAGTCCGATAAGGTCTGGGCATGTACTTCTCCAGACGAGCAGGTTCTATATGGGGATACTATTATTCTTCCATCATCTAAGCAGGTAAATGATACCGCCCCTGATCCAACAACGGGTTGCCCACATCTATTAGATCAACCAACTGAAGATAAATTTAATGGAACACCTATTGATGCTAACCCAATTGTTGAGCCAACTGCACCAGTCGCTCCTGTTTCTGTGACCCCTTCAGTGCGTTCTACTGCGGTGATTAGCCGCAGCGCAAAAGCAACTTATGATGATTTTGATGTTTTGCAGTCAGATGCCAAGCTTTTTTATGAATCTGGCGATTACGAAGACGCTATTCCCAAATATCAAAATGCTATTGAACTTGGGGAAAGGCTAGATACGGTAGGATTAAAACGTATTGCCGAATTATCTGGTATGCTTGGCCATTCGTATAAAGAGCTAGGTGGTCAACAGCAGGAAGATGGCATTGTTGAGGCCGTGTGGGTTAATAATGTTAGCAAAGGCATTGAATGGTACACCCGAAGTATTGATATTTCTAAGCAGCTTGAACATGTTGATCCCATTATATATAAGGCAAGGGCTGATGCAAACGCCCTGCTTGGAAATCACTCTGATGCCGTCGATGATTACTCTATTTCATTAGAGTTTCGGCGAGATATTATCGTCTTTAATGCACGCGGCCGATCACACCATAAGCTAGGTCGGTGTGAAAAAGCTGCTGCTGATTTCGAATCTGCTATATCTATGGGTGGAGAAGAAATTAAGTATATGAAGCGGCTGGCTGATGCATATCATCAATGCAGCGATTATGACTCGGCAATAAAGCAATTTACATATATACTAGAGCTATCGCCAAGCAATATTTCTAGTATATATGAAAGTCGCGGTGATTCATATCTTAAAAATGATATGTGCGCAGAAGCAGTAGCGGATTACCAAGAGGCTCTTAACCAAGAGTTTTCTAATGCTGATGAGCGCGACAAAGTTGCAAAAAAGTTGGCAACCTACGCTCTTTGTAAGTAGCCAATGCTATGGATTAATCAATAAAAGAGGAGCGGACTGCTCCGCTCCTCTTTTCGTTTGTACATTCGTTAGCTAATTCTACCCTACTCCACACCCCCAACCGCATAATGCTCCTGCAAACTGCGCACCTTCAACTCCTTCTTGCCCAATGATCGGATCCCATTCACCGCGGCTTGCGCGGCCGTCAGCGTCGTAATCAGCGGGATCTCCATGCGCGTGGCGAGCTGGCGGATCTTGGCACCGTCGGCGCGGCTTTCGGAGCCGAGCGGGGTGTTGATGATCAGCTGGATCTTGCCGTCGTTCATGGCGTCGAGGGTGCTGTAGCCGTCCGCGTCGCCGGTGGCTTTTTCGA
>Ga0209185_1000984_pt1 | contig 27369 bp, 26 predicted proteins | sample SidtaG_2_FD_187425 | JGI IMG/M metagenome (GOLD analysis project Ga0209185, IMG submission 187425) | Marine algal microbial communities from Sidmouth, United Kingdom - Sidmouth_Asex2 metaG (SPAdes) (version 2) | ecosystem: Host-associated > Algae > Red algae > Unclassified | place: Sidmouth... | reverse complement strand
TCTGCCCCGGCGAGATCAACACGCCCATTTTGGATCGTCGCCCCGCGCCGCCGCCAGAAGAAGCGCGCGTGCTTATGCTCCAGCCCGAGGACGTTGCAGCCGCCTGTCTTTTTGTGGCAACGTTGCACCCCCGCGCCAATGTGCCCGAGATGGTCATCAAGCCAACCAACGCGGCTTGGTCTTAAATGTAAATTTTTAGCGTAAATAAAAAGGAGCGTCTCACTATGTCTGGTGAGACGCTCCTTTTTATTTACGCTAAAAATTCTATCATATTCTACGGAAAATCAACGTTTATCTTCACATCCGCCGCCTGAACCGCAGGTAGCCACTGCTCGATCAATCCAATCATTGCATCCTGATTCTCGCCCAATTTGAGCAACCCAAGCTGTTGCGCCAAACGCACCACATGCGTCAGCTCACCGTGCTTCCAAGAAATATAAGGCATATCCTTATCATTAATCTTCAGCGAGATGCCATCTACATTTGTTCCAACAAACGCAGTGGTAATCTCAGCGTCTTGAATATCGCTAAGCAACACTTCGGATAGGTTAAGCGACGTCCAAGGCACCCCTTCTACCGTGCCTGCCCACTCATTAGTCGACATGCCGCCTACGTTCCACGAGCCGTCATCATTGTAATCAACGCCAAGATGAATCTGCGGCACCGCCTCACCAACCGCACTGAGATAGTCCTCCTGCGCGGCCTGTGCCATGGCGTCCGCCGTTCCCTCTCCAAGTTTCACAGTTGGAATCGGCTCATTCCCTGCATCAACTGGGAACTTGGCGATCAGGCCAACACCCGCCGTGCGAACAAGCGGCAACACTTGCTCTAATGCTGCCGTGCTAATGCCCGTAGCGGTCAGCAATTCGGCCAAATTAGCCAGCGTTGTATCGTCCCACACCAACGAAGGGATCGGCTCACCATTCACTAGAAGCAAAATACCATCCGTTGCATTATCCACTTGCACATGCTGGATATTCGCATTAGTAAGCATATCAATTTGCTCGGCTGGCAGCACCAGTTGCTCAATCACCGCGGGATCCAATCCAAGGACTGGTGCCATCATAACCAGTGGAATGCCACCCATACTTGGGGTACCATCCGCATTATACTCAATGACCAGTGCCGGAATGTCGACAACTGCTTTTTCGGTGCCAGCCAACTCGGCAGCTTGACCGCCAGTTGCACGTGGCGCACAGCCGATAACGGCAATCGATAAAGCAAGAATAAATCCAAAAATTAATGAACGGCGCATGTACATGGCGAGCCTCCTAAGTGGGTAATTTTTAAGCATTAATAGCTAAAAGTTGTCGTTCCAAAATTTGTAGGCGTTTTCAAAATCGAGGAATTACTTTGTGGCTCTATTCTACCATAGACAAAATATACTAAAAAACCAGTACAGAGTTGCAAGCGAAAAAACTAACGCCCCAGCAGATGCACCACAAACAAATACTCTAACTATTTTGCCAGCAGTTTCACCTTGTCACCTTATCAGCTTTTCTAATCTGTTCCCCACGGAGTAATAAACGCCTCTTCCTCCACCCCCAGCGCATCGGCAACGCGCGTAATGTAATTGAAAAACCCGATCACCTGCACTGCGTCATGGATCGCCCGATCATCAAAACCATAGCCGCGCAACCCATTTAGATCGCGCGACGTCATCTTGTACTGTTCGCCCGTCAACTTCACCGCAAACTCACACAGCGCCATATCCGCGGCAGTCAGCGGAGCCTCGCGCCAGTTGCGCACCACCGCATGGACCAACCCATCAGCCACCGCATCCTCCTTATTATCAACCTCAGCACGGAGGTCGTGTGCATGGGACTGCGTTCAATATGCGCACGCAAGCTCTGCCGAAACCACCGTCGCCAGCATCTCGCGTTGAAAGCGGCTTAGTGGCGACTCCGCGTGCATAACCGCATCATACATCCCCATACTCGCCGACAGCGCACCCGGATTCACACTCATCACATGCACAATATTCCAAACACGCCCGGCCCGTTCCTGTGCCGAATCAAACTCAACTTTCAATGCACCTGCTGCATCCTCAATCGGCACTTGCTTTATCCACGCCATAATTTCTCCTTACATCGAATCATCTTATCGTTCTGCCCACATCTGCTTCGGCCATTTTGCTCCCGCACAAGTTCAGCCTCCGCTATCTGCAACGAAGAGCTCACCCAGTCAGCAGTTTCACCTCATCACCCGGTCATCCCTTCTCTCCGTAACGTCTCCGGCACAAATGTCGCAAAAATCCCCGAAGCTGCCATCCCAATCGCAGCAATTGCAAACGTAGCAGGCGATAGCGCAAATAGATCCGTGATTCCACCAACAATCATTGGACCACCCGCCTGCCCGATATCACCGATAAAGCGCCACATTCCCAAAAACTGTCCCGTCGACTCATCCGGCGCAAGATCCGCACCCAGCGTCATCATCGTGCCCGAACTCAGCCCGTTGCCAAAACCGGCTACACAAGCCGCAGCCAGCAGGCCCGAATAACCAGCCGTAAAGGGAACCAGCGCCAGCCCAATTCCCTGAATCAAAAAACTCGGCACAATCGAAAACTTGCGCCCCAGTCGATCCATAAGATAGCCCGCCACCGGAAACATACTCATATCCACCGCCGCTGCAATACTTACAATCAATCCGATTGTCTGCAAATCAAGCCCAATCGCATCCCCATACAGTGGAATAATAATCTGTCGGCCCGAGCGAATCGTTTGCGCAAAAAGTTGCGCAATGCCCGCCGCGCTGAGCACACCCGCATCCTTACGCAACAGCGTACCAAGGTACCCGATCTGCTGCCCAAAGCCATGATGCTCGCTCTCTTTACGCCCACTGCCAGCAGCCGGTCGAGATTCTTCATAGCCATTCTGCATATAAATAGAGGGGAGAAAAATAGTCGACGCAACCAACAGACCAAAGAGTACAAAGAGCACATTTTCAGAATAAATAGTCGCAATCGTGCCGCCAATATAGGGCCCCAAAAAGCTGCCCAGCCGACCCAGCCCACCCAACAGCGCAATGCCCTTTCCGCGTTGATGTGGCGAAATTTCATTTCTCAAATAGCCATGTTGCGCGATGCCCCACAACGCCATCCCAACGCCCGCAATAAAGTAAAAAAGCAGAAATAAAAGATACGTATCGGCCACGCCCAATATCAACATCGCCAGTGCAATGCAGCCCAACCCGATCTGCATCGTGCGTTTGATCCCATAGCGCGCCACCAACATCCCCGCCGGGATATCGCCCGCGATTGTGCCGATGCCCATCATCCCCACAGCCAGCCCAACCAAACTAACCGAGACGTCAAACGATGCGGCATAAATTGGCAAAACCGGGATCAACATACCGCGACAAAAGCGCAAAATCAACGCTGGCACATAGATCGACAAAAAGAGCGACCGCAGAGAACTTTTCATTAAATTGGCTCAACCAGTGCGTTTTCGCTAAACTGCATTTCGTACAAGCGTCGATAAAGGCCGCTTCCATCTAACAACGACTCATGTGTCCCCTGCTCCACAATTTCCCCTTGCGCCATCACCAAAATCAGGTCCGCCCGCTGGATGGTCGACAGCCGATGTGCAATCACAAACGACGTGCGCCCCTGCATAAGCCGATTCAACGCCGCCTGCACCCAACGCTCCGACTCCGTATCCAGCGCCGAGGTTGCCTCATCCAAAATCAAAATCCGTGGATCCTTCAACAGCGCCCGCGCAATCGCGATCCGCTGCCGCTGCCCAGCCGAAAGCTTAATCCCGCGCTCGCCCACAATCGTCTCATACAGTTGCGGCATCTCGGCAACAAACTCATGCGCATACGCCGCTTCCGCCGCCGCCTCAATCTCGGCATCGCTTGCGTCCAACCGGCCATACGCAATATTCTCGCGCACCGTCCCCCCAAAGAGGAACGTCTCCTGCGGCACAATCCCAATCTGGTTGCGTAAATGCGTCACCGTCAGCGTGCGAATATCCACCCCGTCTACCTCGACCCGCCCGTCGCTTGGATCGTAGAAACGTGGAATCAAATTTGCCAGCGTTGTCTTGCCGCTGCCGCTATAGCCTACCAGCGCAACCACCTGCCCCACCGTTGCCTCAAAGCTAATTTGAGATAGAATGAGCGGTCGTTCTTCGCTCTGAAGCACATCGGTTCCATTCAGATACGGGCCTTCCTCTGTCGTCTCCGAATCGCTCGCATCATCCTTGTTACTCCAAGATTCCGTATTCTCTTCGTAGCGAAAACTTACGTCCACAAAGCGTACGTGCCCGCTCATGCTTGGCTGGCTACCAACAATTAAAGTGCCCGCGTCATCTTGGCCCGGCTCTGGATCCACGCGCATGATCTCAAAAATACGCCGCGATGCACCCGCCGCCTCTTGCAGCCGCCCCCACAGATTGGCAAACTCTGCCGCTGGCCCCGAAACCAGCACCATGTAGAAGATAAATGAGATCAGCTCACCGGGCGTAATCTCGTTATTGATCACCTGCTGCCCACCGATCCACAGCAGCGCAATCATGCCAATCAACCCCACAAATGTAACCAACGGAATAAAGATCGAGCGCTGCCGTGCGGCCTGAATCGCAATATCAAACACAGACTCAACTTGGCTGTTGTAACGCGCGGATTCGTATCGTTCCCGCGTAAAAGACTTGACAACCCGCACGCCAGAAAGCATCTCTTCCAGCACTACCGTAGAATCGGCCAGCCTATCCTGTACGCTAGTTGAAAGTTTTTTCAAGCGTCGTCCATAGACCGTTGCAATCAAAATAAAGGGTGGAATCGTCAACAAAACAATTAGCGTTAAGCGCCAGTTGATCCAAAACATGAGGGCAACACCACCGCAAAATGTAACCAATTGGCGCATAATCGACGTGGGTACGCTGACAACAATATCGCGTAGCGTCGAGGCATCACTGCTAAAGCGCGACAAAATTTCGCCCGTGCGCCGATTGGCAAAAAAGCCCAGCGGCAAATGCAGCAGCGATTGATGCATGTCGATACGCAGATCCGTGACAACTCGCTGCGAAATCCAGCTTAATTCAAAACGATAAAAGTACGAGATAAATGCCTGCACTATAAAGAGAAACAGCAGACCAAAACAGATTAGGTTAAGTTCGCTATACTCTTTCGAGATAAAGACAGAATCAACTAGCAAGCGAATGGCATAGGGCAATGCCAGCGTTATCAAGCTGCTAAAAACTAGCCCGATAACGGCAAAACCAACTTTCTTCCAATATGGTTTAAGGTAAGCAAACAACGGTCGTAATTCAGACAACAATTTTTCTCCAATCAAAAAGGTTGAGATCTTACCATCCCATTTATTGGGTTCGTGATACGGATCTCAACACAGTATACGAATCTTCGCCACTATGAAACAGTCCCTTCATTATACTTATCACAACCATAAATGGTCACATTACAGCCCTTTTGGATCTGGGAAAGGCTAAAAACACATACTCTTTACCTAAACACTTAATTTATTTATTGTAATAATCTTCATCGAATCCTGCTCTAGTACATCATCAAGTGAAGCAAGCATACTCAGGTACACGCAGTTGGATACAACCTACGTGCGCCGCTTTGACCAAACAATCTCGGTATTCGGCTCACTCCTTGATCATGCGACGCACGCAAGTTTCATTTGCGCGCTAGTCCCATCTATCCCGTGTGAAAGTGTGCGTCGCACTGATCTTCGTAAGAGCGAGCGTCCCTGAAATTACAAACCAGAGCGACGAACACGGATTATGAACATGTAACTACGTACACCTGAGGATGCTCACGCCCAGACTAAAAACTTATACAAAAATGAGAAACCAAATGCAATTAACCCCAACAAAATCTTTTGCACACCGCGCATCTCTTCTCGCGCTAATCATCTCACTCGTACTTAGCGCGCCGCCTTACAGGATTTCTGCACAATCGCAGAACGTTTGCAACCAATCCACCACAATCCAGTCGGGCGACACCCTTTCCAGCTTAGCCAACAGGTATTTGGGCAGCTACAGCGCGTATCAATCTATTGTGAACGCGACTAACGCCGCAGCCGAGGTCGATCCAAGCTACGCAACGATCCAGAATGCGGCACGGATCAACATCGGGTGGAAAGTATGCATAACCACCAGCGAAGCCGCCAACGCCGGAACGACTGAGAACATTTCGCCATCTACCCGATTAACCACTGCTACATCTACAGCCGCGCCGACCGTTGCGCCCGCAGTGTCTCGCTTGCCAAACGTTGCTGCCACACCCGCAACCTTGCATCCCCTCACCATCGCAGCCATGCGTATCAAAATATATCCAGGTAGCCAAATGGTTATCGAGCAATCGTTAGCCGCAAACGCAAACTATAGCCGCTATGTTGCTTCATACTACTCAGATGGGAATAATGTTTTCGGATTGCTCACGGTGCCAAACGGGCGGATGCCGCAAGATGGGTGGCCGCTGATTCTCTTTAACCATGGCTATATTGATCCCGCAATCTATCGCACAACCGAACGCTATGTAGCCTATCAAGATGCTTTTGCACGCAATGGCTATGTGACTTTTAAGTCTGATTATCGGGGACACGGGTTCTCTGAAGGATCAACTGATATTGAAACGAATCAGGGTGGAAATCGTCATGCTGCGTATACCAGCGACGTACTTAATGCGCTCTCATCGCTCAAACTGCGTACGGACGTTGATGCCGACAAAATTGGGATGTGGGGCCATTCAATGGGGGGCCAAATTACGCTACGCGCAATGGTCATTTCGAACGAGGTCAAAGCAGGATCTATTTGGGCAGGAACAGTGGCCGACTATGCAACCATGTGGGATCGGTGGGAGGATCGAACACGCGCGAATCCGCAATGGTCCAGTCGCATCCGTAATTGGCGCGCAGAGCTGGTTGCAGACTATGGTACGCCCGAGGAAAATCCAGCCTTCTGGTCGTCTATCTCGCCTAACGCATACGTGGATGATCTATCGGGAGCTGTTTTGCTACAACATGCCACCGGAGATAGTATCGTGCCCGTTGCTTATTCGGATATAGTCAACACGGAGATCGAGGCTGTGGGAGGTGAGGTTAGCTATTTTCGCTATATCGGGGACGACCACAACCTTTCCGCAAATCTAAGCGTGGCGCTAGCGCGCGATGTGACTTTCTTTGACGCGGTTCTAAAATGAAGAAATGAAGAAATGATTTATACGTATCGCATTCTGTTTTCTACTCATTGTTTTTTATATCTATGGCGTTTTTTGTGGCTGCAAAAAAATCGTAGAATCAGATTTCCCCCTAATTTTATCGAATTCGGTAGGGACGCCCAATAGTTATAGAGGCATGATATATTGTGCCTGACATGGTTGACGGGATTATCAATTCTAGGCACGATATATCATGCCTCTACAGGTTTGAATAACCTTTTTTGAACGAATTAATATCCCACCAAATCTGACAGAATAGGTTTTCTATTCCTCGTCAGGTATATCGCAACTACTTAATGCAATAGAAGGTAAATATATTTTATGCGTATCATTATTCGTAGTTGTGGCGGAAGAGGCAGTGGTCAACGATTCTGACAGCAATGGAATTGTATACTTAACATGCAAACGAGGTGCAGCCTGAGGCTGTAATTCGAACGAAATGGCGGTTCGCTTGCCCCACCCAGTAAGAGCAAAAGCAATGGAACGTCCCTCTTGCCACAATGGTTGTTCGATAATTTCTTGCACAATAGTTGCTAGATTGGGTGTCCAGTATGAAGCACCCACTATATTCCACGGCTCAATGTTAGACCATTCAACCGACTCTGATGTTGAGGCCCTATCACCAATCGACGGAGCATCATCTCCATAATCATATGCATAGCACGATTTTTCGCCATAAATTTGGGCAGTCGCCGCTTCTCTACTAATTTCGCTAGCAGTAAATTCAATATATGCATCATCGATTATTGCATTAGATGGAATGGGAATATCGACAAAACGAACAGCGCTCGCAAATTCATCTGTCTCTGGTGTTCCAAAATCTAGCAGATGCGTTATGGCAGAAGTTGTACCGCTAATCTGCTGCTCTACCGCATAATCGGTTGCGCTTGCAAGGCGTTGTGTAAACATTAACGTTTGTCGATTGTAATCTTTCGTAGGAGCGGGCTCAGGTAGATCGAGAAAGTCTGCTGCAAACATTGTATAGCTATCAATTAATTCTTTATTTGCGTTAAGAAATTGAAATGTCATCGCTTCTGTATTAGCTGAGACAAGCATCGCGCCATATGCACCTGTATAGCTCGATTGGCTTCCCTCAATTCTTGGCTTGCTAAGTCCATGCAGGCTTGCACCACCCAATCCATTGACAAAATAAGCGATGTTATCAAAATTAATGCGCTCGTAGGTGTGATTATGCCCCGAAAGTACGGCGTGCGCCCCCCACTGTCGAAAGGGCCATCTCAAATGTGCATATGCACCATGTTTGATTCCAGATGAGTAGGGTGGATGGTGCAGATAGACTAGGTTCCATGTCGCGGTTGAAAGCGCCAATTGATCGCGCAGCCACATAGCTTGTGTGGAAAGCACCTCAGTGCCATCGGGCTCTTTGTCATCACTATCAAGCATAAAAAAGCGCACCGGACCATACTGGAATGTATAATATGATTCTCGTTCGGGGAAGAAATCAAAGTAAGGCCCGCTTAACTCACCCTGTTCATCGACTTCGATGGTTCCCCAGTCATGATTTCCCAGAATCGGATAAAATCGGTTTACCCCACTATCTGGTCCATATTCACCATCATAAGGTGAGAGAAAGCGGGTAAAATATTGACCGATGCAGCTATCTACAGTATGTTCTGACTCATAATCATAGATATTGTCACCAACTGTTGTAATAAAGTCTGGATTCCAAGAGCGAATCATCGCGGCAACGGTGGCAACGTCTCGATCCTCGCGTCCATAATCGCCAATTACGCCAAAGTAGATATCGTCGCTAGAGCGTGTAGCAGGATCCGCCAAGGCAGAGCGACGCAGCGCTTTAGCCTTGGTTTGTCGACTATTGCCAGAAAATGTAGCAATAATCGAAGCCGCAGCAGCGCTATGTTGAAGAAAATTTCGTCGGCTGAGGTTTTTGTGTAATGCAGAAAAGATGGATTGGATAAACATAATGAAACACCGCAGGGTACAGCTAATTATGACATAAATACTCAAACTGTTACATGAGATTCAGCGATTCGAGAAAAGTATTCGGACTTATCGGCATTAAATAATCGTAACAAGAAGAGTGGATGTAATAATGTGGGTTAATGAATGGGAGTAAATTTTAATATATCAGTTTATACTATTTGACCCAACTATACCATTACATTTCAATTACAATAAAATATTGTAAATCAGGCAATATCTTATGACTTCACTTTACCAATTTATCAAATAATTTATCAAATATACATATAAGCAGAGTAAATACTGGTCGGTTATCCATAAATCACAAATACGAAGACCGAACATCGAAAGGTACACGCAGTTGAGACGATCCGCACCGAAAGACGCTTATTTGATAGAATCAACCCGCAAGGTAAAATATTTATGGGTAATCACCAAAGTAAATAATTGATAAAGTATAGTACCGCTATCGGTGTTCGAGAGCAATATATATCGCACCCGTGGTTATAATCTACTAGCTACTACTTGTGCTGCTGTAAGGTGTACAAAAATATAATGAACAGAATCAAGAACAATTCTCCGATGAAATCTGCACTTGAATCAGATCAGATGCAATCAGATCAAACACAATCGTCAATTCTATTGGCATGGGTTTCGGCCATGCGCCCGCGCACGCTTCCACTGGCGCTGTCGAGCATCGGCATGGGAACGTTTCTAGCAGCAGACCATGGAGCCATCAACCTTTCGATTGCTCTGCTTTGTGCCGTAACCACAACCTTGTTGCAAATTCTGTCGAACTTAGCCAATGATTTTGGCGACAGCGAAAATGGTGCAGATAGCGATCAACGCGTTGGACCACAGCGAGCGGTGCAGTCGGGCCAAATCTCGCGGCGTGCTATGTTGGTTGCTATGGCTATGACGGGATTGCTCGCAATACTGAGCGGTATTACATTGCTTTGGCAGGCGCTCTCATCTGCTAGCGGATCGATCCCGTGGAGTACGCTGCTGCTCTTTTTGCTGCTTGGTGCCGTTGCGATTTGGGCGGCGGTTAAGTATACGGCGGGCAGCAATCCGTACGGGTATGCTGGCTTTGGCGATTTAGCAGTTTTGATTTTTTTTGGGTGGCTTGGCGTTTTGGGCACCTATTTTTTACAGGCTAATACGTTGCCATTCTTGCTTTTCTGGCCCGCCACAAGCTGCGGCCTATTAGCAGTTGCAGTGTTAAATATCAACAATATTCGCGATATCGACTCTGATCGGGCAGCAGGTAAATATTCTATCCCCGTGCGGCTGGGTCGCCCCCGTGCCGTGGCCTACCATTGGGTGCTCTTAATCGGAGCGATGATTGCGTCGTTTCTCTATAGTTGGTCATTGTTTCGGGCAGGAGGTAGCGGGTGGACATTCTTATTTCTGATCGTCATACCGCTGTTGATTTATAACGGTCTTGCTGTGTGGCGTACGCCATCCGATCGTCTTGATCCATATCTCAAACAAATGGCGCTAACTAGTTTGCTTTTTGTGCTAACGTTTGGTATCGGTCAGTTAATCGGGTGACTGGATAAAAGATAGCTTACACTATCGATCCATCCAAATGTGCAACAGATCCTGCGCCACTTGCCCAAAATATTCGGCAATCCAAAAGATGAGATAGCAGATCACGGCGAAGAGTATGTTGATCCGGCTATTGATTAGTAAAAAGTATAGCGCAACGCCACAGCCGAGAAAAGGACCTGTAAACATGTACACCCATCGTCCGCTTGTCCCAATAAATGGTGTGTGGCTTATGCCGCGATGCGGATGGATTAGTGCATAGGGCAGCCAGTAGATGCGCCAAAGCCAACCCAATCGACGATGGCGTTTGAGATAGCGTCGCGTCTGACGAGTTATCACTTCATCGATATCGAGATCTGGAGTAACGCGGCGACCAACATAGAGGCCAAAGAGAAAGCCAAAAGCCGTGATAAATAGCAAAAGGGCCAGCCATTTTTCAATATATTGCAGCCAAACTGCTGCTCCAGCAGCAACCATTGCGAATAAAAGGAATGGCTGCATCAGCAGTATAAATTGGGTCGATGCTCGCTCGTGTTCAGCGCCAGAGGCCATGGTGTTCTTTCAGAATTAAGGGGGAAATAATTAATAGGCCCTAAGATTAGGATTCGTCATTTGACTTATGTAAAATTAGGCTATATAACGGATGTGACGAAACCATAAATTTATTATAATCCTATTGTAGTATAAAGTAGCAAGAAGTACTCTTGTTGTTGTATAGTAATTGTTTTTTGTGAAGATTTTTGTATGAAGTACTCTGTATGTAATATGTTTTGCCGATAGGGCCGTGAGGGAGGATTCTCATGGCCCTATTTATATATACCTCTTCATTCAGTATTATATCGTCATCTCAACAAATTCAAATAGACTCGAACACAATTTATGGAGAAATTCAATGACTGAAGTCGCAATAAACGGTCATACGTTCAATATCGATCTCATTGTTTTTGACAAAGATGGAACCTTAATCAAGCTAGACGTGTGGGGGTATCAGCTTGAAAAGTGGGGGAAACTGCTGCAAGAAAGTGCAAGCTTGACCGACACGGAGCTCAATACAATTTACGGACAGCTAGGGTACGATATCGAGACGCGTACGCTGCAACCTGATACACCTCTCGTCGTTGGCTCAATTGAACAGATTCGAACAATCGGGGCATTTTTGCTACACAGCCGAGGCATATCGTGGACCAAAGCCGAGCAGATTATACAGGTAACCGCGAACGCTTCTCTTTCTGCCATACCCGAACCATCAATGATCGAAATGATTGGCGATGTGCCCGGTACGATGAAACATTTACACAAACAAGGCATACAACTTGGTATTGCAACCAGCGACAATCGCCACCCGACCGAGAAGACAGTCGAAATTTTGGGGATTGATTCGCTAATAGCATGTATCGTCTGCGCGGATGACCCCATTCCGATGAAGCCAGCGCCCGGTGGGTTGCTTCACATTGGTCGTAAGTTGGGGGTGCCGTCCGCACGAATGTTGATGGTGGGCGACTCGATTGGCGATATGGCCTGTGGACGTGCGGCAGGTGTAGCCGGTTGTATTCGAGTTGGTCCTCGACGCAAAGGTGCAACTGAGTTTGCGGATGTAACAATCCAATCGATTGACGAAATTAAGGTGCTGTAAATGTATTTCTCCACACAAGCAAAAAGGACCAACGAAAATATTTTCGTTGGTCCTTTTTGCTTGTGTGGGCAAGGAGAGACTCGAACTCCCGACACCCTCGGTGTAAGCGAGGTACTCTAACCAGCTGAGCTACTTGCCCTTACTTTCACTAAAGGCAGACGTCCAACAGACATCTGCTAAATTAGTTTGAGCAGTATACCGTTTGATTGCTCACTTGTCAAAAATAAGATGGCAAAAACGGAAGTGTTTGTAGGTCAATCGGATCTCAGGTGGTTGACAGAGTGCAATGTACCGCTTACAAATAATTTCTAGTTCGGGTCATCCCCTGAACAGTACATTGCAGTCGACATGGGCGATCTATTGCAATTAATTTTGAGGGCGATTACACGCGATCCAGAAGAACCACATTTGTTTGTTCAGAGCAAGAGATTAATCATATAATAGCTTTGTCGAATAGGGACATTCCAAAAAATAAGGGTTCTGTGAGGAATTGCGGGGTGGCCCGCAGAATGAATTCTGCGTCTGCTATGGGAAACCTGTTAAAACAGGTTAAATGCCGTAACTTTAACGTGATTTATCACGTTTTCCGTATCAGGCTGGGAATTCATTCCTAGTTACCCACTATAAAATCTGTATAATTATTTTTCTGGATTAGCCTAGAACTCTTTTGCTTCAATTACCCAAAGTCATCCATGAATTTAGAACCGAGTACATTCATTCCAAATGCAATCTATCGTTTCACGCGAACAGATGAGCTGCAATACTATCGAGCCGCAACGACCAAAGTCGGCACCGAATTTCTCTACCCGATCAGCGTTGATGGATCGCGCGTCGCCAGCATCGCATCAGATGGTCGAACGTATGTGTTGCTTTACTTTATGACTAAGTGGAAGAAGCTCGCCGCGGCTGGCTACTGGCTCAACCCACGTAAAGCTTTCGACGCAGCCTATGTGACGGATGCAACGGCAGACGATTTGGAACTGGTCGCACACGATTTGGCAGAGTTAGTTGCGGTAGACGCAGAGCTAGATGATGTCCTGAACCGCGATGAAATTGAGCTAGACATGGAGATTTGGGGCGAGCTTTTGGCTGGTTAGGAAAAGAGAACCCCCGTAGAACAATCAATCTTTCTGTTATTTTGGATGGATTCGAGTGTCTAGCAGGACAATGGCATTAAATTAAGAAAGTCTACAGACAACCGTTCTTTGTTTTGTAAGAACTGCACTGGGTATCTCAATAACATTATCATTTCCCGCTCGACTCTCACGAGACGGGCGCGATATATCGTACCCCTACGATTTTCACCGGCTCTTCGTGGATGCAGATACTGAACGTAATTCCGCTAACTTAATGCCATTGTCCGCAACGGCCCCCTCTCCAGCCAAGCGAAATGGAGAGGGCTAAGGTGAGGTCAACACGTTGCCAACGATTGATTGCACACGGCCAAACATCCTAAACAATCTACCTACCTCTCCATCTCCCAAGGACTGACCATTATCCCATCATCAAATGAAAGCGCGATCTCATCAAGCACCGACAGCCGCGGATGCGCATCTACCTCGGCCCGCAAACTTGCGCTGACCCACATTGTATCGAGCGCCAACGTGTTGCGGATCAGCACGATCTTCGCCTCTTCGGGTGGCTCGGCACAGCCCAACAACGCAGCCTGAATCGCGCGCGCATCATCAGCCATCGCCAGCGGCATACTCGCCCGCCACATGCCCAAAACGCCTGACGTAAGCGAGTTTGTGTAAATCGCCTGCCAGTCAATCTTACGCGTCAAGCGTGCCGTCGTCACATTTGCTAGCCCCATTCCGTTGGCGTTGCCGTGCGACTGCGCTGTCAGATCTAGCACAGCAATCGTGCCGATATCGGGTCCACCAAAGTTCTCCGGCTGCCGTGGGATCTTGCAGCGCCCGATCACATTCGTATCCATCCCCGTACCGCTAATATTTTTCCCCAACTCACGCACAACCAGCACGTCGATTGCCGAAAAGGGCAGGCTCGCCATCAATGATTTGGCGCGCACCAGCAGCGCGGCTTCGCGCTCGGCTCCGATTTCTGCCGCGCTTAGACCCACAATCTCGGCAGTATCATCATACGCATTTTCAACAATAGCCAAGCCACCGACCACATTGGTGTTGCGCTCATAAATCCGTGCCGCCGGGGCCAAATATGTTTTTAGCGCCTTGACCCCCTGACGGTGAAAATCGGCCGCACCAAATTGTTTGCCCAGTCCAATCGCGCACATCTTCGCCAAGCCACTTTCGATGCTGCCTCGAAAGCTCGTGTGTGCCTTGATCCGGTTAATCAGCAGCGTGTGGCTGGCATCCACCGAATAGACATCTTGATAGAGCGGCGGCCCACCTGCGACAATCTCCGAGACATCGCCGATTTGGGTCACATCCATCGTCGCGCGAATCTCTGCACCAACGCTGGCGCTAGTCACGCCGAGGTTAGCCAGCATTTCCGTCTGCCCCTCGGCGGTTGCGCCCGCGTGGCTGCCCATCGCGGGGATGACAAAGGGATGCAGATCGCGGCTCTTCAGCGTGTCGACCGTAGTTTTCACAATGGTCGATAAATTGGCAATACCGCGGCTGCCCACGCTAACAGCCACACTGCCACCTGCTTCCATCTTGTCGAGTAGATCACTCTCGGTCAGCGCATTGACCGTCGCCTCCGCCACATTCCCCACGCTCGGCGCGTCAAAGTGCTGCTCGACCGCCAGCAACGTTTTGGGCAGCGGCGCAGGGAAATGAATGCTGTCGATCTGTTGATAGAAAGATGATTGATTATCCATATTATTTACCCCCATACCCCATCACGCAAAAGCCCATCCATCACCTCTACAATCGACGCCCGCAACATCTCCACCAACTCATCGATCTCCGCACGTGTCAGAATCAGCGGCGGCGACAGAACCGCCAAATGGCCCAATGGTCGTACAATCAACCCGCGGCGCTCGGCTACCTTGGCAATGCGCGAACCGATATCAACCTCATCCGAAAAGAGAGCCTTTGTCTCCTTATCCGCCACAAATTCAGCACAAAGCATAAAATGGCTGCCCCGCACATCGCCTACAATTGGCAGATCAAGCAATGTTGCCAGTCGCTCTTCAAAATATGGACCCGCATCACGCACATGCTCCAGAATACCGTCGCGCTCAATAATTTCCATATTCATCAACCCCGCAGCACACGCTACCGGATGGCCTGAATAGGTAAAGCCGTGCGCAAAATAGCCCGCACCATATGTTTCCGAACTCATCACCTCGTGGATCTGATCCGAAAGTAGCGTCGCGCCCAATGGCAAATAGCCCGACGTAATTCCCTTAGCGGACGTAATCATATCTGGCACAACACCATACACATCTTCCGATGCAAACCAGTGGCCCAACCGGCCAAAGCCCGTCACAACCTCATCTGAAATATAGAGCACATCATACTTCTGACAAACTTCCCACGTGCGGCGATGGTAGCCCTCCGGCGGCACAATCACACCCCCCGACCCCAGAATCGGTTCGGCAATAAAGGCCGCGACATTCTCGGCCCCCAGCGCCACAATTTTATCCTCCAATTCCTGCACGAGCGAATCGCAGAACGCTCCCAAGCTCATCCCATCGGGCCGTCGATATGGATAGGGGCACGACACAAACTCTACAAGTTCTGACATGGTGTGGAAATGCTCGTGATAGTCATCAAAACCAGTCAGCGAACTCGTCAAATAAGTTGACCCATGATAGCCCTTTACGCGCGAAATGATCTTTTTCTTCGATGGCCGACCCAAGCGACTAAAATAATGATGCGCAATTCGCACAGCCGAATCATTTGCCACCGATCCACCCGTGGAAAAGAAGACATGATTTAGCGGCCCCGGCGCAACCTCGGCTAGTCGCGCCGCAAAGTTAGCCACCGGCGGCGTCGTTGTGTCCGTAAAAGTGTTGAAATAGGGCACACGCATAATCTGCTGCGCAATCGCCTGCGCCATCTCCTCGCGACCATACCCAATATTCACGCACCAAATCCCGCCGATTCATCCAGATATTTCTTGCCATCGGAATCAAAAATGTGCACCCCCTGCGACTCGGCAATCACCAACGCGCCCTCGCTTTCAAAGTTTGGGTACGCCGCCCACGGGTGGATCACATGATCAATATCTTTTTGCCAGATCTCTTGTGTATTATACTGCTCAAACATAACACCCCTTACCTACTCACTTTACTGTCACCTTATCTGGTTATCTGTTCAATAAACACGCCCTCGTGCGGCTGCGATCATAATAATTTTGGCTCCGAAACCGCACGAGGGCGTGCTCACTGGACGCTATATTAATTTTTCGCTTGACAGATGAAATGTTCACTTTTTACTGTTCACTACTTATTTTTTCCACTGACCCTACTCTACCATGACCCTACAAAGTACACTAACAAACAGAATCGAACGCGGCCTATATGGCGCAGCACGTGGCGTCGCTCGACTAGGCTACCCGCTTAGCTGGGAAAAATTAGAAATCGACGAGAACAAATCGGTTTGGGCTTCATACACGCCCGACTACGCGTCGACGGATCCTTTGCGAGGCGAAACGCACGCCGATTTAGCCATCATTGGTGGGGGATACACAGGCATATCGACCGGCTATCACTTTAGCCGACGCTATCCGCAAAAGCGAGTGGTGGTGCTCGAAGCCAAATTATTAGCCAACGGTGCTAGCGGACGCAATGGCGGCATGATGCTCAACTGGATCTATGGCACCGGCCCCATGACAGACGATATGAGTAGCAGAGTCTATAACGCCACCAGCCAAACCATCGACGGCATTGAAGCCATCATCAAACGCCACAATCTCGACGTCAGCTACCGCCGCGACGGCTGTTTCGAAGTCTTTACCAATGCGCAGCGCGCTGAAGAGGCCGAAGCCGAGGTGCAGCATCTCAACAAACTGGGCATCCCCATGCACTTTTTCGACGCCGCGTCTGTGCGCCGACGCATCGATCTCAACGGCATCAGCGGGGGGCTATTTGATCCCACAGAGGGGCAGCTCAACGGCGTTCAATTTATTCGCGGTTTGCGCCCGGTGCTGCAAGAGCGCGGCGTCGAAATCTACGAAAACACACCTGTTACAAAAGTCGATGAAGGCTCAACCATTGCGCTCACTACACCCACTGGGGTTGTCAAAGCCAAGGCAATCGTGCTCGCGCTCAACGGCTATACGGGTAAACTTGGCTACTTCCGCAAAGCCTATTTCCCGCTGCACTCCCACGTCTTTGCCACCGAACCGCTGCCAGACGATCAGCTGGATGCAATGGGTTGGCACGGCACCGCGGGCTTTGCCGACGACTTGAGTCGGCTCTCGTATGCAGCGCGCACAAAAGAGGGTCACATTGTGTTTGGCGGCGGCAGCAATCTGTCATATGGCTATCGCTTCAATAACGGTACGGCTTTCTCCGGTTCACCAAGCAGCGTTCAGCCAGCGTTTCGCGACATGCACAAAACGCTGGCCGCCTATCTACCGAGCACGGCCAATCTGCGCCAAGCACACCAGTGGACCGGCACGCTCGCCATCAGCCTGCGCCGCAACTGCTCCATGGGCGTGCGCGGCGATCATAACAACATATATTATGCGCTCGGCTACAGCGGGCATGGCGTCGTCGCGGCCAACATGGCGGGCAAAGTGCTCACCGATATCTATAGCGGCAACGACGAGCCGTGGCGCGACATGCCCTTTGTCAACGCACCATTTTCGCCCATTCCGCTCGAACCATTCCGCTGGATGGGCTATCAAATGATGACGCGGCTGACGGGCAAATCGCCCCGCGAGCCGCATCGGTGATGGGTAACGAACAGGGTGGGTCAACGCGTAGGAAGATGGGGTTTGATATCTTCTGCCCATTACGCCGACTCAAAGTCTGCAACGTACTCTGTTATAGAGCCCCTTCAACTTGACTTTTGCCTAACAAAAAGGAACTATTTGCCTCTTAAATGAACACTTATTCCCACGCGCTCGTAGCCGTTGTTCTCGAAAAAGCTGCCTCAACTCGATTTGCCGAAAAACTAAAAGCGCTGCCGCCTATGCGTCTTGGGGCAATTGTGGTTGGTTCGTTGATTCCAGACTTGATGCTTACGTTAATTGCCGTCGTCACCATCGCGCGCGATCTGATCACCGGCGCGTTGGCGGATATTGATCCGAGTGCTTTTGAAAATATGTCGGCGGCAGAGATGGTCGATGCACCGTGGACGGTCAAGCTTTTTCAGATTTGGTTTTTCGAAAACCCATGGGTGATCGCAGCCCAACAGGTGTTTCACAGCCCGCTAATGCTGATTCTCTTTATTGGGTTGACTTATTGGATATGGAAAAGACGAGGGGAAACGCGTGACAACACGCGGGCGGGCTGGTTCTTTTGGATGTGCTGCGCGTCGATGCTGCATTCGATGATCGACATCCCGCTCCATGTTCATGACGGTCCGCTGCTGCTTTTTCCGCTCAACTGGAATTTACGCTATATCAGCCCCGTCAGCTACTGGGACTCAAATTATTATGGGACCCAGTGGACTTATTTTGAACACGCACTCGATCTGGTGCTGATTGGTTATCTTGTATGGGCTTATCGGCAAAAGCTTTTTGACTGGATGCAAAGAGGATAGTGGATAGTGGAAAGTAAACAGTAAAGAGTAAGCAGTGTTTGATTTGGTGTGGTTTACGGAAAAACCAGATAGCGAACAGATTCGACAAACGTAGGTACGATTGCCATATCGCACAACGCCCGACGACGTACCCACATTTCCATTTACGCACAACATTACGTACATGGTGCTTCGTTCGACATGGCAATATGGTGGAATTTTTCAGGATCGTGCAATATGGAAATCGCACCTACAATAGCCCATCGATTCTCGGGCACCCACGGGATACCGTTCACAAAAATTCTACCCATCATCAACGTCGCACGCTCGACAAAGCCCGTAGAATTCCAGCAGATGACTGCGAATTTTGAAGCCATATTCGGCCTCAATTCGTCCGGTCATTTCCCCAGCAAGGCAATCTTCGAACTCGACCACTTCGCCACAATCAGAGCAAATTAGATGATGGTGTCCCCCTTCGGCCCAAATAAATTCGACTGTATTTTGCCCTGAATAGATCGGACGCAGTACGCCAATTTGGGTCAACATTTCCAGCGTTCGGTAGACTGTGGCGCGCCCGATTGCAGGATAGCTGCTTTTGGCGCGTTCCAATATTGTACTTGGATCAAAGTGCTCATGATCACCCTGTAGCGTATCCAGCACCGCGCTGCGCGCGGGCGTGACTTTGTAGCCGTGCGCCCGCAGCAGGTCGATTAGTTTTTCGATCCGACTAGAATAGTTGGGATCCATTTTCATAGAGATGCTTGTTCGTTATACACGAAATACGATGACCATAGGGACTTGAGGTTGGGCGGGAATGTTCTATGCGGTGAAAAATAATTGCACCACCCGATCCCGTGTTTGCACTGACGGGTAGACAGCGCCATCGCGCCAACACATGCAATTATCGTCAGTTCGGGCTTGAGAAGAGCGGATGTGACACGCGGTATCATGGCATTGTGCGGTATTACGGCATTGTCATGGGTCGCTCTCCTCAAGCCCCTACGATGATTGTGTCATTTCAACGCATCGATAATCACGTCGATATTGTGGCGCATAAACGCAATGTAGGTATCCGCTGGTCCGGCTGGTTCGCTGAGCGATTCGGTGTAGATTGGCACAACTTGAATGCTCATGTCGGCTGCAATTTGCTCGGCTAGATCGGAATTGGCCGAAACGCCAACAAAAATTGCGCGGCCATCCACTGCCATAATTTGATCCTGTAACGCGGCCAAATCGCCAGCGGATGGCGCGGCCACGGTGCTAAGCGATGGGATGATGGTGCCGACAATAGTAAAGTCATATTCAGCAGCTAGATAGCCCAACACGTCGTGATCGGTAATGAGCAAGCGTTCCGCAGCGGGAATGGTGGCAACCTGTGTGGCGAGATCGGCGGCAAGCGCTTCTAGCTCGACAAGATAGGCCGCTGCGTTAGCAGCATACATATCGGCTCCGCTTGGATCGAGCGCGCTTAGGACCGCTTCTATATTATTTACCCACTGCATTACTGCGGGGACGCTAAACCACGTGTGTGGGTCTCCCGCAGTGTGCTCGTGTTCGTGCTCATGTTCGTTTTCCTCATCGGCCTGATCCGCTTCATCCGCCCCGTGGGCTTCCTCGCTGGCGTCAAAGTCGATTGTTTCTACGCCCGCATTGACCGAGACGATGGTGCCGCCCTGATCCAGTGTGGAAAGCACGGGATTAAGTGCTTCTTCTAAATGCAGGCCATTGATGAAGATGACGTGCGCATCGTTAAGGGCGATGAGATCTTGCGGCGTTGGATCGAAACTGTGGCTGTCTGCGCCGAGAGGTACCAACGGTGTGATGTTGATGCGCTGACCGCCGACCTGCGCTACAATGTCGGCCACGATGCTGGTGGTTGCCACGACTTGCAGCCGTTCGTCGGTCGATAAGTCGACAGCATTTAAGGCTGGCAGGGTTTGGTCTAGTTGGCCAATATTGATTGAGGTTGTTGAATCTTTGCCACAGGCTGAGAGGATCAAGAGGGAGAGCAGCAGCCAGATAGTTGTACATTTATTGATAGTCATTGGGCTTTTATTGATAGTCATTGGGCTTTGTTTATGTTGGATTGTAACGGTTCAGTCCCCCTTGGTTTCGATACAGGCCAAATGCTGTCTTGGCTTACTCGACCGACGGGGAATACTGAACGGTTATGCTGGGTTTGAATAGGATGATTGATTGGACAGCTAGTTCTAAGTGAGATACAATCTCATTTACATTTGAAGTTTACCCTGTTTTTGTTTGGAAAACAAATTGCATCACGCGACGCATCACCCACCCAATACACCAACGCTAGCGCTAAAGAATGTCTCCGTTCGTTATGGAAATATCCACGCGCTTGACGATATTACATTGACGCTTGATCCAGGGGATCAGGTGGCGGTTGTGGGGCCAAATGGCGCGGGCAAAAGTACGCTCTTTGATCTGATTACGGGCATTATTAAGCCGACGAGTGGGCGAGTGGATGTACACGGCAGCGAGCCGGGTGGCCACATTTGTATTGGATATGTGCCGCAGCGCAATCAGATCGACTGGCGCTTTCCGGTGAATGTGTTTGATGTGGTGATGATGGGCCGTGCAAGTCAGATCGGCCTGATGCGTTGGCCCAAGCGCGTGGATCGGCTGGCGGTGTGCGAGGCGCTGGAGCGGGTGGGCATGGCGGAGTTTGCCAAGCGGCAGATTAGCGAGCTTTCGGGCGGGCAGCAACAGCGCGTTTTTTTGGCACGCGCGTTGGCACAAGAGACGCATTTGCTGCTGCTGGATGAGCCATTAACCGGTTTGGATATTCCGAGCCAGGATCAGCTGCTGACGATCTTGCGCGATTTGCAAAATACGGGCATAACAATGTTGGTGGCGACGCACGACCTAAATCAGGCGGCGCAACGCTTTGCCCACGTGCTGCTGCTGAATCACCGCACGGTTGCCTACGGTTCGCCACAAGAGGTACTGACATCCGAAAATTTAGCGGCTGCATACGGCATGTTGATGCGAGCGGGCGAAAGCCAGTCCCCTATCCCCACACCCGCATCCCCTGCGCCCACCCCCTCGGTATAGATATGAATTTTTTCGAGCTACTATTGGATCCGCTGGGCTACGATTTTATGGTGCGCAGTTTGGTTGCGGCGGTGCTGGTTGGGATCATTGCGCCGGTGTTGGGATCATACGTAATTTTACGCGGAATGGCCTTTTTGGGCGACGCGCTGGCGCACATTATTTTGCCCGGAGTAGTGCTGGCCTATTTGTTGGGGTGGCCGCTGGCGATTGGTGCGCTGATGGTTGGGGTTGCAGCCGCGGTTGGGATCACTACGCTGAGTCAGCGCAGCGAGATTCGCGAGGATACAGCAATTGGCATTGTCTTTGCGGGCAGCTTTGCGCTAGGCATTGCAATGATCAGCACGACGAGCAGCTATGCAGTGGATCTGTCCCACATTTTATTTGGCAATATTTTGGGTGTGTCGACCAGCGATTTGTGGATTACCGCGACGTTGGGCGTAATTGTGTTGTTAACGATTGCGCTGTTTTATAAGGAATTCCTGATTCTGGCCTTTGATCCGTCGCTGGCGGTGGTGCTGCGCCTGCCCGAAAAGACGCTGCACTATCTGCTGTCGATTTTGATTGCGGTGACGATTGTGATGTCACTGGAGACGGTGGGGGTTGCGCTTGTGTTGGCGATGTTGGTCACACCCGCAGCAACAGCGCAGTTGCTGACTAAGCGTCTGCCAAGCATGATGATTGTGGCCGCGATTATCGGGGTCTGCTCAAATGTGATTGGGCTCTACTGGAGCTTTTACTCGGAGATTGCGTCTGGCCCGGCGATGGTGCTGGTGGCGACGCTAATTTTCGGAGTTGTGTTTGGGGTAACGCGGATGCATTTTACAGCCTAACACTCTTCACGTCACGTTTGAAAGTGCCTTGTCCATACTTGGCAAATCAACTGCAAGCCCACCATGTTTTTCCAGCTTAGCCTTTGCACCCGCGGTTAACCTGTCCGTGCAAAAATGGCGTAGTGCAGCGTCCAGTCTCCGCTTTTTTCTGCCAAGATTTCTTTCAGTCGTGGACCTTTACGTTCGATTAGATCGTCGACAACGGAGCGTCCCACGCGCTGCCCGCTCCATTTACATTCGCCGATCAATACATCATGCATATGCCAATTGATGGCAACCACAAATCTGAACAGTGCGGCTCCAATGGGCTCCGACTGCCTCTAGCATAAACGGCAGGTTCTGCTGACGTGCTTGTTGAGCAATCCACTGTTGAGCAAGCTGTTCGAAGCCTACTCCCACAAATGAGCGCAACTCTGATTGGATATGAGTAAGCGTTTCTTGTTTCGGCATAAATGAATTCTGGTGCGGTGCAAGAAAGCGAAAATAAAAACGGAAAAACGGATCGGCGAGGTGATACCTTCCTTGGCGCGACTTTTTTTGCTCTGCTCTGCGCAGAGTAACTGGCAATCGGCGGTGGACCAATTGCAGCGCCTATAGACGTTGTAAAAATCTTGGCAGGCTTGTGCGCTCTAGCAGCGCGGCTTTGCTGATTTCGCCTAATGTATGATTCCCGCTGCTAACCGCCTGTAGGATGGCAAGATAGGTCTGTGGGTTTTGGAACTCGTCGTATAACAAAAACTGTGGCTCGGCCATAAACATGCTGCCGGGCGAGAGCATAACATCGCGTATATTTTCTACTAACCCCACGGTTGGATCCAACCACTTTAAATATGCCGGAATTCCACCAATAATTGAATAAAGCGCGGCACGTTCGTCGACCTGCCATGTAGGAAAAATTCTTTGAGCGCGTAAAAAGGGAGAGGCTGCAATCGCCATTGCCCAGTAAAGCGACCAAACAGCGGCGATTGATGCGCCATCAGTGCTTCCATTGTATTAACCCGGGAGCCACACAGCACAAGCACAATGTTGGACTCCTTCAAATGCTGAGCCCATGCGTGTTGAAGAGCTGACAGCACAGCTTCATCTGCCGATTCTGCAACCAACCGCGGAGCCAACCAGCGCCAAAGACCTGGCCAACTGTCGAACGCAGGGGCCTGTTCTTTCGGGTACATCTAGCATGGTAGAAATAAAGCTACGCCGTTGCAGTGCCGATGATTCTTTGTCTGCCACCCAGTATTTATAGCGCAGCCCACTCCGTTCGACCCAATGACGAAGCAGGGCCGTTTTGCCGACTCGGCGTCGTCCATATAGCAACACAAGTTGAGCTAGCTGCGGTCGATTATGCACCAAAACATAACAACTGGCAACATACAAATACGCAAACCAATTAGAGTCGTTCCCGATTAAGCATGAGTAGGTAACAATTTGGCCTCTTCGCTTTCGAAGCGAAACGGTTTATAAGGTGACGGTCACCTTGTCAGCATTTCTTCTACTGCCCAAACAACTTCTCGACCACATTGATGCGAAACGCCATTAACGCGGGGATTAAGCCTGCGACCAGCGCCAATACAATTGGCACTCCCCACAAAAATGGCTCCAACTCGAAAAGATAGCGCACCGGTATCGGGATCATATTCTGGGCCGAAAAGCGACTCGCCAGCACCGTGGCCGCACCGTACCCCAACAACCTCGCCAGCAACGCACCGAACACCGCAATAATCAGCGCTTCAATCAATACCATGCCCACAATTGCACCCCGCCCTGCGCCCACGCCCCGCATCACCGCGATGAGCTGCTCGCGCGCTTTGGTCGCACTGTAAATGGTGAGGAAGATAGTAATACCCGCCATCAACGCCGCCAGATATCCAACATTGGACAAAATATCCTCAAGCTGATCAAAAGTGTTCAGCAGCCGACCCAGCTCTTGACCGGGGAATGCGGCCTGCGCATCGTTGCGATTATAGAAGCTCTGCCAGATCCCATTTGCTTCGCCAAAACCAACCGGCTTGACCAAAATCGCGGTCAGATCGCCAGCTCCAGCCGTGTTGTCCAATTTGCTCGCAAAAGCGGCCTCGAACTCGTCGCGATGAGAATCCCACACGGCATTCAATGTTGTGAAAACCGCGCCATCAAAGGCCGTATTGGTCTGCTGCAAAACGCCAATCACCTCGAATGGCTCTTTATGCACATCCGCATTTAGCACCGCGCCCGTGCCGTGCGAACTGACAAATTGATCTCCTATAGTTAGCCCCAGTTGCTCGGCAGCTGTCGCCCCCAACACAGCTTCAAAAACGTGTGCCTCTTCATAATTCGTCTCTTCCTGCGCCTCAGAAAAATTGGCGTGATGCTCTTCGACTTCGAACAATCTTCCTTCCGCTAGTTGAAATGGTGACACCGAATTAAGTGAGGGTTGAAGGGTGAAGAAGTCGACGGTTGTACCGATAATGCGGGCGTTGCCAATGTTGTCTGCCATCGCAAGCGGGATCACCAACGCAGCGCGCGGATCATCGAGCAGCTCTTTGTAGATCGCTTCGTCAATCGTGCCGAGCGGGTTGCCGTTGAGTAAAATTGTACTTAACACAAGCTGCTGGGCATCGCCTTTGGGGCCAATCACCAGCGTGCCAAAGGGATCGCTCGCTTCCGTCAAGCCCTCGCGCACGCCCACGTTCAATACGGCCACAGCAATAAAGAGCGCCAGCGCCAGCCCGATCACCAACAAGGTTGCAACGGTTTGTACCCAGCGCGAGGCAACGCTGCGCCACCCTAATTGCAGCACAAAGAGAATCCGATTAAGCATGAGCAACCCCCTGTGCAGTTGACTCGACTTTATTTGACTCGACTCTATTTGATTCTACTTTGTTTGATTCGATCCAGTGGCCATATTGCAGATCAACCACGCGAGCAAAACGTTGCGAAAGCAGCGGATCGTGGCTAGCAACGAGCAGAATTGTTTGATTGTTTTGGCAGCTTTGCTGGAGCAGATCGATTACGCTTTCGCCACTCTCGGCGTCGAGAGATGCGGTGGGTTCGTCAGCCAGAATCATGTGCGGCTGGTTGATCAACGCGCGCGCAATCGCCACACGCTGCCGCTGTCCATTGCTGAGTTGATAGGGTCGATGTGTGGCAAAATCGGCTAGCCCTATTTCCGCCAGTAGCGCGACAGCACGTTCTTTGCGCACAGAGGTAGAGAGGCCGTTAAAAGCCAGCGGCATGGCGACATTTTCCCACGCATTTAAGATCGGTAGCAGATGGTGCGTTTGAAAAACGTAGCCAATTTGGTTGCGCCGAAAGGTGTCGCGTTTGGCTTCGGAAAGCAGATAGATCGATTGATCTGCTAAGGTAACGGTACCGCTGCTTGGTGTAAGCAATCCGGCCAAAATGTTAAAGAGGGTGGTTTTCCCGCTGCCGCTGATGCCGCGCAACAGAAGCTGTTCGCTGGCGGCTAAGTTGAAGGAGACATTGTGTAATACGGGCGGCAGATCCGCTGACGAGGTGGGGTAGCGATGTGAAATGTCGAGTACGGAGAGACTCATGGAGATTAGATCCTCAAAATATTATTTTATGGGCCTGTCAAACGTAATGTGCTGATGTCGGCCTTTTCTGCATAAATTCGCGCAATGCTTACCATGCCTGTTTCGGGGTCGGTAAGCTCACCAACGTGCAGTTCGCCAATAACATTGACTGGCTCGTATGAAAATGGAAACTCTGGCCCATCTACATAAACCAGTGCCGTACCCGATGTAATGCTGGCTGCGGTAGAATGGAATGGGCAAACACCAATCGGCGCATCGCCGAGCAAGAACCAATCCAACCCGAGTTTGAGTGGTGGTGCCATATAGCCTTTGACTTCAACCAGTTTGCCATCGAGCGAAAGCAGCTTGTCCGAAAGGGTGGGGGGTGTACCGCTCCATGGATCAAAATCATCGTTAAAAAATTCGGACAAATAGAGAGAGGTTAGCCCATCTCCTTCCGTAAGAAGCGGGTTATCGGGTGCAATATCCCATTTGCGATCAAATTCTTGCATTAGCTGTAATGATTCGCCGCGCTCAAGTTCGCCCGAGGCGGGCATCGGTGTTGGAATACTGTGTGGGGTTGAAATATTCAGAATGCTGGTAGGTAGTTCTTCATTATCTGGAATCAGTACGATCTCATCGTTTGTATCTAACTCTATATCATCCAAACTTAATTTAGCAAGTGGTAATGTTGAGGCCGATGCACTGTCTTCCCCTCTAACTTGCAAGGGTGAGACAGATGTTGCGCGTACGACCGCTGGCGAAACAAACGTCTCGGTTGGTAGAGCTGATAGAGTTGGCGTGGTTGGCGAAATCGGTGTTACTTGAGCAAGCCGCATAGGTGTAGAGCCTACATTTCTGTACAACCATATTCCAACGGCGAATAAACAAATAATTAGTAGCGCCACATCTAGCCGCGCAAAAGATTTTCCAGATTTCATACGTTTTTATTGACCTTTAAGGCTACTCCAGAGAAAGTAAGTAAAAGTAGGGAAGGTATTCTATAAGTGTTGTGACCTTCG
>Ga0209185_1000970_pt1 | contig 27733 bp, 19 predicted proteins | sample SidtaG_2_FD_187425 | JGI IMG/M metagenome (GOLD analysis project Ga0209185, IMG submission 187425) | Marine algal microbial communities from Sidmouth, United Kingdom - Sidmouth_Asex2 metaG (SPAdes) (version 2) | ecosystem: Host-associated > Algae > Red algae > Unclassified | place: Sidmouth... | reverse complement strand
AATGGAAAAAAACAAGATTTAATTGGTCCAAAATTTATAATCAATTGTATATTTATTTCGAAGATAGAATTTCTTAAACCAGAGGAACATAAACAATTCGTACAAACACAAAATTATGGATAAACCCCCATTGGATGATTTAAGTGCCTCATGGTTGTAAGCCATCGCTGTTTCCACATCATTTACCTTTTTTAATACGACCACAAATCGTGTTCGTACTCAAATAACTTGCGCTCAATAGCTTTGGCTTCCATTAGTGCATCAACACCATCAGCCATATAATCTTTTATGCGCATGTCTCTTACGTTACCTTCTTTATAAACCGTACTCGAAAAATAGCGTGTTTCAAACATATCTTCCCAAGTCATCCGCTGGGCATCATTACCCGAATTATACACTTCATAGCCTGCTAAGCTTTTTCTAAACGATGGATAGTAGGCCCAAAATAAAGGCAAGTCGCCACGCTTATTATCGTTATCATCATATACTTCCATTATAGGCGCAATGGCAATTATTCTAACTACCATTCGTGAGGTTTCTTCATCAAATACCCAATCTTCTTTTATTCTAAATTTAGTGATTAACTCAGGGTTGAAATCATTGGTTATAATGGTATTTTCATTGGTTTCGGTAACTGGGTTATATACTTGTATGGTATCAACACCGCCTAATTTGCTTTTCACTTCGTTAACGTCGGTTTCAATAGTAAAGTCATCATTTATAAATATTTTAGCACTTTCGTCAGTTGACAAAATAGCTAACAGTACATTTATAAATGGCATTTTAGGATAACCGAAAGAAAGATTCATTTTTTCGCGTGTGTTAATTTCACGCCACAGTTGTTTGCTCCACAAAACGTCGGCTTCTCTAATATGATCGTATGCCATTACGTGTCTATCTTTAGTGCGTTGTTTAGCATAAAGACCATCTTGCACCAAGGCATTATTGGTATATTGAGAGGTGCTGTCTGGAGCTTCAATGGTTAACGCTTTACCTATAGCGTTCCGCTCATTTTCCGCCACTAAGTTATTAATTACCTCTTGTGCAAAGGTGGAAGAAAGGCATGCTATTGACAGGTTAAGTATTATTACTACATATTTCATACCATCTATTTTTTGTTTGGCTGCTTACTACTGTTTAAAGAATTGTAGAAATATTACTTATAGTGATCTATTTGCGCTTAAAAACGGCTTTGATAATTATATTATTATGTAGAACTAAATTTTAACATTTTGCTTTGCCCTTTTAAGGGTGATGAGAAAATGGTAAAATCAGCTGATCAATTTAATTTTTATCTCCTTCCTAGGGTGCTACTCCAAATTTTACTTTCGTTTTAATGGCGCGGCTTAATTGATGTTCCAATTCACAAAACAAGGGTAGTTTATTGTTTTTTTTAAGATGGTTTGGCATTCGTGTAAATAATTGAATGGAGGTAATCTTGTTTTCTGTTCGGTTCTTTTGCTGGTTAAAACTATAGCTTTGTTTTTTTATTTTGGTAAGATGCTGATTTTTTAAAGAAAACTCGTTTTGTTGTGCCAAGCAAGAGTTGAGGCTAAAAAATGATATGATGCATAAGTTTATGAAAAATTTCATTGTTTGAAGATAGTATGTTTTGCCATTAAACGCTAATTTTACGGATAAACATAGAGGCGAATTTTTATATTTATTTTTTTTCTAAACATAATCAAATTAAAATATGCTTACTGCGGCAAACAATTGATAACCTCAGAGCTACGCTTTATAGATATGATTACCTGCTGGCTTTCTTTCGCAAACTTGTTGGTGTTGGGGAAAGTTCTTGCTTTTTTACAATTTAGTTATTGCCCGTTTATAATTTTTTACTTTATTCAATCAATTTTGCATCTTTATCTCCAAAAATCATCATTCCTTTTTTTAACCTAAATAAATAGTTAGCTAAAATGTACCTACCGTCATAGTCTTTGTTTTCAATTAGGTATTCTGCAATTTTCTTATTTATAGAAAATTCAATTACATTTTTTAGCTTCTTAAATGAAAATCCTTTTAACATACAATAAGTCAAGCTTGTCGTTATAACGAAACTTAGTTCAGATTTCATCTTGCTTACTAAGTCATCATCAGCCAGAGTTTCACCTTCTATTATAAATTCTTCTTTAGAAGATGGAATATTACCAAAACCAAAAAAGGTTTTTACTCCATTTTCAAAAGCCTGATTAGCAATTTCTTTGTTAGAGTTACAAGACAGACAGAAAACTTTTTTGTTTTTGAAAACCTCAATATTACTTTTCGAAATAAAGCTCTCTTTGTAGAAATATAACTCGGGGAATTCTGCTATTTCTTCCCAGCCGACATTCGGAGAGAACTCATCTCCCTTGCTTCCATGCAAAGCTATGCTACTTCCGTGCCCCATAAATATTATTAAACTATCATTAGATAAGTGTTTTATTCTATCAAGACATTCTTGATGATGGCCTTCATTTAACTTTATTTCAAAATATTGAAGACGATCATTGAAATGGGCCTTTAATCCAATATGAATGTTTGTTAGAAATTGAGTAGAAGCATCATATGGATTTATTATGAGAATATCTATGGCCATAGACTATATAGATTCGGTCAAATATGCTATAACTTGTTGAGTTATTTCCTTTGTAAGCTCATTCCTTAAATTTTCATTCCCATCAACTATTTCAGCGATCTCTTCAAAACTTTTACCTTTAAAATGTTTGTTTGGAAAACTAGGTTTAAAAACAAAATCGGGGAATTTCCTTAATTCTTCCTCAATAGAACTCTCAAAAGTATCTTCAATCTTTCTAAGCTGCTTAATTAACTCTATTTCATAATTTTCCTTTCCAGCAAATGCTATGATTCTGGTTTGTAGTATTGCATCAATTTGATTCCAAATTGATTTGAAAGGCATATTTATATCTTTTCTGTAATCGCCACATAGCTTTTCGATCTCCAATTTCAAAATTCCTGAGTGAAGCATTTTTGGCACATTTCTTCTGATCTTGTGATCATTAAATTGTTTTATTAACTCCGGTCCTTTCAATTCCTCACCGAGATTCCAGTCGAAAGCAATAAGATCTATTTTTATGCCCGCAAACTCTTTTTGAAAAGCCTTAATAACATTTGGTATACTTATCATCTCATTCTCAAGTAAGTCTCTTCTTTCTTGATTACCAACGTTAAATTGATAACAAGTTACTTCAAGACTATGTTTTTTACCTTCTTCTATTATGGTAGGGAATATATCGTCTTGTTTTTCATCATCAATTAGCAGACAAGTTCTTTTTATCATTTTCTGAATATTATTTCAAATGAAGCACCTTCTAAAATATGCTTATTACTAATAAAATTTATTTCTGCTTGCATTGGTTTTAAAGCTTTTCTTACTGAATGAAGACCAATTCCTGAACCGTCAACTGTGCCTGATGAAACACCTAATTCAAACATGGCTTTTGGGTTTTCTATAAATCTTTTTCCAACACCTTTACCATTGTCGCTAATTGTTATTTTAAGTTCATTCTCACTCACAGAATCGAAAGATACAATTATTTTTTTTGCTCCTGCTTTTTGAGAATTAGAAATAATATCGTCAAAAACTAATGACAAATCTAAAGCACTTAGTCTTTTAATAAATGAAGCATCATTCAGATTACAGATAATAGCAAGGTCATCAATATCAAATATATCGTTATATATATCTAAATACTGTTGAACATACTTTACTACATCCAAAATTTGACTATTTACGTTTGTCTTAAAATTTGCTCTAGTTATTAACTTAGATATTTTTAGAACCTTTTCGTTATTAAATTTTATCGTTTCTAACTTGATGAGAATATCTCTTTCTTTATATTTCCCACTTTTTATTTTCGTTACTAAACCATCAATACTTGACCTAACATTTTTAGAAGTATGTTTAATGTTATGAACTAGACCTTTTGCATCTTCATTTAATCCTTTTGAAGTAGCACGTAAAAAAGTGTTTTTCTCTTTTTCAATTTCAAGTGCATCAGCTATAAGTCTTGCTTTTTCTTGAGCCTCTTCTCTTGCTTCTTCCTCTAAGCGGAGTTTTTCCTCTAAGGTTTTTTTAGTTTTACTTAATTCATCAAATTTTATTTGAAGACTATCCTGAATAGAATTTAATCCCTTTATTTCAGACATTGAAGTGTCAGAGTATCCTGATATTTCATTTGCGAATTTCTTAATGTCATCTGAATTTCGAGCAATTTTATCAAGAACCTCAGATATAACTTCAGGATTTAATTCTTTGGTTTTTTTTGTAATCGTGTAAATTACATTTTCCAACTCTTTTTTAGCTTGTTTGGTTTGTTCAGTTATTATTTTTTTTACAAAATCATTATTTATTTTTAGATCAACAATGCTTTCTTTTTTAGAGTCAATAATATTACTAACTACTTCAAGTATTCTCTTGTTTCTGCTAAGCGCATCTTCATTATATACTTCTTTTGATTCATTCCAGGTTTTACTAAAAACCTTTTTTTCGATTAAATTCGAATCAATAGGAGAGCTATCCCATTTTATTCCCTCTACTACAAACCTTTCTAACCTTCTGAAAGTTTTAAAATAAAATCCAAATGGTGCTTTTGATTTGGTCAATTGCTCAAATGCTACGTTGTTTACCACACCTGACCTATTTGAAATAATTTTGAATATTTCACTGTCATTATTTATTTCAATTCTACCAACAACTTCACGTGTACCTAAATATCTATTATACCCTTGACCTTTTCTTATTTCCATTCCTAACCAATCATCTCCGTCATCTCCATAAGGCGGTATTCTAAAACCATTGATGAAAAGAAAAATTGAACCAAAATCTACGGATTTTATACCAGTTTGTTTAGTAAAATATGCTTTTGCATAGGTACTCAAATAAAAAATTGAAATATCGATATTGACTAATTGGCTAAAAGTATTTCTTTCTTTTAACAGAAATATTTCATTCCCTCTGTCTTGTAATGATGTAGTAATGAATTCCCCTTTTTCATCAATTTTAGCTTGAATACTTGAAGTTCTAAAGTCTAGTTTTTCAAATATTTTATTTTTTACCTCTCCATTTATTTTATTGTAATCTTCCTGCTCTTTATCGTGTTGTTTAAAATCAAGAGCAGAAATAATTATAGCGAATTGGTTTTTTTTAAATGCTTGATTTGGATTAATTAAACGTTCAAGTTGCCTTTTTAAACTTATAATTTTTTTTGAATGCCAAGATTCTCTCAAACAAGATATTTCTAGAATTGTACCACTTTTAAACTTTGAAAAATTTGTGGAATTTAAGAACTCTTTTTCTGAGAGATTAATTATTTCAAATTCAACATCTTGGATATTAAAATCTATTCCTTCATCTTTCTCAAAAACTTTCCAATCGATAAATAGCTTATTATATTTTTCACCTTTTTTTCTGGAATATATAGTTAGAAATCGACCAAGTCTATCGCAAGAAAACCTACCTACTCCTTTATTTCCTGCTAAAACTCTTCCAAACTCTTCTTTTTTTTCCTTTTTCTCTGAATATGCAATATTTAACCATTTCTTGGTAATGTCATATTCCGACATTCCGATTCCTACGTCCCTTATAATTAGTTTGGAAGAAGCGTTTGTCGGAAATTTTATTTTGGATGAATCATTATTTTGTAAGATGTTTGAGAAGACAAGTTCCACTTTTTTTGAGCCAGCATCAAAAGAATTTTTGACTAATTCAAGCACTGCAATATTATCATCAGTAATTAAGTCTTTACCTATGATACTTTTTATGTGTGCGTGAGTTGTGAATCGAACTTTTGACATTTAGCTTATTAGTTTATTTAAAACCAATCCGCTTTGTTCACCGAACAAAGGAGGTATAGCATTTCCAATTTGTGAATATCTAGGAACTTCTTGTTTCCTCCTTTTTCCGCCTGTTGTATATTTACCTTTAAACTCAAACCAATCATTAAAAGATTGTATTCGGGCATATTCTCTTACTGTAAAAATTCTAGGCTCACAATAATGTACATAATCGTCTGGTAAAGTAGTAATTGTTGGAGTAGGAGTACTTCCAGATAAAGGAATTATAGTTCTTTTTTTAAGATTAAACCTTTCTTTAATAGTATCTGAAAGGGTTTTATTTTTATCAGCATTTTTAAGTATATACTTTAATTTTTTTATTGTATATGAACTATGTTTTGCAAATCGGTGACTATCAGGTATTTTTTTTGAATAGTTACCTTTTAAGAGTTTTTGATAGTTAGATTTAGGCTTACTATAAAAACCTGCCTTGAAAGATTTAGTATCAGGTGAGTTCGTTTCATTAATTCTTAACAAATCTGATATTGCATCTTCCAAACTGTTTGTTAAACCTATTCCTTTGTTTATGAGGAAGATCTCTCTTTCATTTCTTATTAATTCAAAAAAATCTGAAGGTTTTGTTTTATTTACTATATCTTTCCTAATTCCAACTAAAATAAAACGAGTTCTTTTTTGGGGGATTCCATATTCTGAAAAATCAACAAGCCGACCTTCAACTTTGTAACCTAAATAGTTTTTATCTTTTGGCGTATATTCTAATGCACTTTTTACATATTCCGAATACACTTTTCCTCGAATTTTATTTTTATCGAACTTTTGAGTAAACCCTTTTACATTTTCGAAAAAGATAATCTTGGGTTGAACTTTTCGAATAAACTTAATGTATGATTTGATTAATTTATTTCTTGAGTCATCTTCAATTCTTTTTCCTGCTGTTGAAAAACCTTGGCAAGGTGGTCCCCCAGCTACCATATCAATATCCCCTCTTAATAGTTTAAGTTCATTAGCGTAACTCTTGATTACTGTATTAATATCATGATTAGATTTTGGCAACCAATTTGGCCAATTGAAATGGTTTTTGTTCTCAATCAAATTATGGTTAAACGTTTCAAATGCGTCTGAGCTTTTTTCAATTGCGAATAGTCCTTTCCATAAACCAGAATTATATAGTCCGAGAGAAAGCCCACCACAACCCGAAAATAAATCTATATATGTTTTCTTTTCGCTCATATTAGTTTTCAGAATTACTGGTTGAATAAAGTAAATTTCTGATATCTACTTCTAATGCATTTGCAACTCTAAGTAAGTTTGCCAAAAACAGCTGACGTGCATTTGTACACCATTGAAAAATAGTAGACTCGTCTTTACCTATTTGTGCTGCTAACCATTTGTTCTTTCTCCTGGTTTCGACAAGAGCAACTTTAATTCTGTTGATTTCCACTTTAGTCAATTTATTTGTGTTTTACGCAAATATATTAACTTATCATTAATAATATTTACCTTTTATGGGCTATTCTCCCCCCAACCCATAAATAACCTTAGCAGCTTTTGTAGTAGTTGCTTCCACTTCTTCAACACTTAAATTTTTAATTGCTGCAATTTTTTCAACAACGTATTTGGTGTTGGCTGGTTCGTTACGTTTACCTCTATAAGGTACCGGGCTTAAATATGGACTGTCGGTTTCAATTAATATTTTGTTTAAAGGCGTTGCTGCAATCGTTTCCGTTAAGTTGCTATTTTTAAAAGTAACTACGCCGCCAATGCCAATGTAAAAACCCAAGTCAATTACCTTTTGAGCGGCTGCTGCGCTACCACCAAAACAATGAAAAATGCCTTTTAGTTGATCGCATTTGTATTCGCTTACAATTTCAAAAGTATCTTCAAATGATTTTCGGGTGTGCAAAATAAGTGGCAACTTTAATTCAATGGCCCATTCAATTTGTATTCTAAGTGCAGCTTGTTGTTGTTGTTTAAAAGTTAAATCCCAATGATAGTCTAAACCTGTTTCGCCAATGCCGTAAAATTTATGCGTGGCAAAATAAGATTTTATATGTTGTAAAACTTCCTCATAATTTTCTTTTACCGAACAAGGGTGCAAGCCCAATAAAGCATAACAAAAGTTAGGATAGGTTTCCGTTAACCGCAACATTGGTTTAATACTTTCAATATCAATATTAGGTAAAAAAATAGCTTCTAAGCCAGTTTGTTTGGCTCGGGTAATCATCTTAGCTTCATCTTGCGAAAACTCTTTTGAATAAATATGAGCGTGTGTATCAATAATAGCCATCTTAATAAAATAATTTTTGCAAAGCTATGGTAATAAATAAATTTACACACAATAAATTTTAAAATATTAATGTGTTAAACTTTAGCCTATTATCTTTACCGCCATTGTGCAATTGCCTAAAAACAAGTTTGTTTATTTTGCTTCCGATTTTCATTTGGGGGCGCCCGATGCTAAAAGCAGTTTGCTGCGCGAACGTAAAGTAGTGGCTTGGTTAAATCACATTAAACCAAACTGTGCTGCCTTATATCTAATGGGCGATGTTTTCGATTTTTGGTACGATTATGGCGCAGCAGTTCCGGCAGGTTACACCCGTTTGTTGGGTAAGTTAGCCGAGTTTACCGATGCTGGCATTGCCGTTTATTATTTTACCGGAAATCATGATATGTGGATGTTTAATTATTTAAAAGACGAATTGAACATTACCGTTATACGCAAACCAATGAACGTAACCATAAATAACAAACAGTTTCATTTAGCACATGGCGATGGCCTTGGCCCTGGCGACGGCGCTTACAAATTGTTGAAAATAGTTTTTACCAGCAAGCTGTGCCAATGGTTGTTTGGTTGGCTACACCCACGTATTGGCATTTGGTTGGCCCGTAAATGGAGCATTAGCGGCAACCAACAATATAATGGCCTTACCCACAGTTTTAAAGGCGAAAAAGAATGGTTGGTGCAATATGCACAACTAAAATTAACAAACAATACTATTGATTATTTTATATTTGGCCACAGGCATACGCCGGTAGTTTACCCTCTAAACAAAAACAGTACTTTTATTAATCTTGGTGATTGGATAAATCACTTTACTTATGCAAAATTTAATGGCAAAACAGTTGAATTACTTCATTATACATAAACTAGTAGTTATTGTATTTTTTATAGGATGCTTTAGTTACGCATCTGCACAAAATAGTTATAAGCTAATAAAATCTTTTCCGGTAGAAGGGTCCGTTTTTGGTGCTGACGAACTAAAAAATGCCTTTGTTGTTAACAACGAAAATAATGTAATAAAGTTAGATTCGTTAGGTTCACTTTCTGCAATTTTTAGCGAAAACCAATTTGGCGATGTTACTGCAATTGATGCCAGCAATCCGTTTCAACCCTTAGTGTTTTATAAAGATTTTAATACCATTATTGCATTAGATTTAAATATGACGGCTAAGCAAATGTACAAGCTTTCTACCATTGGTATAGAAGAAGCAACTGCCATGTGTTCTTCTTACGATAACACCATTTGGGTATTTGAACAAGGCGAACAAAAGCTAAAAAAAATAAATGCCAACTACGAAATTACACAAGAAAGCTTTGAAGTAGACAAATTACTTGGTGGCATATTAGAACCCACTTTTATGATTGAGCGAGACAAACGTTTATTTGTAAGCGACCCTAACCGAGGCATTTTTGTGTTTGATATGTATGGCACTTATTTTAGATCTTACCTATTTAACAACATAAAACAACTACAAGTTATTGATAGTAAAATGGTGTTTTATAAAGATGAAAAATTATACGTGGTTGACTTAATGACGCAGCAAGAAGACACCATAGAATTGCCAGAAGAAGTTAGCGACATTAAAGCCGTGCAGGTTACCCGTAATTATTTAATGTTACTAACTAATGATGAGTTGCTGTTGTATAAAGTAAAGGTTGGGTAGCTTTTTTTCTCACACTTCTTCTAGTCACATAAGCATCTCGTAAAACCATTTATGTTTGCAGAAGTGTAGCCTACATAAAGATATTTTACATAAAATTACAGCAATTTAAATTTTTCTTTGGCTATTTCTAAGTTATTAGCCGTAATAAAGTTTAAAAAATAGTAGCACGCTACGAGTGCAATAAAACTTAATTTTGCAAACCTATTTCCAAAAGTTGAGCAATATTGAAACTCAATTATATCTTCACAAAACTCAATACTTTAGTTGAGGCCTCCAGCCATTATTGCCATTTGGTAAGTATTGCATAAAGTGCCAAATAGAAGAAAAATAATCGCCAGGCCCAAACCAATCATAAGCATAGTGAATTACTTTACCTGTTGTGTCTTTTTTAAAAACAGAAAAACCCGGAGCAGTTGACCCGTTTTCCAAAACGAACCCCAAATCTTTTTTAAAGGTAGAATCTTTGCAGGAGTAAACATCAAAATTCCAGTTACGGCTTTCTGCAAATTGTTTTAATACTGTTGGCTCATCTGGCGATACCAATGCCCAGTTAGTTCTACTTTTAAAATGATTAACTGTTCCATTAAAACCATCTGCCCAAAGTGTACAATAGTTGCAACCTTTGCCCATATTATGAATGATCAGCAATTCGTCTTTATCGCCAAACAAACTATAAAATTGAACTGGTTCACCTTCTTTACTGTAAAGGGTGTAATCGTTTATTACTGCTCCTCCCAATTTTAGTTTTAATACTATTAGTGCTTTGTTTTTACTTTCAATTTCTTGTTGTAAATTTTTTATTTCTTCTTGAATATCCATTGTTCTTTTAATGGTAAGGTAAGAAATATTTATTGGTTAGATATTTTTAAATTGTAGATCACAAAAAGTGTTTTCTAAATTTCATTAATTATAGAAGCTTGTTGAGCTACTAACAAATTGCAAACCGCTTTACCTACTTCCGAACATTTGTAGCCATTGCTTTGGTTAACGTCTGCTGTAGTAAAACCGGTTTCAATACATTTTGCTATTGCATCTTCTATTGCGGTAGCTTGTTTTTCTAAACCAAAATCTTGCAACATTATTGCTGCGGAAAGTATAGTTGCCATTGGGTTAGCAATATTTTTACCAGCAGCTTGTGGGTAAGAACCGTGAACTGGTTCATACAATTTAAACTCATTTCCAAAAGAGGCGGAAGGCAATAAGCCGATAGAACCACCTAACACGCTTGCTTCATCACTTAAAATATCGCCAAACATGTTGGAGGTAAGTATAACATCAAATTGATTGGGGTTTAAAATCAATTGCATCGCAGCATTATCCACGTATAAATATGCTACTTTTACATTCGGGTAATCTGCTGACATACCTTGCACTACTTTACGCCATAATCTCGAACTTTCTAACACATTAGCTTTATCTACCAAACATAATTTGTTGTTTCTTTTTGTTGCTGCTGCGAAAGCCAAATGCGCTACTCGTTCTATTTCTTCTTTATAATAAATGCATAAGTCAGATGCATAGTCTTCGCCTTTTTCTTTTTTTCCAAAATAAATACCGCCTGTTAACTCGCGATAAATTACCATATCAACACCTTCTAATTTTTCCTTTTTTAAAGGCGATAAATGGCTTAAAGCTGGATACAATTTTATTGGCCTAACATTGGTAAATAGGTTTAACTCTTTTCTTAAAGAAAGTAAACCTTGCTCTGGCCTAACTGTTGCAGTTGGGTCGTTGTCATATTTGGGGTCACCAATTGCACCCAACAAAACGGCATCGGCAGCTTTACATAAATCAATAGTTGCTGTTGGTAAAGCTTGCCCTGTTTTTTCAATAGCAGTTCCACCAATTAAACCAAACTTAAAATCAAATTCAATATTAGCTTGTTCTGCTACAACACTTAAAACTTTAAGTGCTTGGTCAACCACTTCTGGGCCAATACCATCTCCTTTTAAAACTGCAATTTCCTTTTTCATAATCAATAGTTTTACAAACTTTCGTAAGCTACTATATCTTGCTTAATGCTCAACAAATAATCTATATCATCGTAACCGTTTAGCAAACATTCTTTTTTATAGGCATCAATTTCAAAGTTAATTTTTAATGCTTCTTTATAACAAAAATTTTGCGCTGCTAAATCTACTTCAAAAATTGCTTTTGGGTTAAGGTTAACAATTTTTAATAAAGCTTGTAAATTTGTTTCGCTAACCGTTATTGGTAAGATGCCGTTGTTTAGCGCATTGCCTTTAAAAATATCGGCAAAAAAACTGGACACTACTATTTTAAATCCATAATCTACTAAAGCCCAAGCAGCGTGTTCACGGCTGGAGCCACAGCCAAAATTTCTACCCGCTATTAAAATTTCGCCATTATACAATGGGTTGTTTAATATAAAACTAGGTATCGGCTTGTCGGCTTTATCGTACCTCCAATCTCTAAATAAATTATCACCAAAACCTGCTCTCGAAATTGCTTTTAAAAAACGGGAAGGTATTATTTGATCAGTATCTATATCTTCCATAGCTAATGGAACTGCCGTTGTGCTTAATTTATTTATCTTTTCCATTAGTTTAAATATGCTCTTACATCAACAATTTTACCTTCAATAGCTGCTGCTGCTGCCATTAATGGGCTGGCCAATATGGTTCTTGCTCCTTGCCCTTGTCTTCCTTCAAAATTTCTGTTAGAGGTAGAAATGCAATATTCCCCCGCAGGTATTTTGTCTTCATTCATACCTAAACAGGCCGAACAACCAGCTTGCCTTAATTCAAAACCAGCAGCTTCAAAAATTTTATCTAAGCCTTCTGCTCTAGCAGTTAATTCTACACTTTTAGAACCTGGTACTACCATCACTTTTACGTGCTTGGCTTTTTGTTTTCCTTTTACAAAATTGGCTACCAATCGCAAATCTTCAATGCGCGAGTTGGTGCAGCTACCAATAAAAACATGTTGTATTTGTTTACCTTCCATTTTTTCGCCTTGCTTAAATGCCATATAATTTAGCGACTTAGTTTGCGAATCGGAAGTTGAAATTGGTATAGTTTGGTTAATAGAAATACCCATTCCTGGATTAGTGCCGTAAGTAATCATTGGCTGAATATCGCTTGCATTAAATGTTATCTCTTTATCAAATTTGGCAGCTTCATCAGTAGTTAAGGCCAACCATTTTTCTGTTGCTTTTTCAAAAGCTTCCCCTTTTGGGGCGTTTTTTTTATCTTTAAGATGGGCTATTGTTTTTTCATCGGGCGCAATCATTCCACCTCTTGCGCCCATTTCTATACTCATATTACAAACCGTCATTCTTCCTTCCATAGAAAGATTAGTAATTGCTTCACCAGCATATTCTATAAAATAACCCGTGCATCCACCAACCGTCATTTTTGATATGATGTGCAAAATAATATCTTTAGCAGTTACCCCTTTTTCAACTTTACCGGTAACTTTAATTCTCATCTTTTTAGGCTTACCTAAAATTAAACATTGGGTAGAAAGCACCTGCTCTACTTGGCTGGTGCCAATGCCAAATGCAATATTGCCAAATGCGCCGTGTGTAGAAGTGTGGCTATCTCCGCAAACTATGGTCATACCCGGTTGAGTAATGCCCAACTCCGGACCAATTACATGTACAATACCTTGGTTTTTATGTCCCAAACCGTATAGCTCAATATCAAAATCTTTACAGTTTTTAATTAAGGTATCCACTTGCTTGCGCGACAATTCTTCTTTTATAGGTAAATGTTGATTTATAGTTGGTACATTATGATCTGCAGTTGCCACCGTTTTATCTTTTCTAAAAACCTCAATACCTCTTTTGCGCAAACCATCAAAAGCTTGTGGTGAGGTTACTTCGTGAATAAAGTGCTGGTCAATATAAATTACCTGCTTGCCACCAGTAATTTCTTTTACCACGTGTGCATCCCATACTTTATCAAACATTGTTTTTGCCATACTTAACCTTTAGGCTCTCATTAAACAACGTGAAAGCATGGTTTGTAATTGATCGTCGTTTACTTGGTTGCAGTCGTCTGCAAGTTTTATAAAGTGTACGTAAGCTTGGTCTAGCTCATCTTTGGCTAAATTAAAACCTACTTCTTTAGCTCGGTAAGCTAAAGCAGCTCTTCCACTTCTTGCGGTTAATACAATTCTCGATTGGTCAATCCCAACATCAATTGGGTTTATAATTTCGTAAGTTTCTCTTTTTTTAATCACACCATCTTGATGAATGCCAGAAGAATGTGCAAATGCATTTTGCCCAACAATTGCTTTATTAGCTTGTACGGGCATCGACATTGCTTCGGCCACTAACTGGCTAGTAGGGTTTAATTTTTGTGTAGTTACATTGGTGTAATATTTATTTTTATACCGTTGTTTTAAAATCATTACTATTTCTTCTAACGAAGTGTTGCCCGCCCTTTCGCCAATACCATTTAGCGTACATTCAATTTGGGTTACTCCATTTTCTACACCAGCTAACGAGTTGGCGGTGGCCAAACCCAAATCGTTATGGCAATGGGCAGATATGGTTACCTTTTCAATACCAACAACATTGTCTCTTAAAAATGCAATCTTTTCTCCATATTCGTGTGGCAAGCAATAGCCTGTAGTATCAGGTATATTTACAACTGTTGCCCCAGCTTTTATTACCGCTTCAATAACTTTTGCTAAATATTCATTGTCTGTTCTTCCTGCATCTTCTGCATAAAATTCTACATCTTCTACAAAGGTTTTTGCATATTTTACGGCAGCTATTGCTCGTTCAATTATTTTTTCTGGGGTAGAATTAAATTTGTATTTTATGTGTGATTCAGAAGTGCCAATGCCGGTATGTATTCTGCCACGCTTTGCATAGGCCAATGATTCGCCAGCAACTTTTATATCTTTTTCAACCGAGCGAGATAAAGCACATATAGTTGGTGCTTTAATTTCTCTGCAAATCATATCTACCGCTTTAAAATCGCCAGGGCTTGAAATAGGAAAACCTGCTTCAATAACATCAACGCCTAAACTTTCAATGGCCTTTGCTAATTTTAGTTTTTCGCTATGGTTGAGCTTGCAGCCAGGCACTTGCTCGCCATCTCTTAATGTTGTATCAAATATGTTAATTTTTGAAGCCATTTTTGTTATTTACACCAAATGTAAATGGTGTTGCAAATAGTATTGAGCTAATATTTTTAAGTTTTACAATTTCTAAGTTTTGTAAAGCACTTTATTTTAAAACTAATTAATTGATAATAAGTAGCTTATACTTTTCTGTTTTACAATTTTAACGGTGACTTTATTAAGAGCTGTGTGTTATTTTATTGCAAAAAAAATGCTTGTAAATCATCGTAACGTAGTTTTAATTAATTTGAAAACAAACCACAAGTCTCGTTGAAAGGGCGGTCCCGCTATCCATTCCAACTCCTCGCTTCACTTCGTTGCGCTGTGGGGTTTCCATTACTATCGGGTTTAGTTTGGTAGCTTTGGCGCTTTGTGGTAACTGGGTAAACAAGGCGGCCAAAAACAATAGCACACCGTTTTTAAAATAGCCCCGACCGCAGCGGAAAACCCACAGCTGCCGCCAAGCTTTTGTGCGTTGGCAAAGCGAGGATTTGGGAGTGGAGGGCGGGAGAGAAGTTTTTACGTGTGGTAAACTTTCGCTTCTAATAAATAATGATATATTAGTGATAGCAATGATAATTTTAACTTGGATAAATTAGTACAGTTAATAGCAACTTTGAGTAAATCGGAGAAACGGAGTTTTAGGTTATTTGTAAACCGCAACCCTGGCAATGCAGATAAACTGTATATGCAATTATTTGATTTGATGAGTAAATCGACGTGCTATACAGATGAGTTGGCGGTTAGTAAAATTGATGGTTTGAAGAAAGCCCAACTAAGTAACTTGAAAGCGAATTTGTTTAAGCAAATACTTAGTTGCCTTAGGCTGGTTGAACGCAATAAAATTGGCGAAATACAATTGCGAGAACAGATTGACTATGCCAAAATTTTGTATGAAAAAGGTTTGTACTTGCCTTGCTTGGAGCTGTTGGACAAAGCCAAAAAACAAGCCATTGAAATGAATTTTGAAACGATTGCTTTGTCAATTTTATATTTTGAAAAGCGGATAGAAAGCCAACACATAACGGGTTCTATGTCGGCCAAGGCAGATGTGCTTTCGGAACAATCGAACCAGTTGTTGCAGCAAATTGAATTGACGAACCGCTTGTCGAATGCTTCGTTGCTGTTGTATGGCAGATATTTAAAACACGGTTACGTAAAGTCGGAAGCGGAATTTAATGAGTTGGTCGATTTTTTTAACAACTTGTTACCCACTTTGGCCGAAGATAAATTAGAGTTTTATCAAAAATTATATTTGTACCAGGCTTACGTTTGGTTTTATAACATGGCGCAAAATTTTGCCCATTGTTTTAAGTATGCCCAAAAGTGGGTTAACTTGTTTGAGCTGAACCCCGAGAAAAAAAACAGTATCACTATTTTGTATTTAAAAGGTTTGCACAATTTATTAAATGCATTGTTTATGGCAAGTAAACGAAAAAAATTTAATGCGGCTTACCAAGTGTTGCTTGCTTTTAACATTAAAGCTCAAAGCAATGTTACCCGTAATGAAATGAGTAATTATTACTTGTTTTATTGGATTCATTTTTTGAACAAACTATTTATTAATGCGGCCTATAATAACTTGGATGAGCTGAAAACATTGGAAGCTTTGTTGGAAGAAAATACTTACAGTTGGGATTTGCATCGTCTAATAGTTTTTTACTATAAAATTGCTAGCGTATATTATGCTGTTGGAAATTATGATTTGGCCATTACTTTTCTTTCGAAAATTATAAATGAAAACTACCCAGGCTTTAGAAGTGACATTCAATCGTTTGCACGCATTTTATTTTTAATTTGTTATTTTGATAAAGGCGAGGGTAGCTTGGTAACTTATCAAGTAAAATCGTTGTATCGTTATTTAAGTAAAATGGAAGAGTTGGGGGCGATGCAGTTAGAAATTATCAAATTTTTACGGCGTACCCCAAAAATGTTTCCGGCCGATATGAAGCAAGAATTTACTTTGCTACGAAGTAAATTAATTACCATTAACAAAACGCCTTATGAAAAACGACCTTTCTTTTATTTGGATATTATTGCTTGGTTAGAAAGTAAAATTAGAAAAGTAAAATTGGTAGCGGTGTTGAGGGGAAATATAGACAATGGCAGGTAACGAAAATTTCGTCTGGTTTTATACTATTGTTTTATTTTTTAAACCCTAATTGCTAACAAATAGCAATTTTGTCAACTCGTATGCTATGTCGCCCACCTTCAAACTTAGCATCTTTAAAAACGGTTACCATACTTAAAGCCAATTCTTTTTTAACAAAACGAGCCGGTATACATATTATATTTGCCTTATTATGGGTTTTAGCCAACTTAGCAATTTCATCTGTCCAACAAATTGCCGCCCTAATATTGGCGTGTTTGTTAGCGGCCATGGCCACACCATTTGCCGAACCACAAATTAAAATACCAAAACTAATACCTTCTTCATTATTAACAGTTTGTGCAACTTTATGGGCAAAATCTGGGTAGTCAACACTTTCTTCAGAAAAGGGCCCAACATCTACAAATTTAATATTTGTTAATTGTTCTTTTAGCCACTGTTTTAATAGGTATCCGGCATGGTCGCTTCCTATAGCTATATTCATATCAAAAATTTAAATTTGTGCAATTTCTTCAGAAGTATCTGGGTTAACTCTTTTAGCTATTAAAATGCTACATTCGTACAATACGTATAATGGTAGTGCAATAATAATTTGGCTAGTTAAATCTGGTGGCGTAATTATAGCAGCAAAAATTAACATAGCTACAAAACCATGCTTGCGGTAGGTGCGCATATCGGTTGCGGTAACTAAGCCTAATTTCGCTAATATAAAAACAACCATCGGCAATTCAAAAACAATACCACTAGCAAATACTAAAGTAGTTAAGGTAGCAATATAGCTGGCTAAATTTATGGTGTTTTTTACGGTTTCACTTACACTGTACGATCCCAAAAAATTGATTGAAAACGGTGCTAACACAAAATAGCCAAACAAAACACCTACAAAAAAGAAAAGCGAACCAAACATTACAATGCCACGCGTATATTTTTTTTCTTTTAGATAAAGCCCTGGCTCAATAAACTTCCACACCTCGTATAATACGTATGGAAACGCTAATATAAAGCCTAAAACAAAAGAGGTTTTTAAATGAATTAAAAACTGACCAGCCATATCGGTATTTATTATCTTAAAAGGCAGTTCTTCAAAACAAAAAGAATCTGCAAAGCGCAATTGCCTGCCAATTTTGCAAATTGTTTCGTAGGTGAAAAAATTAGCATCGGAAGGCCCTAAAATTACGGTATAAAATACAAATTTTTTGGCTAAGAATACCGCAATAGTTATTATTGTAATGGCTGCAAATGCACGTATTAAATGCCAACGCAGTTCTTCCAAATGTTCAATAAAAGTCATTTCGGTTTCACCTTCAATATGTTCTGTAGAAAGTTGATTCAATATTATACTATTGGCCTCAAAAATAAGGGAATATTTGCAGTTGATTGCAATTAATTGGCCTCAAACATAAAAATTAAGTGCATAAAGTATAGTTTACTAAACAGTCAGCCAATTTTTTAGGTCATTTTTTTACGAAAATTACATACTATTTTATACATTTACCACACTAATAAGAAATCCACACTAAAATTAGTGGCTTAAAAGAGATTATTTACTTGATTATCATATAAAATTATATAAAATTATTCTTATGCAAAATTGTTACAAAACTTTTAATTTACTACTGTGCTGCTGCTTTTTGGCAATGAGTGTAAATCTTTTTGCTCAACCCGTAAACGACGAATGTACAGGCGCAATCGACATTAGTAATGCCTTTGAGGGCAGTTGTGGAACTGTTACTAATAACGGTCCTTTTACGCTTACCGGAGGAACTCCAAATACTACTGATCCACCAGAACCAGGAGAAAATGAAGCGAACACTACAGATGATGTAGAACCTATAGGGCCTTTTTGCCCTGACGAAACTGATGGAAACCTTTTTGGTGATCCTGCAGACGCTTTTGAACAAAGCGTTTGGTATAAGTGGACGGTTCCAGATTTAAATGGAGACGGATCCCCTGTAAGTTATTCTATTTGGACTTCTGATGGATCTTTTGGTGATGATTGTGGTTTAAATCCGAACGATATTTTGGCTGGAGACGCAGATACACAAGTTGCCATCTATGAAGGTTCGCAATGCCCTGATTCTTCTTTTGGCCCCTGCGATCACTTTGCAGCAAATGAAGATTTATTTACAGTAGAACCTTGGATTTCTGGTTGGTTAAGTTTAGAGTTTACTCCAGGAGAAACTTATTATATGGTTGTTGACGGCTGGGCCGCAGTTGAAGGACAATTTTGTTTAACAGTTGTTATTTGTGGAGTAGAAGAAGGTGATGGAGAATGTGCACCAGTTGAAACTTATTGTGAAAGTCAAGATTGTAGAGACGAATGCCCTTATGGTAATATAGCTGCTGTACGTTACGACGAAACAGATGACGGTTTTTTCTTTTCAGATGATCTTAGCGGTGATATCTTCTTCTGCTCTGAAAGAGTAAATGGTTTTACTGGTGATAATACCTATTTGGGCTTTGGTGGTATTAATTTTACCGATTGTAATGGTGAAAATAATGGTATCAATGTTACCATATCTAATGGTTCTATACTTGGAATTGCACCAGAAGCAGATGGTTCTTACATCGTACCTTCTGGTACATTACAATATATAGAGTTATCTTCTGCAGATTTAGCTGCGGGCTCAATAACAATTACAAGTACGGTGCCAGATGGTATCGGTAATATGTGTGGCGAAACAATTTCTTTAAATTATAGCGACTACCCTCAAGCAACTGATCCATATTGCACATTAACCTGTTTTGCAGGTGGTGTACAAGAGTCACTATTAAGTGATGGTATTGTAGCCTGTGAAGATGGTGAAATTTCTTTATGTACTAATGGTTTTGAAGACTTAACATTACCATGTAGTAGTGGCTCTTACGAATATTATTGGAGAGCTTATGTTAATCCTTATGGTGATTGGCTTAACGTAACAGGATGGATACCATTGGGTACATGTCCAACAATTGCTGTTTCAGAGTTTTTAATAGATAGAGATGGCTCTTTACCTCCAGATTTTACGCCTGGTGCTCAAATTGCAGCCGATCCAAATGGTACCGCAATTTTAATTGAAGGAGCCGCATTGTGTTTAGATGCAGACGGAGCTATATTAGATGGTTGTACCTCTACCAACGGTCCTGATTTTTTTACTGATGTAAATGGAACCAACAGAACCGTTATTGCCTTAGATTATTACCCTGCTGGAGATGCAAATTGTGGAGCATCAATGGATTGTACCCAAACAATAAATCTTAACCCAGGTTGGAATTTAGTCTCACTTGATGTAAGCCCAGCTGTTAAAACCTGTGCAGATGTTTTTAACGCTCCTGCAGGTGGTAACATCGAGTTTATTACTGGCTTCAACGCAGGCGCAAAAACTTTTGATCCAAATGGCCCTCCATTCTTAAATTCATTAAAAATGGTAGCAGATGGTTTCGGTTATTGGGTAAAAGCAACAAACGCTGATGTATTAACGGTTTCTGGCCCTTGTATAGCCGATGATTTCAGAAAACCTTTTGATGCAGGTTGGAACTTAGTAGCCTATCCACCAGATGCACAGCAAAATACAGAAGTTTATTTTGCGGATTTAATTGCTAATGGTGATTTGGAATTTGTTACCGGCTTTGATAATGGAACATTAACTTTTGATCCAGATCGTCCGCCATTTCTAAACACCTTAAAAATGCTAACAAATGGCTATGGCAATTGGGTTAAAGTAGTTAATCCTTCTGCAAAAAAAGCAAACAACTTAACCAATGTTTTTAGCTTTATTAATGGTACTAGTAACTTGCCAGTTGGTGAGCAAGTAGAAATATTAAGTGAAGTAGGCGAAACTGTTGCTGTATTAGAAGTAGTACAAGACAGTTATTTAATGACTGCACCAATTTATGGTGATGATGCAACAACTACTTACAAAGAAAATATAAGCATTGGTGAAAATTTACGATTTAGTTGGAATAATCAGATTGTAGATTTATCAACAACATTTAAAGGTGATTACGGTATTGAAGCAATAAATCTTGAATTTAAGTTAGAAACTTTGACTAATGATTTTGCGGTAAAAGCATATCCAATACCAGCTAAAGATGTATTAAATTTTGAAATTTCGGTAAATGAAGCAACTGATTTATTGTTGCAGATATTTGATACCAAAGGAAGTTTAATAGCAAATATTGATAATACTTCATTAGCCAGCGGTAAGCAAATAATCAATTATAACGTAGAGCGCTTAGCAGTAGGAATTTATACTTATCAACTAACTGCCGGCAATCAGCTTACAGCGGGTAAATTTAATGTGGTTAGATAAAATATTAAATCACATAATTAAATTATTTAAAAATAATATATATTTAAAAAAATAAAACAAGATAAATGATGAAGAAGACTTTATTACTTTATATACTGCTAATAGCCTCAATACCGGTACTTTTAGCCCAACCTGGAGCGTTTGATTTTACACCAAATAATACCTCGGGGGGCGCTATAGCAACTGTAACGGTTAATGGAGAAGTTGCTTCTAGTTCAGATTGGATTGCAGCTTTTGATGAAGACGGAAATTGTGCAGGTGCTGTTCAACTTTTAGACTATTATGGTGAAGCATTTTGTAACCTTCAAATTTATGGAAATGACGTTACAACTCCTGATCTGGATGAAGGTATAGATGCAGGTGAAACTTTTACATTTAAGTTGTGGGTAGCAGCCTCAGATGATGTCTTAGATCATCCTGATGACTTAGAACCCGTTGCAACTTGGGATGCAGGCCTAAATGGCTCACCTTGTCCAGGTTATGGCTTTTCTGATGATGTGGAATTACGATTTATGGGTGATGGCCCTCCTGATGTTATGGGTTGTACGGATATGGCAGCCTGTAATTACAATGTGGATGCAACAGTAGATGATGGTTCTTGTGTAACTGTTGGTGCTACTTGTGACGATGGTGATGCAGCAACTATTAATGATGTATATCAAGCAGATTGCACCTGCGCAGGTGAAACAGAGATGATGGTAGTTGAAGATTCTGACGAATGTGTAACTGCGGTAAACATTTCTGCAGCATTTAGCGAAGAATGTGAAATGATTGGCCCTTATGAACAAGGTGATGCAACAGTAGGTACATCAGAGCCACCTTTGCCAAGTTGTTTTAACGATGGTTATGATGGCACTACTTGGTATGCATTTGTAGTGCCTGATGATATAGCTGGTGGTAGCCCAACAGATTATATTGTATCAACCGGTGCTTTCGCCGATTGTACTGCCAATCCTTTAGCCAACAATGCAGATACTCAAATAGCAATATTTGATGGTGAAAGTGGTTGCCCAAGCGGAAGTGCTTCTGCTATTGCTTGTAATGATGATTATTCAAACACCCCACCTTATGTTTCTTCTGTTCAGGTAACTTTAACACCTGGCAACCAATATTATATAATGGTTGAAACCTTTGGTGGTAATTTAGCTGGCGAGTTTTGTTTTTACATTCAACCATTGGCCGATTTCTTAGGTGGTGGTACTAAAGATTGTACAAACTGTAACGATGGTGTTTGTAACGGTGTTGTAGGTGAAATGTTCAGTAATTGCCCTACTGATTGCCCTTGCGATGCAGGTATTGCATCTAACTCTATAGATGAAAATGGCGTGCCTGGTTTAAGTTTAAATTATGAAGCTTATTGCCCAGAAACAGTTGGTGGTACTGGTGGTGGATTATTTGTACCATTTACTATTACATCATCAAATGTGCCAATGGGTCCTGATAACGTAACATTCTTAAACTCTACGTTAACAACAACAGTTGGTAGTATTTATACTTATAATTTTGGAGGTTCGCCATCACCACAAACAGGTAATGCAACGCAAAATGTAACGCTTATATACTTAACTCCTGATGACGTTACCGCTGTTAATGGCGGCGCTCAAATAGTTTTAAGCTTTGTTGATGAATCGGGCGGATGTGCTATTGTTGAACCAGTAGATGTTGATTTAACTACAACAGATTGTGGTACAAGCCCAGTAGAAGGTTGTACTGAAATGGATGCTTGTAATTATGATGCAACAGCTACAGTAGATGATGGATCTTGCACGACAAATGATTGTGCAGGTGTTTGCGGTGGTACTGCAATTTCAGGTAGCTCTTGTACAGATGCAAACGGAAATACAAGTGCTTATACAGACGATTGCTCTTGTCCACCAGTAGCGATACCAGTACTAGGTTGTACAGATGCTAATGCTTGTAATTATGACGAAGCAGCAACAGAATTAGACGATTCTTGTACTTACCCTGCTAATGACAATGTTGATTGTAATGGCGATTGTTTAGTTGCTGTAGATTGTGCTGGCGAATGTGGCGGAAGCGCAACAGAAGATTGTGCAGGTGTTTGTGGTGGTTCGGCAACTGCTGGTACTGCTTGTATGGATGCTGAAGGAAACGATGGTACTTATAATGGTACTTGTGAATGTGTTGTAGTTGATGTTCCAGTACCAGGTTGTAATAATCCAGATGCTTGTAACTATGATGTGAATGCTACAGAAGATGATGGTAGTTGTACTTACCCTGCTAATGACAACGTTGATTGCAATGGCGATTGTTTAGTTGCTGTAGATTGTGCTGGCGAATGTGGCGGAAGCGCAACAGAAGATTGTGCAGGTGTTTGTGGTGGCCCTGCAACAGCTGGCACCGCTTGTATGGATGCTGACGGAAACGATGGTACTTATAATGGTACTTGTGAATGTGTTGTAGTTGATGTTCCAGTACCAGGTTGTATAGATGCTAATGCTTGTAATTATGATGCAGCAGCAACTGAATCAGACGATTCTTGTACTTACCCTGCTAATGACAACGTTGATTGTAATGGCGATTGTTTAGTTGATGTAGATTGTGCAGGCGAATGTGGCGGAAGCGCAGTTGAAGATTGTGAAGGTGTTTGCGGTGGTACTGCAATAGTTGGTTCTGCTTGTACAGATGTTAATGGTGCTGCAAGTACATATACAACTGAATGTACTTGTATGGAAGTTGCTGTAGGTGAGGTGCCAGGTTGCACAGATGCTACTGCTTGTAATTATGATGCAGCTGCTACAGAAGATGATGGTACTTGCCAATATAACGATTGCGCAGGCGTTTGTGGCGGTACTGCCGTTGTAGGTGCTGCTTGTGACGATGGTGATGCTAACACAAATAACGATGCTTACAATGCAGATTGCGAATGTGCTGGCTTACCAATAGATCCAGGATGTTTAAGTCAAGCAGGTATTTTAACCTTAATTGAAGGTGGTGCTTATGGTGGTATGAATTATATATGTGCTGGTAGCTGTGCTACAGTATCGGCAAGCGACTTTTTATTAGATGCTGGGCAAGGTGTGAAAATTGTATGGCATACAGATGGTGAGATTGGAGCAGATAATTTTCCACCAACCAATATTTTAGGTAGTGGAAGCTTTTATTGTAATGAAGCAGGCGTAAAACAAACTGTTTATGCAACCGCTTTTGGTGCAACAAAAGATGCTGAAGAAGAAATTGATTACAGTGATTACTGTTTAACTTTCAGTAATACCTTAGCAATTACTTTGTTGCCTGCAATTGATATTTCAGTTGTTACACAATGTGATGACAGCAATGGTAACTTTACTTATACTTTTAATGTTGATGGTGGTTTACCAGAGTGTGCCCCAAGTCAATCTTATACAGTAACAGGTGATTACTTTAGTGGTGAAATTGCACCAGGCGAAACTCAATCAGTTGGTCCTATTGCAGATGGTGCTAACTTTAGCATAACCGTAACCGACCCTAATGGTTGTACTACAACTTATACAGATGTAGTTACTTGTGGGAAATTGCCAATTACCTTAGAATTATTTACTGGTGATGCAATTAGCCAAGGTAACCTACTTAAATGGGTAACTGCTACAGAAATTAACAACGATTACTTTAGTCTACAAGCTTCAACTAATGGTGTCAATTTTAGTACAATTGCAACTATTAAAGGGCAAGGTAATAGCAATACACCAATTGCTTACGACCATATAGACAGAGCAGCTGCTAAGGGTACAACTTACTATCGTTTAGTACAAACTGATTACGATGGTACACAAAGCAAATCCGATGTGATTGAGGTAACAAGAGGTGAATCTGCCTTTAATATTACAGATTTATATCCGATACCAACTACTGATGTAATTACATTACAGTACGTTGCTCCAGAACAAAGCAATATTGATATTGAAGTGTTTGACTTAATAGGACAAACATTAATTCAATACCAACGTATTTCTGATGGTGGCGTGGCTCAATTAGATATTAGTGTAGAAGACTTACCAGCAGGTATTTATTTCGTATCAATTATTTCTAACAACGATAAAGTAACTCAAAAATTTGTAATTGAGTAGTGCTTAGTATAAAATACAGAACTTAATAATACAAAAGCTCCGGTACTTAGTGCCGGAGCTTTTTTTATTGTATTGTCTCTTATATTGAGTTATTTTTACAATAGTGCAATTACATAAAAATGCGCTCAAAAAGATAAATTAGTACACTCGTTAGCAGATAAATTTTATGAAAGAAACGATTCTCCTCACCTAAACTTTAGTCCCTTCTGGTAGCTGTCAGAAGTCCGATCCAATACCATTTTGTCAACGCTTCATAAGCCAAACAGCCACCAAAATGGCATAATCTCTCCCAATAGTTATTGGGTTGTCGGGGCTATTTTTTCGTACACAAGCCTCTATAAGTAGTACAAAAAATATTTATCCAAAGGCAGCACAGTTTTTTATTTGTTTACCTACCTTTTGTTATAAAATAAGTGAAAGCATACCGATATAACAGCTCATAAAAAAATAAACTATAACAAGAGCTACTTATTTTATAATTTGAAGTTTAGCATATTTTAAAAGAATACGTTTTTGCCCAAATTTTTGAAAATTGATAGATGCCATTCTAGCAGGCCCTTCACCTTCTATACTTTGAATATTACCACTACCAAACCGTTGATGAATAACCTTCATACCACTTTGTAACGTAGCAGGGTTATCAGGCAGAAAATCTTCAGCATCTTCTACATCGCTCTGAGGCTTGGCAGGCTTATTAAATTGCTTCGAAAAATTAAACCGTTGCTTCATTGGGCTTTCCCAACCGGTTTTAACTTTTGGTTTTGAAGTGGAGCTTCCTACCGCTTCTAAATCAAATATTGAAATATCATCAACAAAGCGGCTCGGTTCGCAATATTGCAAATTACCATAACGGTAACGCATATTAGCATACGAAAGAAAAAGTTGTTGTTCTGCTCTTGTGCAGGCTACATAAAATAAGCGTCGTTCTTCTTCTAAATCTTCTCTGCTATTTAGCGAAAGCATAGATGGGAATAAATTTTCTTCTAAACCCACCACAAAAACCACTTTAAACTCTAAGCCCTTTGCGGCGTGTATGGTCATCAGCTTTACGGTGTCCAGCTCTTCGTTGTTGGTGTTGGTATCGGTTAACAAACTTACCTGTTGTAAATAGGCCCCTAAATTATTCTTATCGTTAACCTCTTCTGGCAATTGCTCGTTTGAGTTAGAATCTCTAAATTCGCTAATACTGTTTAGTAGTTCTTGTAAGTTTTCGTAACGGCTTAGCCCTTCAACAGATTTATCGTTATGCAATTCAGTAAAAATTTTTGTAGCCTTGCCAATATGATGTGCTAAATTATAAGCATCATTTTTTGCCACCAACGATTGAAAACTTTTTATCATAATAGCAAAATCGTTGAAAGCTTCTGTAATTCTTGCACTTAACTTATACAATTTAGCTTCACTTATAATTTGCCACAACGTTCTATTGGTTTCGTTGGCAATAAGGGTTATTTTGTTTAACGAAGTTGCTCCAATTCCTCGTTTAGGGTAATTGATTACTCTTCGTAAGGCTTCTTCGTCGTTAGGGTTTACGGTTAGCCTAAGGTAGGCCATAAAGTCTTTAATTTCTTTACGTTGGTAAAAAGACAGACCGCCATAAATTTTGTAAGGAATATTTTGGCGCCGTAGGGCTTCTTCAAAAGAACGAGATTGAGCGTTGGTACGGTATAATATAGCACAATCACTATTTTTGTAATGATCTCTTAATTTTAGTTCAAATAACAAATCTGCTATTATGCGCCCTTCATCATTATCACTAGCCGCTTTAATTAATTTAGTCCTATTGCCTTCATCATTGTCTGTCCAAATTTCTTTGGGTAATTGTAATTTATTTTTGGTGATGATTTGGTTGGCTATTTTTACAATGTTTTTAGTAGATCGATAATTCTGTTCGAGTTTAAAAGTTTTTACCTCCGGATAATCCTTTTCAAAGTTTAATATATTTTGAATGTTTGCTCCCCTAAAGCCGTAAATACTTTGCGCATCGTCACCAACTACAGTAATGTTTTGAAATACATCGGCTAATAGTTTAATAATTAAATATTGGGCATAGTTGGTGTCTTGATACTCATCAACCATTATATACTTAAACTTATGTTGATACTTGTACAACATATCAGGATGCTTAGAAAGCAGTAAGTACATGTTTAAAATAAGGTCATCAAAATCCATAGCGCCCGATTCAAACATTCGCTTGCTATAAGTACGGTATAAAGTGCCTAATTTGGGCCGTCGGTTGCTTTCATCTTCTGCGGTTAAATTAAAGTTTTGGTTGTATTCAACTGCCGTTATTAAACTGTTTTTTGCATTAGAAATACGGTTGTAAACAATGTTGGCTTTGTATAGTTTGTCGTTAAGGTTTTCTTCTTTTACAATACGTTTTATTAAACTTTTACTGTCGGTAGTGTCGTAAATACTAAAGTTGC